>ERZ1673740.164-NODE-164-length-93550-cov-11.306412_pt1 | contig 93550 bp, 78 predicted proteins | sample MGYA00580221_ERZ1673740 | MGnify/ENA primary metagenome ERZ1673740 (study PRJEB41218, sample SAMN15661786) | gut metagenome | host: Homo sapiens | place: Canada: London | collected 2015-08-20/2019-03-30 | study: EMG produced TPA metagenomics assembly of...
TCGGGTGGTACACGTTTCAAATGCTACCCGGGTCCCTTTTCAAGTGTTAGCTACATTAATTTGAGTGGTAAAAGTGGTTATTTCGTAATATGTCAGGGTATATCACGGATTATCGGAATATTGCGTCCATTTCTTTGGCGAACTTCTGGTTGCTGTCACTTGGGAAATCGGAAACAGGTTCCTTGTATTTTGACTTGTAATAGTTCTCTTCAATATCCAGCATTTTGAGGATATTCTTTTTCCAATTCTCCCTGTCAAGTTTGGGCAGTCGTTCACCCATCAGGAATATCAGGTAGCAGACACGTATTTTCTCTCTCGTTTTTATTTTCAGCTTGCATTTGCCGGGGTGCAGATTCATACAAGCATAGAAATCATATTCGGAAATATTCTCGAATTGTTCTCCTACGCAGGTCGTGTAAACGTGCGAAAGCAACTCCATGTCGAAATATTCGTGTTGTTCCTCTTTGGGTGCTTCTTCTTGCATATCGGGTTCGCTTGGCTTGGTTAGCTCTTCCGGTTTATCTTTAGCTACGGGAATATATTTTGCTAATATTTCCATAAAATGGAAACTCAATTTATAAATATCTCCGCAGCAGTTCTCTATATATTGGAAAGCCTCTTTTCTTGCTTGCTTTTGCAATTCATAAAGCCTGTTCAGTTCTTCTTTTTCTTTCTCATATTCAGCCTTGCAGCGTTCATATTCCTTTTCGGCTTGCTTTTCTTCTTCTGCCGTATGTTCCCTGTAACCAATAGAATCATATCTGTTATATGCCTCGTTCAAAGGCTTGTTTAGTCTTTGTGTAACCTCCAGTTGTTCCTCTATATCAATATTATATCTATCAGCGAAATGGTAGCACACACGAGAAATTATCTCATCATCAAGCAATGGATATTTTTCGTAAAGCATCATGTTTTTCTCTATCTCGGCTCTTAGACTGTCGAGAATCAGAGTGTACTGTTCTTTCTGCTTGTCAAGTACCAATTCAAGGATAGCGGCTTCAAAAGCTTTTGTGTCATTGTATTGCTTGTAGAAGTTCGTGATGAATTTCTGCTTGTCAAAAGAAAAAGTATGGCTTACAATAAAGTCACTGTATATTCGGTTGAGTTCACCGTATTGGGGAATCATAATTAGTATTTCTCCTGCCATATATCTTGGGTTTATGGATTTTTGTCTTTATCAAGAAAGGAAGCCAGTTCTTCTTCCACTTCTTCTATACTTGGCAGAGCCGATTTTAAGTTTTCAGGTATAGCCTTGCTCAGTTGGTAATCGCTGATGCCTATCGGCTGGTCATAGCCTGTCAATGCGTATTGTGCTACAACTTCGTCTTTTCCCTTGCACAGCAACAACCCGATAGTCTTGTTGTCATTCTCTCCCCTCAGTTTATCATCCACCACATTGATGTAGAAGTTCAGTTGCCCTGCATACTCCGGTTTGAATGGGGTTGCTTTCAATTCCACTACGATGTATGCGTGCAGGGGGATTGAATACAGAATCAGGTCGGCAAAGAAATCGCTGTTGCCAATTTGAAAGTGTTTTTGTCGGGCAACGAAAGCAAAGCCATTTCCCATTTCCAGCAAGTAACGGGTGACGTGCTTAACCAGTTGTTCTTCTATGTCCCTTTCGTCTGCCTTTTCCTTAGTTCCAGCCAAGTCAAAGATGTATGGGTCTTTCAGAAGGTAATTGGCAAGGTCGCTTTGCGGTGCAGGAAGCGTGACTGTGAAATTATTAACCTTGTTGTTGCTGATTTGTCTGCTATACAGATTGGTTTCAATTTGTATTTTAAGAACATTGCTGCTCCAGCCCATTTCTACGGACTGCTTCATGTACCAATAGCTTATGCCTAACGGTAGCGAACTGTCAAGTATAGCCATTTGGCTTGCCCAGTTTATTTTGGAAACGGGAGAGGTCAAGAAAACTTTTTCTATCTCTCTAATCCCCATCCTATAAATGGCAGAAACGGTTTTCTCTACATCTTGAAATTGCGCAGGAACTTCCTGCGTAATTTCTAAAGGCTGACAAACAGTGGATTGTATTTGCGCAGTAAGTTCCTGCGTAAATTGTTTGTCGTTCAGTTTCAACACTTCATTAGTAACATTCTGTATGGTTGGAACAGACAGCCTTGCATCCGTATCAATAAAACTTTGTAGTACATTCAGAGGATATGACCTTGCGAATTGACACATATAGGTAAGGTTGCGTTCTGAATATCCTTTCTTTTCAGGAAAATTCAGCCGGATATCCTTTGCCAGTTGCTTTATGATTTTACTTCCCCATCCTTGCTGTTGCTGATGATAGAGAATATAGTTGCCCACTTTCCAGTAGTGGAACAGCATTTGCGCATTGGCTGCGACAATCAGCCTTACTTGCGCCTGTTCTATTTCCGAACCGATAGCGTGTATGAATGCATTTAGGTTCGTTTTTTCTATGTTTGATTCCTTGTTGTTCATATTGTGATAATGGTTTCTGCAAATATACTTATTGATAACTGTTTATGAAACTAATTGATACTTTTATAGTTGATTGAACTTGTTCATGGCATTGGCTCTAATGTCATCCGCTATGTCAATGTAGGGCTTCATGGCTTTGTAATCGCTGTGTCCCGTCCATTTCATAACCACTTGTGCAGGGATTCCGAGAGCCAGCGCATTGCAGATGAAAGTCCTTCTTCCGGCATGGGTGCTTAACAAAGCGTATTTGGGTGTGACTTCATCTATACGTTCATTCCCCTTGTAGTAGGTTTCACGTACAGGCTCGTTGATTTCCGCCAGTTCACCCAGCTCTTTCAGATAATCGTTCATCTTCTGATTGCTGATGACGGGCAATGCCATGTGATTCTCGAAATGAACATCCTTGTATTTTTCAAGAATGGCTTTGCTGTGGTCGTTCAGTTCGATTATCAGGCTGTCCGCAGTCTTGACTGTGGTGACTTCAATGTGGTCGGGTTTAATATCACTTCTTTTAAGGTTACGAACATCCGAATATCGTAAACTCGTGAAGCAGCAGAACAGAAAGACATCCCTGACACGTTCCAAATACTGTTTGTCATGCGGTATATGATAATCTTTCAGTTTGTTCAGTTCATCCCATGTCAGGAATATTACCTTTTTAGGGGTTGTTTTCAATTTGGGTTTGAATGCGTCGTATGCAATGTTCTGATGATGTCCTTTTTTGAAGCTCCAACGCAGGAACCATTTGAGAAATCCCATTTGTTTACCGATGGTGCTGTTTCTCATGTCCTTTTTGTCACGCAAGAAATTGACATACTCATTTAGCCCGAATTCGTTGAAGTATTCAAAGGTTACATCCTCCTTGAACTCTTTGATGTGATTTCTCACCGCTGCAAATTTCTCGTATGTGGATGCCGTCCAATTATTCTGGTTGCCACACTCTTTTACAAACTCATCAAACACTTCCCAAAAACTAATCGGTGCTTCTTCCTGTTGTTCTTCACTGCTCTCTTTCATCCGCAGATTGAACGCATCCTTTAGCTGTTGGGTGGTGGGCATGGTTTCCTGCACCTCAAACTCCTTGAACACGTTTTGCATTTCGGCATAGTATTTCAGCAAGTCTGCATTGATTTCGGATGCGCTTTGTTTCAGCTTGTTGGTGCATCCGTTCTTTACCCGTTGTTTGTCGGCATCCCATTTGGCTACGTCAATCCGGTAGCCTGTTGTAAACTCGATGCGTTGGCTTGCGTATATGACACGCATACGGATAGGCACGTTCTCTACGATTGGCACACCGTTCTTCTTCCGGCTCTCCAATGCAAAAATGATGTTACGTTTGATATTCATAATTGGGTGCGTTTGAAATTCTACACCCAAATATACACCCAATAATTGAGATAGCAAAAGACATTTAGAAAGATTTAGTTTTACTCTATACCTTGATTGATGTTTGATTATCAGTAAATTGTGATTTTGTGATATTTTCTGAAAGTATGAGTTCGAGAGCCTGTCTCTCCGCTGAACTAACTGGATAATGAATAGGTAAGTCTCATAAATTCAACGATTTGTGGGACTTTTTTTATTCCATTATCTCTGCCCTATCGGATATTATTTAGCCCTTTATAGAATAAGAATTTATACTTTAGTTTTGACTGAACTTCAGTATATATGTGCAATTTTAGAACAAATAATCTAAAAATGATTTTCTTTTGTAACTTAGCATAATATTTAAAACAAATATGGTAAAAGCTACAAAAGATAATAGGCCTTTTTCAAGTGGTGTGTTTGATTTAGAGGAGTTCAATATTTATACAAAGGTAATTGATTTGCCTCTTGACGGGATTCCGACATATCTAGAAGAAGGGATAAATGGAGTTTGTACCGGAGGCTCTGCTCTTTTTAATGTGTTTTCTAATAAACGCAGGGTTGTGAAGAATGATTTGATAACTATTTTTCCTTATCAGTTGGCAAGTATAACCGAAATCAGTACAGACTTTGCCGTTATTTTCTTTAAAGTACCAAAGAAATTGTTTATGGATACCATTAATGGGCTGGGTAGGCTTACACTTGACTATTTTTTCTATATGAGGAAATATTATAGCTCTCCGCTCAGTGAAGAAGAGTATAAGCGCTTTGTTCATTTCTGTCATATATTGTCATGCCGTGTAGATTTATCTTGTGCCTTTCTTAGGAGGGAATCGGTGATGTATTTATTGAGGGTTTATTATTGGGACTTGTATGTGGGCTATAAGAGTAACCCCAAGGCTATGGCTTCCGTGAAGTTTGTACGTAAAGAGAAGCAGGTTTTTGAATTCTTTTATTTGGTTATAGAGTATCATACTATAAGTCGTGATGTGGCATTTTATGCAGATAAGATGTGTATCTCACCTAAATATCTGACAATGTTAATAACAGATAATACTGGTCGTTCGGCTAAAGAGTGGATTGTGGAATATACCATACTTGAGATAAAAGTCTTATTGAAAGACTCCAATCTTGAAATAAAGGAAGTGGTTTCACGAACTAATTTTCAATCGAATTCTACGATGACACGTTTTTTTCGTAAGCATACAGGCACTACTCCGTCAGAATACCGTGAGAGAATGTTTGTCTGATATTTGGATAATTTGTACTTATACCAAAAGGCAAGAAAGATATGAAAGAATATCTTAAAATAATAGATGAAATAATCGCTCTTGTGGGGTTACATTTAATTCCCAAATTTGTTAATCTATATCAAGGCCAGGTTGACATAAGATGTGAGGAAAATGATACTGGAGTCTTAATTAATATTATTGTGTCTTTACCAGATAAAAATGAACTGCAGGCTTTGCAAAATCAAGTTGGTATGGACTCACTACAAGCCAAACAGATCTTAGAAGGAATATTAAAATTGGAGAAAATGGATTCATGCAAACCATTGGAAAACAGACAACTGGAATTGAAACGAATTTGGCTTAACAAGCTTGTTTCAGTGTTGGAAGAGCATATGGAAAATACAGAGTTTAATGTTGCTATGCTCTGTCAACTGTTGGGAATGAATCGAAAACTGTTGTATCGAAAGATTAAACAGTTGACGGGGGTTACTCCAGTAAGCCTTATTCGGCGTGTTAGGATGATAAGAGCCGCTACACTTTTATTACAAGGCAGATTCACTGTATCGGAAGTAATGTATATGGTAGGCTATTCCAATCCTTCTTATTTTTCCAGGTGTTTCATGGCAGAATATAATATTTCTCCAAGTCAATATGCAATAATTCAAAAAAAAACAGGTGGAGCGTCCGAATAAGGGGGCACTCCACACATGATTCATTGTCTTTTGTTCTGTTATTTTTTATACCAATCCTTACAGTCATTTCCCATTGATTTTGCCCATGTAGCAAAACCGGGATATTGGCTGTCAATTCTGTTCCTTTCTGTTACCGGGGTAAACCCTAGCATCGGTATATCGATAGCAAATGGATATGCTCCTTTACGGTCGATATAGTAAGCATCATCATTGCTGCCAATCAATGACTGATTGGCATAAGCTGTAGCTTTGTGTTTGGGCAGATGAACCTCTGTGCGATTCTGTTCTCCTTGTGAATATTTTACGATGATGTATGGATTATAGGACAATAGCTGATTCTTTAGGAAAGAACCGTTGAATTCTCTGGTGACTACATATTTATTGCCTATATTCTGTTTGGCATTGGACATTACGATAATGGACGAAGTCTCTTTTTCCAATATTGCACCTTCCGGCAAAGTGATTTTATCGCCAATTTGTGCTGCATCTATCTGATAGGCAAATGCGTTAACATATGTAGCGCCATCATGTACCGGAGTGAATTCGTCAACGATCTTCGTTACTATATTCTTTTTGTCGAAATAGACTTTGCGTTCGTATTCTACAATTACGTCATTCATGTCATAATCGCCACCGGAAGGCCAAATATCTTCGAATGCCAGTGTGCCGGTAACATTTTCATCTTCATCGGGTTTGGGTTCTTCTTTATCACCTTCATCGGGAATAGACGGCCTTTCAGGATCGTCAATAGAACTTCCCGGAGTAGCATCTACATAAAATAAAAGGTCACAGTAGCTTTGATTTACACCATCTTCTGCTCCAAGAATCGTCTTGCCGCTTTTTTGGTCTTTAACAGAGACAAAGGCCGACATGTTGTTTTGGGGATTGGAAGTGCGAAGATTTGAATTGTATGGATTATATAAATCAGGCAATTTAAGATAATCTTCTAAATTATTTCCATAACCGTTCTTAAAACCGTCGGCATAAAGAAACCAGCCTACTGTATATCCTGCTGGGAATGTATCATGGGCTTGGCCGTCTTCATCGAAGTAAAGCAGACGAACTTTATTCCCGGATTCTAAAATCAATATTTGGCCGCCATACCAGTCAAAAGACACATTGGGGAATATAATGTATTTCCTCACTTGGTCTACATCGACGGACGTTCCGGTTTTATAAAAATAATATCCGAAAGTATTGTTATAACTTGCACTTCGATTGAGAAAAATGAGATTCAATGCGGTGTTGTCCTCCTTTATCGAAATATTGATAGTTTTTCCATTACCAAGTAATTTTGAATTGTCTTGTCCTCCTTTATTGAAGAATGTTTTCATCCGGTCTGTCAAATCCAAAATACTTTCATTCTCAATATTTTTTTCCTTTGTCATATATTGGCTGTTCAGCTGACCTCCTTCTCCCCAATAGCACAGTGAGTATAGATTTTGGGATTTGTTTACTAAATAAGGTACATCAGACGAAGCGCGAGTGACAGACTTTGTTTTAGGATTTGATTTTGCCGACATGTCAAAAATGACAGCATTGTCTTTAATTTCAAGTTCTATGCATCCCGGCAATCCCCATGTCGCAGTATATAAATAAACTTTATTAAGATAGGTAGGAAGCTGCATTTTTCCCTCATACTTACCGCTGTTGTCGGTATAGGTTTTGAACAAGGCTTCTATACCCTCTTTCTTTATCGGCGTACCTTCCACTGTTTCCATCGGATTTTCACCGTAAATTTCTATCAAAGGAGTAAACCCGTAAATGTCATAGTTGACAGAAAGCCGGACATCACTGCGCATCTCAAAGCCGAAATATTTATCCGGGTCAGGAAGAGGTTCTTTTTCACGATTCGGGTCGTATACGTCTTTCTCCATACAACCTGTCATAAGGCCTGAAAGTGCAAGCACTAAAATGAAAGCCCCAATGCTAATTAAGCGGTTTTGTTTCATAAGATATAAAAATGTTATGTTAATTTTATTTGTATGTATTTTTGATTAGTTACTTGCTCTTTAAATACCCGATACATTTTATTATGCAAATTTAGTCTGTATTGCTCAAACTCATTGATACAAAATTGACAAAAGAATGATAGAAAAAGGACAGTTGATTTTTTTTGTATATCCATGTGATAGTTTGTCGGGAGTGTCTTTTTGTTCTTCCTTTATTGGATTTTACCCTCTTTTCAGTATATTTGCGCTCGGCGTTTTAAGAATATTATCTTTGAGCCGATTCCAATACTAAACTAGATAGAATTAATGGAGAAAATAAATGCAGTAATTACGGGAGTGGGAGGGTATGTTCCTGACTATATTCTGACCAATGAAGAAATATCCAAAATGGTAGATACGACAGATGAGTGGATAATGGGGCGTATCGGTATAAAGGAAAGACGTATCTTGCACGAAGAAGGATTGGGGACTTCGTTTATGGCCCGTAAAGCTGTAAAACAATTAATGCAACGTACAAAATCTAATCCTGATGATATTGATTTGGTGATTGTGGCCACTACAACGGCCGATTATCATTTTCCTTCAACAGCATCCATATTATGTGAGAGAGTAAAGCTTAAGAATGCTTTTGCTTTTGATATGCAGGCTGTTTGTAGTGGCTTTTTGTATGCATTGGAAACTGGAGCCAATTTTATCCGTTCGGGAAAATACAAGAAGGTCATTGTAGTAGGGGCTGATAAAATGTCGTCGGTGATTGATTATACCGATCGTGCCACTTGTCCGATTTTTGGTGACGGTGCTGCCGCTTTCATGCTGGAACCCACCCGGGAAGATATGGGAGTAATGGATGCCGTATTGAGAACAGACGGGAAAGGTCTGCCCTTTTTACATATCAAAGCAGGAGGTTCCGTATGTGCTCCATCTTACTATACACTGGACAATCGGATGCATTATATTTATCAGGAAGGACGTACAGTCTTTAAATATGCTGTGGCCAATATGGCGGATGCTTGTGAGGCGGTCATGGAGAGGAATCACTTGACGAAGGAGGACATTGACTGGGTGATTCCCCATCAGGCAAACATGCGTATAATTACTGCAGTTTCGCAACGCTTGGGAGTATCTCCCGAAAAGGTAATGGTCAATATAGAACGGTATGGAAATACAAGTGCCGGCACGCTTCCGTTGTGTGTATGGGATTTCGAGGATAAGCTTAAAAAGGGGGATAAACTGATTTTTACAGCATTCGGAGCAGGATTTGCCTGGGGAGCTATTTACGTGAAGTGGGGATACGACGGAAAAGGTTGAGGCTCACTGATAAGATTTAGGTTGTTTGTTTTTTTTCTGATACAACTTTTAGTATCTTTGCGAAACAGCAGTTTTTTATTGTGACAGAAAATTGCATGTGTTTTGTTAACCATATAGAAAACTAAAAACAATCAGCGTATTATGAACCAGGAATTATCCATGAGCCCCAATCTATTGGTGGCTGCCCTTCAAAAACCGGCTTCCGAATTTACGAAAGCAGACATTGTTTCCTATATAAAGGAGAACGACATTCGTATGGTGAACTTCATGTATCCTGCGGCAGACGGGAGACTGAAGACACTGAACTTTGTCATCAATAATGAAGCATACCTTGATGCCATACTTACATGTGGTGAACGCGTAGATGGTTCCAGCTTGTTTCCGTTTATAGAGGCCGGTAGCAGTGATTTGTATGTAGTGCCGCGTTTCCGGACCGCTTTTATAGACCCTTTTTCTGAATTGCCCACACTGTCAATGCTCTGTTCTTATTTCAATAAGGATGGTGAACCGCTGGAAAGTTCTCCGGAATATACCCTGCGTAAGGCATGTCAGGCATTCACTACGGTTACGGGGATGGAATTTCAGGCTATGGGAGAATTGGAATATTATGTCATTTCTGAAAATGACGGATTGTTCCCGGCTACCGACCAGCGTGGTTATCACGAATCGGCCCCTTATGCCAAGTTCAATGATTTCCGTACGGAATGTATGTCATATATTGCGCAGGCAGGCGGACAGATAAAGTATGGGCATTCTGAAGTCGGTAATTTTACGCTGGACGATAAGATTTATGAGCAGAATGAAATAGAATTCCTGCCGGTGCGTGCCGAGGAGGCTGCTGACCAACTGGTGATAGCAAAATGGGTTATTCGTAATCTGGCTAGCCAGTATGGATATAACATTACTTTTGCACCGAAAATCACGGCAGGAAAAGCCGGTTCCGGATTACATATACATATGCGTATCATGAAGGACGGGCAGAACCAGATGCTGAAAGATGGGGCACTTTCTGAAACAGCCCGTAAGGCCATTGCGGGCATGATGAAGCTGGCTTCTTCCATTACAGCTTTCGGTAATACAAATCCTACTTCCTATTTTCGTCTGGTTCCTCATCAGGAAGCACCGACCAACATTTGCTGGGGCGACCGCAACCGTTCGGTATTGGTACGCGTTCCGTTGGGCTGGTCGGCAAAAACGGATATGTGCATGTTGGCAAATCCGTTGGAGACCCCAAGTCATTATGATACTACACAGAAACAGACGGTGGAAATGCGTTCGCCTGACGGTTCGGCCGATTTGTATCAATTGATTGCCGGACTTGCTGTAGCTTGCCGTTATGGATTTGAGATAGACGATGCTTTAGGAATTGCAGAAAAAACATATGTCAATGTAAATATCCACAAGAAAGAAAATGAAGATAAGTTGAAACAACTGGAACAGCTTCCTGACAGTTGTGCCGCTTCTGCCGATTGTTTGGAAAGACAGCGTGCTGTCTTTGAGCAATATCATGTGTTCAGTCCTGCAATGGTTGATGGGGTTATTTCCAAACTGCGTTCTTACGAGGATAGAACCTTGCGTGCAGAGATACAAGACAGTCCGGAGGAGATGCTGAAACTGGTCGAGAAGTATTTCCACTGCGGATAGGAGAAGAAATGAGGGCATAACTCGCCGCAGGTTACACAGATTGCTATAGAATTTCTGATAATCAAGAACTTTTATCTGTGTTAATCTGCGGTGATTGTGTATTTTGATACCTCTCCATTATTCCTTTGGCTTTGAATACTGGTTCTGCTTTTTGTATTTCCGATTCGAAGCCGAACCAATAACCATTTTGGGTATTGTCGTCAATGGGTAGAAAACATAAGCGGAGGCTTTCTTTGTAGTTTCCATAGATGACTTCCCAATATTCCGGTGGCATCTGGCGCTTGGTCTTGACTTTCTCTGCTGGTTTTTTCTTTAATGACATGCCTGCCTCTATCCAGGCAATGGTGACCATGATTTTATAGGCCGGATAATGCATACTGCAGAATTCATAGAGTACGAGGCCTCGCTTTTCCAGGCTCATGGGCTGGTCTATAAGATTTTTATCGATTAAAAATTCCAGAAAGCGACGTAGGAAGTCGTTGTCATCCAGAATCAGCTTGCGGGTGATGGCTTGCCAAGCAGTTGTGTTATAGAATCCATCCAGAAGACGTGACAGTTGCCGGGCTGTTTGAAGCTCGTTGACACTGATTTCATTTGTTTGAAGCACTTCATAAGGGGGGAGAGGAGAATATCGGATGCCTAGTTCTTCCGCTCTTCTTCTCATTTCTGTGCCGGGAAGTAACTTCAGGGATTCAAGCTGTATCTCGCCGGCATTGTATCCGGCAAGTGTACGCACATCTTCAAATATTTCGGATAGGCGGTATAGAGGCAAGCCGGCAATGAGGTCGGCGTGTGTTTCCATATTGGGTAGGGAACATAGGAAACGAAGACCTTGCAGTGAGTCCTCCAGGCTTCCCATCCGACGGCTTTTCTGGAGGACCGGTTCGCGCAGGCTTTGAATACCGGCCTCGAGATGGAGCAATCCTTTAGGTAGCCTTTTCAATTCATTTTTCAGCTCTTCGGATAATAGTGCAGGGTGTATTTCTAAGTGAAAGCATATGTCCGGGTTGAATTCCAGGAAAAGTTGCAGTAATTCTTTAGCACGGCGCGGATTATAATTAAAGGTCCGGTCGAGGACGCGTACGTTTTTTATTCCATGGCTGTGGATAATTTGAAGGCGTTCACGGATACTTTCAATGGACAGTGTGCGCACCGGTTTTTCTTCACCGCTGACGCAGAATGCGCATGTGTTGAAACAGCCTCGGGTAGTCTCCAGTTGTACGAATGGTTTGCTCCAGTTGAAAAAACAGCTGTTTTCCGGTGGTACGAGCCGTGAAAAGTTAAGTACACGGGCTATGCCGTTGTCTATATATTGCTTTTGAGGATTCATATAGCAGAGTCCCGGAATACTGTTCCATTTTTCCGGCTGGTTCCAGCAAGACAGCCATTGGGGGAATGCTTCTTCTCCCTCTCCCCTGAATACACAGTCGATGAAAGGGTTTTTATGCAGAAAGTCTTCATTGTTTCCTAAGAATTCAGGTCCACCCAAGATGAAGCAGCTATTGGGAAGCAATGCTTTTAATCTCGCTGTGATGTGCAACAGTTGTTCGTGGTTGAACAACCATGTCGTTGCGGCAATGATGTCGGGTTGGTGCCGGTATATTTCGTCGACAATCATTCCTACGTTTTCATTGATGGTGGCAGATACGATTTCCCATTTTACGGAATTGTTCTTTGCTATTTGTGCGTGCAGTGCAGGGAGTGCCAACGAAGAGTGTGCATACGAGCTATTGAGGTCTATCCAGAGAATTTTCATATTTGATTGAATTTCATCTTTGCAAAGATAACTGATTTTGCTTTTCGTATAAACAAAAAGGGTTATATTTGCATGTCGGAAATCGAAAATAGTAGAGTTATTGGTATAGAATGTTTTTTGAAAGATGAAATATTCTTTTTGTATTCTTATTTCTATAAGGTGATAACGGGTTGTCTTATCACTGGCTTGATAAAGTAAGGAAGGAAGTACTATTAAGTGTGATTGATACAGAATGCAAAATATCGGAATAAGTTTCCAGCTATTTTGAACATTTTGAGAAAGTAAACTCTTTTGTACAAGGACTGGTTTAGGTAATTGATTCCTTCCTATGATGTAGGGATACTCTGTGAGGAGTATCCCTACAATTTTTTACATTGATTCCACGTTGCCTCCCTTTGGGGGGATTGTTTGGACAATAACAAAAGAAGAGGAATATTCTTTCGAATTTCCTCTTCTTTGCGGGTGGCAGATGGGACTCGAACCCACGACATTCAGAACCACAATCTGACGCTCTAACCAACTGAACTACAGCCACCATGTTAGTGCATTTCTTAAATGCGGTGCAAAGATAGGGATAATCTTTAATATTGCAAAGAATGAGACGAAAATTTTTGAGATTTCTGCATTATTTTTTCTTCTCGTAGATACCTATATTGTGCTGCTGGAGCAGCTTTCGAGAGCTTTTGACAAAGATTTCCAGGTGTTTACGAGCTTCCGGCGTTAAATGTTCTGTAGGAAAACTGGCAGGATAAAGAATGTAATTTTTTTCTTTAGTAAGTTCCGGCCGGCCGGTCCAGACCAGATTATATCCACAATAGGAAACACGACAGTATGGAAAAGGCAGAGGATTGGAGTCTGGCAGGGGCGTCTGACTCTGACCGGTGTAAGAGGGACGGATGGGTTGGGGGAGAGGATGTTTCTCCAACTGCAAAGTGAAGATGAGGCCGCCGTCAGTGTTGGCCTTGCTCATATTGGAAATGAAGTTTCCCAAGGAGTAGACTATGATGTGCTGTTCGGTACCGTTGGTACGTAGTTCCATCGGTTGAATGACGTGAGGGTGTGAACCGATAATATGTGTTACGCCTTGTTGGAGCAACCAGTTGGCCAGTTCGCGTTGCTCACGGTTGGGAAGGGACTGATATTCCTCTCCCCAATGCATGCAGGCAATAATGGCATCCGGTTGGCGTGCCTTGGCACTTTGGATATCTTGCAGGATGGTATTCTTATCAATATAGTTTACGATATTGGGAGAGGTAGCCTTGATACCATTGGTGCCGTAAGTATAGTTGAGTAGGGCAATGCGAAAGCCGTTTCTGTTGATGAACAGGGGATAGCGTTGCCTGCGCTCCGACAGATTCTTGTAGGTGCCTGCGTAACGAATACCGGAGGAGTCAAGCAATTGTATGGTACGCTCCATTCCCTTTTTTCCACGGTCCAGACAGTGGTTGTTGGCTGTCAGTAAAATATCGAATCCGGCGTCCTTTATGGCCTGAAGATATTCATCGGGGGCGCTGAACATAGGATAGCCCCGATAGGGCCTGCCCCCCAATGTGACTTCCAGATTTCCTATGGCGAGGTCTGCCTGGGATATTTGCTCTTTTATGAGGGAGAAGCAGGAGGAGTAGTCATATTTTCCTTCAGATACATGTGCAGCGTCTATTTGTGCCTGGTGCTGCATCAGGTCGCCGACAAATAATAGCGTAATCCTTTCCTGCGAGGAAAGGGTTACGCTATACAGTAGGACAACAATGAAGACGGCGAGCGTTTTCATCGCCTTGTTATTGGTAGATTGCTTTCTTGCCGGCGAGCAATGTATTCTTCATAAGGGAAACGATGGTCATGGGACCTACGCCTCCCGGTACGGGGGTAATGAATGAACATTTGGGAGCTACTTCGTCGAATTTCACATCACCGGTCAACTTGAATCCGGATTTCTTGGAGGTATCGGGCACACGGGTAGTACCTACATCAATAACGACAGCACCTTCCTTGACCATTTCCGCCTTAACAAAGTTCGGTTGTCCCAACGCAGCAATGATGATGTCCGCTTCCTGGCATTCCTTTACCAGGTCTTTGCTGCGGCTGTGGCATACGGTTACTGTGGCATCGCCGGGATAAGCCTTCTGCATCATCAGGGCAGCCATGGGTTTGCCGACAATGTTACTGCGTCCCAATACCACGCATTTCTTGCCTGAAGTCTCTATCTGATAGCGCTTCAGCAGTTCGAGGATACCGTTGGGAGTAGCGGATACATAGCAGGGAAGGCCAATGGACATCCGTCCCACGTTGATGGGATGAAAGCCGTCCACATCCTTGCGGTAGTCGATGGTTTCAATCACTTTCTGCTCGGAGATGTGCTTGGGCAAGGGAAGCTGTACGATGAAACCGTCCACATCCGCATCCTCGTTCAATTCGCGTACCTTGGCGAGCAGTTCCTTTTCGGTAACGTCTGCCTCGTAACGGATAAGTGAGGACTTGAATCCGCAAACTTCGCATGCTTTTACTTTGGCGGCAACGTAGGTTTCGCTACCTCCATCGTGTCCTACAAGAATGGCGGCCAGATGCGGGCGTTTACCCCCACGAGCCACTATCTCGGCTACTTCTGCTGCAATCTCTTGCTTTACTTGCTCTGAAATTGCTTTTCCATCAATCAGTGTCATAGGCTGTTATCTTATCTTTTTAATTTCGGCATCATCTTGCCCATCTTGCTGCCAGTGACCATCTTCATCATCTTGCGGGTCTGGTCAAACTGTTTCAGCAGGCGGTTTACTTCCTGAATATTCGTACCGCTACCTTTGGCAATGCGCTGGCGGCGTGAACCGTTCAGAATGGCCGGATTGCTGCGTTCTTCCGGAGTCATGGAGTAGATGATGGCTTCAATGCTCTTGAAGGCATTGTCGTCAATGTCTATATCCTTGATGGCTTTGCCTACGCCCGGTATCATGGAGGCAAGTTCCTTCAAGTTACCCATTTTCTTGATTTGTGCAATCTGGCTCAGGAAGTCGTTGAAGTCGAACTGGTTCTTGGCAATCTTCTTTTGCAGGCGTTTGGCTTCTTCCTCGTCATATTGTTCCTGTGCACGTTCCACCAAAGATACGATGTCACCCATACCGAGAATACGGTCGGCCATACGTGAGGGATGGAACTGGTCGATGGCATCCAGCTTTTCACCGGTACCTACAAACTTGATGGGCTTGTTTACCACCGAACGGATAGAAAGGGCGGCACCACCGCGGGTATCACCATCCAGTTTGGTCAATACTACACCATTGAAGTCGAGCCGTTCGTTGAATTCCTTAGCGGTGTTCACTGCATCCTGACCGGTCATTGAATCCACTACGAACAGAATCTCGTCCGGATTGATGGCCTTCTTGATGGCGGCAATCTCGTTCATCATCTCCTCATCCACTGCCAGACGACCGGCTGTATCGACAATTACAAGGTCGTAACCTTTGGCTTTGGCTTCTTGGATGGCATTTTGGGCAATGGCTACCGGATTTTTGCTGTCCGGTTCCGAGTACATCGGTACGTCAATCTGTTCAGCCAGTACACGCAACTGCTCGATAGCGGCAGGACGGTACACGTCACAAGCCACCAATAACGGCTTTTTGTTCTTCTTGCTCTTCAGCATGCGGGCCAGCTTTCCGGAGAAAGTTGTTTTACCGGAGCCTTGCAAACCGGACATTAGGATAATGGCAGGCTTGGAGTCGAGGTTTATTTCAGAAGTCTCGCCGCCCATGAGCTGGGTCAGTTCATCGTGTACGATTTTTACCATCAGCTGGCTGGGCTTAACGGCTGTCAGCACGTTTTGTCCCAAGGCTTTTTCCTTAACGGTATCGGTGAAGTTTTTGGCTACCTTATAGTTCACGTCGGCATCCAAAAGTGCCTTACGTACGTCTTTCAGGGTTTCCGCAACATTGATTTCGGTGATTTTGCCCTCACCTTTCAAAATTTTAAACGACCTTTCAAGTCTCTCGCTTAAATTATCGAACATAGTATCTAATTACAATTACTAAATTACAAATTACTCTTATTGAGGCGCAAAAGTACAAAAAATCCCTTTAACTGCCTTCTTTTGAAGCAGAATATTATTGAAGACTTGCAGCGGGATGGGCGAAAAGAATGGAAGTGCCGGTCAAGGCACTGATAATCATCTATATTATTCTGTTTTTTTTAGTTCTTTTTGCTTACTTTCTATTGATAATGTCTCTGGCGCAGGGTCCTTCGTGGTTGGGATATCCCGGTGCGTGGCTGCGCCATCTCTTGTCGGCTTCAACTTTCAGGCTTCGGTAGTCGTCCTGTGTGCGGCGGATGTAGTCGTCCAGCAGTGCCCGGTGCTCGGCCAGAATCTTTGAGTATTTGGGGTCATGGGCAAGGTTTCGTCTTTCTCCTTTATCCTTCAGCATATCATACAGTTCTTCCCCGTTGCCTTCCAGATAGTGTGTGTATTTGTATCTGGGACTGCGTATCATCCGTCCCGGGCTGACGGTCACTTCGTATTCACTGTGCCATTCGGAGGCTGCATAGGGGTGCTGTCTCTTTTGCTTCTCGCCTTTCAGGAAAGGGGCAAGGCTGATGCCGGGCTTGGAGGAAGGCACCGGAATGCTTGCCAGTTCACAGAGAGTGGGCAGCAGGTCGATAGTGGGTTGGGTCAGTAAATCTTCCACCGGTTTTTGACGGGGATGAATACCGGGACCGGCTATGATGAAGGGCACATTTGTCATTTCTTCGTAAAAGCTGACCTGCTTGGTTACCATGCGGTGTGACCCCATTCCGTCTCCGTGGTCTGCCAGTACAATGACAATTGTATTTTTTCCGGCGGGAGTGGAGTAGAGGGCTTCCAGTACACTCTCTATCTGTCTGGCCACTATCCGCGTGTAATGCTGGAAGGCGGCGACGTAGTGCCGGTAATTGTCCTCGTTCCAGTGGGCGGCTTGCATCATCCTCCGGTGGCTGCAGCAGATGTACTGAATGGGCAACGGAAGTTTTTCCCAGTCTTCCACTTCAAAGTTTTCGGGTAGTAGCGGGAGTGGGGTACTGATGGGGCTATCTATGTGCTCCCCTTTATTTTCGCCTACATATCCGCAGATATTGTGCGGGTTTTGGAAATCGGCTATGCAGATGAAAGGTTCTTGCGGTGGATTGCTGAGATAGGCCACGGCATCCTCGCAGGTTCCTACATCCAGAAAGCTGTCATTGTTGACGGGAAATTCGGGGTCGGTGAAGGGCTTGGCAACCGGTTCCTTGTGGCGGAATCCCCTTAGGGAACCCATGTCATGGGTTTTGCCAAAGTGGACGGCCTCATAACCGTTGGCGGTGAAGAGGCTTCCCAGGGTCGGAATGCTGTCGGGCAGCGGAGGATTGATGTGTTCGGCCGAGTTGGAACGTACATTGGTTTGATGCGGCATCAGTCCGCTCCATAAGGCAGCGCGTGACGGTTGGCTGAGGGGGCATCCCACGTATGCGTTGGCAAATGTTACACCTTGGGAGGCAATTCGGTCTATAGGTGGAGTGCAGCTGGGGTCGGCACCGTATGCGCCTACTACCCGCTGGGTCAGATGGTCGCATTGGATAATAAGAAAATTGGGCGATTGCTGTGCCATTACCGGAAAGCTGCACAATGCCATTCCCATAAAAGAGTGAATCGTTTTCATCAGATTTGGATTTTATTTGTTCAAGGTTATTGTATGGTGGCAAATGTATGAAAAAACGGATATAAAAAAAGCTTCCACCTACGTTTATGAACGTAAATGGAAGCTTTTGTACAATATCTGTATGCAGTTGCTGTTAACTGTTCATGCTCATCAGGAATTCGTCGTTGTCTTTGGTCTTCTCCAGACGGTCTTTTACGAAGTCCATGGCTTCTATCGGATTCATGTCGGCAAGGTACTTGCGGAGAATCCACATGCGGTCCAGTGTCTGCTTGTCTTGCAGCAGGTCGTCGCGGCGAGTGCTGGAGGCAACGATGTTGACAGCCGGGAAGATACGCTTGTTGGACAAGTTGCGGTCGAGCTGCAACTCCATATTACCCGTACCCTTGAATTCTTCGAAGATAACCTCGTCCATCTTTGAGCCAGTGTCAATCAAGGCAGTGGCAAGGATGGTCAGTGAACCGCCGCCCTCGATGTTACGTGCTGCACCGAAGAAGCGTTTGGGCTTATGTAATGCGTTGGCATCCACACCACCGGAAAGCACTTTGCCGGAAGCCGGGGATACGGTGTTGTAGGCACGTGCCAGGCGGGTGATGGAGTCGAGGAAGATGACAACATCGTGTCCGCATTCCACCATGCGTTTTGCTTTTTCAAGGACGATGCCGGCAATCTTCACGTGGCGTTCTGCCGGTTCGTCGAAGGTAGAGGCGATTACTTCCGCATTGACGGTACGCGCCATGTCGGTAACTTCCTCCGGGCGTTCGTCGATGAGCAGCATAATCATGTAGACTTCCGGATGATTGGCGGCAATGGCGTTGGCTATGTCTTTCATCAAGATGGTCTTACCGGTTTTGGGCTGTGCCACAATCAAGGCACGCTGACCTTTGCCGATGGGGGCAAACAAGTCTACGACACGGGCCGACATAGAGTCGGAGTATCCGCCTTTGCAAAGCTTGAACTTCTCGTCCGGGAAGAGGGGAGTGAGGTGCTCGAACGGTACGCGGTCGCGTACGAAAGCCGGGTCACGTCCGTTTATTTTGGATACTTTTACCAGCGGGAAGTACTTTTCGCCTTCTTTCGGGGGACGGATTACGCCTTCTACCACATCACCGGTTTTCAGGCCGAACAATTTGATTTGTGATTGTGATACGTAAATATCGTCCGGTGAGGACAAATAGTTGTAATCGGAGGAACGGAGGAAGCCGTAGCCATCCTGCATGATTTCCAGTACACCGGTTCCGGTGAGGATGTCATCGAATTCGTACGTCTTCTCGCGTTCTATTACGGGTTTGCGTTCCGGAGCGGCGGGATAGTTCTCTCCGTTGTTATACGGTTGTGCAGGGCGCTGCTGCACGGGGCGCTGTTGGTTATAGCCACCGTTGCGGTTGTTATTGTTGTTGTTATTGTATGGGGTGTTGTTGTCGCGGGCGCGGAGGCGCGGGCGTTGTGGCTGTTGCGGTTCGGCTGGGGCAGCGGCAGGAGTGGGAGTGGCGGGAGTTTCCGCTTTGGTCGCTTCGAATTTGCCGATAAGTTCGGATGGCAATTCTATTTTTTCCGTAGGGAGGTCTTCAATGGGGATGAAGTCATCTGCCGCTTCGGCCAGGATAGGGCTTTCGTCCGGTACGATATTCTTTTCTGCTTTGGCTTCTGCCTGAGGTTCTGTTTTCGGAGCTTTAGCCTCGAAGTTCAATTCCGGTTCGGCAACCTTCGGGGTTTCCGTTGCTTGGGGTGCAGCAGTCTCTTCCTTTACCTTGCGGGGGCGTCCCGGTTTGCGTTTGGGTACGGCGGCTTCTTTGGCTGGCGCCGGCGTTGCAGCTTCTATGGTCGGTTCTTGGGGTGCTTCCACAGTTTTGGGTTGTTCTTTCGCAGCCGGTGCTTCCTCTGTTTTGGCTTTGGTGAGGTCTCCGTTTTTATTGGCTGAGAACACTTTGTCGGCACCTTCCTTTTTTACGGTCTTTACAGTGACGCGCGAGCGTTTTTGCTTTTCCCCTTTACGCTCTTCCTTCAGCTTGTCGGCGGCAACTTTCTTGGTAGCGCCTGCGATAGCTTGTTCGTCAAGTATCTTGTAAACAAGTTCTTCTTTTTTGAGTGAGTCTGTTTTTTTTATACCCAGTTCTTGGGCAATAGTTTGTAGTTCCGACAAATTTTTGTCGTTCAGTTGAATGATGTTATACATACAGTATATATGTGAATGGTTTAAAATTTACTTTTATTGAAAGGCATAAGTGCACAGTTGCAGTTGTTGTAGGAAGCAACTTGGGCAAGTTTACCTTGTGATATATGATTTATATGGGATATTTATTATTGAACCGGAAATCTGATAAACAATTCTTGCCACAGCAAGAAGTCGCAGAATGTTTCAACGGTGCAAAGGTAATAAATATTTTTGGTTTCATAAACAAATCATCTTTTTTTTAAATTTAAAACTTTATCTTTGCTGTATTAACAACAACATGAAGGATTGGTTTATGAATATAGATGAAGTACAGTTGATAACTTTTTCACCTACTTGTACCTCTAAACAAGTGGGAGAGGCAATTGTTCACGGAACGGGAATTTCGTCTGTCTCCAAAGTGGACCTCACCTTGGAGGCGGCGGGTAAAAGGGAGGTACCTTCCCATGCTTTGGCGGTCATCACGGTGCCCGTATATGGCGGCCATGTGGCTCCTTTGGCATTGGAGCGGATGAAGGAGCTTCATGCTGACGGTGCACCTGCCGTGGTTGTGGTGGTGTACGGCAACCGGGCCTATGAGAAGGCTTTGGTGGAATTGGATGCTTTTGTCACGAGGTTGGGCTTCAAGGTAATTGCAGGTGCTACGTTTGTAGGAGAGCACTCTTATAGCAGTGAGAAATATCCGGTGGCAGCCGGACGTCCGGATGCGGACGACTTGGAGTATGCAAAGCTTTTTGGTGAAAAGATACGTGCTAAAATTGCGGCGGCCGAAGATATGGAGAAACTGTATGGGGTGGATGTGACCCGTATCCAGCGTCCGCGCCAGCCTTTCTTCCCGTTGCTCCGCTTTTTGCGCAGAGTCGTCAAGTTGCGTAAGAGTGGGGTGCCTATGCCCCGTACTCCGCAAGTGGATGCGGAACGTTGTACGCATTGCGGATATTGCGTGAAGCATTGTCCTGCAGGAGCCATTATAAAAGGAGACGAGTGCAATACGGTTGCAGAGAAATGCATCAAATGTTGTGCTTGTGTGAAAGGCTGTCCGCAGAAGGCGCGCACGTATGACACGCCGTTTGCCGTATTGCTTTCCGATTGCTTCAAGAAACAGAAGGAGGACAGAATTATTCTGTGATGGCTACTGGTCGATGGTTGATACGACCAGTACTTTCCGGGTTTTTTCGTCTATTCTGAAACGGTTGTCCACCCGTTCTCCCACCAGCCAGATGATGTCATCTCCGCAGCAAAGCACCCATTGCCGTTCTTTGCGCAGAAGGGAGAACTTGCGGTCGGTCAGGTAGTCGCTTACCTTCTTCCGGCCTTTCATGCCGAAGGGCACGAAGCTGTCTCCCTGCCTGCAAAGGCGTAGCGAGAGGGGATGCTGGAGTTTGTCGGCATCAAAGCAGGCGGTGGCTTTGTTGCGTGGAATCATGAAATCCGGTGTATAAGGATGTTCTTTTATTTCCAATAAGGGCTTTACGGCTTCCTGTACGGGCTCTATCAACAACGAGCCGCGGTCTTTGATGACACGCCAGCCGGGGGTGGCAAAGACTTTGCCGGGCTGTCCGTCCAATGTCTGGCAGATGTCCCTTACTTGTGCGGCGTTGAATCCAAGCGGATGCAGAATTTCAAATAAGACCGTTTCCGGTGCCGCTTCTTGCCTCAGGGCGCCGATACTTATGCCTTCCGGTGTCTTGACTCGCAGTTTGGCTTCTTCTATACCTATATTATATATAGAGGCGGCATCGTCCAGATGCTCTGCCGTTTTGAGGATGCTTTCCTTGACGGAGGGGTTTATCTCCTGCATCATGGGAAGCAGGTTCAAGCGTATTTTGTTGCGAGTATATTCGTCCTGCAGATTGGTGCTGTCTGTCACGTAGGCTTGCCCGATACTTTCCAGATAACCGACGATTTCCTTTCTGTCCAGGCAGAGCAAGGGGCGGACTATATGTCCGTTTCGGGGGCGTATACCCCGCAATCCGTTGATGCCGGTACCGCGAATCAGATTGAGCAGCAATGTCTCTACACTGTCATCTTGATGGTGGGCGACGGCAATGACAGCTGCACTGCATGCTTCCCTTGTTTTTTCGAACCACGCGTAGCGCAATTCCCTTGCAGCCATTTCGATGGAGATATGCCGTTCCTTTGCTTCCTGCTCCGTGTTGAAGTGGACGGTGTGCAGCGTCACCCGGTGCTCCAGGCAGAGTTGGCGTACAAAGTGCTCGTCGCGGTCGGATTCCGCTCCGCGCAGATGGAAGTTGCAATGGGCGGCTTCGCATGTGTATCCCAGGCTGAGGAGCAGGCGCAGCAACGCCACGGAGTCCGCCCCGCCGCTCAGTGCCACAAGTATCTTGTCGTCCAGCGAGAAGAGCTTGTGGCGCTCGATGTATTGTACTACCTTCTGCATATTCAACTATAGAGTGGTGCAAAGATAGTGCAAACGATTTTTATTGCCATATCTGCAAGTATCTATTTTCAGAATCTCTATCGGCTAAGGTCGTATTTGCTAAAAGCTAATCTTACCACAGCTGTGTTTTATGCATACCACACCTTTGTTCTTTTCTTACCACAGCTGTGGTAAGAAAAGAACAAAGGTGTGGTGAAGTTACGATTTAGTATCTCTGGAAGTAGTGTTCTGCCTTCTGGGCATTATTGTTTAGTGTCTCTTATTTAAAAACATTCTAAATTATTTGTGCCTTGCGGACATAAGTATTATCTTTGCCCCCAAAATAGAAAAGAAAGGCAGAAAGACTATGCGTTTGTCCGAATTGAATACCGGTGAAAAAGGTGTAATCGTAAAAGTGCTGGGACACGGTGGTTTCCGCAAACGGATTGTGGAAATGGGATTTATTAAAGGTAAAACAGTGGAGGTCTTGCTGAATGCCCCACTACGCGACCCTATCAAATACAAAGTAATGGGATATGAGATTTCTCTTCGTCGGCAGGAGGCTGAGATGATAGAGATTATCAGTGAGCAGGAAGCTAAGGAGCAGGCTGTGCAGCCCGATTACCACGAGGGGTTGGGCGAAAACATGCATCTGGGCGAAGATGAGCTGAAGCAACTGGCCCTCGGCAAACGCCGCACCATAAATGTGGCTTTGGTGGGAAATCCCAACTGTGGTAAAACTTCTCTTTTCAACATCGCTTCCGGTTCGCACGAGCATGTGGGCAATTACAGTGGCGTTACGGTAGATGCCAAGGAGGGGTATTTTGATTTCCAAGGTTACCACTTCCGTATTGTCGACCTTCCCGGAACCTATTCCCTCTCGGCCTACTCCCCTGAAGAAATCTATGTCCGCCGGCACATTATCAATGAAACGCCGGATATCATTATCAATGTTGTGGACTCTTCCAACCTGGAACGCAATCTCTATCTCACCACCCAGCTGATTGACATGAACGTGCGCATGGTGATTGCACTGAACATGTACGATGAGCTGGAAGCCAGTGGAAACACGCTGGACTATGTAAAGCTCAGCCAGTTGTTCGGAGTTCCGATGTTGCCTACGGTCAGCCGTAGCGGAAAAGGCATTGAACAGCTGTTCCATGTGATTATCAATATTTACGAAGGCGGCGACTTCCTCGACCATAAGGGCAGGATGCGCAGCGAGATATTGAGTGACCTTCGCAGCTGGCATCAGGAGTATGTTCCCGACCATGACTTCGGCAGCCATAAAGAAGAGATAGAACAGCCGCGTGGCTTCTACCGTCATATCCATATCAATCACGGTCCCGAGCTGGAACGTAGCATTGAGGAGGTGAAGCGCGTCATCAGCGTCAATGAGAACATCCGCCACAAATATTCCACGCGTTTCCTTGCCATCAAGTTGCTGGAGAACGACGAAGACTTGAAAAAGATTGTGGAGGAGTTGCCCAATGGAAAGGAGATTCTTGCTGTCCGCGACCGGGAAGAGGCACGGATTGCCGAGGTGGTGAACGAGGAGAGCGAGCAGGCCATCACCGATGCCAAGTATGGTTTTATAGCCGGTGCCCTGCGCGAGACCTATGTGGACAATCATCAGGATACGTCGCGCACTACTCAAATCATAGACTCAATCGTTACTCACCGTGTATGGGGTTATCCCATTTTCTTCCTTTTCCTTTATCTGATGTTCGAAGGCACCTTTGTGCTGGGCGACTATCCTATGCAGGGGATTGAATGGCTGGTAGGCGAATTGGGCGACCTGATATGCAACAACATGTCCGAAGGACCGCTGAAGGACCTTCTGGTGGATGGTATTATCGGAGGTGTGGGCGGTGTCATTGTTTTCCTGCCGAATATTCTGTTGCTCTATTTCTTTATTTCCTTGATGGAAGACTCGGGCTATATGGCACGTGCCGCTTTCATTATGGATAAGATTATGCATAAAATGGGGCTGCATGGAAAGTCTTTCATTCCGCTGATTATGGGCTTTGGGTGTAATGTGCCCGCCATTATGGCTTCGCGTACCATTGAGAACCGCAAGAGCCGTCTGGTGACGATGCTCATCAATCCGCTGATGTCGTGCAGCGCTCGTCTACCCATCTATTTATTGCTGGTAGGCGCCTTCTTCCCGAACAATGCGAGCTTTGTGCTGTTAGTAATCTATGCCATCGGCATTCTGTTGGCAGTGGTCATGGCACGTCTTTTCTGCCGCTTTCTGGTGAAAGGAGACGATACGCCGTTTGTCATGGAGCTGCCGCCTTATCGTATGCCGACGTCCAAGGCCATCTTCCGCCATACGTGGGAGAAGGGGGCGCAGTATCTCCGCAAGATGGGAGGCATCATTATGGTGGCATCCATCGTTATCTGGGCATTGGGATATTATCCCAACCACGATGAATATGAAAGTGTGACGGAACAGCAGGAGAATTCCTACATCGGCCGGATTGGTAAAGCCATGGAACCGGTCATCGAACCGTTGGGATTCGACTGGAAGCTGGGCATCGGCATCCTTTCCGGCGTGGGCGCCAAGGAGCTGGTGGTAAGCACGCTCGGAGTGCTTTATGCCGACGATGCTGAGGCAGATGCCGCAAGCTTGGGTGAACGCATTCCGATAACGCCCCTGGTGGCTTTCGGTTACATGGTGTTTGTGCTGATTTATTTTCCGTGCATCGCCACGTTGGCAGCCATTAAAGGGGAGTCGGGCAGTTGGAAGTGGGCCGTGTTTGCGGGGCTTTATACTACTGCGCTGGCCTGGCTGATGTCTTTTGCAATTTATCAGATAGGAGGTCTGTTTTTATGATGAATAGTTGGCAGGAGTGGGTAGTAGCCTTATTGTTGTTGCTCTGCGCTGTGCGGATTGGCATGAGTATTTATTCTTTTTTTCATCGGGTCAAAGAAAATGGTAATCCGTGTGATAGCTGTGCAAGTGGCTGTGAACTAAAGAATTTATATGATAAGAAGCGTGCGGAGTGCAGTGGAGTGACGAAAAAAAAGAAGAAAAGTTGTTGCGGATAGTTGGTAGTTTCAAAAAAAGTGCTACCTTTGCATCCGCAAACGAGAAATAAAGAGTTCTTGTAAGAACCGGTACCTTGGATGAGTGGCTTAGTCAGCGGTCTGCAAAACCGTGTACGGCAGTTCGAATCTGCCAGGTACCTCGAAGAATAAAACTCCGAAACTGCTTTTTAAAAGTGTTTCGGAGTTTTTTGTTATAGGGAATTGTTTGCCCATTCTATAAAATATCATTCGCTGAATAGTTACAGCTTACTTATTAAAGATTGAATAAAATGAAAAAAGTTGGATTTCTGATTTTCTGTCTGTTTGCTATGTGCAGCATGGCAGGCAAGGCGCAGGATGTAGTGGCGGACAGTACCGGCTACATCGTTAAGGTAGGGGAGATGGCTCCAGATTTTACAGTGAAGCTGACGGATGGGAAAAGCATTACCCTTTCGGAACTTCGTGGGAAGGTGGTCATGTTGCAGTTTACCGCAAGCTGGTGTGGAGTGTGCCGTAAGGAGATGCCTTTCATTGAGAAGGATATATGGCTGAAGCATAAGTCGAATCCGGATTTTATGCTGATTGGCATCGACCGTGACGAGCCGTTGGAGAAAGTGATTGCTTTTGGTAAGTCAACCGGAGTGACCTATCCTTTGGGTCTGGACCCGGGAGCGGATATATTTGCGAAGTATGCGCTCCGCAAGGCAGGTATCACACGCAATGTCCTGATTGATAAGGAAGGGCGTATTGTGAAGCTGACACGTCTGTATAACCCTGAAGAATTTGCTTCTCTGGTGAAGGAGATTGACGGAATGCTTTCTGAATAGTAGGAATAGGCAAGATATAAAAAAGGAAGTGCCCCCTAAAAGTTTTTGTCTAACTTTTAGGGGGCACTTCACTTTTATGCTTGTCGGGATAGTTTGGCAAGATAGTCATAATGTGTACCCTCTTTCACCAGCTCTGCTTTGAAGCCATTTTCTGCGGCATAGAAGCTCAAGGTTTGGAAGTCGATGTAGAGCCAGTCAAAGGAGTCGCCTTTGACATTCTTGTATTGCATCTGGAAGTCTACCTCTCCGTAGTAATTACCGGCAAGGTCGATAACAATACTGCCATCTTCCTCTTCGAACAGATAGCTCAGGTTGCTGGAATCCATTAAAACACAGCCTCCAGGCCGGAGCAGTAGCTTCATCTTCCGGAAAAAATCAGGCAGATTCTCCAACTTTCCGATAATGCCGGAACCGTTCATCAGCATCAGGATAGTGTCGTATTCATCGGCAAACTGTTCATTGAACAGATTGGTTTGTGACACGCTACGCACACCTCGCTGCTTCATCACTTCCACGGAAAGCGGGGAAATGTCGATGGCATGGACTTCTTTTCCGGCTTCTTGCAGGGCAAGGCTATGGCAACCGCTGCCGGCACCCACATCCAGAATCTTTCCGGTCGCCATTTGCAGAGCAGTACGCTCCAGCAAGGGCATTTGCTTTTCTGTGCGGAATAGCTCTTCGACGGGAATTTCGTCCTCATCGAATTGTGAAGAGAACACGCGTAGGCGGTCGGCTTTATGCCGTTTAAAGTAATCGGCTATGGCTGCGCCCATCGGGTCCTTGTCGGCAGGCAATAAGGCTGTATTTATCATTTCTTATGTCTGTTAGCGCGTTTGCGGCGGATTTCTGCTTTCATTTTGGCTGAGGCGGAACCGTGTTGCCCGGTAATGTAGGTTTTCTTCTTGGCTTTGGTCTTTATCTTGTTTTCTTCTTTAGGTTTGTCCTTTTTGCCTTTGAAGACAATACCACCCATCATCGCTTCTTCTATACTCATATATTTCGTTGTTTTAGTGATGTAAAATATCATTTCTCCGGCAGTACCTCAATCCAATAGTCATCCGGGTCATTGATAAAGTACAGTCCCATTGCAGTGTTTTCGAAGCATACCCATCCGTTTTCCTTATGGTATTGGCGTATGGCGTCGTAATTGCCGGATACGCGGAAGCAGAGGTGACTCTCGTTCTCTCCTAATTCGTAGGCTTGTGGGTGCTCCTTCAAGCAGGTCAGTTCCAGCAGAAAGCCGGTACTGCCGTCGGTCAGATAGACCAAAGTGAAAGAGCCGTCGGACGACTCTTTCCTATGATGTTCTTTCAGCCCCAGTGCCTTTTCGTAGAATGCGATGCTACGTTCCAGGTTGGTGACATTGATATTAAAATGGTCGAATTTACTTTTTATTTCCATTTGTTTATTCCTGATTTGATTATTTACAATTTGCAGTCTGCGTGTGCGGTCATTTGACCATTGCTTTCAGAATTTCGCCTACATACGTGCGTGGCATACCTTCCATCGTTGCCGGTGAAGGCAGCTTCTTACATTCCAGAATGACCGTAGGCTCTGTCTGTCCCGTAGGATAGAAACGGATGGTATAGCTTTCTGCTTTTTCCATTTGTTCATACGGTTGGTCGGGCGACAGTATGCTGAATACAACTGGTTTGCCGTTGACTTTGCCCAAAGAACCTCCGGAGTTTGCTGTCATCATGGTCATGTTGAAAGGCTCTTGGCCGATGACGATAACCAATTTGCCTGCTCCGGTCTGGATGGCATCGGCTGACAATTGCTCGGGGGCTATGGTCTTGTATTCTTGCTGCTGGCTCTTTTGGGCAGGAACCAGTGCGGCAGGTTTCTTGACTTGGGGCACTTCGATGACTTGGGCATCTTTCACGATGCCTTCGGATGCCTTTTCAGCAGCCTGGGCAGGTTCCACGGTAACTTGTTTCTTCGGGGTGATTACCGTCGGACCGGAATTGACGACAGCCTTCACCTCTTTCTTTTCTTCCTTCTTTTCTTCTACCAGAGCTTTGGCAGTGGTGGCGCTCAATGCTTCTGCTGCTCCCAGGCAAAGGTCATCAACGAAGTCTACGGTTTTTCTGCGCCACTTGGCAAGTCCGCGTACCAGTTTGGTCTTCGCCTTGTTCAAGGCATACTTGTCTACAATCCACTCCTCGGCGGTATATTTTTCTTTTCCTTCGCGGTAGTTAAACCGTATCTTTTCTACTTCGAGCACGCTCTTTTCGGGTTGGCAGGTCACAGTCAGCTGGTAAAGGATTTTGGTACGGTCTAATGACAGAGCCGTAGAACTGAATACAATCCATTCATCCCCGATACCTACAATTTGTCCTTTCTCTTTGTCTGAGAATACTACACGGCTGGTATTTTCATTCTCTTTCAGACGGGCATCCATCCAGCCGAGCAGACGTTCGTAGATTTCATCCTGAGACATGCCGGGGATGCTGAATTCTTTGGTGAATACCACTTTACCGTCCACCTCGGGAACAGCACCGGCCAGATATTTACTGTCGTCCTTATCCTGCGCCTGCAGCATGGCCGGCAAACAAAGGCAAAACAGTGTAAAAAGAAGTTGTGTCAAATTTTTCATAATAGTATGTGTTTTAATTATTAATTTACGAATTATGGGCTACAAGTTGGGGAGTTCGAAACTTTCACCACGGTGTGCAATGCTCAGAAAGCGGCATCCCTTGCTCTCGGCAAACTGCCGGAAGGCGTTGCCTCCCTGATAATCTTCGCTGAAGTGCATCGGTACAAATATAGTGATTTTTATTCGTTCCACGAATTGTTCTGCTCCACGCATATAATCTTTTCCGATACGGCTGTCCACCGGAAACATGGCTACATCTACGGCAGGTGCAGTTTGCTGCAGCTCTCTCACTTCGGCCAGAAAGTCACCTTCGGCCTTGCGTATTTCCTGCGGAGTAGATTCCTCGCTCCAGTGCCAGTTGTTCAGGTCACCGGCATGGAACAGCCGTCTGCCCTGCAGGTCTATCAGGAAGGAGATACCCACATCGGTAGAACCGAAGGCCTGGATACGGATATGTTCGTCTTCGTAGGTGTCGCCCTTATTGATGTAGGTGGCATCTTCCGCTGAGGCGCGGCGGTGCTTCAGGATGTCTTTGGAGAATATGTAGCGGATGTCGGGCCGCAGTTTTTTCCATGAAAGAACTTCGCGATTGAAGTGGTCGGGATGGAAATGCGAGCATAGTACGTAGAGTAAGCCCGGCTTTTCCAAGAGATAGTCGTGCACGATACCTTTATTGAAAACCTCTTCCGAGGAATCTTTATAGTAATCGATAATGACCGTCACTCCGTCCGCTTCAATCGCGAAGCCGCTATGGTAGATGTAATCAAGTTTCATTTACGGATTGAATTATAGCGCAATATTACAAAAAACGCTACACAAACTTCCGGTTTAAGCTGTTATTTTATGCAAAAGCACGCTACATCGGTACTTCTATGAAGAGAATGTGAGAGTCTTTCAATGTTTCCAGCTCAAAACTGCCGGTTTCGTATACTCCCATTCCGTCACGGCGTGAGAGTATTGTGCCGTCCACTTTGACTTCACCTTCCATTACGAAGATGTATGCACCGGAATGCGATTGGTGCATGTGGTAGTCAATCTTCTTTCCGGCTTCTATTTCACCGATAGAGAACCAGGTCTGTTGTAGCAGTCTGGCAGGAGCATCGCCGTCAGGGGATACTATTAGTGCCATTTCATTTTTGCGCAGGAGTGGACGTACGTCGAAGTCCTGGTATGCGGGTGGTGTGTTCAGCTTTTCGGGCATCACCCAGATTTGCAGGAATTCTATCGCTTCAGTGTCACTGCCGTTCATTTCGCTGTGGTAGATGCCGGTGCCGGCGCTCATGGTTTGTATATCTCCCGGAATGATGATGCGGCTGTTCTGATGATTGTCCCCATGTTTCAGTTTCCCTTTCAGGGGAATGGAGATGATTTCCATATTTTTATGAGGATGTGTGCCGAAGCTCTTTCCCGGAGCCACACGGTCGTCGTTCAGTACACGCAAGGCGCCGAAATTCATCCGGCGGGGATTGTAATACTCGTCGAAACTGAAGGTGTGGTGGCTGTCAAGCCAATCATATAGGGAATGACCTCTGCTGTCTGATTTGTCTATAACTTTTTTCATAATTTATTCCTTTTCTTAAAATGGTTTATGTACTAGTAACGCTTTGGAAAGCTATAAAGTTTAAAAACCGATGTCTAAGAATTTATAAATGAGTGGGGACTATGCCTTGACCTCGTTCTCCAGTGGCTTATGGTTCATAAAATCTTTGATGTTCTGCAAGGTTGTCGAAGCAATGTTTGCCAGTGCCTCGCGTGTGAAAAAGGCCTGGTGCGAAGTGACGATGACATTATTGAAGGACAGTAGCCGCGCCAGGGTATCGTCATCAATGATTTTGTCCGATTGGTCTTCATAGAAGTATTCGCTTTCCTCTTCGTACACATCCAGGCCGGCAGAGCCGATTTTCTTGTTTTTTAGTCCTTCAATCAGGGCGTTGGTATGGATGAGTTGTCCACGTCCGGTATTGATAATCATTACTCCGTCCTTCATTTTACTGATGGAATAGTCGTTGATGAGATATTTGGTCTGTTCAGTCAGCGGGCAGTGCAGGGAGATGATATCCGAATTGTGATATAGCTCATCCAGGCTGGTATATACCACTTGATGTTCACGGGCGAAATTATAGTCGGGATAGAGGTCGTAGGCAAGAATATTCATGCCGAATCCACGCAGGATACATATCAGTTTCTTGGCTATTTTTCCCGTGCCGATGATGCCTGCAGTTTTTCCGTACATGTCGAAGCCCAGAAGTCCGTGCAGCGAGAAGTTTCCGTCTCGTGTCCGCCAGGTAGCACGTGGAATTTTACGGTTGAGGGATAACATCAGGGCAACGGTATATTCTGCTACGGCATAAGGGGAGTAAGCAGGGACACGCACTACGGTAATGCCACGGTCGGCAGCTGCCTTTAAATCTACATTGTTGTAGCCGGCGCAGCGCAACGCCAATAATTTCACGCCGTTGTCTGCCATCAGACGGATAACTTCGGTATCGGCCGTGTCGTTCACGAAAATACAGACTGCGTCTACTCCTTGGGTTAAAATAACGTTGTGCTTGTTAAGATGCCCTTTATAGTAGCGGAGCTCAAAACCATATTCCTTGTTTTTTTCGTTGAAAGACGCTTCATCATAAGGTTTGCTGCCAAAAAATGCGATAGTGTATGCCATGGGATTTGTTGTTTTTTAAAATGTTACATAATTATAGGGAGATAACAAGTGGAAAGTTGATATGGTTCAGTGGCCGGAAGGATTCATAAAATGATAATTATTTCTATTTGTTTCATCAGAAACTATTTGGTATTTCAATTAAAGTTCTATATTAGGATAACTTTATGCACAAAATTCTTTTTCGTGTGCAATATTATTGTACCTTTGCGCCCGAAAACAATTAAAAAAGATTTAGATGAGAAAATTTTCGTTGATTGGCATTGCGATGTTAATCGTTTCAATTCCAACTTTTGCGGGTGGTATCCTAACAAATACAAATCAGCATGTATCTTTTCTTAGAATGTTAGCGCGTGGTGCTTCCATTGATATTGACGGTGTCTATTCTAATCCGGCCGGTTTGGCCTTCTTGCCGGAAGATGGTCTCTATTTGTCTTTGAATGGACAAAGTGCTTATCAGACCCGTAACATAAAAGCGACATTTCCCTTGTTTATTGAAGATGGGAATACACGTTATTATAAAGGAAAAGCTTCTGCTCCTTTCATTCCTAGTTTTCAAGGTGCATATAAAAAAGGAGACTGGACTATTTCCGGTAGCTTTGCTGTTGTAGGTGGTGGCGGTAAGGCATCGTTTGATGATGGTTTGGGTATGTTCGATTCAATGGTGATGGGACAAGTCCATACTATTTCGGGTGGTCAAATCACTCCCAATATGTATTCTATCAATAGTGCAATGGATGGAAGCCAGTTTATTTATGGTGTGCAATTGGGGTTGTCGTATCAAGTTAATGATTGGTTAGGTGTGTTTGCCGGTGGACGTATGAATTATTTTACCGGTGGGTATGAAGGATTTCTGACTGCAACAGCACACAGTAATATTCCTACTTATGGTGGCATGGAATTGGTTGGTATCGATTTAGACTGCGACCAGACCGGCTGGGGATTGACCCCTATCTTGGGAGCTGATGTGAAGTTGGGCAAATGGAATATTGGGTTGAAGTACGAGTTTATGACAAGTCTTAATCTCGAAAATAAAACCAAAAAAGCTGAAGTGCGTGCAATGGGAACTGCTATGGGAGATGAAGGGAATCCTTTGGCTGACTATAAGGATGGTGTGAATACTCCGAGTGATATCCCTGCATTATTGACTGCAGCTGTTGGTTATGAATTCCTTCCTACGCTTCGTGCAACGCTGGAATATCACCATTTTTTTGATAAAGCGGCAGGGATGGCCAATGATAAGCAGAAAGCGTTGAAGCATGGCACACATGAAATTTTGATTGGTGCAGAATGGGATATAGCTAAACAGCTGACCATCAGTGGTGGTTATCAGCGTACAGATTATGGCTTGGCTGATGATTTTCAGAGTGATATAAGTTTTTCATGTGACTCTTATTCACTGGGGTTTGGTGCTGCCATCAAAATGACAAAGCATTTGACTATGAATATAGCCTATTTTTGGACAAACTATGATGATTATACAAAGAAGATAAGTGAAACCACCAAGAATGTTTATAGCCGTACTAATAAAGTGTTTGGTCTTGGTGTTGACTATAAGTTCTGATTTCACAATCCTACCTTTATATATTAAGAAGCCGTCTCAAATATCGATTTGAGGCGGCTTCTTTCTTATTTTATATTGGATTAGAAAGAATACTGTACAAGCAGGTTCATACGGTTGGCATGGTTGGTGGAATTGTCGAAGTTGGTGCGCCAGCCACGCAGATATTCAGCGCCTACCTGCATGTTCGGGGTTACGTTCCAGAATACGTTGGCTACGAAATACTGTCCGTAGCGGTAGGTACTTGGCAGGTCGTTGGGATAACCGTCTTCAGAGTAAAGGCGGGACATGCTGTAAGTGCTTGAAAGGAATATCTTTGGAGAAATGTTATATTGTAGACCTGCATACCAGCCCAGCATGGGCAATGCCTGCATTTTGCCTTCCTTTTCGGGATTGGGGACAATATCGACGTTCAGATTACTGATGTCATTCAGGTATTGCCCGATACCTTTACCATAGTTGACTTGTCCGAATGCCTGCCATTTTTTACCGAGGTTGAAGGTCGTTGAGGCTTGTACACCGTATCCGGTGACGCTGGAAGCCTTGTCCCTTTTCGTGCTGGTATATGTCATGCTGCGGATGATACCTCCTATACGCAGATGACTGCTGCTGTTCCAACTGTATTGTGCCGAAGCTGTGAAGTCCGGCATGCGTTGCTGGGCAATTTCGAATTGGCTGCTTGTTGTGCCGTCAACGGCAGGCGCCTCGATGGAAGCTTGGAAACGAAAGTCTTTCAGCCCTTTATAAGTATATGACAATTGTGTAGCGCGGTAGAACGTGGCACCGTTGGGCCCCTGGAAGTCAATGGTGGAGGGGAGGGCGCCTAAGTCCATGAAACCGCCGTAAGTATATCCCACCGTTATATTTCGGAATGACATATAAGCATTCCGTAGCTGGAATGTTTTGTCTCCTCCTCGGAAATTTCCGGCTGTATAGACTGTGAAGTCACCCAATAGCCGGGTGTGTCCGACTAATTTCAGAAAGATAGTGGCCGTACTGGCATCCATTTGAAATTGATTTTTGATTTTACTACTGCTTGGAATGTTGGCAGGAACAAAGTCAATATCATCCACAATACCTCCAAAATCATACTCGCCGGTGGCACGGACATACCCTCCGATACCCAGGGCGAATTTGCCTTGTTTGTCCATCAATAAGAAGCGGGGAGCTTTCGGGTCATGGATGTAAGGCAATTGTGACTCATTCATGATGCGGATAATCTCGTCGCCCGCTTTGTCGATAGTAACTATGACAATGCCGTTGGGGGCTTCGTCATCGATAATCTCTTTTTTTTGTGCATGGATAGTGGACAAGGGAAGTCCGGCTACGCACAACAGAAACATTGCTTTTAAGATTGTTTTCATTTAAGTTAGGTTTTGATGAATGTGCTTTCAACAACTTAAATGAAAAAAGGTTTTGTAGTCTTGGAGGAAGAAAGGAGGTTATTCCGTCAGTATTCTTGCCTTGAATGAAGATCGTATGCAAAATTACCCTTACCCTAATTTCCGGAATAACCTCCTGAGGATGTGTGTTAAGTTACTTATTTTTTCATGACGGCATTCCATAGCGCTTTGCGTAGGGTTCCCATGGTGTCGTCACCTTCATAATCCCAGAACATCATGCCTTTCATGCCATTTTTTAATATCCATTCACCTTTTGCGGCAATACTGCGGGGATTGTCGTAACCACAGTAGAAACTGCCGTTTTTGGTGACATAGGGGACATTGCCTTCTGTATCCCAATTTTCGATGACATAGCCGTCATCCTTACTCAGGTTGAGAATATCCCGATAATTGATGCTGCCGCCGGCATTGAAATCGGCTCTTCCGTAGAACGGAATTCCCAACACTAATTTGTCGGCAGATACCCCTGCATTCAGGTATTCGTCTACGGAACGCTGGCAGTCCCAGTAATTACTTGGCTTGTTCAATGCTGATTGATGCTGGGGGGCATCAACCAGATCATAGGCCATGATATTGACGAAATCTACATACGGGTCTACGGCCTTTACATCAATATATTTATAGCCTTCGCCTTGGGGACGCTTGTCCATGCAATAACCTGCATAGGTCAATAGGGTGGACTGCCCCAACGCTGCACGCAGGTCTTTCATCAATAGGGTGAAGTTTTCCACATCTACCAACTCGTCATAGGCATTGCTGCCGAAGGTCATACCGGGAAATTCCCAGTCAATGTCAATACCGTCTATGCCCTCACTCGAAACAAAGGCTTTGCAGTCTTGTGCGAATTGCTTGCGCATTTCCGGACTCTTCGCCAGGGCGGAGAAACCTCCGTCCTGGGAATTGTCAGTATTGGAAACGCTATTGGTAAAAGAGAGTAATATCTTCACATGTGGATACTGGCTCTTTATTTTCTTTACCTTATCAAAACGGGATTTATCACCTTGCAGGCCAAACTTTTCATAAATTCCGTTTTTAACATATAATTCTGCAAAAGCGTAGTTTATGTGGGTCAGGTATTTGGCATCGGGTATGGATGTGCCATAATAAGTGACGTAGCCCAATGCAACCCGGCCTGCAACCTGCTCGGCCATTTCGGTCTCGTTGTCTTCATTTCCCGGAGCTGGCAGTCCGGGCATGTAGTCGTCATTGTGACATGCGGCTACTAGAAAGACAGTAGCTATTATAAATAGCAGTTTCCTTTTCATAGAGAGTGCATATTATTCAGAATCGGTTTCTGCTTCAGTCTTGAAATAAGCATACCAGCCGCTGTCGTCCCAATCCACACCACCGCTATACTTGCCGGGATGATAGATTGTGATATAGTTCTCATCCAGTGTCAGCAGCCAGAATTTGTTGCTGCCTACGCTTTGTCCGTTGTCGTCATAATTTCCTCCGATGGTGGGGATACTTGTTATCAGTTCACCCAGTACTCCGTCTTCCGGTTTTTCGTGTGTGAAGGAGAAAGTACCTTCTGCCTTCAGGTTTCCGCTGGCATCATAGGTTTTCATCTTGTTTCCGTCGAATTCGAATACCATGGACTGGTCTCCCGCTTCGGCGGCAGTGACATTGGCCCACCAGGCAAAATTTGATTCGGGAGTATAGCCTGCACTGGTATATTTCCAGCCTCCATGAGCCCCCATATTGCAGACGGAACCCCAGCTGACTTCACGGAATTTCCAGGTCTTCTTGGCAGATTTGTCACTCTTGTCGGTTGCACCGGTGAAGTAAGTGGACCAATCGTCGAATACATTGGTCACAGTCACTACAACCGGCTCTGTCTTGATAATCTGATTGGCGGAAATGCCCATATAGTAGATGGAATAGTCCGCATTGGACTCCATGATGACCGTAGCGTTGTCCGTGACCAGAGTCTTACTTTGTTTACTTCCTTCGCCCCCCCATTCTATGTGCCATGAACCGCCAATGTCCGGGCGGGAGTTTTTCAGGGCGATATACTGGTCGCCTTCCACTACTCCGTCTTGGTTGGGGAAGGGTTGGGTAATGGATATGGCGGCTTGTAATGCCTCCTTGGTTATGGGTGTACCGGCATCAGTCACATATTTGTCTCGCAAGTCTTCGTCTTCGATAGGATCGCATGCAGTAACGATGAAGGCTGAAGCAAGCATTGCTATCAATATTTTTGTTACTTTCATATTGTCTTTATTTATAGGTTAATACTCTTACATATTGTTCCAATCCGAGAACTGGGCAGATGCATCCCAGCCTGGATTCTGCTCAAGGACTCCATTGGAGATGTCGATTTCGTCTTGCGGAATGGGCCAGTAGCCTTGGGTTGCTTGTAGGCGTTTCTTATAGTCGAATTTGACCATCGGTACCACCGTAGCGGCATTTATTATATTGAACCCGGTCTGTTTGTTGAGTATGTCACCGGCTTCCTCAAGCGAAGGACCCGACCAGCGAAGGATATCCCACCAGCGGATGGACTCGAATGCAAGTTCCCAGCGGCGTTCCTGCTTGATGGCTTCCAGGGAGTAGGCCACCGGAGCCAAGTGGGAGCGGGCACGTACCTTGTTCAGACCCGTAGCGTCTTGTTTCAGCTCGGACTGCATGAGCAGAACGTCGGCAAAACGGATATGAATCAAGTCGGCAATTTGGAGTAGCTGTTGGGATGTCTGCGAAGATATTCCGGGGAACATCTGCTTGCCGAAAGGTTCGATTTTGCCTTCATTGTAGGAATTGATATTGATGTATTTTTTCTGGAAATAGCCGGTTTGTTCATAGTAACGATAGGATACGGTATATTCCGGTTCACCCTCGTCCATGGTGCAGTCCATCAGCACATTGCCGGCAACATTCGGATCAAGTGCTTTGTACGACCATATGGAACCGGTCAGACGGGGATCCTCCTTATAACCGTCCGTATAGGTCTGCTTGGCGGCCCAGTCTTTCCATTCGTTGACCATAGCCGGAGATACGGGGCCAGCTCCCCAACCGGTGCCGAAGGGATAACTGTCTTTGTTGGAATAGTTGTCGGCAGACGGTGAATAGAATTGCGCGCATGTGTTGGAGAACCAGGTATAGGTCCAGTCGGATTTCAGGTTATGTTTGTTGGCGAATAAAGTTTCGTCGGAACTGTTTCCTTCCCATTTCAGGTTATGGTTGATAACGTATTGGTAACGGAACCCTTCGGTATTGTCTTCGGTAGCATCGTTGGTGTAGGCCCAGATGTTGCGTTGGTCGGACACCAGTTTATGACCGGAGTTGTTTACACAGTCATCTATCCAAGAGATGACCTCCTCTTTGGTAGTTCCGTTGGGGAGTTCGTTTTTTTCGTAGCGTCCGGTATAGAAAAGGAATACACGTGCCATCATGGCTTCGGCAGCATATTTTGTAGCGTGTCCGGTCATGTCTGAGCCTTTCGGATAAATCTTTGCCGGCATCATTTCGATAGCGTTTTTCAAGTCGGCTGCAATCTGGGTGTAGATTTCGTCTACGGATGCACGCGGCAGGTTGGTACTTTCCAGTGTGGTGCGTAAAGGAACTCCGCCAAAGACTTGTGCCAGCTCATAATAAGCCATGGCACGCAGGAAGTAGGACTCACCGAAAAGTCGGTTACGTTCGCTCTCGCTGGACCATGATTTCACATTCTCCATTGTGTTGATGGCATTGTTGGCACGGTTGATAAGGGTGTAGCAACGGTCCCAGATGCCGGCAAATGTATTCAGATTGCCACTGTACATAAGGAAGTTGGTGGCACAGTTGTTGGAGTAGGAGAGGTTGCCTCCCAGACAGTCGTCACCTGCCAACTGGGCAATGTAATACTGGGAAGAGGTTTCAGGACTTTCAAACAACAGATGGGCGTATATGGCCGTCACCATCTCTTGGGCATCCTTTTCTGTCTCCGGGAAGTTGGCGGTTGTCTTTTCGGTCAAAAGTTCCGAATCGAGGAAGTTTTCGCATCCTGAAAGAAGAATCAGTATTGCTGATGCTATGAATAATATCTTTTTCATAATTTCTTCGGTTAATTAGAATTTTACATTTAAGCCTATCATATAGGTACGTGCACTGGGGTAGTAGCCCAGGTCGATGCCTGATGCCCAACCATAATCGTCGCCACCGTAACCGATTTCCGGATCCATACCGGAATAGCCGGTGAAGGTAAAGAGGTTCTGTGCGGTCAGATACAGGCGCAGCTGTTGTACCGGTAACTTCTTGAATGCTTTCTTGAAGTCGAATCCCACAGTGATGTTCTTTATCTTAAGATAGTCTCCATCTTCGATATAAATGTCTGATACTCTGTTCCAGTTGGAGCTGGAAGCGCTGGACAGTCTCGGGAACTTGTTGGACGTACCTTCGCCGTGCCAGCGTTGGAATATCTCTGCTGTATAGTTATTCAAGGGTGAGGAGGAGAAGTCACGATAACACTTCAGAATCTGCTGGCCGAATGCGCCGTAAGTAGTGATTGAGAAGTCAATGGCCTTCCAGCTGGCATTCAGGGAAAGTCCCATTGTCAGGTCGGGATTCGGGTTACCTATCATAGTACGGTCATTGGCATCGAGCGTACCGCTATTGTCGGTGTCTGCCCAGATTACGTCACCCGGCTGTGTCTTGTCGCCGTTCAGTTTCGGACCTTTGTAGTTGTCTATCTGTTCCTGGTTCTGGAATATGCCGTTACTCTTGTAGCCGTAGAAGTAGCCGATGGGTTTGCCTACTTCAGCACGGAAGCACTCTTCGGCTCCTTCCCACAGAACGCTGCCGCTACCGTGGATGATTCCGTCTTTGTTGGCAATCTTGGTCACTTCATTCTTGTTGTGAGCAAGGGTCAGGTTGGCTCCATATTGGAAATCCTTTCCGATGTTGTCGTTCCAGTGGAGTCCTACTTCAATACCCGTGTTTTTTACATTACCGCCATTGACGGACACTGCATTGGCACCGAAGGAAGAGAGTACCGGAGCCGTAACCAGCCAGTCTCTGGTATTTTTGTTATACCAGTCGAATTCAAAGCCCAGGCGGTTGTTCAAGAAGCGTGCATCGATACCGAAATTCAATTGCTCCTGTGTTTCCCAGGTAAGGTCCGGGTTGGTCAGTCGGTAGGCGTATGAACCGGTACTGATGAGGTCCATGGAGTCGCCGAACGTATAACCGCCATATCCGTTGTTGGAAGTTATCAGTGAAAGATATTGGAAAGTAGATACATTACAGTTACCGTTTTGCCCCCAGGAAGCGCGTAGCTTTAAGAAGTCCAGCCATTTGATTCCTGACATGAAGGACTCGTTGCTGATAACCCATCCTGCGGATACTGAAGGGAAGTATCCCCAGCGGTGTCCGCGGGCAAAAGTGGAGGAACCGTCCGCACGCATGATGACAGAAGCCATGTATTTCTCCTGATAGTTGTAGTTGACACGTCCGAAGAAGGAGGCGATGGAACCTTCCCCGTTAGGCTTGCCAGTCAAGGAGGACACACTGTTGGCGGTCAATGGAACATTGGACAAATAAGCGTGCTTGAAATCATAGAAGTTTGAGCCTATGGCTGAACCGCTCATTTCTTCTCCCATACCCCATTTTTCAATACTCTGACCTACCAGGACGTCGATGTTGTGGTCATCGATATTGAAGATGTAGTTGGCTGTATTGTCCCATGACCAACGGTTATACATAGACATGGATTGGGTAACCTTGTCTTCTGCGTTGTTGAGTGACGCACTCAGATAATCGAATCTCGGCAAATAGGAACGATAACTGGAGGCTCCCATGATGTAACCGAACTGGCTCTTGATACGCAGGTTCTTGATGGGTTGCAGTTCTGCATAGAAGCTGCTCTGCATGTAATGGGACTTGCTTAGGTTCTGGTTCATATAGTAGTCCAGATAAGCTATCGGGTTTTTATTGGCTCCGTTGGAGATATCCCATTTGTAGTTATCCTTTTCCTGGTCTGCATAGAGGTAGTAGCCCCCGTCTGAATTGTAAGGGTGCATCAACGGGCTCATGATGAGCATATTGTGCACTCCGTTCCAATAAATGCCGCCGGTTCCGAATGAACCTTGCGTTTGCGAATATTTGTAGTTGATGGTTTCGCCCACTTTCAGGAAGTCAAGATTGCCTTTTTTCATGACTACGTGGTCCGAGTTGACGCGGAAGTTGTAGCGGTTCATTTCTGGAAATTCGCCGGGAACTCCCATGGTAGCTTCTTGGTTGGTGTATGAAATACCTATGGCATATCTGGAACGGTCTGTTCCTCCGGTGATGTTGACTGCGTGGTTCTGTACCAACGCATCTTCATTCAGCACTTCCTTCAGCCAGTTTGTCCCTTTCCATGTTCCGTTCTGTATGGCCTGCAAATCCCTTTCCGGAATATAGGTCGCCCAGTTGTACGGACTCAATCCGTCCATTACACGGCCTTCATCCTGCATCATCATGTACTCTTGGGCATTGAGGATAGTAGGGATTTTGTAGAGGTTCTGCACACCGACATAGCCATCGTAACTGACTTCGGCAACGCCGGTTTTACCTCGTTTGGTGGTAATCAGGATAACGCCGTTGGCAGCACGCGCACCATAGATGGCGGCGGAAGCGGCATCCTTCAAGACGTCCAAAGATTCAATGTCACTCGGGTTCAGCCCGTCGATGCTACCGTTGGCAACTCCATCTACCACATAAAGCGGGGAGAAGGTTCCGGTAGTACCGATACCGCGGATATTCACCTTAAAGCCCGAACCCAGGAAGCCGTTGTTTTGCGTGATGTTGACACCCGGTGACTGGCTCTGCAAAGCGCCCAGGGCATCCACAGTGTTCAGCTTGGCTATGTCTTCTCCTTTCACTTGTACAGTGGCGCCGGTGACAAGTTTCTTTTTCTGTACACCGTAACCGACAACAACTACTTCATCCAGTAGTTCGGAATCTTCTGTAAGGGTGATTTTCATGTTGGCATCTGCTTTGGCTTCCTGCGTCTTATAACCGATGTAGGAAATGACCAGGGTGGCACCTCTTTTTACGTTTAGCGAGAATTTACCGTATAAGTCGGTGGTAACTCCATTGGTAGTACCTTTTTCCAAGATACTTGCTCCGATGATAGGCTCTCCATTCTGGTCGACAACAATACCGCGGGCTGTTTGTGCCTGCATCTGTTCTGTCACTCCGAATGAATTTTCCGAGTAGGTCTCTATTGCCATGATTTTGCTGCTTCCTATAAATAGGGAGGCGATGGCAATTGCTGTGAGGATTTTGTTGTTCGATGTTCCTCGTTTACGATTTTCATTCATAATAGATGTTTTTTGTTTAAGCTAATGGATCTCAAAATAAATAGGTTGAATAGAAGATGACACTAATAGTGTCTTGGGGCTTTCGGGTAAATCATAGGCATTCATTGTTTTTCTAAGGTTACTATATATAATATGGTATATTCTTGGTTAATATCAATGTGCTTTCCAGAGCTTCCGGATTGTTGTTATCAAATATAATCCTAATTTTCATTATTTAAAATATAGAATCGTATGTATTAAAATATGTTGTCCATTATTTTATTTGCTTAAGAAATTTGCGTGAATGAAATCTTGTTTGAGAGCAAACTTGGTTGCATGTTTTTGATTTTGTGCTAAAATCAGTTAATATATTGATTTTTATGCTATTGGTTTATGTTTTTTAAAACTATTGTAAATAATATTCTTGGTTTTGGAAATATTATTTAAGTCTCGTTAACTAAATATGCACTGTCTGTAATTACTTCGAATAAAAAAAAGGAGCTTTGTCTTGCTTGGGATTTAGTTAAAATATATGTTGTTTGTTCATTTGCAAAACTTGTTGTACCTTTGCAACCGGATTTAAAATGTATGATGCCGTGAATAGCGGTCGTGTATTCTAGAACACCACGTAAAAAACAGGAGTATGAAACAAAAAGTATCTGTACCTTTTATGTTGCTGGGCATTCTGTTCAATGTATGCTTGATTGCAGCCAATCTTCTTGAGACTAAAGTTATCCAGGTTTTTGGTATTACCGTAACAGCCGGATTGCTGGTCTTCCCGATTTCTTATATTATCAACGATTGCATAGCCGAGGTTTGGGGCTTTCGTAAAGCCCGCCTGATTATCTGGAGCGGTTTTGCCATGAACTTTTTTGTGGTAATGCTGGGACTGATAGCCGTGGCGTTGCCTGCCGCCCCTTTCTGGGATGGTGCCGCGCATTTCAATTTCGTTTTTGGAATGGCGCCCCGTATTGTCATAGCCAGTCTGACGGCATTCTTGGTGGGCTCTTTTCTGAATGCCTACGTAATGAGCCGCATGAAACTGGCAAGCAACGGGCGTAATTTCTCCGCACGTGCCATTTGGTCGACGGTGGTTGGTGAGACGGCAGACTCGTTGATTTTCTTTCCGGTGGCGTTCGGAGGAATCATTGCATGGCGGGAGTTGCTGGTGATGATGTGTATCCAGATTCTGCTGAAGTCCATGTACGAGGTATTGATACTGCCTGTGACTATCCGTGTGGTAAAAGCTATTAAGCGGATAGACGGTAGTGATGTCTATGATGAAGGCATCTCCTATAAAGTATGGAAAATAGGCGATATTTAAAGCCCCTTACCCGTAGTGAGGGGAAATCAGTTATTATGTCAAACAAATAATTAGCAATGCCCTCTCTGTTTCCCTCCCTACGGGGGAGGGAAACAGAGAGGCTTTTAACAAGATGAATAGGGACACTGCTTTGGTGGTATTCAGTGGCGGGCAGGACTCGACCACTTGCCTCTTTTGGGCAAAACGTGAATTTAAGAAAGTGTATGCGCTGAGTTTTCTGTATGGACAGAAACATCAGAAGGAAGTGGACTTGGCGAGGGCCATTGCCCGTAAGGCAGGTGTGGAGTTCGAAGTAATGGATGTTTCCTTTATCGGCCGGCTGGGACATAACTCATTGACAGATGCCGGCATGGAGATGGACCAGGAGAAGCCGGCAGACAGCTTTCCGAATACTTTTGTGCCGGGACGCAATCTGTTTTTCCTGAGTATAGCCGCCGTTTACGCCCGCGAGCGGGGGATTAATCATATTGTGACGGGGGTGTCGCAGACCGATTTCAGCGGTTATCCCGATTGCCGGGATGCTTTCATCAAGTCGCTTAACGTGACGCTGAACCTGGCTATGGACGAGCAATTCGTACTGCACACACCACTGATGTGGATTGACAAAGCGGAGACCTGGGCGCTGGCAGACGAGCTTGGAGTGCTCGAACTTATACGTCACGAAACGCTGACTTGTTATAACGGTATCCCGGGAGATGGTTGTGGACACTGCCCGGCATGCACGTTGCGCAGAGAAGGATTGGAAAAGTTTTTGGCTTCTACTAAATGAGGCACACTTGTATCACTAAAAATATATGGCTATGACAGAATTGAAAGACCAACTTTCCCTTTTGGGGAGAAAGACAGAATACCGTCAGAACTATGCCCCCGAAGTATTGGAGGCATTTGATAACAAGCATCCCGGCAATGACTACTGGGTGCGTTTCAACTGCCCCGAATTCACCAGCCTCTGTCCCATCACGGGGCAACCGGACTTTGCAGAAATCCGTATTTGCTATATCCCCGATGTCAAGATGGTAGAGAGCAAGAGTTTGAAACTCTACTTGTTCAGCTTCCGCAATCATGGTGCTTTCCACGAGGATTGCGTGAACATCATAATGAAAGACCTCATTCATTTGATGAACCCTAAGTATATTGAGGTGACGGGTATCTTCACCCCGCGCGGAGGCATCTCCATTTATCCGTATGCCAATTACGGACGTCCCGGCACGAAGTTCGAGCAGATGGCAGAGCATCGTTTGATGAACCGTGAATGAGGACTGTTTTTGAAGGCCTCCGTAAATAATAAAGGGAGGCTTTGGGAGCAAATGATTGTTGCGCCGCTATATTTTATATTCTTGCTTACTAAAAACTATTCGTCCGACATATGTTTAATTATCGTCCAACAGCTATCGGACGATAATTAAACATATGTCGGACGATAATGTAACGACTGTCGGACGAATAGTCTTTAGTCAATGAAACATTAACCTGCTACCATCTTGGAAAGAATCTTTCCTATAGAGGATAGTAGGGGATGACTTTTGCAAAGATATAGACGATTCTTTAATAAAAATAGCGCCTTTTCCCAAAGACGCTATTCCCTCTTTATGACTTATTCACTACAAAGGGTTATTTTATTCTTTTGTAGCCATAGACAGCAAGGTTACCCAGTTCTTCTTCGATGCGCAATAGTTGGTTGTACTTCGCCATGCGGTCGGAGCGGCTCAGAGAACCGGTCTTGATTTGTCCGCTGTTGGTGGCAACGGCAATGTCTGCAATGGTGGCGTCCTCGGTTTCGCCGGAACGGTGAGAAGTCACTGTGGTATAACCGTGGCGGTGTGCCATTTCGATAGCATCCAGCGTTTCACTGAGTGAACCGATTTGATTGACTTTGATAAGGATGGAATTGGCGCAGCCCATGGCAATACCTTTTTCAAGGAATTCCACGTTAGTCACGAACAGGTCGTCGCCAACCAGCTGGCAACGGTTGCCGATGCGTTCGGTCAACTTCTTCCAGCCTTCCCAGTCGTTTTCGCTCATGCCATCCTCGATGGAGTCAATCGGGTAGTTATTAATCAAATCTTCCAAGTAAGCTATTTGTTCGTCGGCAGTACGTTTTTTACCATTTTCGCCTTCAAAGATGGAGTAGTCATAGATACCGTTCTTAAAGAACTCGGATGAGGCACAGTCCATACCGATTTTCACATCCTTGCCCGGTTCGTAGCCGGCAGCCTTGATGGCGCTCATGATGGAGTCCAGCGCATCTTCTGTTCCTGCCAGTGCCGGTGCAAAACCGCCTTCGTCGCCTACAGCAGTGCTGAGGCCGCGGTCGTGCAACACTTTTTTCAAGGCGTGGAATACTTCGGCTCCCATGCGCAGGCCTTCACGGAAGGAAGAGGCGCCTACCGGCCGAATCATAAATTCTTGGAAAGCGATAGGAGCGTCGCTGTGTGAACCTCCATTGATGATATTCATCATCGGGACCGGCATTACGTAGGTATTTACTCCACCGATATATCTGTATAAAGGTATATCGAGATAATTGGCGGCGGCTTTGGCTACTGCCAGTGAGACACCCAGAATGGCGTTGGCACCCAGCTTGGATTTGGTAGGCGTGCCGTCCAACTCAAGCATCTTGTGGTCGATGGTACGCTGTTCCAGTGACGACCAGCCAATCAGTGCCGGTGCGATTATCTTGTTGACGTTTTCTACTGCTTTTAGTGTACCTTTACCACCGTAGCGTTGCTTGTCGCCATCGCGAAGTTCCAGCGCTTCGTGCTCGCCGGTAGAAGCACCGGAAGGCACTGCTGCGCGTCCCATAACACCACATTCCAGAATAACGTCCACTTCTACTGTGGGATTGCCGCGTGAATCAAGGATTTCACGGGCTACAATCTTTTCAATTTTCATACTTAAACTTTAATAATTTATTGTCCGTTGTCTTGTTTTAATTTGCAGCAAAGGTCGTACAAAAAGGCATATTGGGCAATACCTATAAATAGGGGTTTTTCATTTCCCGGCTCCTCTTTTTTTAGATTTATTATTGATAATACCTATCAATGGTGATTGCATAATATGATATATACGATAAATCCACTCCATATAATTACCTACAATAAGTGATTGCACAGCTGGCTGTTAATAATGACCTTTGCACCGGTTTACTAACAACATTATAATTATTATAAAATTGAAAGCATATACACTTAAATTCTCGCTGCTGTTTTTCCTTCTGTTGGCTTCTCTGTCTGTACATGCGCAGAGGAGAGGAGGGATGATTTCGGGTAGAATCATTTCTACGGAAAAAGAAACGGTGGATTTTGCGACTGTTTATCTGAAAGGGACGAGTTATGGAGGAACCACGAATCAGGAAGGCCTCTATCACATCAAGGCGCCTGCCGGCGACTATACGCTGGTGGTGTCTGCCGTAGGTTATACAAAGGTGGAGAAAAAGGTGAAACTGGTCAATGATGAGCGGATGAAGCTGAACATAACCATCGCTCCCGAAACGCAACAGCTGGACGAGGTGACTATCGTTTCTACCGGAGTAAGCCGGGTGAAGAGGTCGGCATTCAATGCTGTGGCAGTCGATACAAAGGAACTCCAGAACACCACGAAGAATCTGAGCGATGCCTTGACCAAGGCTCCGGGCATGAAACTCCGTGAGTCGGGTGGGGTAGGTTCGGACATGCAGTTGATGCTGGACGGTTTTAGCGGAAAGCACGTCAAGGTGTTCATTGACGGTGTGCCGCAGGAAGGTGTGGGAAGCTCCTTCAGCCTGAACAATATTCCGGTGAGCTTTGCCGACCGTATAGAGGTATATAAGGGTGTAGTTCCCGTGGGCTTCGGTACGGATGCCATTGGCGGTGTCATCAATATTGTTACCAACAAGAAAGCCGGAACTGGTTTCCTGGATGCTTCTTATTCTTACGGCTCGTTCAATACCCACCGCTCATACGTTAACTTCGGACAGACTTTCAAGAACGGTTTCAGCTATGAAATCAATGCCTTTCAAAACTACTCGGACAACGATTATCATGTAGATGCGCCGGTAAAGGATTTTGAGACGGGCAGTTTCAACGAAAGTGAGAAGGTGCGCGTGAAGCGTTTCAATGATACTTACCACAACGAAGCCATTGTGGCCAAAGCGGGTATTGTGGACAAAAGTTGGGCAGACCGGCTGATGTTCGGTTTCACCTATTCGCACATGTACAAGGACATACAGACCGGTGTACGCCAGAAGACAGTCTTCGGAGAAAAGCACCGCTTCGGCCATTCACTAATGCCTTCGATGGAATACAGCAAACGCAACTTGATAATCAAGGGGCTGGATATGGTGTTGACAGCCAACTACAATCGCAATGCCACTACGAATGTGGATACTGCCCGCTATGAATACAACTGGCTTGGTGAGAAACATCCGCTGAACAGTCCCGGCGAACAGTCCCGCCAGTATTCCCGTGCCGATAATGACAATTGGAACGGTACATTGACCTTGAATTACCGCATTGCCAGAGTCCACATGCTGACTTTCAATCATGTGTTGAGTGCATTCCAGCGTGATAATACTTCACTGTTGGCGGTGGAAGAACAGACGGATGCCATTGCCAAGCAGACCCGCAAGAATATCTCCGGTTTGTCATACCGCCTGATGCCTTCCGAAAAGTGGAACTTCTCGGCATTCGGCAAATACTACCGCCAGTATGTGGCAGGACCTATGGCCGAGGATGATACCGGTAGTAATTATGTACGCACCAGCCGTACGGTAGACTCTTGGGGATATGGTGCTGCCGGAACCTACTTCATCCTACCCGGCTTGCAGGCGAAGCTCTCTTATGAAAAAGCTTACCGCCTGCCCACTATCGAAGAGATGTTTGGTGACGAAGACCTGGAGAGTGGAGACATCGGCATCCGTCCCGAGAAAAGTGACAACATCAACTTGAACCTGAGTTATTCCCGGAGTTTTGGAAAACATTCTGTCTACGTGGAAGGCGGTGTGGTATACCGCAATACGAAGGATTATATCCAGCGTAATATCCAGGACTTGAGCGGAGGAAAAGAAGGGGCCACTTATACCAACTACGGCAAGGTGCTGACGAAGGGATACAATGTATCGGCACGCTATGGCTTCGGACGCTGGCTGAGTGTGGGCGGCAACTTCACGCAGATGAATGTGCGTGACAATGAGAAGATGCAAATCGGCAGTACCGGCAACTCTGTGGAAAATCTCGGTTACAAGGCACGCATTCCCAATGTGCCCTATCAGTTTGCTGATTTTGACGTAAACTTCTATTGGCGCGACCTCTGGAAGAAAAGGAATATACTGTCCGTGACTTACGACAACCAGTACATGCACAGCTTCTCCTACTATTCGCAGGCCATCGGTAGCAAGAACAAGGATTTCATGGTACCCGACCAGTTCTCCCATAACCTGACATTGAGCTATAGTCTGAAGAATGGCCGCTATAATATCTCGTTTGAATGCCGCAACTTCACGAACGAGGATTTGTACGACAACTTCAGCCTTCAGAAAGCCGGGCGTGCGTTCTATGGCAAGATACGTGTACATTTTGGTGATTAATAAATATAATGGTTTTAATAGGTGTAATTAATAAGAAGAACAAATGAAGAAGAATTATCTTTTGTCCGGCCTCTTTGCAATGGCAATGACCGGAATGGCTTTAATTTCTTGTACAGACACAGACGAACCGGGTTCCGGCTCCGGTTCCGGTTCAAAGGGTAACTATGTGATAGCTGCCACGGCTACAGTTTCAGGTAGCTCCGTTCCTGTCCTGCTGACAGCCGAGTCACTGGAAAGCGGTGAAATTACTGCTGCCGGCAATGGCCTTGTGAACGATGGGGCTACTTACTGGGTGTTCTACGGAAACAAATATCTGTATGCCTTGAACTATCACCAGGGAAATGCAGGCACTACCCAGTCGTTCATTATGAATACAAACGGTGAACTGGAAAAACGTAGCCAGGAGTATAACGTCAATCGTTTCACTACCTACGGCTATTATGACCAATTTATAATGACGACTTCTACCGGCGACGGCCCTACGGAACTGAATGATGCAAATGGATATACTCCCCAATCTTTTTTGATTTCCTATCTGGATGTCGAGAAACAGACTTATACAAAGAACTCGGTAACAAAGGATACTCCATTTCTTGCCGAAAATTTCCTTGAAAATGGTGAATACGTAACACTGGCCGGTATAGAACAAGTGGGCAGTAAGGTTTATGCAGCAGCCATTCCCATGGGGCTTAGCCAGTATGGTTGCATGCAGAAGAACGAAGACGGTAGCTACAAGTGGGTGCTTTCCGGTAATGAGGATTTAATAAAGACAGAATCCGGCGGGCAGGGTAGCGGTGCCTATGAGAAGGACGAATTGCAATGGACCCAGTATCCTAATGAATGCCATATCGCTATCTTTGGTGATCAGACACTGAATTCTCATAAGGTCATCACTACAGACAAAATCAGTTATGCTGCCGGACGTAACCGTTCACAGTACTACCAGATGAACTGGCTTGCCGACGACGGCTATGTATATGTATTTTCTCCGAGCTATGCCAAGACCATGAGTGATTCGCGTCAGCAGACTACATTGCCTGCTGGAGTTGTACGCATCGATACCAAAGCAGAAGAATTTGATGCCGCTTATTACTATAATCTTGAAGAGAAAGCCAATGGCGCCTCTTTCTTGCGGACTTGGTATATTTCAGGTAATTATTTCCTGCTGCTGATGTATGATAAGGCAATTACGGCATCAGACAAGGTTGCCAACCAACTTGCCGTCTTCAATGCCTCCACTGGAGCTTTGACTTATGTGAACGGCCTTCCAAGCGATGTCTCTGGCTTTGGTAATACCCCGTACATGGAAAATGGCAACGCATATGTGGCAGTCACTACCTCTTCCGGCTATCCTGCCATCTATAAGGTAGACCCTGCCAATGCAACAGCTACCAAAGGGCTGGTGGTCAATGCAACCCAACTGAACGGTGTAGGTAAACTGGAATAAAGGTTCTGATATGAAATGAATAAGAGAACATACTTATGAAGAAAATTTTCAGTAAGATACATTTATGGCTTTCAGTCCCCTTCGGACTGTTGATTACCCTTATCTGCTTCTCCGGTGCCATGCTGGTATTCGAGACGGAAGTGATGGAGCTTTGCCGCCGCGACCTCTACTATGTAGAAAAAGCCGGACCGGCACCGCTTCCCATGAGCCGGTTGGCCGAAAAAGTAGCCGCTACTTTGCCGGATAGTGTCTCTGTGACGGGTATCACTGCATCGTCCAATCCGGAACGTGCCTGGCAGGTGAATCTTTCCAAACCTCGTCGTGCCTCCGTCTATGTGGACCAGTACACGGGTGAGGTGAAGGGCCGGTATGAGCGTGCGCCGTTTTTCATGACCATGTTCCGCCTGCACCGCTGGCTGTTGGACAGCATGAAGCCCGATGGAAGTATCTTCTGGGGGAAAATGATTGTGGGCACTGCCACACTGATGCTTGTCTTTGTGCTGCTGTCAGGCGTTGTCATCTGGTGGCCCCGTACAAAAAAGGCTTTAAAGAACAGTCTGAAGATTGTTGCCGGTAAAGGTTGGCGCCGGTTCTGGTACGACCTGCATGTGGCAGGCGGCATGTACACGCTGATTTTTCTGTTGGCGATGGCACTTACGGGACTGACATGGTCTTTCTCCTGGTATCGCACCGGCTTCTACAAAGTTTTTGGAGTGGAAACCATGCAAGGGGGTGGAGGACATGGTGCTCAGGCACAAACTGCTGCCCACGGAGGAGATAGGGCTCAAGGCAGGTCTGGTGGCGAGAATCGTGAAAGAAAGCCTTTCTCTCCTTTTGCAAACTGGCAGAAGGTTTACGAAGAACTGAAGGAGCTTAGTCCTGATTATAAACAGATAACCGTATCGCGTGGCTCTGCTACAGTCTCCTTCAATCGGTTGGGCAACCGTCGTGCTGCCGACCGCTATACGTTCAATCCCCGTAATGGTGAAATCACCGGGACTACCTTATATAAGGATGCCGACACTTCCGGGAAAATCCGTGGCTGGATATACTCCGTCCATGTAGGCAGTTGGGGAGGATGGGCCACCCGCATCTTGAGCTTTCTGGCCGCTTTGATTGGCGCAAGCCTGCCGTTGACGGGCTATTATCTTTGGATTCGAAGATTGGTCCGGAAGAGTGGCAGAAAAGTGAATGTTCAATTAAAGAAAGCAGCTTAAAAAAAGCAGGCAGTTTTATAAAAGGATGAAGATGTCCACAAGATGCGCAGGCGTGCGTGTTTTGTGGACATCTTCATATAGGTATGCGTGAGAATGAATGCTTTATTAAAAATACCGAAAAATAAATGGAAAAATGTAATCATGATTACACTTTTTTAGATTGTAACTGCCTATTTTTGCTGAAAATATTCATTTTATGGCGAAGTTACCAATCATAAGTAAACTATTTCCATCCTACAGGTGGAAAGTAACGGCACTCATTGTTTGCGGTGTCCTCGTCGGCAGCGGAGGCTTGTTTATGTATCTTCTCCGGGCGCACACTTATCTGGGAGATGACCCTGCGGCATGTGTCAACTGCCACATCATGGCTCCCTATTATGCAACCTGGATGCACAGCTCCCACAGCCGGGATGCCACTTGCAACGATTGCCATGTCCCTCATGAGAATATGGTAAAGAAATGGATGTTTAAGGGAATGGACGGCATGAAGCACGTAGGTGCCTTTCTCACTAAAAGCGAACCGCAGGCCATCCAAGCCGAGGAAGCCAGTGCGCAGGTCATTATGAATAATTGCATCCGTTGCCATACGCAACTGACCAACGAGTTTGTGGATGTCGGCAGGATAGACTACATGATGACCCTCATCGGCGACGGAAAGGCATGCTGGGACTGCCACCGTGATGTGCCTCATGGTGGAATGAACAGCCTCTCGTCCACGCCCGCTGCACTGGTACCCTATCCGGAATCTCCCGTACCGGAGTGGTTGCAGAAACTGATAAAGGAATAATGACAACTCAAGTTTCGCAAGTTCAAGAACTTGCTTTCAGTGAACAAGTACACAAGGCTTTTCCTTGTAATCACTTTAAAAAGCAAGATATAGACAAAGGGCTGTTTATCCCTCCTTGTAGCCTTGTCAATTTGTTCACTGAAAGCAGGTCAAAGACATGAGAAACTTGAATAACAATAAATCTTCATATATATGGAAAAGAGATTAAAATCATGGCAAGGATGGCTGTTGTTCGGTGGTTCAATGGTCGTTGTATTTGTCTTGGGTCTATGCGTTTCTGCCTTGATGGAGCGCAGGGCCGAGCTGGCAAGTGTATTCAATAACCGCAAAACTGTGATTGAAGGAATTGAGGCACGCAACGAAGTCTTCAAGAGTGACTTTCCACGTGAGTATCAGACGTGGACTGAAACCGCCAAGACCGACTTCCAGAGTGAATTCAATGGAAATGTGGCTGTGGATGTATTGGAACAGCGTCCCGAAATGGTGATACTTTGGGCTGGATATGCCTTCTCCAAAGACTATTCCACTCCGCGCGGACACATGCATGCCATCGAGGATATTACGGCAACCCTGCGTACCGGTGCGCCTGCCACTGATGCAGATGGTCCGCAACCGTCCACTTGCTGGACTTGCAAGAGTCCCGATGTCCCCCGTATGATGGAAGCCATCGGTGTGGATGCTTTCTATAATAATAAGTGGGGCGCTTTGGGTGGTGAAATTGTAAATCCGATTGGTTGTGCGGACTGCCACGAACCGGAAAATATGAATCTGCATATCAGCCGTCCGGCTCTGATAGAAGCTTTTGAACGTCAGGGCAAGGATATTACCGAGGCCACTCCGCAGGAGATGCGCTCGCTGGTATGTGCACAGTGCCACGTGGAATATTACTTCAAGGGTGACGGCAAGTACCTGACTTTCCCCTGGGACAAAGGTTTTACGGTGGAAGACATGGAAGCCTATTATGATGAGGCCGGTTTCTACGACTATATACATAAGTTGAGCCGTACCCCCATCCTGAAAGCGCAACACCCCGATTTTGAAATAGCCCGGATGGGCATTCACGGTCAGCGTGGCGTATCGTGTGCGGACTGCCACATGCCCTATAAGAGTGAAGGTGGCGTGAAGTTCAGCGACCACCATATACAAAGTCCGTTGGCTATGATAGACCGTACCTGCCAAACCTGCCATCGCGAAAGTGAGGAGACTTTGCGCAACAATGTCTACGAACGCCAGCGCAAGGCCAATGAAATCCGCAACCGCCTTGAACAGGAACTTGCCAAAGCTCATATCGAAGCTAAATTTGCCTGGGACAAGGGAGCTACGGAAGAGCAGATGAAAGAAGTGCTGGCACTGATTCGCCAGGCGCAATGGCGTTGGGACTTCGGTGTGGCATCTCACGGAGGTGCTTTCCATGCACCACAGGAAATCCAGCGTGTCTTGTCTCACGGCTTGGATAGAGCTATGCAGGCGCGTTTGGCTGTCTCCAAAGTGCTGGCAAAGCATGGATATACGGACAATGTTCCCATGCCGGATATCTCTACCAAAGACAAGGCGCAGGAATATATCGGCCTCGATATGGATGCCGAAAGAGCTGCAAAGGACAAATTCTTGAAGACTACCGTACCGGCTTGGTTGGAAAAAGCCAAAGCCAACAACCGGTTAGCACTAAAATAAATTTATTTACGATTGGACGATTTACGATGTACGATTGGGATTACTCCCCGATATGTACATCCCGGATTGACTCTATCAACAATCTAACTCCAATCGTACATCGTACATCGTCAAATCGTAAATCAGAAGATGTGGAAGAAACCGTGGAGGTATAAGGAAGGTTTTATCTGTGGGGCAGGACTGTTCGTCACGGGCTTGCTGTTGCAGTGGAGCGTTGGAGATATTCGTTGGGGCTTGTTTGCGTGGCCGGTCAATGTCATCGTTCTGGTGTTGTTCCTGCTATTGTTGGCATGCATGCATGGATTTCGTAGACGGGTGTACTGTTTCGGATGGCTCAGTCATTATACGGCTGCAGTTTCTTCCCTGGTATGTGTGGCGGTTGTCACTGTCGTTATGGGATTGGTGCGGCAGGTTCCTTCTACCCAGCCTTCGGCAGATGTCATCGGCTTTTCGAAGATGCTTTCTTTCTGGCCGTTCGTGTTGCTTTATATCTGGCTGGTTACTGTCTTGGGACTGACCATTCTCCGTGTATGTATTCCTTTAAAATTGCGTAAGATTCCTTTTCTGCTGAATCATGTCGGCTTGTTTGTCGCCCTCTTGACGGCAACGCTGGGCAATGCAGATATGCAACGACTGAGAATGATTACCCAATTGGGCAAGACTGAATGGCGTGCCACGAATGAGGATGGCAAGCTGACGGAGCTTCCGCTTGCCATTGAACTGAAAGAATTCACCATACATGAATACCCTCCCAAGCTGATGCTGATAAATAATGAGACCGGGCAGGCACTGCCGAAGGATGTGCCGGAACATTTGCTGTTGGAAGAGAAGGTAGAACGGGGGAGGTTGCTGGATTGGGACATCTCTATCCTTCAATCCATTCCGATGGCTGCCTCTGTAGCTGCGGAAGATACCTTGAAGTTTACCGAATTCCATTCGATGGGAGCTACCTATGCTGTTTATCTGAAGGCGGTGAATGCTACCTCCGGACAGTCGAAGGAGGGATGGGTGAGTTGCGGTAGTTTCATGTTTCCTTATAAGGCATTGCGCTTGTCGGAACAGACCAGTCTGGTGATGCCCGAACGTGAGCCGCAGCGATTTGTTTCTGCTGTAACGGTTTATACGCAGTCAGGAGAGGTAGTGGAAGACACAATCGAAGTGAACCGTCCTTTGAAGATATTCGGATGGAACATTTATCAATTAAGCTATGACGAAACGAAAGGACGGTGGAGTGATGTCAGTGTTTTTGAACTGGTACGCGATCCCTGGCTTCCGGCTGTATATGCCGGCATCATAATGATGGTGCTGGGGGCAGTCTGCTTGTTTGTCAATGCACCGAAAGGAACAGAAGAAAGAAAGGAGGAGACGGTATGAGTTGGGATTATTTTGCTCTGTTTGCCATTGTCGCTTTACTTTTCTGGGGATTGGGAGCTTTCGCTGCATGGCGTGGTAAACGTCCGGTAGTGGTATACACTTTGACTTGTCTGGGCTTGGCTGTCTTTTTCAGCTTCATTGTCGGCATGTGGATTTCTTTGGAGCGTCCTCCGATGCGGACGATGGGGGAGACGCGTTTGTGGTATTCATTCTTTCTTCCATTGGCAGGAATCATCACTTACAGTCGTTGGAGGTACAAATGGATTCTCGGTTTCAGTTCCGTCTTGTCCTTGGTGTTTGTCTGCATCAATATTTTTAGGCCCGAAATACACAACAAGACGTTGATGCCCGCTTTGCAGAGTCCGTGGTTCACTCCTCATGTCATTGTCTATATGTTTGCCTATGCCATGCTGGGTGCCGCTACGGTGATGGCTGTCTACCTGCTGTGGTTCAAGAAAAAAGGAATTGAACGGCATGAGATGGCTTTGTGCGATAATCTGACTTATGTAGGACTTGCCTTCATGACACTGGGTATGCTGTCCGGTGCTGTCTGGGCGAAAGCTGCTTGGGGACACTATTGGGCATGGGATCCCAAGGAGACTTGGGCGGCGGCTACCTGGTTCTCCTATCTGGCATATATCCATTTCCGATTGGGATGCCCCGCGGCCTATCGTAAGGCACTGTTTGGCTTGCTTGTATCTTTTCTGTTGTTGCAAATGTGTTGGTATGGCATCAATTACTTGCCCTCGGCACAAGGAGTGAGTGTACATACGTATAACTTAAATTAAAATACTTATGAAAACAGTTTATTTGGCATTAGGCTTATTGCTGTTGCCCGGAATGTTGTGGGCACAAGGTTCGGAGAAAGAGAACGAATTCACCATGTCGATGCAAATCAGACCCCGTGCAGAATACCGTAACGGAGCACAGTTACCACGTTTCGAGGGAGACAAGGCTGCTTCATTTATCAACAACCGTGCACGTCTTTCCATGGAGTATAAACGTTCGGATTTGAGTATGAAGATTTCGGCCCAACATGTAGGCGTATGGGGGCAGGACCCGCAGATAGACACTAACGGGCGTTTCATTATGAACGAAGCATGGGCAAAACTCAACTTTGGTGCCGGTTTCTTTGCACAACTGGGGCGCCAGACCTTGTCTTATGACGACGAACGTATTTTGGGAGGGCTGGACTGGAATGTGGCCGGTCGCTATCACGATGCATTGAAGTTGGGCTATGCCAAGAATGCCCACCAACTGCATTTCATTCTTGCCTTCAACCAGAACAAGGAAAAGGCAAAAGGCGGTACCTATTATTATGACGGTGCACAACCTTATAAGAATATGCAGACCCTTTGGTATCATTATGCGGCGCAAACCCCCAACCTTGATGTCTCTTTGTTATTCATGAATCTGGGCCTGGAAACCGGTGATGCAGAAACAGAAACTTCCCATACCCGCTATTTGCAGACGTTCGGTACTTACGTGACTTATCAGCCGGAATCGGGAAATTGGCTACCTGTGCAGGCTGCTTTCTATTATCAGACCGGAAAGAACAAGAATGCGCAGAGTGTATCTGCCTTTATGGTAAGCGTGAAGGCTGCCTATGCCATAGACAAGCAATGGAGTGTGAGCTTGGGTTATGATTATCTGAGTGGCAGTGACGGGAAAGGTGACAAGTTCAAAGCATTCGATCCTCTTTACGGAACACATCATAAGTTCTATGGAGCGATGGACTATTTCTATGCTTCTGCTTGGCAGGGAGTAGCTCCCGGTTTGCAGGATGCCCAGTTGGGTGTCAACTTCAAGACATCCAAGCAGGTGAGTATGCAACTGAATTATCACTATTTTGCTACTGCTGCCAAGCTGGATGATGTAAAAAAGGGATTGGGTTCGGAGATGGACTATCAGCTTGACTGGAATGTGATGAAGGACGTGAAGCTTTCTGCCGGTTACTCCATTATGCGGGGTACGAAGTCTATGGACGTGGTGAAAGGCGGCGACCATAAACGCTGGCAGGATTGGGGCTGGGTATCTGTCAACATCAATCCGAGAATCTTGTTTGTAAAATGGTAGTTTAGATATACTCTTTCAGAGCTGCTTCATTCAATACCTCAATTTTCTTACCCGTCATTAGGATAATACCTTCTTTGGTCATCTTATTGATTTCCTTTGAAAGTGCCGGGCGGGTTACATTGAGGTATTCTGCCAGCTCAGATTGGGTATGCGCAATGGTGATGCTGGTAGAGTTGGAAATTCTGTTTTCAAACAGATAGACGACAAACCTTTCGCGGACTGTTTTGCGGGAAAGGGTTTTTAATCGCGAAACCGTGCAGGCATTGCAATTTCCCGTTATGCAAAGGAAGTTGTGCAGCACTTTGGGATCCTGGCTGATAAGCTTGAAGGTGGATTCTTTGGTGGCAGTGAATAGGATACAGTCTTCAATGGCAGTAAAAGTTGCCGGCAGTGTGGTGTTGCTGCCGAAGAGATGGGGAGTGGCAAAGGCCCGGGGGGCAACGATGTATTCTACCATAACTTTATTGCCCAGACCGTCTATAATATCTACACGCAATTTACCTTCCAATAGTATATATAGCTTCTTGCAGGGGGTGCCTTGCCGGGCAACTATATCTTTCTTGTCTATAGAATAGACTGAATATTCCAGTTTCTCAAGCAGCGATTGCTTGATATTATGTGGCAAATCCCTTAGTAGAGGGATTTGGAACAACAACTGTTCGTACTTTTCATCCAGTAGAATCTTTTCCATAGCTTTTTATTCTTGGACAAAGGTAAGAATAATATATAAGTGCGGACGTTTTTTATAAATACTTTTGGGCGGAGACTGCATTTATCCGCATTTCCTTCTCTTCCATTCGGATGCACCCTTCGCTTGCCAGTTCCGATAAGGCACGTGCCAGCGAGGGACGCGCCACTCCCAGTATTTGTGCCACTTCCTGCTGGTTGAGTATCGTGCCATGCATGCGTAGATAGTTCAGTATACGCGATTTCAGACTTTGTAGGGCAAAGGCATTTAGCTTTTTGGAGAGAAATAGGGTTCTGTCCGATACCAGTTGCAGAAAGTTGCGCATCACAGCGGGGTGTTGATGCAGGAATTCCAGGAAAATGTTCTTGTTTATAACGAGTATCTCACATTTCTCTTTAGCTTCGATATTTACCGGGAAGCGGTTTTCGGAGGCAAAGACAAAAGCCGGGGCAAGCAGTTGCGGGGCTTTCAGCGTTTCGATGGTGAGTTGCTTCCCCTCCGCACTGACCATTTGGGTACGCACACTGCCGTTGCACAATATGAATAGAGAACGATATGCTTCTCCCTGCATGGCAATGAAGTCAGCAGGTTTGTATTGCCTGTGTGCATGTTCGGGTGCCAGGATGAGGGATAATAACTCTTCTTCTGTTATGTCTTGGAAAGGAGGCATTTCCAATAATGTATGGATTTCCATTCTTTTTTTACTTTTTTGTGATTCGATGTAACATTCGTGACAGTTTGTGCGTTGTAGAACTCTCATCTTTGCACAAAGATAATGCAAATCGAATGCAATAGAACATAAGCCTGCTTATTTTTATTGCTGAGGTGCTGCTTATCTTATCAAAAGATTATGCAAACTTTTAAATGAATAGGAATATGGAACCAAACATGTTTTGTTATCAATGTCAGGAGACAGCCAAAGGAACCGGCTGTATATTGAAAGGTGTATGTGGAAAAGAAAGTCATACGGCTCAAGCTATGGACTTGTTACTGTTTGTAGTCAGGGGTATCTCTGTTGTTGCCGATACATTACGCAAGGCAGATTCTCCAGTCTCTGAAGAAGTGAATATTTTTGTGACGGATGCTTTGTTTTGTACTATCACGAATGCGAATTTCGATGATGAAAGCATCTTGAAACGGGTGGATAGGGGACTTGCTTTGCGTAATGGATTGATTCAAGAGGCCAAGCACAACAAAGTGTTCCTACCCCAAGTAGATGAACTGACTTGGCAGGGAACGCGTGACGACTATGCCGAGAAAGCGAAGACAGTAGGTGTTCTGCGTGAACAGAATGAAGACCTCCGTTCGTTGAAAGAATTGCTTGTCTATGGTTTGAAAGGTATGGCAGCTTATCTGGAGCATGCTATGCGCTTGGGATTCAATGATGATACAGTTCATGTTTTCATGCAGCGTGCACTGGCTACCATTGCGGTTGAGTCTCTATCGGCAGAGGAATGGGTGAAGCTGGTTCTCGAAGCTGGTGAGTTCGGAGTAAAGACAATGGCTCTACTGGATGCTGCCAATACCGGTACTTACGGTAATCCCGAAATTACAAAGGTGAATATCGGTGTGAAGAATCGTCCGGGAATTTTGATTAGCGGCCATGACTTGAAGGATATGGAAGAATTATTGAGACAGACAGAAGGTACGGGGATAGACGTCTATACACATGGTGAAATGCTGCCTGCCCACTATTATCCTGCTTTCAAGAAATATTCTCATTTTGTAGGCAACTATGGCAATGCCTGGTGGAAACAGCGTGAAGAATTCACTTCCTTCAACGGACCGATTCTGTTTACCACCAACTGCATCGTTCCTCCTTTGGCTAATGCAGTGTATAAAGAGCGTATGTTCATCACCAACTCTACCGGTTATCCGGGTTGCAAGTATATTGATAAGGATGCGGAAGGCAGGAAAGACTTCTCTGAAATCATAGAGATTGCCAAACAATGCCAGCCGCCGGTGGAGATAGAGCATGGAGAGATTATCGGTGGTTTTGCCCATAACCAGGTACTGCAACTGGCAGACAAGGTGGTAGATGCCGTGAAGACCGGAGCCATACGCCGCTTTATCGTAATGGCAGGCTGTGACGGACGTATGAAGAGCCGCGATTACTATACGGAGTTTGCCAAAGCCTTGCCGCAAGATACCGTTATCCTGACCGCAGGTTGTGCCAAATACCGCTATAATAAACTTGGTTTGGGAGACATCAACGGCATTCCCCGTGTATTGGATGCCGGACAGTGCAATGACAGTTATTCACTGGCCGTGATAGCCATGAAGCTGAAAGAAGTATTCCGGCTGAATGACATCAACGAACTTCCCATTGTCTACAACATAGCATGGTACGAACAGAAGGCGGTTATTGTATTGTTGGCATTACTGAGTCTCGGGGTGAAGGATATTCACTTAGGCCCCACATTGCCCGCTTTCCTTTCTCCGAATGTTGTGAAGGTACTGGTTGATATGTTTCATATCGCAGGTATCGGTAGTGTGGAAGATGATTTGAAAAAATTCGGATTATAAATAAAGATGGTAGGGTGTTATATCACCCTATCACTTTATCCTTTTATCACGTTATTTATCGCTTCTTCCGTTCCGCAGAATGGCCCGTGTGATTGTAGTTTTATGGTGCACATGGCGGCAGCAAAGCATCCCGCTTCCCGGTGGGATGCACCTTTGTTGCGCATATACAGATACCCCACCATATAGGTGTCTCCACATCCTGTTGCATCTGTAATCTGAAGGGCAGGATAGGCGGGGATTTCGTGAAATTCTCCTTGGGCATATATCAGCGAACCTTTATCTCCCAGGGTCAGCAGCACTTCCTTGACGCCCCAGTCTGCAATCAGCAATGCGGCTTCGTGCGGTTCACTGCATCCGGTCAGTACTTCCATTTCAGCTTCGTTGGCTTTCAGAATATGGATATACTTCAATGCTTCTTTCTTTTCCGGCCAGTCTACTGCCAGCACTTTTTCATTATCCACTTTGCGGAGAAATCCCTGCACATCTACCGAGAGGAGTCCCTTTCCGGACAAGAACTTGATGACCTCCAAAGAGAAGTCGTCGGCAAGCAGACTGCCCAAGTGGATAATCCGTGCATCGGTATCTTTCAAACCTTCCACGGTGAAAGGGTCTGCTTTTGCCGTGACACGTTGTGTACGTTCGTTCTGGTTTTCTCCATAAATATTCTCGAAACAGACGGAATGTGTGCTGTGCAAGGCTTTGACGGAAATACCTTCTTTCCGAATGTCTTCCACAATGCCCATGTCAGTATCAGCCAAAGCTGTTACCAATAAAAAATCGTTAGCATTCAAGTGCTTGATGGCATGTGCGAAGTAGAAGGAGGTGCCTCCCGGCATATATATGGTATTTTTAGGGGTTACGACTTTATCTTGGGTAATATAACCGATGCAACATAGACTGTGTGTGTTCATTTCTTTGTTGGCTTTTTATTGCTTTATTGTATTGATTCCGTAAATTGGGTGCGAAGATAGTGATTTAATAACAATTCGACTATATTTGCAGCTGTAAATGTAGCCTCATTGAATATGAATTCATTAAAAACGAAAAGAGTACGTATGATAGTTGGCATTATAGTGGGTATTGTGGCTGTTGCGGTCATAGTGGGATTCGTTTTTGTCAATCAGCCGAGTTTCGGGAGGGCTCCTCAAGGAGAACGGTTGGAGAGGATTAAGAAGTCGCCTCATTACAAAGACGGAGAATTCCGGAATCTGCACAGTACGATGATGATGACTTCCCAAAAGGGACGTTTGGGAGCTTTCTGGGGATTCTTGTTTAAGCAAGAAACCGATTTACGTCCTGAAAAAGAGATTCCGGTTATAAAGACGGACCTCAGCAAGATAAGCAAGGACGAGAATGTATTGGTATGGTTCGGACATTCATCCTATTTTATCCAGATAGACGGAAAGCGTATACTGGTAGACCCCGTATTTTGTGGGGCTTCTCCGGTTTCGTTTGTAAACAAGCCGTTCAAGGGGGCGGATGCCTACAAGCCTGCCGATATGCCGGAGATTGACTATCTGGTGATATCACATGACCATTGGGATCATCTGGATTATGAAACGGTGATGCAGCTGAAAAATCGGGTAGATAAGGTGGTCTGTCCTTTGGGGGTAGGTGAACATTTCGAGTATTGGGGATTTGAGAAATCATCCCTGGTTGAGCTGGATTGGTTTGAAGATACTGTACTGGATAAGGGATTTCTGCTTCATTGCTTGCCCGCCCGGCATTTTTCGGGCCGCTCGTTGAAAGCGAATCAGGCACTATGGGCCTCTTTCCTTATCGAAACCCCTTCGCAGAAGATTTATATGGGCGGTGATAGTGGATATGATACGCATTTTGCCGAAATAGGCAAGCAATATCCTGGCATTGACCTTGCCATATTGGAGAATGGGCAGTATAACGAAGATTGGAAATATATCCATACCATGCCCCAATATTTGGGACAAGTGGCCAGGGACTTGAATGCGGAAAAGATTCTGACTGTCCATCATTCCAAATATGCTTTGGCTAGACACCGCTGGGACGAACCGTTGAAGAATGCCATGAATCTGAAAGAGAAAGACTCTTTGAACGTGTTGATGCCTATTATAGGGGAAGTGGTCCGGTTAAAATAATGAACGATATTGATTAGCTATTGACGAGTTATTAACGGAAATATATATCCCTATCGAAAATAAAAGTAAGATAATATGTTGGAATTACCCGAAGTTATCACCCTGAGCAAACAAGTGAACAACGCCTTGAGCGGTAAAACAATCACGCAGGTATTCAATGCCACCAAACCGCATAAGTTTACGTTCTATAACGGCAATCCGTCGGAGTATGGTAAACTGCTCGTAGGCAAAACCATCCTTTCATCCGAAGGATATGGCATGTTTGTCAATTTCAATCTTTCGGATAATGTGATCATGAATATAGGCGACGGAGTCAGTGTCCGTTATTATAGTGCGGGAGATGAGATTCCTGCCAATTACCAGTTGTTGCTGACGTTTAATGATGATTCATTCCTTGTCTTCACGGTTGCAATGTATGGTTTTATCAATGTTTATCCTGATAGCTATATCGACAATAAGTACTATAAATTGAGTCGGGAAAGCATTTCGCCGTTGAGCGATAAATACACCGAAGCGGAATTTGAGAAACTCGTTGCCGAAGCAAAGAAGACCCTCTCTGCTAAAGCTCTATTAGCAACCAATCAGCGTATTCCCGGTGTAGGTAACGGCGTAACGCAGGATATTCTGTTCAATGCACGGATAAATCCCAAACAGAAAGTGCTACTTCTGTCGGATAATCAGAAAGACGTTCTTTTTAATGCTCTAAAAGAAACATTGGTGGATATGACGTTCGAGGGCGGACGCGATACGCAAACAGATCTTTATGGCAACGCCGGAGGTTACAAAACCATTCTTTCTGCCAAAACATGGAAGAATCCTTGTCTCCGTTGTGGCAGTACCATCATAAAAGAGGCTTATATGGGTGGTTCGGTATATTATTGCCCAACGTGTCAACAGATAAAAGAATAAATGTCCACATTCTGTTAGCTCCCTTTATGTACGATGCAAGGAATTAATATTCTGTATAACAGTTTATTAATTTCTTGTATCGCATTCTGTTAATATCGTGTCTACACGATATTCGTATCCTGCGAACACGATATGAATATCTTCTTTTCTTTATACTTTGTACGGACAAAAGGGGTGTTTTATAAAGCCCGCCCTTTGTAAACGTTTGACTGGGACAATGGAACCAGGACTCCGTTCAGCGTCAGGGTATTCGAATTGAAGTTCGGGCTGATTCTTGCCGATGCATTATTGCCGCCGTTGGTCAGTGTGATATACACTTGTGCGGATATTCCGATGCCTTGTACGCTGAAGCTGCAATTCACGTTTCCCTTTTTGTCGGTCGTGATTTTCATTTCCTTTCTGCTGCCGTCCACTGTGATGCCGCCTATTCCGTTGGGGCCTGCAAGGGCATTGTTGGCAGCTATTTGTACGGATGCGTGTTCACCGTCCATCAGAACGAAGTTTGTTGTCGATGAAACAAATGCGCTCCGTCCTCTCTTGAACACCAGCTGGTCTGCTTCCAATACAAACTTGCCCTCTTTCAATGCCTGGACGGCAATGGTATAGTTCCTTTCATTTTCCGCTTTTTCGCGTGCTTTCTGGGCTTCGCGTTGGGCTTTACGCTCTGCTTGGCGTGTTTCGCTGCTACTCTGTGCATACATCAGGGTCGATGCACTTACCAACACCAGTGTGATTAATGTAATGATTCGTTTCATAATTGTTCTTTGTTATTTAGTTAAGACCTTCTGGTTAATTAACAAATGAAAAACCAAAAAGATGCAGCTTGAATCTTAAATAAGCGTAAGACTTAACACTTCTTTGGTTTTGTTGGAAGTTCGTATTAAATTTCTTCCAAGACATAATACTGGTAATCCCGGAGAATGGTCTGAAGAAAGTTTTCCGGGTTACTGTCATGAGGAGTGATGGAGAGAAGTTCCTGCACTTTTTTCGCAAGGGAGGCAATGCGGCGTGTACGGTCTTTCTTACCCGATTGCAGGGTCCGGGTAATGACGTTGATTTGCTCCAATGACAAGTCGGAAGCTTGTGGATAGGTAGGTCGGTAGTCTTTGGTCAGGTAGTCGAACTCATCGAGGCTGACGTGTATCTTGCGGTAATTCTTTTCCTTGATTACCATGGTGCCGGCGGCAAGGTCTCCCATTCGCTGGCTGTTTTTGGTCAAAAGGACGACCAGAAGTCCCAGACCACCGGTCACCGGTCCGTCGATAGGGAAGAGAAGCCATCGGAGCAGGTACGAGCCTATGCCGGGCGTGGAGCCGTCTGCCTTTACGACACGAATGTTCATCAGCCGCTTGCCGAAACTTTGTCCCTGGTTGAACATTTCGCAGAGAAATGCGTAAAACAAGACCGGCAGGTAGACGATAGCGAGGAAGAAAAGCATCGTGAAATCAGAGGGCAGATGAATCCGTGAAAACAAGGCCAAAGTAGAAAATACATAGAATCCGAGCAGAATATAATCTATGGCCAGTGCAATGAGCCGCTCACCGATACTGGCAGGCGTTTGACTGATGCGGACAAATTGTCCGGTGATAATTGTAGATTCTGCCATTCCTGATAAAACATTTTTAGTATTTCATTGCAAATATATCATTATTCTCTTATTTTTGTTACCTATTTCAGACAAAACTTCTCTGAAATAGTCATGGGGTATGAAAGAAGTGACGTTTATCCGGCGGAACATCGAAAAATGGAAACGAGCAGAAACAATGGTGGAGCAGGCGGAAAGTCTGTCTCCCGATGAACTTGCCGACGCATATACGGAGCTTACGGCAGATCTGGCTTTTGCCCAAACGCATTTCCCCGCTTCCCGCATCACTATCTATCTGAACAATCTTGCCTCGGCATTGCACAACCGCATTTATAGAAACAAGCGCGAGAAATGGTCAAGAATTATCACCTACTGGACCCGTGAAGTGCCTTCGGCCATGCACGATGCACGCCGTGAGCTGGTGGCTTCCTTCATTATATTTGTGGTCAACGCATTGATAGGAGTGGTATCCGCTGCCGGAGACCCCGATTTTGTGCGTTTGATTTTAGGAAACTCCTATGTGGATATGACTTTGAACAATATCGCTAATGGTGAACCTATGGCTGTATATAACGGTTCCTCCGAGTTCCCCATGTTTCTGAGTATCACGCTGAACAATATCATGGTCTCCTTCAACTGCTTTGCCATGGGGTTGCTGACCAGTTTTGGCACCGGATACATGCTCCTTAACAATGGTATCATGATAGGGGCTTTCCAAACCTTCTTTTATCAGCACGACTTGCTTTGGGAGTCCTTCCTTGCCATTTGGCTGCACGGGACACTCGAAATCTGGGCGATTATTGTAGCCGGTGCCGCCGGTCTTGCCCTGGGCAACGGATGGCTCTTTCCCGGAACCTATTCAAGGCTGGAATCTTTCAAACGGGGAGCCAAAAAAGGACTGAAAATAGTGGTGGGTACGGTACCCGTATTCATCATGGCAGGATTTATAGAAGGATTCGTTACCCGCCATACCGAACTTCCGGATGCTTTGAGGTTCGGCTTTATTCTACTCTCTTTGTCGTTTATCTTTTTTTATTATATTTATTTACCTAACAGAAAGAAGCATGGAAGCACAGAAACCTAAAATCGCACTGTATGTACAACGTTCTTTTGGAGAGAAACTAACTGCTACCTTTGATTTTATCAAAGAGAATTGGAAGCCGTTGATGAAATTCACCACATATCTGATGTTGCCGCTTTGTCTGCTTCAGGGACTGAGCTTGAACGGGCTGATGAGTGGTACAATGGCTCTGGGTGATATGACCGGAGGCTCGTTCGACTCTTCTGTTGTCGGAGCGTCCATCATGGCACTGGTGACTTATTACAGTCTGTATGCCGTTCTCTATCTGCTAGGAACTGTCATGCTGACCTCTTTGGTCTACGCATTGGTCCGTACTTACAATGAACGGGAAGAACGCTTGGAGGGAGTGACGTTAGGGATGCTGAAGCCCTTGTTGTTCCGTAATGTCAGAAGGGTATTTCTGATAATGATTGTCGGTGTGCTTTTGGTGCTGTTTGTAGGGCTTATTGTTGGTTTTATAGCCACCGTCATTCCGTTCATGGCGATTGCGTTCTTGTTCGTTCTGCTCGTTGTGGTGGTGTCTGTGCCACTTGCTATTTGGGCTCCAGTCTATCTGTTCGAAGATATCTATATCATAGATGCCTTGAAGAAGGCCTACCGACTGGGTTTCGCTACCTGGGGAGGTATCGTACTGATTTCCATTGTTATGGGATTCATCGCCGCCATCTTGCAGGGAGTGACGATGATTCCATGGTATATCGGGACTATTGTGAAATATATCTTTGCAATGACTGATGCAGGTGGCGGTGCCACTGTATCGGCAGCCTATAGCTTTGTGCTTTATCTGCTGGCGGTGGTCCAGGCATTCGGCGTTTATATGTCCATGATTTTCTCATTGCTGGGGCTGGCTTATCAATACGGTCATGCTTCGGAAAAGATAGATTATGTGATGGTGGAGAGTGATATTGACAATTTTGATAAACTCTGATAACGGACTATGAATATGGCTCCGGCTGATACACTGGTTTGTGATACTGCACAGGTTGCCGCTTGGCAGTCCGACCCGGCGTTTGCTTACAGTCGTGAGTTGATAGCTCCCGAAATTAATGTACTTGAGTGGTTCAGCAGATGGTTCGGCAAGCTGCTGGACAAGATATTCGGGAATACGTTGGTGGCAGAATATTCGGAGGTCGTATTGATATGCATTGCCGTTCTTATCCTGGTATTGGTCATTTGGTTTGTGTACAAGAAGCGTCCGGAACTGTTCATGCGTTCGCGCAAGAGTACCCTGCCCTATACAGTGGGGGAGGATACCATCTATGGAGTGGATTTTGCGGAAAGAATTGCCGATGCGCTTGCCCGGACGGATTATCGGGAGGCGGTGCGTTTGCTCTATCTGCAGACGCTGAAACAGCTCAGCGATGGAAAACGTATAGACTGGCAGTTATATAAAACGCCTACACAATATATCTATGAAGTCCGTCTGCCAGCTTTCCGCCAAATGACCAACCATTTTCTACGAGTACGTTACGGAAATTTTGAAGCGACCGAAACTTTGTTCCATGCGATGCGGGATTTGCAGAAAGAAGTGGAGAAAGGAGGGGCGGCATGAAGGGGAACCATTGGTTTATAGCCGGTATCATTGTTTTTCTGGTGTTGATGTTTGCGATAGAGTGCCGTCTGCCAAAGAAGTTTGTCTGGAACCCTACGTTCAGCCATTATGACAAGCAACCGTTCGGCTGTGCCGTGTTCGATAGCCTGCTGTCTTCATCGTTGCCGAAGGGATATTCGTTGTCGAGAAAGACTTTTTATGAACTGGAGCAGGAAGATACGACGCTCCGCCGCGGAATACTGGTTGTTACCGATAACCTGCATTTGACGGATGTAGATGTGGAGGCGATGTTGAAGATGGCGGGACGGGGAGACCGGATTATGCTGGTGGGGAGCTCTTTCAGCCGTATTTTGAAAGATACGCTGGGATTTGAGTGCAGCTATTCCTATTTCAGTCCGTCGGCTTTGAAAAAATATGCCACTGCATTGCTTTCGAAAGACAGTTTGTGCTGGGTGGGGGATTCGGCGGTTTATCCGCAGCAGACTTTCTGTTTCTATCCCCAACTTTGTCAGTCTTATTTCTTTGCAGATTCCATTTCTAGTAAAGTGTTGGCGGAAAAAACTGTTACCGGAGAAGCTGCTCATCCGGTTGCCATGTCGGTTTCTTGGGGAAAGGGGGAAGTTATACTGGCTTCCACTCCCCTGCTTTTTACGAACTATGGTGTGCTGGATGGGAAGAATGCGGCTTATCTTTTTCGTATATTGTCCCAGATGGGTGGATTTCCCATTGTCCGTACCGAAGGCTATATGAAAGAAACAGCCCAGGCACAGATGTCTCCTTTTCGCTATTTCCTTTCGCAGCCGCCGCTTCGCTGGGCATTGTACTTGAGTATGGTTTCCATCCTGCTCTTTATGATATTTACAGCCCGCAGGAAGCAGCGCGCCATTCCGGTTATCCGCGAACCGGAAAATAAGTCTTTGGAGTTTGCAGAGTTGATAGGTACTCTTTATTATCAGAAGAAGGACCATGCTGACTTAGTCCGCAAGAAATATCTCTATTTTGCGGAGGAACTGAGGAGGGAAATACAAGTGGATGTGGAGGAAGTGGCAGAGGATGAGCGCTCTTTCGGCAGGATTGCCCGGAAGACGGGTATGGAAGCGGGGGAAATAGCCGCGTTCATCCGCGAGGTGAGGCCGGTGGTGTACGGAGGGCGCAGTATCTCTGAGGAGGAGATGAAACGGCTTGTCGATAAAATGAATGAAATAATCAATCATATATAAAGAAGATATTTATGGAAGAGAACACAGAAAAACGGGTGGACTTGACTCTCTTTTCCGAGAAGATACAAGCGTTGAAGGACCGGATTGCTACGGTCATAGTGGGGCAGGAGCAGACGGTGGACCTGGTGCTGACGGTTGTCCTGGCAAACGGTCATGTGTTGCTGGAGGGAGTGCCTGGGGTGGCAAAGACACTGCTTGCCCGTCTGGTGGCACGCTTGATTAAGGCGGACTTCAGCCGCATTCAGTTTACTCCGGACTTGATGCCGAGTGACGTGTTGGGTACTACGGTCTTCAACATGAAAACCAATGACTTTGACTTTCATCAAGGACCGGTGTTTGCCGACCTCGTGCTGGTGGACGAGATAAACCGCGCTCCCGCCAAGACGCAGGCAGCCTTGTTCGAAGTTATGGAAGAACGGCAGGTCAGCATTGACGGTACCACGCATCAGATGGGAGAACTCTATACGATTCTGGCAACCCAGAATCCGGTGGAGCAGGAGGGGACTTATAAGTTGCCTGAAGCGCAACTGGACCGCTTCCTGATGAAAATAACCATGGGATATCCCTCATTGGAGGAGGAGGTGGACATCCTGGAGCGCCACCACGCCAATGCTTCGTTGGTGAAGTTGGAGAGCCTGGCGCCCGTGCTCACAAAAGAAGAACTGCTTTCGTTGCGCAGGCTGATAGAACACGTGTTTGTAGACCGCACGCTGCTTCAGTACATCGCGTTGATTGTACAGCAGACGCGTACCAGCAAGGCTGTATATTTAGGAGCTTCTCCGCGTGCGTCCGTGGCAATGATGCAGGCCTCCAAGGCATATGCACTGTTGCAGGGACGTGACTTTGTGACACCGGAGGATATTAAGTTCGTTGCTCCGTATGTGCTTCAGCATCGCTTGATATTGACAGCGGAAGCCGAGATGGAAGGCTATTCGCCGGTAAAGGTGACGCAACGTCTGATTGATAAGGTGGAAGTGCCGAAGTGAGACTGGGCCGCCGATTCTATATTGCTCTTGTTCTGATAGTCCTGCTGACGGGTATCGGGTACGTCTTTGCTCCATTCTTTGCAATCGGGCAGTGGGCGCTTTTTGTTTTGGCGGTGTCGGCGCTGGTGGATGGGGTGATGCTCTATCGCATTCGCGGCATCCGGGCATTCCGCCAGTGTGCTACCCGCTTCTCCAACGGAGATGAAAACACCGTGAACATACGTGTGGAGAGCAGTTATCCGCATCCGGTGGCTGTGGAAGTGGTGGATGAGATTCCTTTTGCATTCCAGTTGCGGAATATTGATTTCCGGATGAGGCTCCAGGCGAATGAGGGCAGGACGATTACGTATCATCTGCGTCCTACGCGGCGGGGGATTTACTCTTTCGGACGGATTCGGGTGTTTGTGGCAGGCAGAATGGGATTGCTTTCCCGCAGATATACTTGCGATGCTCCGCTGGATGTCAAGGTATATCCGTCCTATCTGATGCTCCATCGGTATGAGTTGCTTGCTATCAGCGACAACTTGACGGAATTGGGCATCAAACGTATCCGCAGGGTGGGGCATCATACGGAGTTCGAACAGATAAAGGAGTATGTGAAAGGCGACGATTACCGCACGATAAACTGGAAAGCAAGCGCCCGGAGGCACGAACTTATGGTAAATGTCTATCAAGACGAGCGTTCCCAGCAAATCTATAACGTGATAGACAAGGGGCGGATTATGCAGCAGGCATTTCGCGGGATGACCTTGCTGGACTATGCTATTAATGCCTCCCTGGTTCTTTCGTACGTTGTCATGCGGAAGGAGGATAAAGCCGGACTGGTAACGTTTAATGAGCACTTTGATACATTTATCCCCGCCTCCCGACAGCCCGGACAAATGCAGGCGTTATTGGAGAACCTTTACAGCCAGCAGACTACTTTTGGGGAGACCGACTTTTCCTCATTGTGCGTACATTTGAACAAGCGCGTCAACAAACGCAGTCTTTTGGTGCTGTATACCAATTTTTCCGGCATCGGCAGCTTGAATCGCCAGTTGGCTTATTTGCAGCAGTTGAACCGCCAGCACCGGTTGCTGGTCATCTTCTTCGAAGATGCCGCTCTGAAAGAGTACGTCGCCACTCCTGCGAGGGATACGGAAGGGTATTACCGCCATGTCATTGCCGAGAAATTTGTATTCGAGAAACGGCTGATAGTCTCCACCTTGAAGCAGCACGGCATCAGTTCTGTACTGACTACACCGGAAAATCTTTCTGTGGACGTGATAAACAAGTATCTGGAGATGAAGTCACGTAGCCAGATATAAAAACAGTAACTAAGGTTATATAATCCGTAATAAGGGTAGTGAAGATGTCTGGATTTTCCTCTAATTTTGTAATTGGTATATTGTGAAGGTGTGGAAAACATATCCTTAAGATTTTATATATCTGAAGTTACAATAATGAGAATGACTTTATAGGTGATGAAAGACAATACATTGGACATAAAGACCGTATGTGAATGTAACCGGTGCCTGGGATGTAAAACGTTGCATCCTCAGGTAAGCATTATTAATCTGGAAAATCCTAATGTGTATCAGGATGCCGTGAAGTTTGAGTTCTATACTATCCTGCTGATAGAGGATTGTGAAGGGGGATGCGACTGTTGCGGACGGAAATATTATGATTATTCCAATGCAACGATGGTATTTCTTGCTCCCGGCGAAATCTTCCGGATGAACAAGAACAATACGCTTCCGCACAAAGGCTGGCTGCTGGCATTTCATCCCGATTTATTGCTTTGTACTACGCTAAAGAATCATATCGACAACTATACTTTCTTTTTCTATCGCAAGGAGGAGGCGTTGCATCTGTCACAGCGCGAAACGGCCAAAGTGACGTGTTGCCTTGAGAATATCGAGGATGAACTTCATCATTCCATTGATACGCATAGCAATACCATCTTGTCCCGTCACATCGAATTGCTGCTGGATTATTGCTCACGTTACTATGAGCGGCAATTCATCACCCGTGAGAATAAGAACAAGATGATTCTGGGGAAAATGGAAGGGATATTGGACGAATATATCACTTCCGGAAAGTTGCAGGAGGGGAAGCTGCCCACTTCCGGATGCTGTGCCGGAAGACTGAATCTTTCGACGGCTTACTTTGATGATTTGCTGAGGTTTGAAACCGGCAAGACATTGGCTGAACATTTCCAGCTCAAATGCTTGTACACGGCCAGGAAGATGTTGTCGGAAGGCGGTAATACACCTGCTGCCGTAGCGCGTCGGCTGGGCTATCCGAGTGTGCAATATTTCAGTCTGGTGTTTAAGAAAGCAACGGGAGTTGCACCGAATGAATATAGATATTCACAAAATTGAGATGAGGGAAATATATATAATTTATTAGACCAAAATATTTTATAATGGAGACCAAAGCTATATTTTTAGATGTAGACGGAACATTGGTGAGTTTCGACACTCACCGCGTTCCGCAGTCGGCTATCGAAGCGTTGCAGCAAGTTCATGAATCCGATATAAAAATCATAATAGCAACTGGGAGGGCGTTTACCGATCTTCACGAACTTGAAGAGATTCCATACGATGCAGTGATAGCTTTGAATGGGGCCGATTGTGTACTGAGAGATGGCACTCCTATATCTCGTAAACAGATTCCCGAAAAGGATTTTCAGAGGGTACTAGTATTGGCTCAACATTATGGGTTTGCTCTGGCTATCGAAACGAATAAAGGTATTTTTGTCAACGAACTCAATCCGACCGTCATCGAATTGGCTAGGCTGGTCAATCACCCTACACCGCCGGTGGCAGACATTGAAAAGGAATTTATGGGAGGCGAATGTTGTCAGTTATGCATATATTGTGATGAAGAAATGGAAAAAGAAGTTATGGCACAACTTCCCGGACTTTCTGTTTCCAGATGGAACCCTTTCTTTGCGGATGTCAATGTGACGGGAGTAAACAAGGCTATGGGTATCAATGAGTTTGCTTCCTATTATGGATTTGATGTTTCAGGAACCATCGCTTTTGGTGATGGCGGGAATGATATTTCCATGATTCGTGCAGCCGGGATGGGAATAGCTATGGGAGGAGCTTCCGAGGCTGTGAAAAGCGTTGCCGATTATATAACGGAGACGGTGGATGAGCATGGTATCCGGAACGCTCTGGTTCATTTTGGTATTGTGGAATAAAAATCGGCTGTCAAAACTTATGAAAACTATAGTCAGTGAATATTATGCTTTTAGAAAAACTGCTTAAAGAATTTAATTTTAGCATCAATACTTTTAATTTGGAGGAATCTAAGTTATTTGACCGATATTTTGAGCGGATATTGATTGGTAAAGATACATTTTTGATTAAGGAAGGAGAAATAGAAAGATATAGTTATTTCGTTTATGATGGGATGTTACGTTGTTGGCTTTTGAATCATAAAGGGGAAGAGCAGATTTTTTGGTTTTGTAAAGAAGGTACGTTTTCAATGTCGAACATATCTTTTACCTTACAAACAAAATCTGCATTTAATGTGCAGACAATTGTAGATAGCGTTATTTACCGAATAGACAAGAAGCGAGTAGATGAACTGTATACTGCTATTCCTAAGGTGAAAACCGTATTTGAAGATTTGAATGCCATACTACTGAATAAGCTCTTGAAAAGAAATATCGACTTGATTAAATATTCTCCTGAACAGTATTATCTACAGATGATTGAAGAATATGGCATTACATTAAACTATATCCCACTCAAAGATATAGCTTCTTATTTGGGTATCACGCCGCAAGCACTAAGCAGAATCCGTAAACGTATTTTTTAACCTGGGTTCAGTGCATTGAATGTATAAGTTCCGAACTTTGCGGCTTTAAATAGCAATTACAATTATGATTAGAAAAATTAAAGTTACGGATTATCCACGTTTGATAGAAATTTGGGAAAGTGCAGTATTGAGTACACATGATTTTCTTAAAGAGGAAGATTGTCTATACTATAAGGAACAGCTTCCGGTATATTTTCAGTATGTCACTCTATTCGGATTTGAACAGGAGGGAATCTTAATCGGATTTATGGGAATTGCAGAAGGAAATCTTGAAATGTTGTTTATTGGTAAAAAATTCAATCTTCCAAAATTATATCACCCAATAGAATGATAATCAATATATTATAAATTTATTTGATTTTATTGAGAAACAAAACAGGAACAAAATTGTGCTTTTAAGAGATTTCCCATTTTTTTGTTTTCATTGTGTTTCTTTCCTTGCACTTGCTTATACTCTCAACGTCTTTCATCCATTTTCGACATCATTTCTGCCCATCCTGTCCGAACGTCGCATCATCGAATAATCATTGCAGCCAAAAGAAAAAACAAGTCATTTCTTGAAGTCTTTGCAAAGGTAAGCATTTTTGTCCAAACACAAACATACAGGCAGGCAAATATGCCTACCTATATTTAGTTTACTTTGATTTAGCATATATATAGGCTAATGGACTATTACCCAACGCATCGAATTAATACACTGAAATATAATCTTTTATTGTAACAATACAAGTAGATAGTAACAAATAGGTATCAAACATTTCTTTTTTCCGATCGGAGAAGGTCACTGTAAGACAATTTATTCACGGAGTTTGTTTTCCCGTGCATACATATATGCAATCACTTGAGATGGAAGTATGCAATAACAAGCCGATACAACGAGAGAAAGGGTATCATACAGGATATGTCTGACAGAGAAATTTTTATAACGGGCCTTGAAATTCCACCTGAATTGTTCCCGGTCTCGTTTGCTGACCATCGCATCAATCACCCGGTAATTCAACAACGGCACAGCCATATTATCCAACCGGTATCCTAAGTTCCGCAATCGCAACCAAAACTCCAGATCCTCGGCCTTTGGGAACCTGGTATCGTATCTGTGTCCATCGGCTTTGATGCAGCTGCGAAACATCACTGTAGGGTGTGCCAACGGACTTCGGAATGCCGTAAAGACATTAAATTTCACGCCTTTACCGGGATAAGTCCGGACAGCACGAGTAGTCCCTGATTCGTCCATTATATTCATTGCCCCACCGAGAATATCCACATCAGGGTGGGAGGTCAAGTAGGTGACTTGACGGGCCAGTCTGTCGGGCAACGAAACGTCGTCACCATCCATTCTCGCTATATACAGCCCATTGGATAGTTCGATACCGAGATTAAGTGCCGGGACAAAACCTATTTTCTTCTCCTGTCGGATTACTTTAATCCGCCGGTCACCGGCGACCGTGTCGTCAATCGCTTGTCGTGTCTGCCCGCTCGTACTGTCATCTATAATGAACAGTTCCCAGTTCCGATAGGTCTGGTGCATGATGCTCCCGATAGCCGCACGAACAATGCGCGGCGGCTCATTGTAGGTCGGCATGACGACCGATACCAGCGGTTGTGTATCCTTGTTCAACATGCGCCACTGTCTGAAGATAAGATTTTCATCATGCAATGATCCAGCACCATGTGCAAATCCTCCGTAATCTGCATATCATCAACCGGGACATGAATGTTGTATCGTGCCATCTGTTTCAATTTGCCACCATCGTACCCGGACAGCCCGATAGTAATACCGCCATGCAGGTTTGCATATTCAATGGCACGCAGTACATTAGTCGAATTTCCTGAACCTGAAATGCCGATGACGACATCTCCCGGTTGGAAATAGGTGTTCAGGGCATTGATAAAAATACCGTCATAGGACAAGTCGTTTGCATAGGCCATCATAGAGGGCAGGTTGTCATTAAGACACAGGAATTTGTATTTTTTCTCCTGATTCAATGATATACCCTTGTTGAAGTCACAGACGTAATGTGATGCCGTGGCGGCGCTGCCACCATTACCCATGATAAAAATCATTTTGCCCGCGTCGCGCGCCTGTTCCAATACAGTCATCACCTGATTGATGTCTGTAAGGGAAAGACGGTCTACCGTGGATTTGAGCCGTTGAAAATAGGCTGCAATGTCTTGAGTGTAATCCTTATTCATATTTGTCTCCTATATAGATTATCTTTGAACCGTAATTGTCGAACCGGAACGGCATTTCCGGAAAATCTTGCATTCGTGCCCTGAAGGTCTCGTGTCTCTCCGCGGGACAATAAAACAACAGGAATCCGGCACCTCCCGCACCGAGCAGTTTCCCGCCTGTCGCCCCGGCACGGATTCCGCATTCATACAGATTGTCGATATCAGCGTTCGAGATACCTCGTGTCAGGGATTTTTTCAAGAGCCAGCCTTCATGCAAAAAGGTTCCCATGTCATCGACAGCGCCTTCCTCCAGGGATTTCTTTAACTTGTAGACAAGCTCCACCATTCGGCTTTGTGTTTGAAATACCTCCTCCCGTGCAATTTCCCGCTGCTGGGTCTTCAGAATGCTGTTGGCAGAATGTTCGCCGCCGACATAGTACATGAACAGGTTTTGCTCCAGTTCCCGTTTCTTGTCAGAAGACATGATGACTTTTTGCACGTCGACAGTTTCATCGCCGTAAAAGGTTATCACGTTCAGTCCTCCACAGGCCGCGGCATACTGGTCCTGTTTCCCGATGGGCGATCCGACGCGGTTGATTTCCACATCACAGGCAAGCTGTCCCAATTTCTCGCCACTCGTCGCTTTTCCCAAATAGCATCTTACGGCATTCAGCAATCCCACCGTGAACGCGGAGCTGGAACCCAGACCCGTGCCGGACGGGATATCGGCAATGGAATTCAAGTCCACGCCCTGCAATCCGTACATCCGCAACACTTCCCGGAATATCGGATGCCGGATACTGTCCACGCGATCTACAAGTTCGGTCTTGCTGTATTTCAGTTGTATTTTCTGCCTGTCAAAAAACGGGTGTATGGCCACGTACATATACTTGTCGATAGTCGTGGATAAGACAGCCCCACGTTCCCGCCGGTAAAAGGCGGGCAGGTCGGAACCTCCTCCCGCGAAGGAGATTCTGAAAGGTGTTCTTGATATAATCATTTGTTTTCTCTGAATATGATTCTCGATTTCTAATTTTAGTAATCTAATTTTAATTCACGGACAGCCCTCAAAAGACCTTCGGGTGCATTCGTCTCCACCATGACGCTCTCCTTGCAGCCGGCATTTTGACCCGCCTGCAGATCACGTTCCGTATCGCCTATCATGTAAGATGCCTGCAAATCTATATTCCAGTCCTTTGCCGCCTGCAATAACATACCGGGCTTCGGCTTGCGGCAGGAACAATCGATTTTATATTCGGGGCGTTCTTCGGGATACCCCTTGTCCGGATGATGCGGGCAATAGTATATGGCATTCAGGTAAGCCCCCTCTTTGCCGAGCATTGTTTCGAGGGTGGAATGGATGTGCTCCAGATCCTCGAGACTGCAAAGATTACGCGCGATAACCGGCTGGTTCGTAACGACAATGGCCAGATAGCCACTCCTGTTGATTAGCCTGACTGCCTCTGCCGCACCTTCGAGCAATTCCACCTGCCCCGATTGGTTCAAAAGATTTACCTCCCTGATGATGGTGCCGTCCCTGTCCAAAAATACAGCCGGACGCTTGTTGTTCCGATTCAACCGGGCTACCTTCCCTGATGCAAAATCCTTGCACACGGTGTGATAGCGCTCCGGCGTGCCCATGTCCTTGATATATTCAAAACTCTCGTACCCGTAAAGCCGCATTCCGGCTTCCAGACATCGCGACAGGACATCTTTTTCGATATGGCTCTTGACACCAGCCTCTATCTGTGTCAGAATCTTCGGCGAGAAGATAAACAGGGCTGCATTGACGATATTCCGATGGATGAACCCTTCGGAGTGAGGCTTGTTATAGAACTTCCGCACTCGCCCGTCTGCTGCCAAATCGACAATATCCGAATCGTAAGGGTGGTCGTTAGGATGGACGAACAACGTGGCGTCTGCATGTTTGGACAGATGATAGTTCTGCATGGCCTGCATATCGAAATCGACAACGGTGTCTCCATAAAACACGAAGAAATCTTCTGTCAGCTCGGCTTTCAGGTAAGCCAAAGCTCCTGCCGTTCCCAAGGGCCGTTCCTCCTGATAATACTTTATTGAAACGCCCCATTTGCTGCCGTCGCCGAAATACGATGATATACGGTCGCCCAAATGGCCGAGTACGAACACGAAATCCGTGTAACCGTATCGCTTGCAGAGATTCACTTCATGCTCTATGATAGGCTGTCCGCAGACAGGTATCATGGCTTTGGGTATCTCGCTGTTCACGGATGCAATCCGTGTTCCCTGGCCGCCTGCAATAATCACGACTTTCATTTGCCCAAAGCTTTTTGGATAGCCAACCGTACAGAAGCATCGGAATCGTGCGCTGCCTGCCAGCCCAAGGCATTGATTTTGGATAAATCATACCTGAATTCCGGCACATCGCCCACCCAGCCCCGGTCGCCTCCTGTATATCGGATGCGGGCATCGAGTCCCATTTCCTCTATGACCATCGCTGCAATATCACGCACTTTGGTACGGGTATTCGATCCGAGCAGGTAAACATTGTACAACTCACTGGCATGATCCGTCACGTATAAAATTCCATTGACCAGATCCTTCACGTACACATAGGGCTTGCACTGCTCCCCGTTACCCAGCACGAGCAGTTCATGCGGGTTTTGTTGCAGCTTGTGGATGAAATCGTAAATGACTCCATGCGTGAACCGTTCGCCCACGACATTGGGAAAACGGGTTATCCATGTCTGGATATGATACATGCTGCTGAACGCGCTGATAAAGGCTTCACTCGCCAATTTCCCCGCGCCATAATTGGAGACGGGACACAACGGACCATAATTTTCATGCAAAACATCTCGTGTCTCGCCATAAATCGCGCTCGTCGAGGCAAAAAAGAATTTCCGGATATGAAACTCTTTAAGATATTGAAGAATCTGAAAGGTCGTGTTGAAAGTCATCTGATAATCGACCATCGGGTCTTGCCCGCCCTTTTGAATATCGGAGTTGGCCGCGAGGTGATAGACCATATCGAAATTCCCCTGCTCGAAAACAGCATGCATGACGGCATCGTCCAAGACGTCCGTTTCGATAAATCGGAAATTCGGATTCGACAACAAATGGGCTATGTTGCGTTTCGTCCCGAGAACGAGATTATCGACCACGGTAACACGATGATCCCGTGCTATCAGCGCGTCGCACAGATGCGAACCGATGAATCCGGCTCCGCCAGTAACTAATATTTTATTCATTTGATTTTATATTGAAGTTATATTCAGATAGAAAAAACATGTAATTGCAGCACCTATACATAAAGCTATTATTGCTTTCATCAAGGATTTGAATCCAGTAAGGAAAGCCGGAATTATGATAGTATAATTACAAAACCTTTTTATCCTTGACTAATTCGTCGTAACACATCTCGTAATTGCGAGTCATAATTTCAGACGAATAAATCATCTTTGCCTTGGCGGCAATTTCCAGTTCGGACATTCCACAATCAAATCCAAGGTCAAAAACTGTGGACAATGCCTGAGGATTATTCGGATTGAATAGAATGGCATCATTACCAAATACCGAAGTAGCAATCTGGCGATGTATCGGGATATCTGACAAAATACAAAATTTACCAGACATCAATGCCTCAAGTACAGCCGAAGGCATACCTTCGGAATAGGATGCACTTATCATATAGTCAGCTATCGTCCACCACATACCCATATTACTCTGATAGCCAAGAAAACGAATACGACTGTCATTCCCCGCTAATTTCCTAAGTATGGTTTCCATTGTTTCCTCACCCATACCCGTAAATAATACCACAATGTCTGTGCGTTTACTTAACTTCACAGCCTCAATGATGCACTTGTGATTTTTACGCTTTCCAAATCCGGAAGGATAGAGCAATGCAACTGTGTTTCTTGGAATACCCACTTTGTCACGTAACTGCATTTTTTCATTTTCTGAAACTGTTTGAGGAACTTCCACGCCATTGTAAACCACCGTGAGATTTGCCCCATCGGCTGCATAATAATCTTTCATGCTTTTGCATATTGCAGCACTCAACGACAACTTTTTTAATGACTTATGAAAGCTATATGCCATAAAGCGGGCTATCCACCGGTTATATTTCATGGTATAATCTTCATCACATATATTGTGAATGGTACACATGGTATGTCTGCCTTTCATAGCCGCAGTTATCAGCGTGGGGTAATGGCAATGGGCATGAAACACCGTGTTTGGCTCGCCGTATTTATTTGATATTTCCTTTGCTATACGCTTGATGTTCATCTGCGTGTACCATAAAGAATAGTTCCGCCGGTCTATTTTGATACCCAGTTTTTCAAACCATATATGGTTATGCCTATCAATCAATGGGTGTTTGCGCAACTCGATGATTATGGGTTCGAAACGGTCACGGTCCAAGTGTCTGACGATATTGTACAGCAAATTAATCGGTCCACACTCGATAAGAGAAGGAACAATGTAGATAATTCTGATTTTCATAAGTAATCAATTTATTGTATGTAATTATATCTGAATTCATGACATTTGGACAAGAGAATGACAGAGCGACCCAATAAAGTTGGAAATACGTGTTTGAGGAGCAGACTATCATCGGAACAATTGTTTGATGAAATGCCCTGTCCTGACATATCCGTCCAACAGGAACCACATTCCCCTATGCGCCAGAGAAACGACAAGGCGGTCTGTCAGGGGCAAGGTGCGGTACCACTCCCGGGGAATGCCGGCAAACAGACGGACAACCTGCCTACGCTGCGCGGTGGTCCCGCACTTCAACAGGGCCATTTCATTATATACTTTCAGGTCGCGGAGTGCGGCAGTGTAAAGTCCGGCATCCTGGACAGTGGTAAAGAACGATTCAAGGATTTCGACGGCCTTGCATACATTACGGATGGAAGCATCGGAAACCGCACTTGTATAGGAGCCGCTGTTGAAGTGGATGTAATGATAGAGCGGAAAGTCCAGCTTGACTATTTTCCCTGCAAAATAGGCCAACCGCGGTGTCACGACGTAATCCTCCCCGTAATTCAACCCTTCTATCGCACTGATACCGTTTGTCACGTACAGGCTTTTGCGGATAAGTTTCCCCCACACACACACAACCGCTTGTCGGCGTACCAGTCGGAGGATATAATCGCGCTTGTCCTCCGGAATTTGTTCTGTCGCCCTGACGGATTTGTGTTTGAATTCATGAAAGAAATCAAACACGACAATATCGGCATTTTCCTGTTGCGCCTTGAGAGCAAGTACCTCTACGGCATTCGGTTCCAGGTAATCGTCACTATCCACATGCAGCACATATTCACCTGTCGCATGCTGCAAGGCCGTGTTCCTCGCTGCCGCCAGCCCCATATTCCGGGGATGCCGTATCACCGACACTTGGGTGCGGCGATGCGGATATTCTTCCAACACCTTGTTCAACAGCGCAATGCTCGAATCCGGCGAATAGTCGTCGACGAATATGTATTCGATATTCCGGGCAGACTGTCCGAACAGGGAACGGGCGCATTTTTCAATATACTTTTCCACTCCGTAGACTGGAATTAGAACGGATACTTTCATTATTTTTGGGATTATTTGTGTCTGATGCTTCCGTCATTATATACGTGCCGGTCTATCCACTGCTCGGAGAATGTCGATGAAAACCCGACCGGTGCAGGATAGAACAGCATATATTCGTGACTGATGGCGGCCTCGCGACGAAACGCATAAACCTGGCTTGCAAAAGAAAGACAGGCGCAGATTAAGAGCAGGCGGATCCGGGAGGATGTGCAACCCGTCGAACCCGAAAAAAAGAGAAATGTTCCCATGGGAACAAACAACAGCCCTATGCGGAAAAACATCGTGACAGAAACCGCGTAACAGATGAATACAACCGGTATCAGCAGCCTGACAAAACTGCAGAGCGGCCTGTCTGACTTATTCCTGAAAGCAAAATACATCAACGGGAAGGCCATTAAAAATGACAGATATTTTGTGATTTGAAATTTCAAGGAATGATCCTCTAAAAATTCGCCGCTCCAGTAGCCTGAAACATAGACGGACATTGCCATCTTTTCTCCGTCACTTATCGGTAATATCTCAATGACCCGCTGAAAGACAGCGGAGTTCAAGCATAAGACAGCCCCGACACATAAGAGTGCAATCCAGAAATTATTGATTCTGACTCCGAACCTTGCCAAAAACAGGAGCATTGCGACAGGAATTACACTGAAATGGACCATACACGACAAGGCGATAAACAACAGACCAAACAATTTCTTTTCTTCTAAATACTGCCAGGCACCGTATGCCAACAGAATCACGGCAAAACCGAACCGCAGTCCCATCACGATAGTGAAAAACTGGATGGAAAGAAAGAAGATGAAGAAAACGGCAATACCGGTTCTCCCGTTTCCGATACCGGGATTCTTACGGATGCAATCCTCAAAAACACGGAATGCCAACATATACACGATGAAAATGAAAAGGAACCTGATAAACTCAAACGGTATGCCCGCTTTGGCGAACAAAAAGCTGAGTAGAGGCAACAGGAAATCAAATCTCGATTCTCCCCTCATCTCCATGTAATAGGAGAATTCTCTAACATTCAACTCCCGGAATGCGAAATAGTCCATGGTATGTCTGTACAGGTCGCCCGTCGGTGGCCAAAGCATGGCGCACAGCCCCATGAAGACGGCAAGCATCGTGTATGCCCAGTATCTCCTGCGACTGGCGTGGTACAGGATTACGGGGAATGAAAGGGCGGGGCAGATTATAAACAGCATGACCGCCAACAGACATTGTTGGTTTATCGTCCGTCTTTGCATCCGTCTGTTTTTATCTGTTCGCATCCTCTTTCTCACAAGGTTCTACCCTGACTTACAATGTACAGGCATGAGCGGTACACAAGTGTCAGGTATTCAAGACACCAATCACCTTACTCCCATGACTGGAAATGAGCCACCCGTTCCGAGTGCGGGTAATAGTAAAAGTTCGTGGCTTCCTTTTTAGAAACAAAATGTTCGTTAGGAATCATAAAGTCTGCGCCATAATGAGCCTGCAAGTATTTGTCCGTCTCAATGGGAACATTCAGCATCATACCCTCAAAAGGAATCTGTGTCAGGCCCTTATAAGGTACTGTTATTTTTACAACCTGAAACAGAGAAATATTTCTATTTTCGTCTTCAAACGGTGCAAAACCGTAGCAATATGCACCACTCTCATCTCTGTGGAAATAAAATATATCCACAGTAACTTTGGCATACTCGTAAGTCTGCTCGAAACCATCGGTTCCGTCGTCCCCTACTTTAAATTCCCTTATCAGTTTAAAACCGGCATTTGTCAAGGCATTATAAACAGCAGTCATATCCTTAAAAAACACACCTATATCCAAATCAAAATCATGCTTTATAAAACCATGTTCTCTATATGCTCCCAACAATGTTCCGAATTCAAGCCAAAAAGGAATCCCATTAAAATCTAAAGCTTCCTTGACCCTTTCCAATGCTAACTTGGCGTTTTGACGAAACATCCTTTTTTTATGATCCAGTTTACGCCTGGTATACAACATTCTATATACAGGACGTACCAAGGCTATGGCCAATGCATTATCTTTATACCTGAAAGCCAAACGATTGATTAGATTCATGCAGTCAAAATAATTTGTATTTAACACAATAATACCCTCTATAGAGTAATATCACCAACTCTGAACAGACTAAAACCCATGCGAAGTTGTAGATTGAAAACAGATTGAAGAGATAACATACCCCATAAAGTATAACAAGTGACAATGTGGACAACAGTACACTGACATTGAACGGCTTGGGATAGCCAAAAGAGACCAGGATCGGCGCACCTATGTAGTTGGTAATGCCACAAAAGAACGTCCATACCGACAGAATTCGCAATAAGGCGATCGCCTCCGGATAGTGACTGCCGGCGAAAAAATGGATCCCGAAAGGCGCCAGGAGAACCAGCAGGCAGGCCACACAAAAAGAGAACAAAACATCCAGATTCAAGCACTTCCGCACGAATGAATGACTTTTTATTTTTGCGATATGCGGAAATACAGCCTGATTCATCATCTGCATCGGGAGAGTTGCCGAATGTGCTATTTTTTGTACAAGGTCAAAGGCTCCCACCATCTCCATGTTGAAGAATATTCCGCTTATCATCTTGGCCATACCTGTGTTTACTACCACGGACACGCGCGACAGAAAGAATGGAATGCTGTTCATGAAACATTTTTTCAGGTCGTCCGCGGAGGGAAGCATCAGTCGAATCTTTTCAACGCCGAGGAGCACATAAAAGGAAATTGCCCCCGCGGCAATGGAACCCAATGACTGGAGCAGGGCGACGTTCCTGTAATCGTCCGCACTGCGTACAAAAATAAATACCGTTGCGACATAGAACAGGATGGAAGAGAGTCGTATAAGGGTCAAATATTGCATCTTCTCTATCCCTTGATAGAACCAGACAGGAAACAAAATCTCCGAGAAACAGGACATGAAGACAAACAGGTATAACAGCCGCTCCTCCTGCAGATACGGAATGAATACGATGCCTACAAGCAGAACGGCTAAAGCTACCAGAAAAAGAAACGATTTAAGCAGCAATACCGTGGAAACCACCATATTCAGCTGTTCCTTGTTATCTCGATATACGGAGACCTCCTTCACAGCCGATACGTCCATCCCGAAATTGATGAAAATAACAAAATAGGATATAATCGTCTGGGCAAAAGCGATTGTCCCGTAGCGTTCTCCGCCGATGGTGCGTATGACATAAGGCAGGGCGACAAAGGGGAGGAACATGCGTATCACCTCTATCACCGTCAGGTAGCCGGCATTTTTTACTATTATTTTATGATTCTTTATTGATTGAATAATATTCATCAAAGGTCTTTGACAGATAGCTTTTCAAGAAACCAGCCTGATAAAAATGTCGGGTTTTACTTGCTGCTGAAAGCCGGAGTGATGATCTTATCTATAATCATTGATGCGACTTCGTTGGATGTATCAAGTTTGACAGATTTCGTCAGCTTACATCCGAATTCTCTCCTGACTTTTTCAATGAGTTCGTCCGTAAAAGTCAGGACACCACTCTCGATATTTTCAATACCATCGAAATAGATTGAGGCCCTGTTGGCTTTTTTCATTTCATCCAGTGCAAATACGGTTGTATCAATATAACCATTTGCCTGACCTCGTCCATCTATTATGAATGGATAACCACCTATCTCCCCGTTTACACCAGGAGTATGGATTTTCATCATTTTCTTTTCTCCTAAGGCAGTCAGGATTGAGTTAATTATATCGAAATCGCTGGAAGCATTCATCATGTTACGCTTCTGGTCAACCGGCATCGCTATTTTGCAAGCGGATAAGAGTTCCTCCTTGTTGAAATTGAGAGTCTTACCATGGTATTTGATATCAAGGAGAATATCCTGACCTTCGGCATGGCCTTCCTTACTGATAACGACATCATGGAAGTGGCTCACAGCCAATGTAATATCGATATCGTTCAGATTACCTATCCCAAATTTTTCGGTTATGTAGAATTTCATCCGGGGAATCAAGTGATTAAGATTGCCACTCCCGAAATCGAAGCAGGCCATTCCGGCTGATTTTAGCCATGGTATGACAGCGTCTGAATATGATGTATTAATGGAAATTGCATGAAAATCTGCTTTCTCGTATGCCTCCATAATATTCTTTGCAAACTTTACGGAAAGAGGCGTCCAGATACCGTATGCTCTCAGATGAGACCATGATATACTTCCGTATTTGAGACCTGAATATACCCGACTACTATTCACAATAAAGTCAGGATTCCATTTCTTTAATACATCGGTAATATTACCTACATCTTCAAGGTTACAATTCCCCTCTATGTGGATTGTAGCCCTCAGCTGCCTACGTATCGTCGCGGCGGTCTTGATAATATTAACATCTGAAAGCATCTTATCATAATTGCGACCGACCACAATGATTTCCATGCGGGAGTCAGCCGTGCTTACCAGATAATCCAATAGATAAAGGCCTACACTTCCAAGCCCGATAATCATTATCCTGACTTTTTCATCGGTATTCAGAATTTTGGTCTGAAGTAATTGAAGCTTAACGTTTAATGTTTTCATTTGGTAATTTTCGAATAAACGGTTTCGTAATCTTTTACGGTATTGCAGTTATGCCACGTGTTGAAAGCGACCATCTCATATTCTTCTGAGCTAAGATCTCCGAAATATCCTTGAATAATTTCGAGATTAGTCCCTTTAACCTGTTTCGGAGTCAGAGAATTTAGAACCTTGGAGAGTTTTGACATATCTGTAAACTTCCAAACTTGCCCCGAATTAAATACGGCAAGGAAAGGTTCAGGTATTTGCAAATATGAGTGGGTGGTATCATACAGGTATCGAAGTTTTCCTTCTATATTCTCGTAGACCACTACCGTTTTCTTTGCGGTGATAATCTCATGGTTTACCGTAAAGACAGCTCTGTCTGACTCTTTTATCCTTTCAAAATCTTTATTGTCAAAATAAAGATCGCCCTCGACAAACAATACTTCCGTTGAAACCGGACTGACCGCCTGTATACCCAATATCAAGCTATAACCGGAACCAAATGTTGAATACTCGGGATTGAATACAAGTTTAATCTTATCTTTGAATTCCTTCAAACTTTGCTCCACAAAACCCTGCAATTTCTCATAGAGATATCCACCGACTATAATATATTCATCATAGTCCCGCGCCTTGTCCAGGATTTGATAAAGTAAAGTATTCTTACACCCGCCGATTTCATAGAGGCATTTCAATGTCGGTTCGGCCAGATCACGATTGAATCTCGTGGCTGTACCCGCAACTGTAACAATCAATGTTCTCATATCAAATGCCGGCAATGCACAAATCGAGTCCCTTGTCAAGTGAAACCTGAGGCTTCCAGTTGGTCCTGGTCCGAAGTTTATCTGTATTCAACAGTCTTCGCTCAGGATCTGATTCACGATAACCCTCAAATTCAATTTTGGGATTCTCTATTCCCATCTTTGAGGCTATGAGTTTCGTCAGGTCAATGATTGAGATTTCCTCGTCTGTCGCCACATTGTAGACGGTACCGTCGAGTGCGTCCGGATGATTGACCAGTTCAAGTACAGCGTTGCAACTGTCAATGTTATGGAGGAATGTCCTTTTATTCTTCTTTGAGTTTTCGAGCAGTTTAACAGTCTCTCCGTTAATAAGTTGGTTTATGATATGCGGGATGATATGCTTTGCAAAACGCTCGTGTTTACTGTATACATTTGCGAATCTTATAGAGCACCCCTTTATTTTTCCTTTATCCACGGCATCTTTCATAAAGAACTCTGTGAGCAGTTTCCCGACAGCATAACTTGTACGCTGGCTGTGCTCCGCTGTTGCAAGTACGAGGAAATCATCTTCTTTAACACCACCGTGATTATTCCATGACTGCATTGAATAGACTTCTGATGTAGAACAGTTGATATACACATCAGCACCAACTTCTATCGCCTGCTCAAGGAACGACCGCATTGAAACAACATTTGTGGTATATGTGTGCTCAACCTCATAAAAATGCTCAGTATGCACCACGGCGGCACAGTTGATGTAAATTATACATTCGGACGAAGACTTTAGATCCAGTACAAGTTTTTTCAATTCATCCATATGGAGGGGATTATTAATGTTCCATTCTCTAAAGATGAAAGACGGATTATCGTGTAAATCCTTAACTGTATCTATTGAACTTGCGAAGAAATTGTCAAAACCGATAACGGAATCTCCGCGATTAACTAGCCGGTGTGACAGCTCGCTGCCGGTCATACCGGTTGCGCCGCTGATTACATAAAAATTTTTCATATAGAAAATATTCTTTTAATTCTTTTCTTAAAGTTATACAAAGCAACTACCTGACGGTTGCTGCCCCAAACATACTTTTGCCAAATTACTCGGAACGGCTCTTTGCCGTTCCATTTTTTACATAAAGAATCGTAATCCATCTCTTTGAGATCCTTGACGAATTTATCTCTATCCGGACTTCCTGGAACAATTACCCGCATCGGTCTCTGATATTTCAAGGCATCATTGAAATCCAGTTCATGTCCTTCAATATTCCCCTTAGTATGAGAAAACCAATATTTCCCTTTATCTGTATTGCATACGGCCAATGTTGCACCTTTATTGCCGCCATAAAGCTCAGGGCAATATTTCTGTACCCCCCATAGATCGCCCAATGTAATATCGGCCACCCTTTGTGGAGTTCTGAATGGACATTTCTCACAAGCCGGTCGGCTCATGAGGCGTCGGGCCCAAAATACCCAAAATGGGGAGAACCATCTGTCCCTGACCACTCTCTTCCCATTTTCAAATTTTATTTCCATGCATTCGAAATCCCATTTATTGCTGTTCTTATAACGGTAATCCAGGGATTTCACCTGTGAACCTTTTTTTTGAAGTTTTTCTACATATTTTCTTAGGAACAATGGAGAGGGGAAGCCTTCACAGACGACTTCCACTGTCAATAGATTTTCATTTTTAAACTGTTTGCCCAAAACATTCTTCAGTCCTGCCATTTGACACGGGGTACCGGAAAAAAGCACTCGCTTCCCAATCTGTAAGAAACGTTTCACATCTTGGTAGGCTGTTCCCACATGGCTTTGGTTATATTTGGATTTCCTGAATTTGTCGAGATACCTGATGTCTTCTATATATCCGTGAAATATCTCAAGTTTATCAGCATAAGCGCCAAAAATAACATAATTCCCCTCCTTACACCAGGCTTCTGTTATTGCGGAAAATATGCCCCCTGAAGTACTTTTATCCCTTATCTCATCATCCTTGATATGTCCTCCAAATACCATAGGGATAGCCGGATTCTTTTCCGGTTGATTATGACCGGGACACACCGTGTTGCAGAGACCACAATTTACACAGACTTCTTTTTGAATGACAGGATATCTGAATCCTTCTTCATCTTCCACCATTGCAATTGCTTTATGGGGACAAACGCCAATGCAAGCCTCGCAGCCAAAACATTCATCTGCCCTATAGGTCTCAAGATATCCTACTTTTAATTCATTATTTTTCATCGTATCCCATTCAATGCGTCTCGAAGATATTCAGTCGAAAGCTTCCTTAGTTCTGCTAATTTTTTGAAGGTCTCCTTATAATCTATGGATTCCTGCCGTGAAAAGTTATTGCAATCAGTAACAAATCTATTTGATAAACCAAGTGTCTCCAACAATTCTACAATCTTTCCGTAGCAGTGCTGGCGGGAATATACATAAAAGTCTCTTTTATAGAGAATGGCAAAGATCATACAATGAAAGGAATTCGTAACCACTACTCCGGCATGCTTTACTAACGTCAGGAACTCCTCCACTCCCGCATCATAGCGCATTGAGTGTCTGTCAGCGTTCTGAGCTCGTAGACTAATCTCAACCACTTCAAGTCCCCTCTCCTCTGCAATCTTGTCAACCATTCTCTCTGCATCTTCATTGTATCTTCTGGAATAGTAGAGTAAATATGGATTGCGGGGGAAACTCTCTGTAGATTCAATTTGATTATAGTCTTCTGCTAAAAGAGTCAGAGTCGGATCCACAACCACTGGATAGGAAACATCTTCCTCCAGCTCAATTAGTTCTGCGGCATGTCTGTCTCTCAACGCCACTGCCCGGAAATTCTCCTTGATCATCCGTTTGGCCAATTCCCATTCCTCTTTCTTGAAGTGTTTTATGGAATCCTGAAAAGATGGTGCGTAGGCTATACTCTTATTTTTCATAACAGGATAGTTCGCAAAGAAGCCATTGTCTACTCCAAATTCCTCAATATCCCAAATTGAATCTGAACCTACGATAAAGCCTGTAACCCTATCTTCTGTATCAATCTGATTTAAATTGTCACAGGAATATTCCTTTTCGGTGATATTGAAGTTATTGATATAGAAGTCTTCTATTTTTTTTAAATTCTCTTTTATAGCCGGTAAAGTTTTGCGAGCCTGTTCTATCAATCGTTCGTCATTATCCCACATATTGTCAAATGGTGCCAATGGATCCATGCCCTCCATCTTTGTAGGGCAATAATTGATCAAAACCACTTGATCATTAAATGAATCGGGTGATTGTAGTAACAATCTTTTAATAGTCTGTTGTAATGCCCACGCCTGTAGGACTGTTCCATAGTTGGTGAAATTACAGTGCAGACTCGTATATGTTAGAATGCCGAATTTCATTAAATACCTTTTTTTAACCTGATTTTATAAAAGGGATCTATTTTTGGGGGATAAAGAACCCACTCATCATCAATATTATATCCCACCGAATTGAAATGAAGTATCTCTTCATTGAAATCAATGAATAAATATTGGGCTCTGGGGTTGTGGTTTCTCGGTTGCCCTACGGAACCGGGATTCAGAAAAACTGTCCTTTTCCTATTTCTGTACTCCGGGATAGATTTGTCCTCGTAAAATCTTTCCGTAAAATTCGGAACGTGGCTGTGACCTGATATCACATAGTCATACTTGGCATAAATTTGTTTAGACATTTCTTCATCTGTCATTTTACCCCAGTATGGATCTGTCAAAGAACCATGGACAAATAATATTGGCTTGCCATCGGCATTCATTTCTTTCATCCCCATCCGGGAAAGATGATTCAATAGATAATCATTTGATTCAGCGTTCAGTCTGCTCCTTGTGAACTCCAATACCTCCCTTCCCCGATCTGTAGAGAAACGTGAGGTGTCTCCATCAAACAAGGCTTTCTCATGATTACCGAACAGATTTGCAACTATCGGATATTTTAAGCGCTTTATGAGTTCAATCACGTCGTTTGGGCGCATTCCGTAATTGACAATATCACCCAAAATCGCAATGGCATCATATTCATAGTTTGAATCCGCGTTTCTAAGTGTTTCTTTCAATGCAGATAGGTTCGCATGAATATCTGACAGGACTAATAACTTCATTGGTTCAGATTACTCATGAAAGCATTTTTGTTCTCTATAGGAGTCGTAGTAGGCCGGCCAAGATTGTCTCTTGAGTCAATCCTTACTCTCAATTCTATCAGTACCGGCCCCTCAAGTGAGTTGATACATTCGGGTAGCACATCGAACTCCTCTGAAGTTGAAATAGTGACCGCTTCTTTATAACCACATGCTCTTGCAATTGCACATATATCTACCCGGAAACCGAGAGTGGGCTGCCCGCCTACGGATTCGTGTGCCCCATTATTGAAGACAACATGTACAAGGTTTTTGGGAGCTAATGCTCCGATATTGGTTATTGCTCCCATATGCATGAAGAAGGCTCCGTCACCGTCGAAGCAGAATATTTTTCTGTCAGGTTTTTCAAGGGCGATTCCAAGTGCAATGGAAGAGCTATGACCCATAGACCCGACTGTCAGGAAATCATTCCCATGTCCCTGGCAGAGAGTCTCACGAAGCTCGAAAAGCTCTCGTGAAAGTTTTCCCGTTGTCGATACAATCATGCTATCGCCATCCAATGTCCTTACAAGCTGAGTCAATGCCTCCTCCCTTGATAGGGGATAGTCGTTTACAGCCTTTTTTTGGAGTTTATACTTGCCAAAAGTATTCTTTCTAATTACTATGGCATAGGGTTTTGATTGTTTTTTGCAGTTGTTTATCGCCGTCTGAACCGCAGTCAATGCCTCAGTGTCTTCATCGGGAAGAACAATGTAAGGAATCTGCATGGCATCGAGAAGTGGCAACGTCACTTCTCCCTGCTTTATATGCTGAGGCTCATCGTGTACCCCCGGCTCTCCTCTCCATCCAATAATCAATAAGACCGGAATGGAATAGACTTTCTCATCAGCTAAAGATAGGAGCGGATTTACGGCATTGCCGATACCGGAGTTCTGCATATACACGAGGGGAACCTCCCCTGTTGCAAGATAATGCCCAGCGGCTATTCCTATTGCAGCTCCTTCGTTTGCTGCTATGATGTTATGTGCCGAGTCCGAGTTATCTGTTATATAGGCGCAAACATTCTTCAGTAGGGAGTCAGGAACGCCGGCGAAGAAATTCACGCCATTGGCACGTAGTGTCTCTATGAATAATTCGGGAGAAACCATATCGTCATTATTTTGCTCCGGGGATAAGTTCGATAATTTCCTTGATAGGCATACAGAGGGGAGATGCCTCTTTTGCCCGCTCGTTTATGAGAATTGTCTCGGCAACCTTTTTCATGGCAGGATACGCGGCGCGAAGCATGTGGTTGGCATAAATTACTATATTGGCTCCCCATTCCGCAAGTTCCTTCTCATAAATCTGATTATATGTGGTCGGAACAACCACAATGGGAACCTTTGGATGTTTCTTGCGGAATTCTATTATGAATTCCTTAATATCCTTTCCGCTCTTATCCTTGCTGTGAATCATGATTCCGTCTGCTCTGGCATCAACGTATGCGAAGCCACGTTCGAGAGCATCAGATACCGGTTTACCGGCAATCAGACTCTCTATGCGGGCAATAATCATAAAGTCCTTAGTGACTTGGGCGTTTTTTCCTGCTCGGATTTTCTCGCAGAAATGCTCAATGGAATCTTGTGTCTGGACAGCGTCAGTTCCAAAGAGCGAGTTCTTTTTAAGTCCGATTTTATCTTCGATAATTACAGCCGATATACCATGTCTTTCAAGGGTGCGAACCGTAAAAACAAAGTGCTCAATCTTGCCCCCGGTATCGCCATCGAATATTATCGGTTTGGTAGTACATTCAAGGATATTGTTAAGATTCTGAAGACGCGTGGTAAGATCGACGGCCTCAATATCAGGTTTCCCTTTGCTTGTAGAGTCTGTAAGTGAACTTGACCACATACCATCGAATGCTTTTCGCTTGCCACCCTCCTCCACTTCAAGATTCTCGATAATCAATCCGCAGAGACCATCATGAACTTCCATTATCCTCACGACAGGTTTTGATGCAATAAGGCGACGAAGGAGTTTCATGCGCACCTCCGGGGTTGTCCCTAATGCCTTCTCCTCTTCAACAAGTCCTGTCGAATTGATTCCTTTAGTATATGGAATCTCAATCACCTGACCACCAAGTTCTTCCATTGCCTTAAAGACCTCATCACGAAGTTCCATATCCATACCTGCCTTCCAATCATCGCCATGAATGATATAATCCGGTTTGAGTTTCCTGAGATTTGGAATGTAGCTCCATTCATCCTGGGGGATGACCTCCGTTACTCCCCTGATGTTCTCAACCACTTGTTTTCTTTGCTCGTATGTCAGGAAAGGTAGTCTCTTCCTCTCAGCTACGGCTTTATCGGTATAAAGCCCTATAATCACATCACCGTATTTTGCGCCCTCGTTGATGATGTTGATAAGACCTGGATGCAGGATATCTGCAACCATGCCCAGATAAACTTTCTTATTTGCCATCTGCTAAACTGTATTTTTGTATTCATATATCATCCATCACCCTTCTGATTTTCAGCCACCACCTTGAATGTCCGAAGTGGGTCCGGTCGCCCAAGCGGC
>ERZ1673740.168-NODE-168-length-92332-cov-203.077007_pt1 | contig 92332 bp, 57 predicted proteins | sample MGYA00580221_ERZ1673740 | MGnify/ENA primary metagenome ERZ1673740 (study PRJEB41218, sample SAMN15661786) | gut metagenome | host: Homo sapiens | place: Canada: London | collected 2015-08-20/2019-03-30 | study: EMG produced TPA metagenomics assembly of...
CGACAAACCCATTGGCAGAATTAAGTATGCACTAAATTAATTCCGCCAACAGGTTGAAATCAGTTCTTTTAAAGAAATCTACAAGTAATGTCTTATCCATAAGAGAAAGGCTTATTTAAAAAGTTCCCTGAATGCATTGTATCCACAGGCGCATATATAGTAAAAACCTAATTGTAGGTGAGGGAATTTTGCCTCTCTCGTATATAAACTCTTTTCTATCGTCAGCTTGGGTCGACATCGAAAAATACGGTCATGGCTGCGTAGCGTTTGTCCTGCAGCAGTTGGGTGCGTGCTTCCGCCATGCACTGGCGTGCGAGCGGCAGGTTGATGCCCTGCTCGAGCTTGATGACAATCTTGCGTATCGACTCGGTCTTCACGCGTGCCACAGCCGGTTTGTCGGGACCTAACACGCGGTCGGCGAACGCCTGTCTGAGACGCGAAGCCATCTCGATGGCGGCACTGTCTACGAGCTGCTCGTTGCGGTGGCGCAGATAGACATAGACGAGGTGGTAGAACGGTGGATAGCGGAACATGCTGCGCTCCTCAAGCAAGTCGCGTGCGAACGTCTGAAAGTCGCCCGCAACGACCTGCTGTATCACGGGCAGGTCGGCACTCTTGGTCTGCAGTATGACGAGTCCGCGCTCGTCGCGCCTGCCAGCTCTGCCGCTCACCTGCGAGAGCATCTGGAACGCCTGCTCGTAGGCACGGAAGTCGGGATAGTTGAGCATGGTGTCGGCATTCAGAATACCCACGACCGTGACGCCCGAGAAGTCGAGCCCCTTGGTTATCATCTGCGTGCCGATGAGTATGTCGGTTCTGCCACAGGAGAAGTCGTCGATGATGCGTCCGTAGGCACCGGCAGACCGCGTGGTGTCAAGATCCATACGGGCGATGCGTGCTTCGGGGAACAACTCGCGCACGCGGTCCTCGATCTTCTCTGTGCCGTAGCCTCGACCGAGCAGTTCGGTGCTCTCGCAGTTGGGGCACTGCTTCGGCACGGGGTAGGTGTAGCCGCAGTAGTGGCAGGTGAGAAGGTTCATCGAGCGGTGATAGGTGAGCGACACGTCGCAGTTCTTGCACTTAGGCACCCATCCGCACACCTTGCACTCAACCATAGGCGCGAATCCGCGGCGGTTCTGGAACAGCAGCACCTGCTTCTTGTTGCGCAAAGCCGTGCGCATCGCTTCGAGCAAGTCGGGCGAGAACGCCCCACGCATCATCTTGCGGTGGTACAGGTCTTTGGTATCTACAACGCGTATCTCGGGCATCGCCACATCCTTGTAGCGTGTGGTGAGCTGTACGTAGCCGTACTTGCCCATGCAGGCGTTGTGGTAGCTCTCCATGGAGGGTGTCGCCGTGCCTAACAGCACCTTCGCCCCTTCGTACATCCGGGCGAGCATGATGGCTGTAGAGCGTGCGTGATAGCGTGGAGCAGGGTCTTGCTGCTTGAACGAGGTCTCGTGCTCCTCGTCGACGATGACGAATCCGAGGCGCGTAAAAGGTAGGAAGACAGCGGAGCGTGCGCCGAGGATAACGTCGTAAGGTTCGCTGGAGAGCTGTTTCTTCCATATCTCTACGCGCTCGGCATCGCTATACTTTGAGTGGTATATGCCCAAGCGTGAGCCGAACACGTTCTGTAGGCGGCGTGTCATCTGCACCGTCAGCGCTATCTCGGGCAGCAGATAGAGCACCTGCTTGCCTTCGTCTATTGCCTTCTTTATAAGGTGGATGTATATCTCGGTCTTGCCGCTCGACGTTACGCCGTGCAGCAACACTACGTTCTTCTCGTTGAATTGTTTCTGTATGCTGTCCTCTGCTGCTTGTTGCGCAGGGCTGAGGGGTTGTATGCGCTCGGGATGATACTCGCCTGTGGTGTTCAGACGACCCACTTCGCGGTGGTAAAGTTCGAGGAAGTTGCGCTGTATGAGCTGGCGCAGCACCGCATCTGATGCGTTGGCAGCGTTCTGCAGTTCGTCGCAGGCTATCTCAGCAATGTGCGCCGGCGGTGTCTCGCCATCAATCTCGCTCCAATGCGACAGCTCGAGGTAGGTGCTGAATGTCTGATGTTGTTTCAGTGCACGCTTCAGAATGGTGAGTGCCATATGGAGCGATTGCTCCGAACGTAGGTTGGCGGGCAGCGTGACGCAGCGCACCGTCTTCGGGCGATAATTCTCTTCGGCTTTCAATCCGGCAGGAAGCGCGGCTTTGAATACGTCGCCAATGGGCGACATGTAGTAGGTAGAAATCCACTGCCATAGGTGTAGCTGCTGCTCGATGAGCACAGGCTCTGCGTCTATGACTTGGATGATTGGGCGTGTCTCGAACTCAGGCTTCTCGCTGTGCAACCGCACCGCCATCGCCGTGTATGTCTTCGACCTGCCTAAGGGCACAAGTACACGCACACCCATCCGCACCTGAGCCACCATAGGCTCAGGTACGGAGTATGTGAATGTTCCTTCTAAAGGTAGAGGGAGTATTACGTCTACGTAGTGCATTAGAAGTAGTATGCAAGGGCTATCTGCCAAGCATTGGTACGACCGCTCTTCTCGAACGGAGCTCCCAATACGTTACTTGCTGTTTTGCTTAATGTTACATCGCCCGTCTTTCCGCAAGCGATGTTGTAGTTGGCTGTGAGCTGGAGGTGCTTCAGAACGGTGAAACCAGCACCAACGTTTACGCTGAACTGCGAACTCTTGAGCTTCCACTCGCAATCTGCACCAAGATCCTTGTTCTTATTGCCTACGTGGAAGCCGAACTGCGGACCTGCGAAGAAGAGCACGTTGACAACACTACCCAAGCCGATGCTGTAGCGCACGTTGATAGGAATGTTGATAGCCTGTGTCTTCAGAGTCTGCTTTGTGGGCAGTACGTACTGGTTTTCGTCAACATCTACTGCGAGTTCTGCCTCACGCTGGTCGTAGAGAGCCGAAGCGTCGATGCCAAGACCTACGAGCGGAAGTGTGAACTTCACAGTCGGACCGATGAAGAAGCCTGCACGGTTGTTTGAGTCGAGCACCTTTGAGCTGATGCTCATGCTTGTTACGTTCAGACCGCCCTTAACACCGAAGTTGATACCAGCATTTGCTGTGTTTGCCGTGAAAAGCATCGCAAGTGCGATGGCTGCTGATGTAAAGATCTTTTTCATACCTGTTTGTTTTGGGTTAATATTCAATTTACGTTTGCTTGATAACGTGGGGTAGTTGAGAGTTTTCTCAGTTGAGGAGGATGTGTCAGAACTAAAATATTGCATGAAAAGCTAACTGTAGGAGACTACGGCATTCTTGCCGTAGCCATTAACATTTGAAATACAAATATTCGCAATGGCTACGGCAAGAATGCCGTAGCCTCCTACGATTTGAATCGTTTGCTATTTCATTTTCCCAATATTATAGTTTCGACAGACCCTCGAGAATTAGTGTCTCTGTCTGCGCACGCTGACACGTGCTGCGCTGCCCGACGACTTCGAAGAGCTGCTCTGCGAGCGTGATTTCTTTACCTTCGCAGCCTTTGTCTTTGTTGAGGCTGCAGCACTTGCGCGACGGTTCTTCTTTCTGATAGCCTTAGCCGCCTTCTTGTCCACAGTGGCGATGCTGTCGAGCGAGTCCTTCGGTTCGCCCGCACCCCACACGTGCTGCTCGAAGTCGGTAAGCTCCTTCTCAATGCGCTTCTGCTCCTTCTTCATAGCTGAATCGGTGGGGCAGTACTGTGCGAGCGTCTTGCCGAGCATGTTCGTGGTCTTGTATATCTTGCCCTTGTACATGTTCTTCGTGAAGTAGTCGTCCATCGACATTGTGGCAGCGTTGTTGAGGTTGCTCGTCATAATGGTCTGCTTCGTGAGGAACGGTGCAAGGTCGTCGTACTTCACCCAGAAGAGCGGATAGCTTGTAGCAGCGTCGCCGAAGTCGTCCTCGCGCTTGAGGATTGGGCAGAGGGCGAGCACCTTGGTGTGGAACGCCGAGTTGCGGTCGTCGTAGTAGGTCGCCTCCTTCACGTAGTAAGCCGTCACTTCGCGTGATGGTATGTCGCTGTCGTCGATGCGTATGCCGCGGTCGGTGCGCTCGTAGAAGATGTGATAGTTGTCGAGCAGCGATTTAAGGTTCACCTTTGCTGCGTCGTCGAACACCTCATTGCCGTCCAAGCGGTACTCGTAGGCGGTGATGGAACGCTTCATCACGAGCTTGAAGATATACGTGAAGAGGTTCATCTGCGAACCTACCGGCTCCACCGGATAGTAGAGTCCGGCGTTGGCATCCTCCGTGAGATCTATCTCGCGGTATATGTCGCGTCGCCATGTCACGTCCTCGTCCATCGCTTTCTGCGTAGGGAACGATATCTGGGCGCGCACGCTCAGTCCCTGGTCTTTCTGCTGTTGCTGCTGAGCCTGCTCGCGGCGACGTGCCGCAGGCTGTGCCGAAGCTATATCGGCACAGAAGAGGGCGGCGAGGAGTATTGTCAAGAATTTATTCATTGTTTTGTTTTTTGTTTTCTGAGAGTGGGCTATGGATTTTTTTAGCTTTATTTCACTATAACCTCCATTGATCCGTTCAACTTGCGTGTGATGCCGTCGGGACCTACCGCTGTGATGCGCGAGATGTAGAAGCGCTTGCCTCTTGAGAGCTTGCGGAAGGTGTCGCGCTGTCGCTCCGAGAAGTTGCTGCCAGCCGAAGCCATCGGCACAGCGTTACCCATGTTGTCGAAGAACACGGTCTCGAAGCTCACCACCTTGAACTGTATGTCGAGGATGCCGTCGTCGATGGCTGCCTTGATGCCCGGAGCGCTCATGATAGAAGCCTTGGCGAGTCCGCCGCCACGGAAGCGGTCGGTGCCAATCTGCATGTATGCTGCCGGGTCGGGGAGTTTGCGTACATGGAATGTGAACTTGCCCATCTGGCGCGACTTGCCGTTGGCGTTGGATGCGACGGAGATAGTGACATCGCTGCCCACTGCCGACGGACGCGCTATGTACTTGCCCATGCCTATAGAACGGAACGAACCGCCAGACATTGATGCCGATACGGCGTTGAGCGGTACGCCCGGTATGCTGACGCTTATCGGGTTGTCGTAGCCGGCGTAGAGCACGTTCATAAGGTCAGCCGACACGGTTGCGCTTGGTGCGACGACGGTGTATTTCTGCGTGAAGTCGCGGCGGATGATGTTGCCAGCACCATCGCGCATGGTGATGTATCCGCCGAACTGATGCTCGCCGACGGCACCTGCCGTGAAGCGGTAGAGTCCGCTATTGATGCGCTGTCCGCCTACGTATATCTCTGGCTGTTGTGTGGTGTCTACGGCTGCCATTACGATTTGTGCCGAGAACTGGTCGCCACTGATGACGGTCTTCGACTCGGGTATGACGAACGCCGAGAGCTTGTTCACACGGATGTCCTTCATGTCGATGTTCGCAACGAGTGTGTGCAACACTTCGCCTTCGGCGTAGCGCACGTCGCTCTGCAGCTTCGAGAGTAGTGTTACGGCACCTGCTACGGGCATGTCCTCAAACATGTACTCCTGCCAGTTCTTGCCGAGCGTATTTGCGTTCTTCGGCACCTTTGTCGTGAGGTTGCTTTCTATTATCTTGCGCTGATGTGGGTCGGTAACCATCTTGAGGATACGCTCGCGGAACGTGTTGATGGCATCGTAGAGCTTCTTGCCCTGTCCGGTGCCCGGTGCGAGCATCACATGACTTGCTGCTTCGAGGTTGTCCTTGCTCTTTATGTCATAGATATTACCGTCCTTGCCGTCAGCCTCGCGCACAATCTGCACTTTCAGTGCCTGTGCGAAGTTGTACAGCGAGTCGCTCATGCGCTTCACAGCCGTAGCTTTCTCGAACCACTCCTTCACTTTCTGTGGGTTCTTATTCATCTGTTCGGCGAAGTTGTTGTAGAGCACCTCGTTCTCCTTTGAGGAGTTGGCAGTGGTACGGTTCAGACTCTCCTCCACGATAGAGAAGCCGTTGAGCACTTCCGAGGAAATGTTCAGGGCAAGCATCGCCATCAGCACCACATACATGAGGTTGATCATCTTCTGGCGGGGGGAGATATGTTTTTTCTTTATTGCCATTCTTAGGGTTTTTACTCTTTTAAGCCTTACTAAGCCTTACTAAGCCTTCTTAAGCCTTTGATTGAAACTAAGCCTAAGCTTTTTACTCTTTTACTTTTTTACTCTTTTACTTTTAAGTTCATGTTGACAGTCATCGCCTCAATCATGCGAGTATAGATGCCATTGAGCTGCTCAATCTGCTCAGCCATGCGCTTGCTCTGTTCGTTGATCTGGTCAATAGTGCCAATCTGTTGGCTTGCGCCCTTAAGCTGCATCTCGTATATCTTGCAGATGCCGGTGAGTGTGCGGTTGAGATTCTCCATCTCCTCGCTGTCGCGTGTGAGTCGTGCGCTCTGGTCGGACACCTTCTGCAGGGTCTCGGTGAGTCGCTTGAGCTCGTCGAGATAGTTTGCCTGCGCGTCTGCCAGCTGCATAGCCACCTCGTGGTTGGCTGCCAGCTCGGCTGCTGCAGCGGCTGTCTGTGCAGCTTCGGGCGATACAACGGTCTGTGTGCTACCTACTATAGTCTGTGTTGCGCCTTCAGAAGCCGGTGCTGCGCTAACATTAGCTGTGTTTGCAGTGCCGCCACCTATTATAATAGTGCCACCGCCGCTTACGCCAGCACCACCGACTACAGAACCGCCACCTGCAACTTGCACGCCGGCGTTGTATGCAGCCTCTGCTTCAGCCTCCTCGCGGTCTATCTCCTCTTCATCGATGTGCGTAGGGAGATCTCTGCCTTCCTGCGTCTTGTCGAACGGACGGTCGAAGGCTGAAATGAAGAACACGAATACCTCGGTGCCCATACCTGCGAAAAGCATGATGTTGGCACCCGGCAGGTGGGTGAGCTTGAAGAGCGTACCAAGGATTACGACTGAAGCACCCCAGCTATATGCGTAGTTGAGGAATGTCTGTCCGGGGACACTGTCCATCCACTTCTGCAAGTGGTAGACTATGTTGAATTTGCTGTAAATTGTCATATTTCTTTATTTTTATTGTGAGAATACATAGGTTTGTGAGTGTTGTGTAGATATCTCACCACCTCAACTTCTCACCATCTTCAACTTACTTCTTTTTTCCTTTTGCTTTAGCACTTGATGTGTTTGCTAAGCTGCGTACACAGCGGAAGCCGATGTAGCAGCGTGGCTGGTTCTGGTATTCCCATGTGCGCCATGCTGAGCGTATGAACGACTCGGGATCTTTCCACGAACCACCGCGTACGCTCTTCTTCTTGAGTCGGTAGGGGTCTTCTTTTGCTGCGTTGTACTGTAGGGAAGGGTTGAAGTCGTTCATCGCCTCTACGCCTGCCTCGGTGTACACGGTGCTTGTCCATTCGGCTACGTTGCCTGCCATGTCGAAGAGTCCGTTGCTGTTAGCTCCGTATATGCCCACCTTCGATGTGATGAGGTTGCCGTCCTTGGTGTAGTTGCCACGGTCGGGTTTGAAGTTGGCGAAGAAGCATCCGTCGCCGCTCTTCACGCTTTGGTCTTCCCACGGGAATTCGGTGCCTTCCTTTCCGCGTGCTGCATACTCCCATTCTGCCTCTGTCGGCAGGCGGTAGCGTTGTACGTAGCGTGCCTCCGGACCGAGACCTTTCAGCAGATAATCGGTGCGCCATGCGCAAAAAGCGTTTGCCTGCTCCCATGTTACGCCCACTACGGGATAGTCGTTGTAGGCAGGGTTGGAGAAGTAGTTGCGCAGATATGTCTCGTTCTCGGCGTTTCGGAAGTCGTTCACCCAACAGGTGGTGTCTGGATATACGTTTACTATATATGTGTTGAGGAAGTCCCACGGACCACTCAACGGGCGGTTGATAGTCTCGCGGACGATGCGTCCCTCGTCGTCGATGTATGCGGTGTCCTTTGATATCATCACCACCTCGTCGGGGTTCACCTTGATGTCGGTGTTGAGGTTGCGTTCCTCGGGATTGAGTCGGTTGCGACGCAGAGCAGCTGCAGTGTAGTCGTACACCTCGTAGCGGTAGTTCATCTGACGGTAGTCGAGCATCTTCTCGCCGGTGATAGGGTTACGAGTATATACGCTCTCGATAGCGCGTAGCTCGTCCTCGTTAGGTTTGCGCGGCAGTTGCTTCTTCCAGTTGAGGTGCGGTGTGACGGGGTCGCCGTTCTTGTCCTCGGTGATCATGTATGTCTCGTCGCCACCGTACTGTGGATCGGCGAGGCGTGTGCGGATGATACTGTCGCGCACCCATACCACGAACTGCTTGTACTTGGAGTTGGTCACTTCGGTTTCGTCCATCCAGAAACCGTCGACGGAGATGTCCTTCACAGGTGTCTGCTTACCCCACAGGCTGTCTTGCTTCTCAAGACCCATGCGCAGGTAGCCGCGTCCTACGCGCACCATGCCGTAGGGTGCGGGCTCGGCGAACGAGCGTCCGCTCACGCCCACCACTTCGCCACCGCGTCCTGCCGACGAGGCTGCCTTGCTGCCGAAGCAGCCGGTGAGAATCATGGTGAGTGCCATGATGCTTAATAGTAATATGCTTTTTGTTGCTTTCATCTATGGTTGTTTTTTGTTTTCTTTTTTGAGGGGGCTACAGCACTCTCACGCTCTTGTGCATGTTCTTGCCCTTCTTCTGTAGGTTGAGATCCATCTGGTAACCTACGAATATCTCGTGGCTTCCGTTGCCGGGGTTGATAGCCGAGGTGTATATCTCGTATGAGTAGCCGAGTACGATGCCATGGAACTTGCCACCGATGAGCACCGTTGTGGATATTGTCGGGGCGTAGCTGAGTCCGGCGTAGAACATCTTCTTCTCGTTGGTGTAGGTGAAGCGACCTGTGATGTCGCCACGATAGCCCGAGAGGTCGGTGCGAAAGAGGAACGATGGTTGGATGCTCAGGAACGGGTTGCGCAGGCGTATCGTTGCGCCACCGGTGAGGTAGTAGGTGGCATCCACCTGTAGCTCGTTGGTCTCGCCGAGCTGTACACAGGGCGAGTTGAGGTGCTGTGCCGAGATGCCTACGTACCAGTTGCGGTGCGAGTAGTAGAGTCCGGCTGCAAGGTCGAGCGAGTTGCCCTCTATCTTTGACGACGAGAAGGCAGGATCGTTCGACTCCTCAAGGTCTACCTTTGTGCCGTCGAACGTCTCGCTGAGCAGTCCGGCGGAGATGCCGGTCGACAGCTGTCCGCCGAACAGTTTGAACTTGAAGGCGTATTGCAGAGCGAGGCGTTTGTGGCTGAACAGACCAATCTGGTCGTTCATCAACTGTATGCCTGCACCATGAAACTGCTTCAAGAGCAGAAACTGTGCGTCGGCACCAGCGTACATCGTGTTAGGGTTACGCTTAAATCCAGCCAACTCCATGGCGTAGGCAGCCGCGATGTTGAGCTTCGGCGACTTGCCCACGGCTGCGGCATTGAACGAGGGTTCCATGTCGAAGTAGTGGCTGAACGATACGTCGTACTGGGCTTGGCTCTCCATCGAGACAAGCGATAGTATCGTCGTTATTATTATGTATCCGCGTTTAAACACGTAAGTATAACGTCTGTTTATTAATATTATTGTGAAATGGCGAATAATATTATTGTGAAATGGCGAAGTTTTTTGCTTCGCGAGGTTTACCAATGGCTGTCTTTACCGAATATCTTGCGTATGCGGTTGACGATTGAACGCCCGATGTGTGCGAAGTTGCCGTAGCGCAGATTGAGCATCAACTCCTCCATTGAGCGTCCGAACTTTATCCATCTGTGTCCGTAGGCGTATGTGCGGTACACCTGCTCCTTGAAGTCGACATCCTCTATCACATACGGCGGATGCTTCAGTTCGCCCTCCAGCTCGAAGCGTTGCATTGTGAACAGTCGGCGCAAGCGGCGTGGCATGGTCAGCAGCGAGCCGGTGTAATGCGTGGAGCCGTCGGTGGCTCCGAGGTTGTTGATGAGGTTGTGCGAGGGCATAATGGCGAGTCCGGAGTTCATCACCATCGATGCCCAGAATATCGTTTCGTAGTATTCCTTGCCCGATGCGCGATGGTCGTAGCAGGCGCGTAGCGTGTCCTCGCAGTAGCGACGTTGGCGCATTATCTTTCTGAGTTGTCGCATCGCTGTGCGGTCGTCGAGGAACGGATATCCTGGCTCCCACTTGTCGATGACGCGGCGCCACGATGCCCATCCCCAGATTGAGAATACGGAGGTGAAGAGGTAGTCGTAGGGATAGTCCTTAAGCTGCTCTTCGGGGTTGAAGCCTGCAATCATCCATATGCGTTCGTCGTTCTCGTAGCGGTCGAGCATCTCCTTGCAGAACGTGAAGAACGACTGCGACGGCACGTCGTCGTCCTCGAGCACTATGCACTTGTCGACGAACGAGAATGCCCACTTCTGTGATATGTACTCCGAGGGGTCGCAGCCGTAGTTGCGCTCCTGATAGAGGCGTTGCACGTCGCACTCCCAGTCGATATTCTCTACTACGCGGCGGCAGGCTTCAATGCCAGCCATATCGCGCTCACCGCGCGGTCCGTCCTGATAGAGGAACAGCTTCGAGGGACGCGCCTTGCGCACTTCCGCAAACACCTTGCTGAGGTGGTCGGGGCGGTTGAAGAAGAGGATGAGTACTGCTACATCAGTCTTGTATGGTTGCATAAGCGTTGCGATTTAGTCTATTCAATTCTACAAAATTACAGAAATTTGACTATAGAACGGCAAAGCTATGATGTTTTTTTCGCATAACCCAAACTTTTTCAGTAACTTTGTGCAAACATATCAGTATAAATATGAAACTTATCATCACGATAGACAATACGGCGATTGTGTTGCAGACCGACTCTGCGGATGGTGCTGCCGAGCGTGAGGTGTACAACCTTAACTCTGGTATCTCCATAGCAGCCAACCTGCGACAGGCTCTCTCCGTGTGCGCTTTGTTGCGCAACCCGCGTCTGTACGACCGTGTCACGGTGGTTGTCGACACACCGACGATGCTCATCCCTGAGGACGAGTACACCTCGGGCAGTGCTACGCTGCTCTATCGCAACGCGTTCAGTATGTTGCCAGCCGATGAGGTGCAAACATCGCCACTCGATACATTGGGCGTGGTGTTCGCATTCGCCGTGAACAAAGACCTGCATTTCGTGCTCAACGAGAACTTTCGCTACGTGTGCTTCGTGCCTCGTCTTGCCTCCACACTCACTGCGCTGAGCCAGCGTGCGTATGGTGGTTTCCAGGAGAAGCTGTTCTGCGTGTTCAACGGCAAGGATATGGAGATAATAGCGTTCCGCAAACATCGTCTGCGCTTCTGCAACTCGTTTCATATCGACGACACACAGGATGCTGTGTTCTACATCATGAGCGTGTGGCAGCAACTCGCCATGCGCCCCACCGACATACTTGTCATCACTGGTAACGCAGAAGAACCAGAGACGCTGAAAATCAAGCTTGAGCAGTTTGTGAAGAATGTAAGTGTAATGTAGGAGGGTATGGCATCCTGCCATACCCACGCACCCACAGATTCTCAGATTGTTAGGCAGCGTCTATTGTATAAATTATATAGGCGGCGTGGGCTGTATTAAACCGTATAGGCGGCGTGGGTATGGCAGGATGCCATACCCTCCTATATTACCACACCATAACACCATTTAAACATCATATTATGCGCATAATAACAGGAAAATATAAAGGGCGCCACTTCGATATTCCGCGCTCGTTCAAGGCTCGTCCTACTACGGACTTCGCCAAAGAGAATATCTTCAACGTGATCAACGGCTACGTGGACATGGAGGGTGCGCAGGCACTCGATCTCTTTGCCGGCACTGGCAGTATATCGCTCGAGTTGCTTTCGCGCGGTTGTGCTCCGGTGGTCAGTGTGGAGATGGATCGCGACCATGCTGCGTTCATCCGCGAGTGTATGACGAAACTCGACACCAAGGATAACATCCTTATCCGTGGCGATGTGTTCCGCTTCATCAAGTCGTGCAAGCAGCAGTACGACCTCATCTTTGCCGATCCGCCTTACGCTCTGCCCACGTTGCCTACCATTCCGCAGCTCATCCTCAGCAAGGGAATGTTGCGCCCTGGCGGACTCCTCGTCTTCGAGCATGGCAAGCATAACGACTTCTCTGATGTGCCGGGCTTCATAGAGCACCGTGCCTACGGCAGCGTGAACTTCTCGCTGTTCAGAGCAACTTCAGGGGGTGCACTTGTCTCAAGTGCACCAACCGAGTAGTTTTAGGGGAGGGTGTGTCAAAACTCATAAATAGCACGCCCCGAAGGGGCAGAAGCACATAGCCCAGGGCTGCGCCCTGGGTAAAAGGAACCCACACGCCCCCTGTAAGGGCAAAAGCCTAATTATTAAGGTGTTGCCCTTACAGGGCGCACTACTCAATATATACACTCAACACCCAGGGCGCTGCCCTGGGCTATGTGATTATTGGGCTTTCAGCCCGCATTAATTGAGTTTTGACACACCCTCAACCATGTAGTTTCAGGGGGTGCACTTGGTTGGTGTACTTGGTTGGTGCACTTGAGACAAGTGCACCCCCTTACAAGTGTCCCCTCCAAGTGCATCCCACTAACGAAAAGAGCAGAACCTCGATATCGAAGTTCTGCTCTTTTCTGTTTTTATTGTTGTTAGTTGGAACTAATAGTGTGATTAAGACGTTCTGCATCGACCGACGCAGACATCCGCACCGACCGACGCAGACGTCCGCACCGACCGACGCAGACATCCGCATCGACCGACGCAGACATCTGCACCGACCGATGCGGATGCTTCAAGTTGCAATGTGCTTTTGTCAAAGTTCATTGCAATTCTGTAGTTCTTACCCTTCTAACGGTTCTTTTCTATTCTCTGCATTTTAGGCAAGATGCGTGTCTTCGGGTTGAATGTGTACGGCGCGAAGCGCATTGTCACCACGTGCTCGCCGGTAGGAGTCTTGAACTGCGGCAGGCAAGAGTCGCCACCGCACGAGTGGTTGCCGATGCCACGCTGCCAGAAGTCGAAGTGAGCGAACACCTGCTCGCTGCGTGTCAGGTCGTACGGGTGCTTGCCACCGTAGAACACGTCGTAGTTGAACTGCTGGTCGTCGTAGTGCGAGAGCGAGAAGGCGAGCTGACCCTCCACCTTCATGTTCAGTCCAACGCCGTTGCCGCTGTTCTTAAGCGTCATCTCGCGCAAGCCCTGACGGTCGCCCATGGTCTGCGGAGCCGACTGCTCCTCGAACATCTTGTCTACCGATGTGCGGTACCAGCCGAGCAGCGAGCCGCGCTGGCGGTCGATATAGTTGGAGCGCGGACCCTTAGCGTAGTAGAGCACGCTCTCGAAGCCCGGTGCGAACTGCATTGTGATGCCCACGCGGCGTGTCTCCTCCGATGAGTTGTTGAACGCTACGCGCATGTCCACCTCGCCGTTCGGATAGATGGTGTACAGGATGTGGTGGGTGTCCTTGCCGTTCGATACGGCAGTCTCCACGAGCACGTTGTTGCCATGCTTCTTCGGAGCCTTCACGAGTGTCTTCTGACCGGAGAGCGCACCCTCCTCCTTGTTCTCGTTCTCGGCTACACCGCCCGTTGCGCCGAGCGAGATGTTGTCGTTGGCGATGCGGCGGAAGCCATTGAAGTCGGGGCCTGTTGACGGCATGACGATCTGCTTGCCATCGAATGTCCACTCGGCGATGGTGCCGTCAGTGTCGAACTTAATGCTGAAGTTCTTGCCCTCAACGCTGTTGCCCTTCACCTTCAGTTTGCCCTTCTCGCTGATTGCGGGCAGAGCGATGGTGTTGTGCTGCACGTATGTCGGGTCGGCTACCGACGGACAGTTGGCAGCTGCGTCTGTTGTGAGGCGGAACTGCTGTGCTGCAATCACGTGAGCGCGGTTTGCCCATGCGGTCTTGTCTTTAACTTTGAGCTTGAAGGTGATGATAATCTCCTTGTCAGCCGGCACGTTCACGTCGTACGGAATCTCCACCACGCATGTCTCGCCCGGCTTGCACTGCAGGTCTTTCACTGCGCCGTGAGCCAGGTTGCTCTCTCCCTCGCCGCGTCCGCTGATGCTCCACGAGAGACTGTAGCCGCTCAGGTCGGTGAAGGCGAACTTGTTCTTCAGTGTGAGTTTATGATTGGCGAACGACACGAAGTCGACATCGCGATACACGTACCTCACCTCGTCGAGCTTAGCCGTCCACTCGCGTCCTGGAGTGATGATGCCGTTGCTCATGAAGTCTCCCTGGAAACCGTAGTCACCGCGGTTCATCTTGGTATAGTCGTAGCCCGAAGTGTAGTAGGGTATACCCGTCTCAGGATCGGTCAGCGGCTGACCAGCCTTGATGCGGCGTGTGTCGTAGATGCCCTGGTCTACCCAGTCCCAGATGCAGCCGCCCACGATGCCGTTGCTGTTCTCTATCACGTCCCAGTACTCCTGCAGATTACCCACAGCCTGTCCCATGGCGTGAGCGTACTCGCAGATGAAGTAAGGCTTGTTGTTCAGTCCGTCGCGCTGCTCAACCACCTTGCTTACCACGGGGTACATGTCCGAACCGAAGTCGGAGTACTTCTCGCCGTGGTTGCAGCCCTCGTAGTGAACCCATGCGTCGCGACGCGGCAGCAGACGTTTCACGCAGTCGTATGTAGCCTGGAAGTTGCAGCCGCCGCCCGACTCGTTGCCGAGCGACCAGAACACCACGCTCGGGTGGTTGCGGTCGCGCAGCACCATGCGTGCCGTGCGGTCTACGTATGCACCCTCCCACGACGGCATGTCAGAGATGCTCTGGTTGCCGTGACACTCCACGTCGGCCTCGTTCATGCAGTACAGGCCGTAGTAGTCGAACATGGCGTACATCTTCGCCTGGCGCGGATAGTGGGATGTGCGCACGGTGTTCACGTTGGCCTTCTTCATCAGCTCCACGTCGCGCAGCATTGTCTTCACGTCGATGGCGTGGCCCAAGAGCGGATGGATATCCTGCGTGTTCACACCCTTGAAGTAAACGCGCTTGCCGTTTACGTAGATGAGGTTGCCCTTCTGCTCCACGGCGCGGAAGCCGTACTTTGTAGAGAATACCATCTCCTCGCCGCCGTTGTTCAGCTGGCGCACGATGACGGTGTAGAGCCACGGGTGCTCAGACGACCAGAGCTTCAGGTCCGTCAGACCCTCGAAGTCTATAGAAACAGTCTTCTGCGCGTCCTTTGCTGTCAGCGCTACAGCCTGCAGCTTCTTCGCAACGAGTTGACCTGCGGGGTCGAGCAGCTCCACTTCGAGAGTCTTGCTTGCGCTCTGCTTCAGCGAGTTGTCTACGGTCAGCTCCACGTTCATAGAACCTGCGGTGTAGCCTTCGTTGAGCTGCGATGTGATGTAATGGTCGCTTACAGCCACCTTCGGAGTAGCCATGAGATACACGTCGCGGTGGATGCCGGCGAGGTGCCACATGTCCTGACCCTCAAGGTACGAGCCGTCCGACCAGCGGTACACGCGCACCGATACGTTGTTCTCGCCCTTGCGCACGAGTGCCGTCACGTCGAACTCGGCATCGGTGTTCGCACCCTCAGAGAATCCGGCGTACTTGCCGTTCACCCATACCACGATGGCACTGCACGCTCCGTCGAAGTGGAGCACTACGCGCTTCTCCTTCTCCCAACCCTCGGGCAGGTTGAACGTGCGGCGGTACGAACCCACGGGGTTCTTGTCGAAGTTGTCGTCCATCGCCTTGATGCGCGGTGGGTCGTTGTGGAACGGATAGCCCACATTGTTATATACAGGCACATCATAGCCAGCCATCTCCCAGTTGAGCGGCACCTTGATGTCGTCCCAAGCCGATACGTCAGCGTTGTCGGCATAGAAGTCCTTTGCTTCGGGCTTGCCTTGCTTCCAGTCAGCTGTGTAGCGGAACTTCCACTCGCCGTTGAGCAGCAGGTAGTCGGCACGCTCCGGCGTGAGCCACGGCATGGCGTAGCACTTGTCCTGCATCATCTGCGATGTAGACGAGTAGGGTATGAACGTAGCGTGTGCCGGGAGCTTCTGGTCCTCAAACTTCTGCTCGTTCTCCACCCATGAGTCGACGACCGTCGCGATGTCCTTCGTTTCAACCGCATGGACTATCGTAGGCACGTTCTTCTTTGCCTGACGCTTCGCCTTGCGCTGTCCGTAGGCAGTGCCGCTGCATACCAATGCTGCAACAGCCACTAACAATAAAGTTCTCTTCATGTATTTAGGTTTTTTGATTTGTTTCTGAATAGTTGCAAATTTACTATTAATTTGGGAGTCGTACAAATTTTCATTGCTATTGTTAATGTAATTGAATTTATCTTCACAAAATTTGTGAATGTCAATTTGTTGCACTATTTTTGCAAAAGATAATGAATAAGTTGTGGAAGTAAAGTTTAACGAAGCGTATCTACGTGACCTGTATGAAACGGGCAAAGCGGATAAAAAGCATCGCTTTCAACCTCAGATTGTCAAGAGGTATATCCGTGTTATAGACCTGATGATTGCCGAAGATAATATTCATGGATTATGGAAGTACAACTCTCTTAATTATGAGCGTTTGGAAGGAGATAAACATGGATTGTCTTCGGTAAGAGTTAATGACCAATATCGAATTGAGTTTGAAGAGCAGTTTGAAAGTGGTCAGACCATAGCAGCTATATGTAACATAATAGAATTGTCAAACCATTATAAATAAGCAGTAGTATGACTACAGAAAATATGATAGCAAATAATATCAATCCAGCTTTCCCCACCCATCCGGGAGAGATCATTAAGGATGAAATAGAATATAGAGGCATCTCCCAACGCCAGTTGGCAGACGAGATGGGCATTGCGTATTCGGCACTTAACGAGATACTTAATGCTCGACGACCTATTACAGAAAAGACTGCGCTTCTGTTTGAGGCAGCATTAGGTGTAAATGCAGAACCATTGTTAAAGATGCAGATGCGTTATAATATTCAGACTACACGTAAAGATGCATCTTTCATGGATAGATTGGCTAAAGTGAGAAGAATCGCAGCTGCATTATAGTGTAAGCAACTGCTTTTTCACTATTTTTGCGTTTGTTTTTATAGATAATGAAAAAAAACTGTGCAAAGTTATTGTAGTATCAAAATTAATTTGTACCTTTGCACTCGCTTTTAAGACAAAAGCTGTCGGGTGGTTACCAGAGTGGCCAAATGGGGCAGACTGTAAATCTGCTGGCGATGCCTTCGGTGGTTCGAATCCATCACCACCCACAGAACACGAAAGAGGTGTATCAACATGATGTTGATACACCTCTTTTGCATTTAGGGGGTGCACTTGTCTCAAGTGCACCAAATGATGTCCATATCAATAATTGCACCAAATGATGTCCATAGCAAGAACTGCACCAAATGATGTCCATAGCAAGAATTGCATCAAATGATGTCCATAGCAAGAACTGCATCAAATGATGTCCATAGCAATAAGTGCACCAACCGATACAGCATAACGAAGGCTGGAAGATAGACTGGGAGATATTCCGATTTGCATGATATCTTCCAGTCTTTATTGCGCTTATACAGTGTCGGTTAGATGCTGTGCTGGGAGATATGGCAGATTTTTTCGGCTAACGCATTTATGATAGGAAAACGCAGATACGAAAAAGAGGGATTGCGACTGATGCGCAATCCCACTTTTTATTTTTTATATGTTTGATATCAAAAGTTTACTTTGCAGCGAATACGAACTCGCCGGTGATGTCGTTGAAGAACACGTTGTATGTGCCTGCCGGAACCTTGATATTGTCTGGACTATTACTTATGCCGGTGCCGTAGTACTTATCGGCTACGTTCATGCCACCGCCCCAGTTTGCTACGTTCCAATCGCCGTTAGCGCGGAACTTCAGTTCGGTATCTGCAGCGAAAGTTACCTTTGCTGTCCAGTTGTGCGGTGCGGTAGCAGTCATCACCTCATCGCCTTCCCAGTTGTTGAAGCCACCGATAAGACTAATCTTCTCGTACTCTGTAGGAGTCTGGTTGTCGAGCTTTGTCCATGTGTACGACATAGTCTCGAAGTCAACCTTCAGTGTGTAGAAGGCGCCTTTTTCCGGACATACCATTGCGCCGGCATTGCTTGTTACGAGATTGCCCGAAGCAGCGTTGTCACCGTTGGTAGCTACACCGATAGCGTTGTCCCAATTGCCGAAGTTATTCTCGTCCCAGATCTTCAGATTGCCATCACCAGTCCACTGTGTGGTGTAGGTCTGTACTGTCTGGCTCTCCGGGTAGAACATACAAGTCTTAGCCTCTTTGTCCCAGCCCTGCAACGCACCTACGAGATAATATATAGGTGTGTACTCCGATGCCTTTGGAGTGAGCTTCAGCTCGATTGTTCCAGCCTTGATTAGTGCAGCCTGTCCGTCCTTCACGGCGTTCAGCAGCACCTCAGCGTTCATTGTGCGCTCCACTGGGCGTTTGCCGTAAGCCGCTACCACTGCGTCGAGCAGTTCGGCTGTGCAGGCACGTCCGTTTCCGCTCACGTTTACCGTAGTCTTTGCAGCGTTCTGTGCTGTGATTTCGAGTCGTCCCTTTTCGAGAGTCACGCCCTCGGGAAGAGTTGCTTCGTTGAGTGTGAACACCGTCACGCTGTCTGATGTAACCTGATCGAAGTCGATAGGCTGTGCCACTGTAGCAGTGAAGTTAGGCAGTGTGATAATCTCCTCCTGCGGGTTCTGCTGTGGCTGGCTCCAGTCGTCGTAGCTGTCATCGCACGAAGCAAGCACGAGACCCATGAAGCCGAAAGCTAAAAGTTTTGAAATATTTTTCATTTCCTTTGTCTGTTTAAATGTTTAAAGTCACTTTGTTCAAGTTTCGCAAGTGCGGTTGACTTGCGAAACTTGTGAAACTTCATTTTCTTACTTGAGGCTACCCTTACCTGTTGCGAAGTTGAGGTAGAGCTTCTGGCCAACCTTACCTGCCACGCGGTCCTGGTCGCCGCCCTTGCCACGGTAAGCGATCTCGCCGTTGAGCACCATGAACTCAGAGTGCCACCAGTCGTTGCCCGGAATCTTAACGTAAGCACGTACACCAGTACCATCAGGTGTGTTTCCAGTGAATGCCGGTGAAACGAAGTCGGCGTCCATTGTTGTCGGAACCTCAAACTTGCAGTCCTCCGCCTGTTCCTTATATCCGTCGGTTTGGCCCATTGCTTCGCCGATGAGGTAAACGTTCGGCTCGTTGAACTCTACTGTGTACTTGATATCGCGTCCGCTTACAGAAGCAGTAACCACCATGAGGTACCACTGCGGAGTTGTAGAGCAGATGTTGCCGTCGTCGTTAGTAGAGATCTTGTCAGCGAGGTCGCCGGCTACGGTAATGTCGTTGTAGCCCTTCTGGTTGCCGTCCCAATCCTTAGCTGTGTTGATCTTAACGCCAGCCGCGTCAATCCAAACCATGCGCCAGTACATCTCCGGATGGTCGTAAACCGGTACGAACTCGAAACTGTTGCCCCAGTCCCATCCGCAGAAGCCGCCTACAACGTAGAGGTGCTCAGGCATTGTAACAGGAGCCAGCGAGTAGTTGAGGTGAACGTTCTCAAGGCAGATGACGTTAGAAAGAATCTCGGTGTCAGCCACCGGCGAGCCGGTATCGGTAGTCATAAACGCACGCATACGTACATATACCTTTACATCCATCGGGAAGTCGGCTTCGCTCTTGCCTGCGTTCAGCTCCATTGTGGTGAGTGTGCTTGCGAGCATAGCTGCGTCTACGTTGCATACTGTATTAGGGAACGACTGGTCGAGTTCTACGAAGTCGGTCATATCTTCCTTCAGCGATACCTGCACCTTGTACACAGTAGATGCAGGGAAACCGTAGTTAGGCTGCGAGCATGTGAACACTATTGCTGAAGAGTTGGTGAGGTCGATATTCGTAGCAGCCAGTGCCGGAGTGTTCAAACGAAACTCCGTCGGTGTTTTAACGATTGGATTGCTGTCGTTGTCGTCCTCGCACGATGTGAACATCACGAGACCCATCATGATCAGCAATGCCGATTTCAATATCTTTTTCATATTGTTTATGCTTGTTTGTTAGGTTGATTGTAACGGTGGAGGAGAGGTTGTCGCTCTCCTCCGGACGTTGTTATTAGTTGGTGTAACCAGGGTTCTGTTTGAGGTTTGTGTTGCTCTGGAGCTGTGTCAGAGGAATCGGGTAGATGTTCTTGTATGCCTCGAAGTCCTTGCCAGCCGACTCGCCGCCTTTCCAGTCCCAGTTGTAGCCAGTGTTGCCACCGAAGAGTCCGAAACGTACGAGTGTTGTGCGGCGCATACCCTCGAAGTAGAACTCGCGAGCCCATTCGTCGCAGATCTCGTTGAGCGAGTAGTTGCTTGACTCGGCGCGAGTGCTTGCGTGAGCACGATCGCGCAGCTTGTTAAGGATGCGTGTGCCTTCCTGCGATGTCTTGCCACCATTGAGGCGAGCGTCAGCCTCTGCATAGTTGAGGTAAGCCTCTGCAGCACGCATGAACGGCCAGTCCATATCAGCGAAAGCCGGGTCGGCGTTTGTAGAGTTGTCGCTGTTGTAGTTGAGGAACTTGCAGACACCGTAGCCTTCAGCCGACTTTGTGATGTTCTCAATCTCGTATGAGCGGCCCTGACCCCAGAAGATAGCGCGGTCGTCGCCTGCCTGAGAAGTCATCTCGTAAGAAGGAACCTCAGGAGCAGATGTGCTCGGGAAGAACTTCTTGAGCAACGTAACGCGTGGGTGCAGACCGATCCACTGCTGACCTACCAAACCGTTAGAACCGTCCGGGTCGTTTGGGTTGGCGTGCATAGACGGATCGAAGCAAGCAGCTATGAGGAAAAGCGAGTTGCCGTAGCTTGCAGTCTTGCCAGAGATGTTCACGATAGGGAAGAGAATCTCCTTTGAGGCAGCAGATCTGTCGTTGTCGCCCATGAACACAAGCTGGTATGCGCTCCAGCGACCTACAGGTGTAGTGTTGATGTCGTACGGAGATTCCATCACCTTCTTGGCATAGTCCTTAGCCTTCTGCCATTCTGCCTTGCCGCTGTAAACCTCAGCGTTGAGGTAGAGGCGTGAGAGAAGCATCCAGCAAGCAGCCTTGTCTACACGACCGTAGTCGGTGTCGCTGCCGGTCTTCACTCTCGGCTCGGCGAGGTCGGGCTCGATGGCGGTCAGCTCTTCTACGAGCCACTTGTAGAGTTCTGCTCGCTCCATTCTATGCGGTTTCTCGAGTGATGTAGAGAAGCCTACATTTCCGTAAGCATCCATAAGCAGGTAGTACTGCATAGCGCGGAGGAAGCGGCACTCTGCTGTCTTCTGCTTGTCCTCGCCGCCTGCAACTTCGAGATACTGGTTGCAGAACGTGATGCCCAGAGTGAGGCGTGTGTAGTAGAGCTTCACCCAAGCGTGTGACGGGTCGAACTTAGCCGAGTTGAGCTCCTGCAGACCGTCGCCCCATGAGCATGTAGCCTCGTCGGTAGGCAGCTCGTTCATGTTGAACATAGCACGTACGAGACCGGTCATACCTGGGTCGTTGAATCCCTTTACGTCTGGATCGTCGTCGCTATTCGATCCGCTACCATTGCCGTTGATGCCGAAGTTGGCGTAACACTTGTTGAGCAGTCCGTCGTTGTTGACGTTGAGGTCAATCTTCGGGCTGATAGGCTCCTTGTCAAGGTCGTTGAGGCACGATGTCGAAGCGAGGCTGATGAGCAGCGCAGCGGCAGGTGCGAGAGCCGATTTTATATATTTTTTCATTGTCGTAAATCGTTTAAGTTATTGATTTTTAGAAGTTGAGGTTCAGACCGAACTGGAATGTGATAGGACGTGGATAAACGTCCTTGTCGATGCCGCTGTATACCTCAGGGTCGATGCCGCTGTACTTGGTGATGGTGAACACGTTGCTGCAAGAAGCGTACACACGACCAGAGATGCCCTTCCATGAGCCGCTCTTGAAGAGACGGTCGAACGAGTAGCCGAGTGTGATGTTGTCCATTTTCAGGAACGAAGCGTTCTGTACGAAGTAGTCGGAGAGCTTCGATGTGTTAGAGTCTGACAACCAGCCGAGGCTGCTTACAGAGCGGTTAGCTAAGTAAGAGTCCTGGCACCATACTGCACTGGTAGTCTTCAGACGCTGTCCCTGCTCGAAGTTGTTGTATAAGTAGTTGCCGAGGCTTGCGCGGAGTGAGAATCCGAGGTCGAAGTTCTTCCACTCTACACGTGTAGAGAAGCCCATTGTTACAGGAGCCATAGAGCTCTTGTAGAGATAGCGGTCAGCCTCAGAGATGACGCCGTCGCCGTTGCGGTCTACTACCACGCCCTCAAGCGGTTTGCCGTTCTTGTCGTAAACCTGCTGGTAAACGTAGAACGAGTTGGCAGCGTAGCCAGTCTGGTAAGCGAGCACCTTGTTAGAAGAGTCGATGTTGTCGCCAGTCATTACAGGGTCGCCGTTGTCGCTCACGCCGTTGAGGTCGGTGATGCGGTTGCGGTTGTAGGTGAGGTTGTAGTTCATTGTCCAGTACCAGTCTTTAGTGTTCACTGCTACGTAGTTCAATGAAAGTTCAACACCGGTGTTCTTCAGCGAACCGATGTTCTGCAAGCCACGGTCGGCTGAGCCTGCGAGTGCAGTTACAGGTGCGTCGTTGATAAGGTCGTCGGTATTGCGTACGTACCAGTCGATGCTACCGGTGAGTCGGTTGCAGATACCGAAGTCGAGACCGAGGTTATACGTTGTTGTGGTCTCCCACTTCAGCTTGTCGTTGTAGTAGAGAGGAGTGTAGATAGAACCGTCGCCGATAATCGGGTACTGACCGAAGTTCTGTCCCTTCTTGTACTGCTTGAACCAGATGTAGTTGGAGATGCCTTCCTGCTGACCAGTCACACCGTAGCCGGCGCGGAACTTAAGTTCAGAGAGCCACTTGATATCCTTGATGTTGTTCTCGTCCTTCATGTTCCATGCGAAAGCGAACGACGGGAAGAGTCCCCAGTGGTCCTTGAAGCGTGATGAACCGTCATCGCGCACCGTAGCGGTGAAGAAGTAGCGGTTCATGAGTGTGTAGTTGGCGCGTCCGAAGAACGAAACGAGGAAGTTCTCGTACTTGTCTACGTCCTTAGTGTCCTTGAACACCTCACCTGCATGATCTGGGTTTGTCTGCGGGTAGTACTGCATCCACGAGTTGTTGTAGCGGAAGAAGAAGTGCTGATACTCGTAGCCACCCATGATGTCGAAGTGGTGGTTCTTGCTGAAGTCCTTGTAGTACTGAGCGTAGAGGCTGAGCAGCTCGTTGCGCTTGAAGTTCTCGTTGTCTGTGATGCCACCATAATATAATGTAGAGGCATAAGATGTAGGCTGCGACTCGTCCTCTGTACCCTTAGCTACCTCAAGACCGAGAGTAGCGTGCAGGCGCAGGTCTTCGAAGCCGTGTACCTTATAGTCGATGTCAGCCGAACCGATGAACGATTTTACCTTCTCCTGTTTGTTGCCGAGTTCGAGCAGAGCGAGCGGGTTGGCAGGAGCGTCCTTGAAGCGTGTGAATGCCCATGACGGGTCGCCAAGTCCGCCTGCGGCGGTAAGCCAGTTGAAGTAGCCGCCGAAGTTATGCAGTGTCTGCTGTGCGTTAGAACCGAGCATAGCGATGTCGCGCTGCGATGTGTATCCGTATGGGTTCTGTGTCGGGTCGAACGAAACGGCATTGCCGATGGCACCTGTGTCAGCCTTCTTCGCCTTCGAGAACATACCCTTGGCGTTGAGGTTGAGGTTGAGGTGGTTGTTCAGCAGCGACGGGTTGAGGTTCACTGAAGCCGTGTAGCGGTTGTAGTCAGAGTTCTTCAAAATACCCTGCTGACCGGTGTAGCCGAGCGATACGCGGTAGGGGAGATAGTCCTTTACAGAGCCAGATACCGTCACGTTGTGGTCGTGGCTCACTGCCTTGCGGTAGATAAGTTCCTGCCAGTCGGTATTGGCTGTACCGAGAGCCTTAACGGCATTGTCGTTCTCGTTGAAGAGGCTCTTCACGTAAGCACGATACTCGTCACCGTTCATCACATCCTGAGTCTTCTTCTTCATAGAGAGCGATACAGAACCCGAGTAGCTTACCTCCGGCTTCTGACCCTTGTGACCCTTCTTTGTGGTGATGATGATGACACCGTTAGAACCGCGCGAACCGTAGATGGCTGTAGCCGAAGCGTCCTTCAAGACGTTGAACGACTCGATATCCTGCGGGTTGATTGTAGAAAGCAAGTTGGAGCCTGTGTTGCCCACCTTGTTGTTGTCCATAGGTACGCCGTCGATAACGATCAGCGGATCGTTGCTGGCGTTCAGTGAAGAGCCGCCACGGATACGGATCTGTGTGCCTACGCCTGGCTCACCAGAGTTGGATGTAACGTTCACACCTGCCACCTTACCCGAGAGCATGTCCTGAGCGTTCACCACAAGACCCTTGTTCTTTGAGTCGGGCTTCAGAGCCGTAACCGAACCGGTAAGGTCCGACTTCTTAACAGCGCCGTAACCGATTACGACAACCTCGTTAAGTGTAGAGGAAGTGTTCTTGAGATGGATTGTTAGGTTCTGGCCTGCCTGCATCTTTACAGGTTCATAGCCGATGTAAGTCACTTCAATGGTCGACTTCTTGTCGGCATTGAGGGTAAAATTACCGTCGACGTCTGTAACAGTACCTAATGTACCGCCTACAACCTTGACGGAAGCACCGATAACCGGCTCGCCGGTTTCGTCTACTACGTTGCCTTTCACAACAACCTGCTGTGCGAAGGCACTTGCCGACAGGAACAAGCCTGCTGAGAGCGTAGCTGTTCTGAGGGCATTAGGGAATTTAACCTGCTTCTTCATGTAGCTTTTGATTTTATAATAAATTGTTTTTAGTCACAACAGTTATTAGGATCTTTTCATGTGCAAAATTATGATTTATATCAATTCAGTGTGCTATTTTTTAATGTAAATGTAATGTATAGAGTGTGTAAACGTTTGCGCACGCCGTTATACAGCGAACGCCACCCAATCGGACTGCGTTCGGAGTCTGATTGGGTGGCGTTCGGAATCTGATTGGGTGGCGTACGGAATCCGATTGGACGGTGTACGGAATCCGATTGGACGGCGTACGGAATCTGATTGGGTGGCGTACGGAATCCGATTGGACGGCGTACGGTGCACGATGATGGATTGTTATCAATTAAGGACTGATGTGTATGTGATTAACAATGGTTTAATCAAACTGTAGGAGGCTACGGCATTCTTGCCGTAGCCAACGGCAAACAATCGTAATGAAATGATTTCAGTTGTCAATGGCTACGGCAGGAATGCCGTAGCCTCCTACATTAAATCGTAATGAAATGTATCTCAGTTGTCAATGGCTACGGCAGGAATGCCGTAGCCTCCTACATTAGTTTCCGCTTAATCCGCTTGTAAAATAATAAGGTGTTGCGGTGGCAAGGATACCACCGCTACTAACCACTGCGTTATTTCTTGATGCGAGCCACGCACAAAGCGCCCAGCACGAGCGACGCCGCAGCTACGAGCATCATGTTGCTCTGCACCGAGCCAACCATCGAGAGCAGAGTGCCGCCGCACGCCGCTGCAATGATCTGCGGGATGCAGATGGTGCCGTTGAAGAGTCCGAGGTACGCACCCTTGTGGCCGTAGCCCTCAAGAGCGTTCGTGACGAAGGCGAACGGCATGGCGAGCATGGCAGCCCATGCGCAGCCGATGAGCATGAACGGCATGGCGAGCAGGTTTTTGTCGTGTACGAACGGCACGAGAGCGAAGCCCACGGCACCGATGACGAGGCTCAGCGCATAAGCCGCCTTCTCGTTCTTGAAGCGTGGCAGAGCCATTGCCCACAGTACAGAGCCGATAGCCTGCCAGCAGAACATCACGCCAACCCAGTTGCCTGCAGCCTGGTAACCCTTCGACGCGGTGTCGGTGGTGTTCCATACGGTGTCGGCAATGGTGCCGTTGGTGTATGTCCACATGAACATGAACGCTGTCCAGCAGAAGAACTGCACGGCACCCACCTTCCAGAACATCGACGGAGCGTTGCGCAGCAGCTCAATCCAGTTGGCTTTGCCTTCGTCCTCCTCAGGCTTCGCCTCGTTATACTCGGCGTACTCCTGTGGGTTCCACTCCTTCACTTTCAGTGTGGTGTAGATGACGCAGAAGATGAGTATCGCTGCACCGATGTAGAACGAGTAGATGACCGAGTCGGGTATCACGCCCTTCTGCGCCTCGTTGGCTATGCCGATGGCTGTGAAGAAATAGGGGAAGAGGTAGCCCACGATTGATCCGGCGTTGCACAGGAACGACTGTATGGAGTAGGCGAGCGACTTCTGTTGTTCGTTGACCATGTCGCCCACGAGCATCTTGAACGGCTGCATCGCCATGTTGATGCTCGTGTCGAGGAACATCAGCGAGACGAGGCCGAACACCATGGCTGCGCTTACAGCCATGCCGAACGAGCCGGCGTTGGGCAGCAGGCACATCACGGCTACGGCTACCGATGCGCCTACGAAGAGGTAGGGTATACGTCTGCCGAAGCGACACCATGTGCGGTCGCTCAGCGTGCCGATGATGGGCTGCACGAGGATGCCCATGAGTGGTGGTAGTATCCAGAAGTAGCTGAGGCTGTGTGGGTCGGCACCAAGTGTGGCGAAGATGCGCGAGATGTTCGCGCTCTGCAGGGCGTATGCAATCTGTACGCCGAAGAATCCGAAACTGAGGTTCCACAGTTTCAAGAAGCTTTGATTTGGTTTTGGTTTCATTGTTATTTGGTTTTTGGTTTTTGCTTAGCTCTTCGTGCTCTCTCTCACGACGAGTCTTGTCTTTACGACGCGCTTCTCGATGCGGTTGCACGGCGTGAGCCCCTCCACCTTGTCCATGAGTATGGTGGCAGCCTCTTCGCCCACCTTTGTTCCGCGCTGCTCCACGGTGGTGAGCTGCGGGTCGCAGGCGATGGCACGCTCGCCGTTGGTGAAGCCGCACACCGCGACATCGTCGGGCACGCGGAAGCCGTTGTGCTTTGCCGTGTACATTACGCCGATGGCTGTGTCGTCGTTCACGCAGAAGAACGCGTCGGGGCGGTCGGCACGGCTGAGCACGCTGGGCGTGATGCGCTCGGCATCCTCGCGCTTGTCGCAGACGAACACCAGCGACTGGTCTGGCTGCATACCCGCCTTCAGCAGGGCGTCGTGATAGCCGTTGTAGCGGTTCTGTCCGAGCGCCGTCTTGCCCTTCATGCCGTAGAAGGCGATGCGGCGGCAGCCTGTCTCGATGAGGTGTGTCACGGCAGCGAACGCCCCCTGATAGTCGTCCACCACCACGCGGCTTGCGTCCACACCCGTACAGATGCGGTCGTAGAACACGAGCGGTATACCGCGGTCGATGAGCGATTGGAAGTGGGCGTAGTCCTGCGTCTCCTTAGCCTGCGACACGATTACGCCGCACACCTGGTGAGCCTCGAACATCTGGCACAGCTGCACTTCGCGCTCGTACTGCTCGCGCGAGGTGGTGGCGATGATGCGGTAGCCACGTTTCGACGCAGCGTCCTCGATGCCGTTGAGAATGGTGGAGAAATAATAATGTGTGAACTCGGGCACGATGACACCAATCACCTTCACCGGCTGCTTGTGAGAGTTGCGCAGCGATTTGGCGATGTCGTTCGGGTAGAAGTTGTTCGCATGGGCGTACTCGCAAATAAGGTTGCGTTTCTCCTCGCTGACACGTGCGCTACCGTTGAGGGCACGCGACACAGTGGCTATGGACACACCGAAATGTTCGGCGATGTCCTTCATCGTGGTTGGTTGCAGTTCAGACATTCGTTAGATTGGTTTTTAATTACGCTTGCAAAGTTATCACATTATTTTAATATAGAGCGCATCCGTGGCTCACAGAATTTCTTTGTGCTGTGAAAACGTTTGCACAAGGGGGTGCACCCCCTAAACAGCACCAATTCTAAAAAACTGACACAATCGCATTGCTATTCCAATTATTTTTTGTTTATTTGCAAAAGAAAAACAATAACTTCGACGAAGCTCACACCCTCGCCGACAAAAAACCAAATACTATGGGAAAAGGAAAGAAAGGTGGCAAGCGCTTGACTAAGAAACAGCTCGCCCCGAAGCTTGAAGAACTCTTCGCCTCCAACCCAGGCAAGACACTATCGTTTAAAGATATATTCCGCTCACTGCACCTCGACACGCATCCGCTGAAGATGCTCGCTATTGACATCATGGAGGAGATGGCGTGGGACGACTTCATCACGCGCGTCACCGACAACTCGTATCAGCTGAACATGAAGGGACAGGTGCAGGAGGGCGTGTTCCAACGCAAGACGAACGGCAAGAACTCTATCATGCCCGACGACTCCGACAAGCCTATCTTCGTGGCTGAACGCAACTCGATGTGGGCTCTCACCGGCGACCGCGTGCGCTTCGCTTGCATGGCGCGACGCAAGAACCACATCAAGGAGGCGCAGGTGATACAGATACTGGAGCGTGCCAAGGATACCTTCGTCGGACGACTCTCGTTCGACCACGACCTCTGCACGCTCATCTCGCCCGCAAACGTGCTGGCTAACAGCATAATCATTCCGCGCCGAAAGCTGAAAGGCGGCAAGGACGGTGACAACGCCGTGGTGCGCATCGTGGAGTGGCCCGACCAGGATCACCGCAACATGATTGGCGAAGTGGTCGACGTGCTCGGAAAGGCAGGCAACAACGACGTGGAGATGAACACCATCCTCGCACAGTACGGCTTGCCGTATAAGTATCCGAAGAACGTGGAGGAGGCTGCCGAGAAGATTTCGGCGGAGATAACGCCGGAGGACTACGCTGAGCGCGAGGACTTCCGCGATGTCTTCACCTGCACCATCGACCCGAAGGATGCAAAGGACTTCGACGACGCGCTCTCTATCCGACAGCTGAAGGAAGGTCTTTGGGAGGTGGGCGTGCACATCGCCGATGTGTCGCACTACGTCACCGAAGGCTCCGTGATAGACAAGGAGGCGGTGAAGCGCGCCACGAGCATCTACCTCGTCGACCGCACCATACCGATGCTCCCCGAACGCCTCTGCAACTTCATCTGCTCACTCCGACCGGATGAGGAGAAGTTAGCGTTCTCCGTAATCTTCAACCTCGACGAGGAGGCGAACGTGAAGGCGTACCGCATCGTGCACACCGTTATCAAGTCGAACCACCGCTACGCCTACGAGGAGGTGCAGGAACTGCTCGAACAGAACGGTGTGGTAGACGGCACAGGCGAACCCGCACCTGCAGCGCCCAAGGGTGGCTACAAGGGCGAGAACGCCGACGCACTCATCATGCTCGACCGACTGGCGAAGAAGCTGCGCGCAGCACGCTTCAAGAATGGTGCCGTGAGGTTCGACCGCGAGGAACTTCACTTCGACGTAGACGAGAAGGGCAAACCGGTGCGCTGCTACTTCAAGCGTTCGAAGGATGCCAACAAGCTCATCGAGGAGTTCATGCTCCTCGCCAACCGCACCGTGGCTGAGTCGGTGGGCAAGGTGGCGAAGGGCAAGAAGCCGAAGACGCTGCCTTATCGTGTGCACGACAACCCCGACCCGACAAAGCTCGAGACGCTACGCGAGTTCGTGGTGAAGTTCGGCTACAAGATGAAGACCGACGGCACGAAGGGTGCTCTCGCCAAGTCGCTCAACACGCTCATGTCGGCGTGCGAGGGTAAGCGCGAGCAGAACCTCATACAGACCGTGGCACTGCGTGCCATGATGAAAGCGAAGTACTCTATCCACAATATCGGACACTTCGGACTGGCGTTCGACTACTACACCCACTTCACATCGCCTATCCGCCGCTACCCAGACACGATGGTTCACCGACTCATCACACGCTACCAGCAGGGCGGACGCTCTGCCAACAAGGAGCACTACGAGGAGCTTTGCGAGCACTCGTCGGAGATGGAGCAGGTGGCAGCCAACGCCGAGCGCGACTCTATCAAGTACAAGGCTGTGGAGTTCATGTCTGAACGTGTGGGCAATGTCTACGATGCGCACATCTCGGGCATACAGTCGTACGGCATCTACTGCGAGATTGACGAGAACCACTGCGAGGGTCTTGTGCCGATGCGCGACCTCGACGACGACTACTACGACTTCGACGAGCGCAACTACTGTCTCGTGGGCAGACGCCACCACAACAAGTATCAGCTTGGCGACCCCATACGCATCAAGGTGGCAAGTGCCAACCTCGAAAAGAAACAGCTCGACTTCACCCTCGCTTAGGGGGTGCAGTTGTCTCAACTGCACCAACAAAGTAGAAGTGACACTAACCGAGCAAGAAGTGCGCCAATCAAGTAGATTGTATCGTTAGTTTGGTTGGTGCAGTTGAGACAACTGCACCCCCTGCAAGAACTGCACCAATCAAGCAAGAACTGCACCCCCTGCAAGCACCCCCTGCCCCTCAACAACATTTCTCACCCTCTAACCCCCAACCCCATCATGCCCCACATTACCTTTCTCAACCGTCATTCCGACATCCTCATTCAGTGTGGTCACTTGCCTCATTGGTTTCAGCCAGAGGCGGTGCAGTTCATCACCTTTCGTCTTGCCGACTCGCTCCCGCAGACCAAGCTGCAGGAACTGGCACTCATGCGCGAGGCATTAGGACGACGCGAGACGAAGGAGGGTGAGTTGACGGCAGAGGAGGAACGTTTGGAAGATATAGTGGATGGGTGGTTGATGCAAGGACATGGCGGTTGTGTGTTGAGCAATGCACAGTGCAGGCAGTTTGTTGAGGATGCTTTGTTCTTCAACGATAAGCAGACGTATCACCTCCATGCCTTTGTCATCATGCCCAACCATGTTCATATACTACTGTCGCCAATTGGAGAAAACAGCGTTATCCCTATCGTCAGTAAGCTGAAACGCTACTCATCGCGTATGATAAAACAATGTGTAGCGACGGATGGTAATGTTTGGCAGCGCGAGATGTTCGATCGCATGATGCGAGGAGAAGACGACTTCGCACATAAACTTGCGTATATTGTTAATAACCCTAACGGATTGCCGGAAGATAGCTATTCATTATATGTAGCAGAGAATGTGCAGTATCTGCTGTAAGGGCTTTCAGGGGATGCTTTCAGGGGGTGCACTTGTCTCAAGTGCACCAACCAGGTAGTAGTGCACCAAGTAAGCAAGAAGTGCATCGTTAGGGGGTGCAGTTGTCTCCGCTCGGCTTTGCCGCTTGCCAGAGCAAGAACTGCACCAACCAGGTAGAAGTGCATCGTTAGTTTTGTTGGTGCACTTGAGACAAGTGCACCCCCTTAGGAGACAAGTGCACCCCCTTAGGAGGCAAGTGCCCCCCTTGAGAGACACCTGCACCCACTGGTGGCACCCCCTCTGCTCCTGAAATGTTAAAGATGTTAATATTATAAAAACGCAATAAGCATTTGTTCTTTGTTATATAAAAAATGTGTATTTTCGCAAGGCGAATGGAAGTGTATTTGCCACTTTTATATTCTCTAACTTACATTATTTATATAAATAAAAACTTAATCAATTTTACTAAATGGCGAATTTATCCCGTAAAACATTGACTCTCGCAGCAGGTCTTGTACTTTCTGTGATGAGTGCTAACGCACAGCAGATGCGTGAGGGTTACGTAGACTTCGGCACGAACTCTGGTAGCGAGAAGTTCCATGAACTGCTTAAGACATGGACACCTGGTAGCCAGGTTACTGCCGATGATAACTTCTTTATCTCACGCGTAAAGCCACGTGCTCGTTTCCGCAACGAGAAGACACAGGTGCGTCTTGATCTCAATGCGAAGAACGACAAGAAGCTCATTGCTTGGATCCCGGTAAACAACTCCGACTTCAACGCACTTCCTAACGGCGTATTCGACTCAGAGGTGTTCTCTATGTGGTCGTACGTTACACACTGGGGCAACTGGACATCTCCAGTAGGTCGTATCCCAGCTGCGTTCCTCGACATCGCTCACAAGAATGGTGTCGCTGTGTCTGGTGTGGCTTCTATTCCTAATGCATCCCTACCTGCGAATTGGAAGACGATGCTGAATGGTATGATTAAGATTGGTGCTGATAAGGTTTCCAAGTTCTTTAATTATTATGGCATCAATGGTATTGGATACAACTCAGAGTTTACTGATTACGATGGTGTTGTGGATGATTTGCGCGACTTCCATGCGGCTCTCGTTAAGAAGATGAAGCCAATTGATCCTGTTTTCGAGAACTTCTGGTATGATGGTACAAACGATTCAGGTATGTGTACTTTCGATGGTGGTCTTGCTTCGCATAATGAAGAGACATTCGGTGATAGCGAGAATGTACGCACATCGCTCTTCTTCAACTACAACTGGAACAAGTCAGGTCTTTTAGACCGTTCTGTAAGCTATGCAGAAGGTCTTGGTCGCAATCCGCTTGACCTCTACGCAGGTGTGAATATGCAGGGTGGTGAGCCTGTATTATCTAAATATGGTGAGCACTGGCCAGAGTTGGCAAAAAGACCAATTTCTGTAGGTCTTTGGGGTGCTCACTCTAAAAATATGTTCTGGGAGAGCCGTGCAGAGCTCGGTTCGTCTGACGATATGAAGCAGTTCGCTTACCTCCGCCGTACTGAGTGCTACTTCGGTGGCGGCAACCGCAACCCTGTTATCACTCCTGAGATAAAGAGCTTCCACCAGTATTCTGCATACAACCCGAATTGGTTCGGTATGGCTGCGTTCATGACAGCACGTTCACCGCTGAGCTGGGATCTCGCTGAGGAGCCGTTCATCACTTACTTCAACCTCGGTAACGGTAAGTTCTTCAACCTCAATGGCGAGCGCAAGGTAAACTCTCCTTGGTACAACGTAGGTATGCAGGATTACCTGCCGACATGGCACTTCTGGTTCGCTAATAAGCTCCTCGGACGTACAGCAGCTGATGTTCCTGCTACAGGACTCGACGCTCAGTTCGTATGGGACGACGCTTACTTCGGAGGTTCTACACTCAAAGTGTTCGGTACAACAGCTAACGAGTATCTCCACCTCTTCAAGACAAAGTACGCTTTGAAGAAGGGCGACGTTATCACTGTTCGCTACAAGCTCAACGATGGCACAACCGACCTTGACCTCGTTCTCTCGGCAGAGGGTAGCGAGAGCACAGGCGTAGCTTACAACCTCTGCAAGGCAGACCGCGTAGCTGACGCTAACGAGTGGGTTAAGCAGACATTCACTGTAGGTTCTGACTTCGACGGCAAGACTCTTGCTCTCGTAGCTCTCAACTTTAAGAATGCTAAGAATGCTGAGGTGTTGCTCGGCGAGTTCTCTATCGTTCGTGGCAATTATGCTACACCAGAGGCTCCGAAGCTCGACGTCGCTAACACCAAGATGCTCTACAACGGCAAGTCTGGTATGGACGCTAAGATTATCTTCAACATGCCTAACAGCAAGGCAGCTGGAGAGCCATGCTACAACCTTGACGTTAAGACATCTCACTTCCGCCTCTACGCACAGGAAGAAGGTAAGGAGCCGATGCTCATGGGTACAACAACCTCTTGGGCTGGTCTCTACTACTCTATACCAGTTACACAGATAAATGCTAAGGTGCGCCTCGGTGTCTCTGCAGTAGCTCTCGACCACAAGACAGAGTCGGCAATCACTTGGTCTGACTACATGGCACCTGCTTCATATGTTTATAGCGATGACGTTCAGAGCAACAAGACAACAATCAAGCCGAACGAGGAGTTCACACTCAGTTATGTAGACCCAGAACACCCAGCTGCTGCTAAGTGGGAGCTTGTTAAGGATGGTAAGGTTGTTAAGAGTGGCGATGGTAAGTCTTGGACAACATCACTTGAGGAAATTGGTGGCTACGACCTTAAGGTAACTGGCACCGAGTATGCAGAGGATGGTACTGCTAAGCAGACTACACGCACATTCGCTTCTTTCGTCCAGATTACAGGTGTGAGCACAGGTGCTCTGCCTGAGATCTACTCGCTCACAGCTAATGGTGGCAAAGAGGAAGTCTCTCTCAAGACAGGCGAGAGCGTGAAGATGGCTTACACAGGTCGCGACGCAGACGGTTCTGGCTCACAGGGTCTTGACCTGAAGGAGACACGCTTCGGTGTTTCTGCTGCAGACCTCGGCCTTGTAGGCAAGAAGTCTTACTCTGTCTCATTCTGGTTGAAGATTAACAGTCTCAAGTCTGGTCAGCCAACAACTCTCTTCAATGTTTACAACAAGCAGGACGCTTGGCCTAAGACCGACTGGGGTTGGATGTGGTCTCAGGTTGGTTCTGACGGTTCTCTCGACGGTGTTACATTCCGTGGTTCAGACGCTTCTGGTAACAACGAGCTCCGCTACAAGTATGCTAATACTAAGCTGCCGGTAGGTAACTGGGTACACGTTACAATGGCGTTCGACTATAATTCTGCAGGTGGTTTACGTAGCGACCTCTTCGTAAATGGTGTTAAGCAGACTGTTACAATGTGGAACCGTACAAATGGTTCTGACAAGACAACAGAGCCTGGTTACGAATATAACGTATATAACATTACAAATGGTCAGTACCTCTGCATCGGTGGTCCACTCCATGAGCGTTACGGTCTTGACGGCATTATCGACAACGTAGTAGTTTGGGATAAGGCTGTTACAGAGGCAGACGCTAAGGCTGCTATGGGGGACCTCAACGCTAAGAGCCTCCCTGAAGGCGTGATGGCATTCTGGGACTTCGAGAAGAAGGCAACAGACAACTACTTCACATCTGCAGGTACAAAGACAGTGAATGCTGGTATGCAGGATATGGTTGCAGGCGGCGGCGAAGGTCAGGCTACTCTTACGTTTGTTGAGCCTACATACATCGCAGGTTCACCATTCGTATCAGGCGAGACATATAAGGTAGAGACCAAGCCTATATGGACTGCTAAGAACGCTACATTCGCTGACGTTACAGGTAATGGCGCAGAAGGTTCTGCAAACGTTTCGTTCCGCACAGGTGGCGACTACGACGTAACTCTTACACTCTCTAACGCTCTTGGTAAGGCAGAGAAGACATTCTCTGTAATCAAGGTGGCTTATCCTACTGGCGTTGACGCTGTAGAGAGCACCGAGATGAAGGCTTACACAGTAGGCGAGGACGCAGTAGTAGAGTTCGCTGAGGCTGGTGCATACGAGGTTAGCGTTTACACAACAGCTGGTGAGCAGGTGGCTCGCAAGGCAGCTCAGCTCAACGCTGGCAACGTGGTTAACGTACACCTCGCTAAGGCAGGCATCTACGTTCTGAATGTGAAGAAGGACGGCAAGACAGTTCGCACTGTTAAGCTTATCCGTAAATAAATAAAGCAGACGAGTGGGTGAGTAGACATGGAGAAAAATCTCCTTGTCCACTCGTCTTCTCGTTTACTTGTCAACTAAAAAGAATACCTAATCAATTAAAAATATCCAAATGAACAACAAAAAATTAACACTCCTCGCATCCATGCTCGTGTGTGGTTGCGTGTTCAGCTACGCCCAGCGTACTCCGACACACCCGTTGGATATCAAGGACAATGGCGACAAATACTTGCTTGAGAACATTAGAAACTGGCAGCCAGGTACCCCTCCGCAGGGTGTGTCTCGTATGGACGACGAGTTCTATATCTCGCGTGTTCGCCCATTGGCGCGCATCGCTGAGGCTGATGATTATCAGGCAGAGGTTAGTAAGCAGGCTAAGCCCGGTCGTAAGATGTGTCTCTGGACTCCGCTCGACGACCCAACGTCTTCTTGGAAGGCTCTCCCACGCTATTGCTTCGAGGGCGACAACTTCTCAATGTGGTCATACCTTAACATCCACGGCAACTGGACAGCACCTTGGTTCCGCGTAACTGGCGGTCTGTCTGACGTGGCTCACAAGAATGGTGTATCTGTAGGTTGCGTTGCTTCAATTCCTTACGGCGCAAGTGTCTATGCTGATAGCCCCAATGCAAGCGGTTGGTCTGGCAAGTTTGGTACTCTTTGTCAGCAGGATAGTAAAGGCAATTATAAGAATGCAGAGCGTTTCGTCAAGATTCTTAAGTACTACGGTATCGATGGCGTTGGTGTAAACTCCGAGTTTGGTTCAGACAATCTTAGTATGGAGGTTCTTCAGGGCTTCTTCGCTCAGTGTCATAAAGAGGCAGAGAAGATAGGTTGGAAGTTCCAACTCCACTGGTATGATGGTACTAACGACAATGGTGGCATCACATTCGATGGTGGTCTCGGTGGTCATAATGAGAATATGTTTGGCGATAAGGACAACATCGTTACCGATATGATGTTCTCCAACTACAATACTAATGCCAGTACACTCAAGAGCTCTGCAGCATATGCAAAGAGTATGGGTCGCAATCCGTACGACTACTACAAGGGCTTCGATATTCAGGGTCGTTCGCTCCACGCAAGCAATGCCAACTGGAACGATCTCAACGACGTAGAGGCTTCAGTAGGTTTCTGGGGTGCTCACTCACAGGGTCTTATCCACCAGAGTGCTACCGACTACGGTACATCTGACGTGGCTATCCAGCAGGCTTACCTCGACAAGCAGGAGATGGTGTTCAGCGGTGGCAACCGCAACCCGGCTAACACTCCTGACATCCTCGAATGGAGAGACGTCGTAACACTCGCCAACGGTAGTTTGAAGGGACGCTTCCACGGTGTAGCAAGCTACGTAACAGCTAAGTCTACTATCCAGCAGGTTCCGTTCGTGACACGCTTTAACCTCGGTAACGGTCTTACATTCAAGAACGAGGGTGAGGTGGCGTTCAACCACAAGTGGCACAACATCGCTACTCAGGACTTCCTGCCTACATGGCGTTGGTGGATTGTTGACGGCAACGAGAGCGCAAAGAGCGGCAACCTTGCTCAGGCTGAGCTGACATGGGACGACGCTTACTGGGGTGGCTCTTGCCTCCGCCTGAAGGGTCAGACAACAACATCTCGTGTAAAGCTCTTCAAGACATTGCTCAAGACAGAGCCTTCATACAACATCTCTCTTACATATAAGATGAGCAACGAACTCGACACACACGCTAAGTTGTTCGTAGCTCTCAAGGGCAAGCTCACAGAGTACAAGGAGATTGCTATCCCTGCAGCTGAGAAGTTCGGTCAGTGGACAACATTCACCACTACTCTTGACAAGCTCGGTCTGAAGTCAGGCGACGAGATTGCAATGATCGGTATCCGTCTCGACAACACTGCCAAGGACTACAACATGCTCGTTGGTGAGCTCGCAGTTCGCAACCCGCAGCAGAAGTTCGCACCGGTAGCTCCGCAGATTAAGGATATTGAGGTGCTCCGCGGTAGGGACAAGACTTGCGACTTCAAGATCCGCTACGCTGCCAAGGAAGAGACCGGCGGCGTTAAGACATACAACGACGAGGTAGATACATGGTACTACGAGATCTGGTTCCAGCAGAAGGGCGAGAAGGAGCAGTACCTCACAGCTACAACCTCATGGGCTGCTTACGTAGTCGATGCTCCGATGGTAGCCGACCTCGAAAAGCGCGACTGCCGCTTCGGTGTACGCGCCGTTTCGCCTGATGGTCAGCAGAAGAGCGAAATCTCTTGGAGCAACTATCAGAAAGTTGCATACGACACACCATCTACAGAGGTGGCTATCGACCGCCAGGTTATCAAGCCGAACGAGCAATTCAAGGTTTACTACGAGGACAAGTTCGCTCCGAAGGCTCAGTCGTTCCGTCTGCTCAACGCACAGACAGGTGTTCAGGTAGGCGAGAAGTACACCAACTGCAACGAGTTCACAACTTCTTTAGCAGAGGTTGGCGTTTACGACCTCGAGGTTGTAAATGCAGAGGGTGCAACAGAGATATTCCGCGGCAAGGTAATCATCTCTCCGGAGAAGACAGGTGCTGTGCCGGTTGTTGAGACTGTAACTGCTAACAAGGAAACAGCTGAGACAAAAGAGGAGATCAAGCTCAACTACACATCACGCGACGGTGAGGGTAAGGTGTCACGTGGTCTTGTTGTAAAGGATCCGAACATGCTTATGATTCCGGCTGAGGTAACACTCGACGGTGGCAACAACACAAGCATGGCTTACTCTTACGCTCTCTGGGTTAAGGTAGACAACTATGCTCATGACAAGCAGGGTACAAACCTTATTTCAAAGAACACTATCAAGGACAAGTGGCCACACAACAACTGGGGTGACCTCTGGGTGCAGATTCGTCCGGAAATTAAGGCTGGTAACAGCGAATGTCGTCAAAACCACGCAGCTAACGAGGTGTCGTTTAATACCTTCGGTTGGACGAGTCACGACTGTCCAAGAGAATCGATGATGTCTGCAGGCTACAGCCTTAACCCGGGTGTTTGGAACCACATCGTCGTTACTCAGTCTTCTGACAAACAGCAGAAGATTTACTTCAACGGCAAGTGTGTAGCAGGTCCTAACAACTTCTCTTCTTCTTCACTACGTGAGAAAAGCACTGACTCTCGTATTGATAGAACTGTTCATGCTAACGTCTACATCGGTGGTGGCGGTGTTTACAAGGCTGGTCTGAATGCCGTTATCGACGAGGTTCAGGTTTGGAACAAGGCTCTTACCGACGCTGAGGTGCTCCGTGCAATGCAGGGCTACGCAGCTAACGAGGTGCCTGAGGGACTCCAGGGCTACTACACCTTCGAGAATCTCGACAAGAGCGACAATAGCTTTGCAAACCTTGGTAAGGCTGGTGCTCAGTACAAGGCAAAGATGGTTGTGATGAACGGCTCTGGTGGTGAGAATACCAGTGGAGCAGAGTACGCAACAGTAGATCCAAACAACGAGGTAACAGGCTATCCTGGCATCGACGGTACACTCGAGGTGAAGACTTCACACACATGGCAGCTCAACGGTGGCCGCATCTCTTCAGAGACCGATAAGGCTGCTGTCGTAACATTCGCTCGTCCGGGCGAGTATGAGGCAGGCGTTAAGCTCACCAACTTCTGGGGCGAGTCTGAGAAGGCACTTGATAACGTACTCACTATCACAGGTGTTGACGCAATCAACGACGTTAAGGATGCAGCAGGCTTCTCTGTTTATCCTAACCCGTTCGTAGAGAGCGTTAACCTCCGCTTCGCTGAGGGTGGCTTCTACACCATCAACATCGTAAGCGCAGCAGGTGCAGTGCTCCAGAGCAACGACTTCCGTGCTGATGCCGGCGAGACAGTGAACGTAGCTGTTCAGGGTGGCAAGGGCATGTACATCGTACAGGTGCTCAAGAACGGCAAACCGTTCAAGGCTCTCAACGTAATCAAGAAGTAATAACAACGAATAGTGAACCGGCGGGCGGCGCTGCCGCCTCGCCGGTTCCACCTATATTCATTTATTAAAAACAAACAATGAACAACAAATCAAACGAGAAAAGCAGTATGGTGCTGAAAGCAGCCTTTGCGATGCTCGCAGCAGGTATGCCAATGCAGTATGCTTCTGCCAATGGCAACGTGGCTCCTAATGCTTTGACACAGGCTCAGGGCTCTGTCGTTCAGGGTACTGTTAAGGATGGTACTGGCGAACCACTTATCGGCGTTAGCGTCGTAGTGAAGGGTGCCACTGGTCTTGGTGTAGTTACAGACATCGACGGTAACTACAAAATCAACGTTAAGGACAAGAACGCTGTCTTGGTGTTCTCTTACATCGGCTACACACCGCAAGAGGTAAAGATCGGCGGTCGTTCAAGCGTAGATGTAACCATGAAGGACGAGAGCTCAGTGCTCAAGGAGGTCGTAGTAACCGCCATGGGTATCAAGCGTAAAGAGTCGTCACTTACTTACTCTACACAGCAGGTGAAGGCTTCTGACCTCAACCGTGTGCAGGATCCGAACGTTGCCAACTCTCTCGAGGGTAAGGTATCTGGTGTAACCATCACTCCGTCAGCAGGTGGTGCAGGTGGTGCTTCTAAGATTATCCTCCGTGGTAACAAGTCTATCCTTGGTTCGTCTACTCCGCTTATCGTTGTCGATGGTGTTCCTATGAACAACTCGCAGCGCGGCCAGGTAGGCTCAGGTGCAAACATGCTTACAACAGGCGTATCAGAGGGTGGCGACGCTCTCTCAATGATCAACCCTGACGATATCGAGTCAATCAACGTGCTGAAGGGTGCCAACGCTGCTGCTCTTTACGGTTCGGAGGCTGCCAACGGTGTCCTCATGATTACCACAAAGAAGGGTCGCGAGGGTAAGGTTGGCGTTAACTTCTCTTCTAACGTCACATTCGATACTCCGCTCACAACTCCGAAAATCCAGAATATATATGGTGCTGCTATCGACGAGAAAGCAGGTACATTAGCTCTTACCAGCTGGGGCGATAAGCTCTCGGCTCGTAATAATGACCAGCTCCTCATCAATACTCCTATGTATGGTGAGCACTTCGATGGTACAAAATTTGAGAACAACGAGGTACACCTCCGCAACCGTGCAGGTAACGACCTTAATGATTTCTTCAAGACGGGTGTGACAACCAACAACTCTATCGCCCTCTCTGGCGGTACAGACAAGATGAGCAGCTACTTCTCTTATGGTAACTCTCACTCTAACGGTATGATTGAGAACAACTCTTACAACCGTCACACATTCTCTTTCCGTCAGAACTTCAAGCTCTACGACCGTGCTACTATCGACGTGTCGATGAACTATATTCAGACAAAGACAAAGAACCGTCCTGGTGGTGGTATCACAATGAACCCTATTTTCCACATGTACATGATGCCGCGTAACATCGACATCAACTACTATCGCAACAACTATCGTGTGGACAACGCACAGTGGTACACTGGTTTGCAGACTTATTTCAAGAAGAATTCTGACTATTTCCAACAGGACAAAGATGGTAATTATATACCAGTATCTGCTTATGATAAGGTAACGGAGAAAGCTCTGATTGAAGGCCAGCCGATGCAGAACTGGGCTTACTCTGCTCAGGGCCAGAACAACCCGTACTGGCTTATGAACCAGAATTCAAGTGTTGCAAAGGAAGACCGCTTCTTCGGTAACGTAACAGGTACACTCGACATTTACGATGGTCTGTCGTTCCAGGCTCGTTTGGGTATGGACTTCTCTAAGTACGAGAGCGAGTCGAAGCGTTACGCTACAACATGGCTCCCTGCTTCTATGGAGATATTCGGTCGTTACTGGTGGAGTTTCTCAAAGACAACCGACCTCTACACCGACTTCATGCTTACCTACAACAAGACATTCGGCGATTGGGACGTTTCTGCTACAGCAGGTTATGTAGGCCACATTCGCAAGAGCTATGGTAAGGGTACCGATGTTAATGCTACTTACTACTTCGGCGACCGCGAGCACATCTCTAATATTGCCAACTACTTCTCTACAGCAGCTGGTGGTCCTGGTGCAACATCTCCAAGCCAGAGCTCAGACTGGAACAAGGGTGCTGTTGTAACAGGTCAGATTGGTTGGAAGGAAATGGTTTATTTCGATGGTTCATACCGTCGCGACTGGTACCGCGCCTTCCGTCAGTTCAAGGATCGTGGTACGCCTGAGGATTACGGCTACTTCGGCTTCGGTGCCAACGCTATCGTAAGCAACATCGTTAAGATGCCAGAGTGGTTCAACTACTTGAAGTACCGTGCTTCTTACTCAGAGGTAGGTAACTCTATCCCGGGTACTGTGTTTGCAGCAGGTTCAACCAACTATCAGACTGGTGCATTCTCAGCTTCACAGTGGGCTACATTCAAGGATCCGCGTCCTGAGAAGACAGCTTCTTTCGAGACCGGTATCGAGGCATTGTTCCTCAACAACCGCTTGAGCTTCGACTTGACATACTACAACTCTACTATGTCTAACCTCTACCTCGTTGGTACTAACGCTTCTGGCAAGTCGATCCCAATGAACTCGGCTAAGATCCGCAACCAGGGTATTGAGGCTACTGTAGGCTACGACTTCAAGTTCGGCCAGCTCCGTTGGAAGACATCTTACAACCTCTCATTCAACGACAACAAGATTCTTCGCACTGCTTACGATGAGAAGACTGGTAAGGAGAACGTTATCGCTACATACGTAGGCGGTGTTCAGGTGCTCTACAAGGAGGGTGGCTCAATGGGCGACATGTACGTAACCGATCTTAAGCGCGATGCTAATGGTTACTACTTTGTGAGTGACGATGGTGAACTCTCTATGGAGACAGAGTCTGAAAAGACATACGGCAAGTTCGTGGGCAACCAGAATGCTAAGTGGCAGATGGGTTGGTCTAACACATTCACATGGAAGGACCTCTCGCTCTCATTCCTTATCAACGGACGTATAGGTGGCAAGGTGCTCTCTATGACAGAGTCTTACCTCGATGGTTACGGTTTGTCACAGCGCACAGCTGACGCTCGTCTCTATGCTGAGAAGAACAACATATATGCAGATCCGTGCTATGGCAACAATCTTCTCGGTATTGCACTCAATGATGGTTCAGGTCGTGTTGTTCCTATCGATGCTTACTACAATTCAGTGGGTGGTGTAACACCTCAGGACATCGAGCGTTACCTCTACAGCGGCACTAACTTCCGTCTGCGTGAGCTCTCTTTGGGTTATACATTCCGCAACCTCTTCGGTCAGAATAAGAACCTGAGCCTCTCGTTCATCGCTCGTAACCTGTTCTTCATCTATAAGGACGCTCCGGTAGATCCAGACGTATCGCTCTCTACTGGCACAGGTCTCGGTGCATTCGAGGTATTCAATATGCCGTCGTCACGTTCGTTCGGCTTCTCATTGAATGTAAACTTCTAAAACAATTCAAAAAAGTAAAACAGAATTATGAAAAATTCAAAGATATTTGTTTACGCTGCGCTTGCACTCTCTGCCTTCGGTATGCAGTCGTGTCTCGACTACGACACCCCGGGTGATGAGCTTAATGCCAATCAAGAGACGACGGAGACAATCGTGAGCTCTGGCAAAGCGGATGTAATCGACTATAGAAAAGAAATCTCGGCAGCAGAGCTGAAGCAGGCTACCAGAGAGATGCGTACCCAACTGGGTTCTGCGCTTAAAGCAATCTATAGCTTGCGTGGTGGTAAGGACGGTAACGCTCCTGCTGCACATGCTTATCAGTTCGCATATAATCTTGGTCCAGACAACTACGTACAGTATTTCTGTGTACCTCACTCAGATTTCCCGTACTCTAACTTCACATTGCGTTCTACATACGACCTCTGCAAGGGTTGTATCGGTGGTCCTGGTGCAGGTTTCAGTGCGATGAAACTCGATATGGCTCCTACTCTGAACGCATCGAAGATCGACTATATGCCAGAGATTAAAGCCATCTTCCTCATGCTCTTCAACTATTCGGCTATTGAGAATGCTGACCTCTTCGGTCCGATGCCTTATACCGATTTTAAGAATCTGAAGGAAGAATCACCGTTTACCTACGATGATGTGAAGAAAATCTATTATAAAGTGGAGGCTGATCTTGATACTGCCATCAACTGTTTCAAGTATTACGCTGGTCAGCACTTGGCTATGGTTGACAAGGAAGATGCTGATGGTAATCCAATCTATGTTCTTGATTCAGACGGCAACAAGATAGTGCTTAAAACCGTAGCGGGTAAGGACTCGGTTGATGCTGATGGTAATCTGGTTTATAAGACCGAAAAAGAGGAGAAGTTGGTTGACAACCGCTCTAAGGATTACAAGAAGCAGATTGGAAGTACTATCAAAACTCGCGTGCAGTTGCTCTCTTCAAAATATGCTGACGCTTCAGACCTCAGTGTATGGATTCGCTTTGCCAACTCTTTGAAGCTCCGTATGGCTATCCACATGACAGGTGTTGACCCTGTTAATGCTAAGAAGTGGGCTGAAGAAGCTGTTGATCCGAAAAATGGTGGCGTGATTGAGAAAGAATCTGATGAGATTGCACTCTACGTATCTAAGACAGGTGTACCTCACCCACTTGTTGAGATTACAGGTACTTGGCATGATGCTGTCATTGGAGCATCATTTATGAACTTGTTGGAGAATCTTGATCATCCGTATATGAAATATCTCTTCACAAAGAATGAGGTAGCTTTGGCAAAGAGCCCTCGTGCCGTTTCTGGTACATCAGCTCCTGCCGTTACTCCTAAGGGAAGTGTATATGTAGGTATGCGTAATGGTGTTACTCCAGGTATCGGTCAGGCTGCAGCTGCTAACCCATACGCAGGCTATTCTACGCTTGATAAGGATTACTTCAGCATTTGCCAACCTCCTCTCTATTTCATGAAGGTTTCGGAGGTTTGCTTCCTTCGTGCAGAGGGCGCAATCCGTGGATGGAACATGCAAGGCGAGGCAAAGGATTTCTATGAGAAGGGCATTCGTACAGCCTATCTCGAAGACCGTGACAGCCCACAGAAGGAGTACACCCAGTATGTTGAGCAGTATCTTAATGTGGATGCACCGAAAGACATTCCTTATGTTGACCCACAGGGACGCTCAAAGGATATGCAGAGCGTAACAAAGGTTGGTGTGAAGTGGAATGATGGTGATTCTCAGGAGACAAAGCTCGAGAAGATTATCACACAGAAGTACATCGCTTCTTTCCCGTACAGCTACGAGTCATGGGTTGACCTCCGTCGTGTAGGTTATCCTAAACTCTTCCCGATTTTGGGCACACGTCACGGTGACGGCTCTATCAAGCTTGGTAAGTCAAACGTGCAGACAGCCGTTAATATTATGCGTCGTATTCCTTGGGCTTCAGACGATCCACAGACAAAGGAGGATATCGCTAATAGTGGTCTGCCAGCTCTTGCACGTGATGCTGATATGGGTGTCGCTCGCGATATTCAGATGCAGCATCTCTGGTGGGATAATGGTGCGTCTAACTTCGAGACCACAGAATAATATTAATATTATCTAACGATTAAAATTAAAGAAATGAGAAACTCGAAAATATTATTTTCAAAGTTTGCCTTTGCATTTCTCGCATTAGCAGGTATGACTACTTTCACATCGTGTGATGACGATGAGGAGAAGTTTACCAATCCGCAAGGAGAAAAAGAGTATAATGTGTACTTCAATGTGGGTAAGTACGACTCTGAAGAGGGCTACTTGGAACACGAATATGCTTATCACGCTTATGGTGTTGGACAATTCTATCTTGACACCTATAATGTAGTAGGCGATACACTGCTCTCAAGTGGTGAGGATGTGGAGATTGCTTTAGAGGGCGCAAAGAAGTCGGATCCTTACGACGAAAGTAATCAGAATGTATGGCGAAATAGCTACAGCTTGTCGGGTGGCAACAGAACATTCATTATGCGTAGCTTCAGTAGAAATCCCGAAGATGCAGATGATTTGACCCACTATTACGATAAATCGAACTATGCAAAGGTTGTCATCAAGGACAAGATTATGAAGACAATCGAACCCGTGATTATCGGTCGTATCTCTTCTGACAACTTGGAGATTACCAACCTGATTACTAAAAAGCCATTGACCATTACTAAGGATATGGCACTTTTAGGTAAGGAAGTAGCAGGTGGTTTTGTTATCTATGATATTCGCGACCGTGTGTCTAACCCACACCTGTTCGATGCAGAGGGTAATTTTAACACGTATGGCTACGATTACGATCAGATTTTGAACGCAGAAGACAAGATTGGCGAGCTTACTGCTGATCAGTTTGAACGTACAAATGTTGTAACAGAAGTTGTTGCTGGCTACAAGGTAGTAATAACTTCTCCGTTTACTATCGCTGAGTAATCACAAAACTAAAAATAAAAAGGGCAGGACTCCGGTTTCGGAGCCCTGCTTTTTTTGTCAAATAGGTCCTAATCCCAAATTTCTATATAACTTTTGGGATTACAATCCCAAATTTATATATGATTTTTGGGATTAGGGCAATTTTTGTGTATCTTTGCAAGTGTAATATAATATTAATGTTATGATATCAAGACTATTGCAGAAGACAATTGAATCGCGGTTGTTTGCAGGAAAGGCGATCATCGTGATAGGAGCGCGTCAAGTGGGCAAGAGTACGTTGTTTAAGCTTATTCTTGAAAAACAAGACTATAAGGCATTGCAACTTAATTGTGATGAGCCCGAGGTGAAGGATATGCTTAGCAATATGAACACTGCAGAGCTACGACTTCTCATAGCCGACAATCGTATAGTTGTTATTGATGAGGCGCAGCGAGTAGAGAATATAGGTATGACATTGAAACTAATTACCGACAACTTCCCTGATGTGCAGTTGCTTGTTACTGGTTCTTCTTCTTTCGAATTGCAGGACAAGCTGAATGAGCCGCTTACTGGTCGTAAGTATGAGTATCATCTTTATCCAATTTCCACTGCCGAGTTGATGGCAAGTAACGGTCTTCTCGGTGTGAAGCAGACCCTTGAACAGCGCCTCGTCTACGGCTCTTACCCCGATATATTGAACCATGCCGATGATGCAAAAGAACTGCTGATGAACCTCGCTGGCAGTTATCTCTATAAAGACCTGTTGACGCTCGAGAGTGTACGCCGTCCTGTTCTGCTCGGCAAGTTGCTTACTGCTCTTGCTTTGCAGGTGTGCAGTGAAGTGTCGTATAATGAACTTGCACAGACCGTTGGTACAGACAACAAGACGATAGAGAAGTATATAGACCTTTTGGAGAAATGCTACATAGTGTTCCGGCTTAATGGCTTTAATCGCAATCTGCGTACTGAATTGAAGAAGAGCAAGAAAATCTACTTCTTTGATAATGGCATACGCAATGCGATTCTCCAGAACTTTGCACCTCTTTCGCTTCGTCAGGATGCAGGTGCGCTATGGGAGAATTTCATTATCAGCGAGCGTATAAAGCGCAACCACTATTCGGGTCGTTACGTCAATAGTTATTTCTGGCGTACCACCCAGCAGCAAGAAATTGATTATGTGGAGGAGTGTGATGGGCAGTTTAGTATTTTCGAGATGAAGTGGAATTCACGTCGTGCCAACACTCAATTTCCTTCTTCGTTCCTAACGGCGTATGATGTGAAGGAAAAGGCTGTGGTGACTCCCGAGAACTGGATAGAATGGGTTGTGTAGGGTGCTATGAAGCTATAAATAAAATCGAGTAGGCGAAAATATCTACCATATCTTCCATCCGGTGCACAACGTGCTGTGTATCAGTGAAGTAATGACTGGAAGACACCTGAACAATAGGGGTTATCTTCCAGCCTATCTTCCAGTTTATCTTCCAGCTCATCTTACATCCGTCTCTCGATATTTTGCCGTAGCGTGGCAACCTTGTTGCCGTAGCGTGGCAATCTTGTTGTTGTAGCGTGGCAATATTGTTGTCGTAGCATGGCAACCTTTAGGGGGTGCAGCGGTCTCCGCTGCACCAACATAGCTTCAGATAAGAATCTTCCACGGAACACGCAGAACCCACAGAACCTTCTGGCTGATAAGAGCCTCCCACAGATTGCACAGATGCTCACGGATTTTTAGGTTGCGTTTTGCCTCCTAATCTGTGCACATCCGTGCAATCCGTGGGAGTTTTCGTAGGAGGGTATGGCATCCCTGCCATACCCACGCCGCCCTCCGAATTCCTTCCACAGAACCCACTCCAAGTTTGTTTGCGCAAGTCCTCCCACAGAATTCACAGAATTCACAGAAGTTTCTGGCGGAGGATATTCTCCCACGGATTTCACAGAATACACAGAAGCTTCTGGCGGAGAAGAGCCTCCCACGGATTTCACAGATGTACACAGATTTTTCTTCTCCGCCAGTCGTTTCTGTGTGTTCCGTGAATTCTGTGGGAAGATAGTTTTGTGGCTGCGTGGGTATGGCAGGGGATGCCATACCCTCCTAATCTGTGAAAATCTGTGCAATCTGTGGGAGTTTTCGTAGGAGGGTATGGCATCCCTGCCATACCCACGCCGCCCTCTGAATTCCTTCCACAGAACCACTCTGAGTTTGCTTGCGCAAGTCCTCCCACAGAATTCACAGAATACACAGAAATTTCTGGCGGAGGATATTCTCCCACGGATTTCACAGATTTTCACAGAAGCTTCTGGCGGAGGATATTCTCCCACGGAATTCACAGAATACACAGAAGCTTCTGGCGGAGAAGAGCCTCCCACGGATTTCACAGATGTACACAGATTTTTCTTCTCCGCCAGTCGTTTCTGTGTGTTCCGTGAATTCTGTGGGAAGATAGTTTGGTGGCTGCGTGGGTATGGCAGGGATGCCATACCTTCCTAATTTGTGCATATCCGTGCAATCTGTGGGAGTTTTCGTAGGAGGGTATGGCATCCCTGCCATACCCACGCCGCCCTCCGAATTCCTTCCACAGAACCCACTCCAAGTTTGTTTGCGCAAGTCCTCCCACAGAATTCACAGAATTCACAGAAGTTTCTGGCGGAGGATATTCTCCCACGGATTTCACAGAATACACAGAAGCTTCTGGCGGAGAAGAGCCTCCCACGGATTTCACAGATGTACACAGATTTTTCTTCTCCGCCAGTCGTTTCTGTGTGTTCCGTGAATTCTGTGGGAAGATAGTTTGGTGGCTGCGTGGGTATGGCAGGGATGCCATACCCTCCTAATCTGTGCGCATCCGTGCAATCTGTGGGAGTTTTCGTAGGAGGGTATGGCATTCCTGCCATACCCACGCCGCCCTCCAAATTCCTTCCACAGAACCCACTCCAAGTTTGTTTGCGCAAGTCCTCCCACAGAATTCACGGAATTCACAGAAGTTTCAGGCGGAGAATATCCTCCCACAGATTTCACAGATGTACACAGATTTTTCTTCTCCGCCAGTTGTTTCTGTGTGTTCCGTGAATTCTGTGGGAAGATAGTTTTGTGGCTGCGTGGGTATGGCAGGGATGCCATACCCTCCTAATCTGTGCATATCCGTGCAATCTGTGGGAGAATACCTTGCGCCAGAAACTTCTGTGGGTTCTGTGGCTTCTGTGGGAAGATAGTTTGGTGGCTGCCTGATGGACAATCTTTGGGTGGAAAATAAAAAAATGGAATTAAATGGAATTGTTGTTTCGATTTTTTTTGTATCTTTGCCACGAGAATATCATAATATAACTAACTAAAACAAATTAACAAAAAAGCATGAAGAAAAAAGTACTTCTGTCTACACTTGCTATGGCTGCGTTCATGTCAGCTATGCCGAGTGTAAACGCTGTTGCTGCTGATGACAGCAAAGCAAGCGCTATTTACGACTTCAGTGGTTTTAACGATAAGACCCTTATCGACCTTTTCTACAAGGTTTACCAAGATGGTCGTAAGTATCCTACTGAAGCAGAGTTCGCAGCAGCTGGTATCCAGCAGAGTGACATCGCCTTTATCCGTTCGCACGTGCGCAACAAGGGCATCATCGACCGCGCAGGTCGTCTTGTCAAGGACACTTACGAGAAGCGTAACCTTTGGATGAACATTCCGATGGATGTGGGTAAGGATGGTGCAGTAGGTCATCCGAATAGCCGCTTCGCAAGCGATGTTTACTCGATGTGGAACTACACTAATCTATTCGGTGCTTGGAATCACGGACTCTTCTCGACTCCTGCAGCATGGACAGACGCTGCTCACAAGAATGGTACTGGTATGTTCTCTGGTATTAAGTTCTTTGAGAGTTGGGGTACTACCTCGAGTGCTTGGATTGACTATTGCACAGAAACTGACTCTAAAGGCAACTACAAGTACATCGACCCGATTATCAACTGCTTGATGTACTTCGGTTTCGATGGTATCAACTACAACTGGGAGGATGCTGGCTACCAAGAGGAGGATGTCACCAATTTCCATAAGGGACTTTGGAAGAAGGCAAAGGAGAATGGCTTCGACGATTTCCACTGTGGTATCTATACTCCTTCAAATAATTTGCCTGCTACGAATGGTAATATTCTATTCGGAGATGAGACTGGTCGCACATTTGAACTTATGCTCAACTATAGTGATGGCGATTTCACTTCGTCTTATGCTATGGAAAACTCGGCAAAAGTTGCAATTTCTCAGATGGGCACAACAGATGGTCTATACGCTGGTATGTGGTTTGTAAACATGGACCGTCGTTGGACTTCACTTAATGCTAACGACTATACAAAGCAGGTGAGTATCTGTCTCTGGGGCGAGCACGCACAGAGTCGTATCTGGTCGTATAACTCAGGTGCAGATGCTTATGAGCAGCAGGCTAACTATCAGTATCTTCAGGAGCGTTTGATGTCGGGTGGCAACCGTAACCCACTCAATCGTCCAGCTATCAGCAATACCGGCAACAACTGGGAGGCTTCAGGTACAAAGAAGCCTCTGCAGACATACGCAGGTTTGGCATCATGGATTCCGGAGCGTTCTACAATCCACGGCAACCTGCCGTTTGGCACAAACTTCAGCCTTGGTAATGGCGACCGCTACGCTTACAAGGGAAAGAAGACTGCAGGTTCATGGTACAACATGGCTACACAGGACGTAGTTCCGACATACCGCTGGCTCGTTGTTAAACCAGGTACACAGACCGTAAGCACCGATGTCGACGTAGTGTTCACACACGCTGACCAGTATATCGGCGGTACCAGCCTCTTGCTCACAGGTAAGGCTACAGCAGCAGGCACAGACGTAGTGCTCTACAAGACCGACCTCAACGTGTCGGCAGGCAACCCGTTCGCTAAGATTGCCGTTAAGAGCGGCAAGGAGGGCACAAACGCTTCTTCGCTCTACGTAATCGTTCAGAAGGCTGATGGTTCTTGGGTAGAGGCACCGGTAGGCAACGTAACAGGTGCTAACTGGCAGGAAGTGAAGGTGGCTCTCAACGGCGTTTCTAAGAGCGACGTCATCAAGCACATCGGTCTGCGCGTTAAGGGTAGCGACGACGCTTATAAGATGTACGTAGGTAAGCTCGAAATCAACGACGACGTTAAGGCTAAACCAGCTGAAATCAAGGATCTTAACGTAGAGGTTAAGGACGAGTACAAGACTATGCTCACAGCTAAGGTGTTCTGGAATGTAGACGCACAGGCTCAGAAGCGCGCTGCTTGGGGTCTCGTTTACAACGACGAGGCTAACATCGACCACTTCGAGATTCTCTATAAGAACGGCGAGAACGGCAAGGTTTCTGAAGTAGGACGCACCTCAAGCTGGGGTACTGTCGTTCCAGACATCGTGCTCGAGGGCGAGGCTGACGAGCCGTACATCGGCGTACGCTCAGTGTCTACCGACCTGAAGAGCTACTCACCGGTTAAGTGGGTGAAGGTTACACGCGGTGACTACGCTCAGCTTCCTGCGACTCCGGTTGTCGACTATCCTATCAGCCAGCTCGACCCGAACGCCGACGGTGTTTCGACTGCTCAGAGAACACGCTACGTTACTGACGTAACAACAACCGGCGCAACAGGTAACCTCGACTACCATGGCGGTAAAGCCATCGCCGATGGCACCAACTACAGTCACCCAGAGGGTCACGTACTTAAGATCAAGCAGGGCGAAACCGTTAATCTTATGCTCAAGGGTTACGACGCAAGCGACGGTTTGAAGTACTGCTTCGTAGGTGCATGGATTGACTTCAACTGTGACAAGGAGTTCCACCCGAACGACATCAAGGACGATCCGGCAAATGGTGAGCGTCTGTTCAAGTTCGGTGAGGCACGTCACCAAGGTGGCTATCCAGAGCTTCAGAACCCGGGCAAGACATGGACATTCACTGTTCCTAATGATGCTACACCGGGCAAGAGCCGTCTGCGCGTAGTTTACTCTGACCTCTGGTTCGAGGGTGCATTCCTGCCTTCAGGCTACACAAGCAAGGGCTTCACAATCGACTTCGACGTAGAGATCACTGGCGACAACCCGGGCCGCGGCGCAGGTGCTGACATCCACGACCAGGGCGTAGCTGACGAGCCGGAGATGCTTGGTGGCACAGTTGGCGCAATCAACTCTGCAAGCCAGGGCGTTTCTAAGGTTGAGTCTGCAGAAGGCAAGTTCAACTTCCAGAACGTAGAGAAGGCATGGGTTTACGATGCAAGCGGCGTACTCGTTAAGTACCTCGTTAACCCGACATCGTTCGACGCTCAGCAGCTCGCTTCAGGCGTTTACCTCGTGAAGATGCAGAACGGCAACATCATCCGTTCGCAGAAGCTCGTGAAGTAAAAGCCCCTCCCAACCCTCCCCGTCGGGGAGGGCTAAGGATAGCCTAAAGAGGCTTGCTTCGGCTTAGCTTCCTTGGCTTAGAAAGGCTTAAGAAGGCTTAGTTCGGCTTAAACGCTGCCTTATACAGGCTTAGGCAAAACAACAATAGGAAAGGCGCAACCGCACGGGTTGCGCCTTTTTTCATAGCAAAACTGCGCATTTGTTTGTTTTTCTCACCGCAAAAGTGTAGTTTTGCAGAATAAAACCCTAAGGAGCATGACAGAGAAAAACGAAAGAAGGTTGCCAGTTGGCTTGCAGTCTTTTACAGAAATCCGAAGAAAGAAGTATTTGTATGTTGACAAGACCGATATTATTTGGAATCTTGCCAATAAAAACAAGAAGTACAATTACTTGAGTCGCCCACGTCGATTTGGAAAGTCGGTGTTGGTAGACACGCTTCAAGCCTATTTCGAAGGTAGGAGAGAGCTGTTTGAGGGTTTAAAGATAATGCAGTTGGAGAAAGACTGGGTGAATCGTCCGGTCGTACGTTTAGATATGAGTCTTGGAGGAGCTGATGAGCAGGCTCTGCGTTCGTATCTGGATATGGCATTTCGTGATTACGAAAAGGTGTGGGATGTGGAAACGGTTTCGGGATATTCTCTTGCAAACAGATTTCATAATATCATTGTCAGTGCATATAAAAAAACGGGTGAGCAGGTGGCTATCCTAATAGATGAATACGACTCTCCGTTGCAGCATTCGTGGCACACACCTGATCATGAAGCCTGTACCTCTGTTTATCGCGAAGTGTTTGCAGTGCTTAAAGCCGACGACCAGTATGAGCGTTTTGTCTTTCTTACAGGCATAACCAAGTTTACGCAAATATCGCTCTTCTCGGTTCTAAACAACATAAGCAATATTAGTTTTGAGGCTCCATACGCAGCTGTTTGTGGTATAACAAAGTCGGAGATAAAAGAATACTTCCGACCAGAGATAGCAAGTATGGCAGAGCAAAATGGTTGGACGGAGGATAATACTGTGCAGCACTTGAAGGACTATTATGACGGCTATCATTTTAGTCATAATAATATGGTAGATGTGTTCAATCCGTTCAGCCTTATAAATGCTTTGGCTGATGGCGAGCTGCGCAACTATTGGGCAGCATCGGGTGCTACATCGTTACTGCCGAAATTTGTTGACGACATGGAAATAAGGTTGAATGACTTCGATCACAGTGCCCTGCCAAGTACAATAATAGAGACTTCGGATGTAACGGGTGGTGGTGCAGAGTTGTTCCTTTATCAGTCGGGTTATCTTACAATAAAAGGATATGACGAGGGCGTTTATTTCCTTGGTATTCCTAATCAAGAAGTTCGTCAGTCGCTTAATAGCATTGTGCTTCCGGCGTTGGCGATGCGCCGTAATGGTGACATCCAGTCTGCACAAGCCATGCTTACGGTGCATCTTCGCAATGGTAATTTGCCAGAGGCGAAGAAATTACTGAAGGCTTTAATAGCAGACGTTCCATACAGTAACAAGAAGCTTGCGAGTATGGATATGGAGGAACGCTATCGCTTGATTATGAGCACTATCTTCAATGCTATAGGCTTCCGTGTGGAAGTGGAGCATATGCTCTCAACGGGCAGGATAGACATCGTTGTGGAAACACCGCGTATCATTTATGTTATGGAGTTGAAGCTATCAAACAATGGTGGCATTTCTGCTGCCGAACAACAGATATGTGAAAATCGCTATATAGAGCCTTTCAAGGCAGACGGCCGTAAGGTTATAGCCCTTGCTGTTGAACTTGATGCTATGGGCAAGGGACTTGTAGATTGGAAAGTTTGCAAAAGCAATTGAGAGAGTTTTTGTTCTATTGGCGTGAATAAATAAAAACAAAGAAAAAATGAACAAAACAGTAATTCTAACGCTTACAGCAGCAGCCCTGCTGTCGACAACCGACGCTATGGCACAGTTGAAATATCCGGCAACGGCGAAGGACAACACCGTTGACGAGTACTTCGGAGAGAAGGTGGCAGACCCGTATCGCTGGTTGGAGAACGACACAAGCGCAGCTACGGCGGAGTGGGTGAGAGAGGAGAACCTCGTGAGCCGGAAATATCTCGACAACATACCCATGCGCAAGGCGATACTGAAGCGCCTGAAGGAGACCGCTAACTACGAGAAGCGCGGCATGACATTCGAGCGCGGCGGCAAGTGGTACGCCTACCGCAACGACGGACTGCAGAACCAGGCGGTGCTCTACCAGATGGACCGCTACGACGCGCCCGTCAGCGAGTGGCGCGTGTGGCTCGACCCGAATACGCTGAGCACCGACGGCACGGTGGCACTGAAGAGCACAACGTTCTCGCACGACGGCAAGTATATGGCGTATGTCATCTCGCGCAACGGATCGGACTGGGAGGAGATATACGTGAAGGACGTGGCGACGGGCAAGACGCTCGACGACCATATCGTGTGGGCGAAGTTCACGAAAGCCACATGGGTGGGCGACGGCTTCTACTATAGTGCGTATGACGCGCCCGAGAAAGGCAAGGAGACATCAGCCAAGAACGCCGTGCAGAAGATATACTACCACCGCATTGGTACACCGCAGAGCGACGACCGCCTGTTCTATCAGAACCCGTCGCAGCCGCTGCGCTTCTACGAGGTGAGCGTGAACAAGGAGGAGACCGTGATGTACCTCACTGAGGCAGGCATGGACAACGGCAATAACCTCTATGTGCGCGACATGACGCAGCCCGATGCGCAGTTCATACAGATGTGCTCCGACCCACAATATATATATACGCCTGTGGAGACCGTTGGCAACCGCATGTACATACTCACAAACGCCGGTGCACCGAAGTACCGACTCATGGTGGCAGACGTGAGCAGCCCGGGCTACGCCGACTGGAAAGAACTGGTGGGCGAGGGCGAGAGCGTGCTCGAGGACGTTACGTTCACCGCTGACAACCGCATGATACTGCAGTACGCCAAGGACAACTGCAACCAGCTTTACGTTTACGACACCGACGGCAACCGACTCAGTGAGATTGAGCTGCCCACGTTCGGCACAACATCCGTGAGCGGTGCACGCGGACAGAAAGAATTGTTCTACTCGTTCACATCGTACACCACACCAGGTGCCATCTACAGCTATGATATGACTACGGCGAAGAGCACGCTGCTGTCTACGCCGAAGCTTGCATTCCGCACACAGGACTACGTCACGGAGATGCTTTTCTACACCTCGAAGGACGGCACACGCGCTCCGCTCTTCATCACGCACAAGAAGGGGTTGAAGCTGAACGGCAAGAACCCGCTGCTGCTCTACGGCTACGGCGGCTTCAACGTGACGTACAAACCACACTTCCTGTCGAACATGATTCCGTTCATGGAGCGCGGCGGCGTATATGTTCACGCTGTGCTGCGCGGTGGCGGTGAGTATGGCGAGCAGTGGCACGTGGCTGGCACGAAGCTGCAGAAGCAGAACGTGTTCGACGACTTCATCTCGGCTGCCGAATTCCTTATTGATAAGGGCTACACCTCGAAGAACTATCTCGCCATACAGGGCGGAAGCAACGGCGGACTGCTCGTCGGAGCCTGCATGACGCAGCGCCCCGACCTCTTCCGTGTCTGCCTGCCCGCAGTGGGCGTTATGGATATGTTGCGCTATCATAAGTTCACCATCGGCTGGAACTGGGCACCCGACTACGGCACATCGGAGGATTCGAAGGAGATGTTTGAGTATCTCAGAGCATACTCGCCGCTTCACACGCTAAAGCCCGGCGTGCATTATCCGGCTACGCTCGTCACCACAGCCGACCACGACGACCGCGTGGTGCCAGCCCACTCGTTCAAGTTTGCGGCACGCCTGCAGGAGTGTCAGGGCGGCACGGCTCCGGTGCTCATCAGTATCGGCGTGAACGCCGGACACGGCGGAGGAAAGCCGTTGGCAAAACGACTCGAAGAGACTGCAGATGCCATCAGCTTCACGCTCTGGAACATGGGTGTGAAGAAATAATCATGGAATAAGGCAAGAGGGAACACGCCCGACAGGGCATCAAGAACAAACAGAGAAAAAAGCAGGATATGGTACCACAGGAATATCAGAAGTTCTACTTGAAAGACGTGACGTTCGTCAATTTGATGATGCGTCGCATATACAACGTGCTTATCGTGGCTAACCCCTACGATGCGTTCATGCTTGAGGACGACGGACGCGTGGAGGAGAAGATATACAACGAGTATGTGGAGCTCGGTCTGCGCTATCCGCCTACGTTCACACAGGTGAGCACCACGGAGGAGGCGCGACAGGTGCTGCGTACGATGCACATCGACCTCGTAATCTGTATGCCGGGCAACGCCGACAACGACGCGTTCAGCGTGGCGCGTGACATAAAGGCGGAGTTCCCACATATGCACTGCATAGTGCTCACGCCCTTCTCGCATGGCATCACGAAGCGCATGGAGAACGAAGACCTCTCCATCTTCGACTACGTGTTCTGCTGGCTCGGCAACACCAACCTCATTCTCTCCATTATCAAGCTGATAGAGGACAAGATGAACCTTGAGCACGACATCGACGAGGGTGGCGTGCAGATGATATTGTTGGTGGAGGACAGCATACGCTTCTACAGCTCCATACTGCCCAACCTCTACAACTACATACTCGCGCAGAGCAAACGCTTCTCTACCGAGGCTCTCAACCGCCACGCTGCTTCGCTGCGTATGCGTGGCAGACCGAAAGTGGTGTTGGCGCGCAACTATGAGGAGGCGATGGCACTCTACGAACGCTACTCGGACAACGTGCTCGGCGTGATTAGCGACGTGCGCTTCCCAATACACGGCGTGAAGGACAGCGAGGCGGGTCTGAAGTTGATGCGCGAGATAAGAAAGACCGACCCCTACCTGCCGCTGATACTCGAAAGTTCGGAGTCGGAGAACCGCGCAAAGGCAGAGGCGGAAGGCTTCCGCTTCGTAGATAAAAACTCGAAGAAGATGTCGCTCGACCTGCATAAGATGCTCGAGGAACACCTCGGCTTCGGCGACTTCATCTTCCGCGACCCGAAGACAAAGGCGGAGATAATGCGCATCCACTCGCTGAAGGAGCTGCAGGACAATATTTTCAAGATTCCCGACGACTCGATGCTCTACCACATCTCGCGCAACCATATGAGCCGCTGGCTGTCGGCGCGTGCCATCTTCCCCGTGTCGATGTTTCTGAAGACCGTGACGTGGGAGCGACTGAAGGATATCACAGCCCACCGCGAGATTATCTTCGACGCCATTGTGCAGTACCGCCACATGAAGAATATTGGCGTGGTGGCGGTGTTCGACCGCATGAAGTTCGATGCTTACTCCCACTTCGCACGCATCGGCGACGGTTCGCTCGGCGGAAAGGGTAGAGGCTTGGCGTTCCTCGACAACATCATCAAGACACACCCCGAATTCAACTCGCTGGAGGGAGCCACTGTGCAGATACCGCGCACCGTGGTGCTCTGCACCGATGTGTTCGACCAGTTCATGGAGCAGAACAACCTCTATCAGATTGCACTCAGCGACGCCTCGGACGACGACATACTGCGCCACTTCCTGCGTGCGCAGCTGCCCGACTCGCTCATAGCCGATTTCTTCACGTTCTTCGAGGCAGTGAAGAGTCCGATAGCCATACGCTCGTCGTCGCTGCTCGAAGATGCCCACTATCAGCCCTTCGCCGGCATCTACTCTACGTACATGATTCCGTACCTCGACGACAAGTATGCCATGCTTGAGATGTTGGCGTGCGCCATAAAAGGTGTCTATGCCTCGGTCTACTATCGCGACTCGAAGGCTTACATGACAGCCACGAGCAATGTCATCGACCAGGAGAAGATGGCTGTGATACTGCAGGAAGTGGTGGGCAAGCAGTTCGACGGACGCTACTACCCGAACATATCGGGCGTGCTACGCTCGCTCAACTACTACCCCATAGGCGACGAGCGTGCTGAGGATGGCATCGCCTCGCTCGCACTGGGCTTGGGCAAGTATATCGTCGACGGCGGACAGACGCTGCGCGTGTCGCCATACCATCCGCACCAGGTGTTGCAGACCTCCGAACTGGAGACGGCACTGCGCGAGACGCAGACACGCTTCTACGCTCTCGACACGCGGCATGTGGGCAACGACTTCAAGGTGGATGATGGTTTTAATATCCTAAATCTGAAGGTGAAGGAGGCGGAGCGCGACAACTCGCTCAACTTTATCGCCTCGACCTACGACCCATATGATCAGGTGATACGCGACGGACTGTACGAGGGTGGCAGAAAGGTGATATCGTTCGCCGGAGTGCTGCAGCAGGGTGTGTTTCCACTGCCCGAGCTGCTGCAGATGTCAATGCGCTACGGTGCAGAGGCTATGCGCCGACCGGTGGAGATAGAGTTCGCATGTAACCTCAACGCCGACCGCACAGGGTCGCTCTACCTACTGCAGATTCGCCCCATTGTCGACCAGAAGCAGATGCTCGACGAAGACCTCGCGGCGATACCCGACACCGACTGCCTGTTGCGCTCGCACAACTCGCTCGGGCATGGTGTGACGGAAGACGTGACCGACGTGGTGTACGTGAAGACCGACGACCGCTTCTCGGCTGCCAACAACCCGACGATAGCACGCGAAATAGAAAAACTGAACAAGGAATATCTCGACCGCGGCACAAACTACGTGCTTGTAGGTCCGGGCAGATGGGGTTCGAGCGATTCGTGGTTGGGCATACCCGTGAAGTGGCCACATATATCGGCAGCGCGTGTCATCGTGGAGGTGGCGCTGAAGAACTACCGCGTAGACCCAAGTCAGGGCACTCACTTCTTCCAAAATCTCACGTCGTTCGGTGTGGGCTACTTCACCATCGACGAAAACCGCAACGATGGCTGCTTCCACAAGGCGACGCTCGACGCAATGCCGGCTGTAGAAGAAACAGAATACGTGCGCGTGGTGCGCTTCGAGAAAGGACTAAGAATAATGATGGATGGAAAGAAAGGTGAAGGAGTGATTGCCGCTATATGATAAAGCGATGCTTAAATTTTGTTTATGATTAATACGCAGGTGCCCATAGGGGGTGCAGCAGTCTCTGCTGCACCAACCAAGCAGTTGGTACACTTCTTGCTCTGGTTGGAGCAGTGTAGCTTGGTTGGTGCACTTGAGACAAGTGCACCCCCTGCAAGTGCACCCCCTGGGGCGTGGTCGGCTTACTTAACAGCGATGCACTCCACCTCGACCAAAGCGTTCTTCGGCAGAGTCTTCACTGCAACTGCAGAGCGAGCCGGGAACGGCTGTGAGAAGAATTCGGCGTAAACCTCGTTCATGGCAGCAAAGTCAGCCATGTCGCTGAGGAATACAGTAGTCTTGACAACATGCTGCAGGTCGGTACCTGCTTCCTCGAGGATGTGCTTAGCGTTGGTGAGCGACTGGCGTGTCTGCTCCTTTACGCCGCCCTCTGCGAATGCACCTGTTGCAGGGTCGATAGGCAGCTGACCCGATGCGAATACCATGCCGTTAGCCTCTACGGCCTGTGAGTACGGACCGATAGCTGCTGGAGCTTTCTCTGTGTTAATCTGTTTGTTCATAGTTCTTTTGGGTTTAAAATGTTATTGTTAGTCTTTTTTACTTTAGTCGGAGGCATTAGGGGGTGCACTTGTCTCAAGTGCACCAACCGAACAGATCAGCCGAATAGGATGTGTCATTAACTTGATTGGTGCACTTGAGACAAGTGCACCCCCTGCAAGTGCCCTCCTACTTCTTCCTGCTGCAAAAGTACACTAAAAACTGGAGAAAACGAAACTTTTGTGCTTGTTAAATAATTCTAAATATTCGTTACTGCTTATTGTATATCACTTCTATATAATAAAAAATGTGTAATTTTGCAGACCGATTATTTGGGGATACACTTAGAGTCCCCTGCATGAGGGTGTTAATAGCGTTTGTCGAAAAGGCCAGACGGCGTGGTTAGTGAATCGCTCGTGCAAGAAAAATAAATGTTTTTTAGTAGTAATATTTTAATTAAAAAAATGAACACTTTAAGTTACAAGACTATTTCCGTTAACAAGGAAACAGCTAAGAAGGAGTGGGTGGTTATCGATGCCACAGACCAGGTTGTAGGTCGTCTCTGCTCTAAGGTAGCAAAGCTCATCCGCGGAAAGTACAAGCCAACTTTCACTCCGCACGTAGACTGCGGTGACAACGTTATCATCATCAACGCTGCTAAGGCAGTTTTCACAGGTAAGAAGGAAACTGACAAGGTCTACACACGTTATACTGGCTATCCTGGTGGACAGCGCTTCAACACTCCGGCAGAGCTCCGCAAGCGTCCGGACGGTATGGACAAGATTATCCGTCACGCTGTGAAGGGTATGCTCCCGAAGGGTCCGCTCGGTCGTCGTCTTCTCGACAACCTCTATATCTATGACGGTACAGAGCACAAGCACGAGGCACAGCAGCCGAAGGCTATCGATATTAACCAGTATAAATAAAGCATAAGACATGGAAATGATTAATGCAATTGGTCGCCGTAAGAGTGCCGTAGCTCGTGTATATCTCACAGAGGGCACCGGTAAGATCACTATCAATAAGGAAGAACTCACAAAGTATTTCCCATCAGCAATCCTGCAGTACGTTGTTAAGCAGCCGCTGCTCCTGCTCGGTGTGGAAGAGAAATATGACATCAAGGTAAACCTCGACGGTGGCGGCTTCACAGGTCAGAGCCAGGCTCTTCGCCTCGCTATCGCTCGCGCACTCGTTAAGGTTAACGCTGAGGACAAGAAGACTCTCAAGGTACAGGGCTTCCTCACACGTGACGCTCGTGAGGTTGAACGTAAGAAGCCGGGTCAGCCGAAGGCACGCCGTCGCTTCCAGTTCAGCAAGCGTTAATATCAAACAGTCTTGGTGTCTTTCTATGCTGCTGCTTGATGCGGCGGCTTAGAATGCTCCGGACAACGTTTAGCATCCAAACTCGCGAGACCGAACATTCGTTACTCGTGGGCTGGTTCAATTCAACTCAAAGGAAAGTAAACAATTTTAACAAACAAAGAAAATGTCAAGAACTAATTTTGACCAGTTGTTAGAGGCAGGCTGTCACTTTGGCCACCTCCGTCGTAAGTGGAATCCGGCAATGGCTCCTTATATCTTCATGGAGCGCAATGGTATTCATATCATCGATTTGCACAAGACCGTAGCTAAGGTTGACGAGGCTGCAGAAGCTCTCAAGCAGATCGCAAAGTCAGGCAAGAAGATCCTGTTCGTCGCTACTAAAAAACAAGCTAAGGACGTAGTTGCTGAGAAAGCAGCGAGCGTAAACATGCCTTACGTTATCGAGCGTTGGCCGGGCGGTATGCTCACCAACTTCCCGACAATCCGCAAGGCTGTTAAGAAAATGGCGAACATCGACAAACTCATGAACGACGGTACATTCTCAAAGCTCTCTAAGCGTGAGCTTCTGCAGGTGACACGTCAGCGCGCTAAGCTGGAGAAGAACCTCGGTTCTATCGCTGACTTGACTCGCCTCCCGAGTGCTTTGTTCGTTGTCGACGTTATGAAGGAGAACATCGCTGTGCGCGAGGCTAACCGCCTCGGTATCCCTGTGTTCGCTATGGTCGACACCAACTCTGACCCGCGCAACATCGACTACATCATCCCGGCTAACGACGACGCTAAGGATTCTATCGACGTAGTTCTCTCAGCTTGCTGCGGTGCTATCGCAGAAGGTCTTGAGGAGCGCAAGGTAGAGAAGGCTGACGAGAAGGCTGCTGCTGAGCAGAAGGAGGGCAAGGCTCCCCGCAAGGCTCGCAAGGAAGAGGCTGAGGCTGCTGAGTAAGCAACTATAATACATATAAATCGGAAATTCTTTAATTCGTAAATCAAGATTTTGGAATGGAGAATTTCCGATTTTTAGGTTAAAAAGCAATCAATCATCAATAATTAATAATTAATTAATAACTTAAGAAAAATGGCTGTTTCAATTGAAGACATCAAGAAACTTCGCGCTATGACAGGTGCTGGTCTTGCAGACGTAAAGAAGGCTCTGACAGAGGCAGAAGGTGATTTCGATAAGGCAAAGGACTTGCTCCGTGAGCGTGGACTCGCTATCGCTGCAAAGCGTTCTGACCGCGAGACATCTAACGGTTGTGTACTCGTTAAGAAGGTAGGCAGTTTCGCTGCTATCATCGCTCTCAAGTGTGAGACCGACTTCGTGGCCAACGGTGCTGACTTCATCAAGCTCACATCTGATATCCTTGACGCTGCTATCGCTGCTAAGGCTCAGACTCTCGACGAGGTTAAGGCTTTGGCTCTCGGCGAGTCTGACGTTCAGGCTGCTGTTACAGCACGCTCTGGTATCACTGGCGAGAAGATGGAGCTCGATGGCTACTGCGTACTCGAGGGTGAGAACGTAGAGGTTTACGACCACATGAACAAGCACACTCTCTGCACAATGGTGCAGCTCAACAAGGAGAACGCTGAGGTAGGTCACAAGATCGCTATGCAGGTAGCTGCTATGAAGCCGCTCGCACTCGACGAAAGATCAATCTCTGATGATATGAAGGACGAGGAGTTCAAGGTAGCTGTTGAGAAGACTAAGGAAGAGCTCGTAGAGAAGGCAGTGAACGCTGCTCTCCACAAGGCTGGTCTCAACCCGAACCACTTCGACTCTGAGGACCACATCGAGTCTAACCAGGGCAAGGGCTGGATCACAGCAGAGGACGTAGCTAAGTTCCGCGAGATCAAGGAGACTGTAGGCGCTGAGGCTACAGCTAAGCTCAACCCGACAATGATTGAGAACATCGCTAAGGGTCGCGTTGCAAAGTTCCTCAAGGAGGTGTGCCTCGTTAACCAGGAGTTCCAGTTCGGCGACGAAGCTAAGCAGAACGTTGCTGGCTATCTCAAGTCTCAGGACAAGGATCTGAAGATCGTTGCTTACAAGCGCTTCACTCTTGCTGCTGAGTAATTAGAGAAATCAATTACGCATAATTAATATTGGAGCCGTAGAGGGTGAATAGCCTTCTGCGGCTTTTTAATTTTCATTGCTTATGAAGATATTTGCTGTAGGTATGAACTACCTCGAACACAATAAAGAGCTGCATGGTGCGTTATATAAACCAGAGGAGCCCGTTATCTTTACAAAAGCCGACTCGGCACTGCTGAAGGATCACAAGCCCTTCTTCATCCCCGATCACCTCGGACGCATCGACTATGAGACTGAGCTTGTTGTGCGCATTTCGCGCCTCGGCAAGACTATCTCTGAGCGTTTCGCTCCGCGTTATTACGATGCCGTGACGGTGGGCATCGACTTCACCGCACGCGAGTTGCAGAAGAAGTTGCGCGCCGAGGGTAAGCCGTGGGAACTGTGCAAGGGCTTTGATGGTTCGGCTGCGATAGGCGACTGGGTGCCGTTGGAGAAGTTCCGCGACGTGCAGGCAATCCATTTCCACCTCGACATCAACGGCAAGACCGTGCAGGAGGGATGCACCAGCGACATGCTCTATCGTGTAGACGAGCTGATCGCGTACATCTCGCAGTTCTTCACGCTGAAGACCGGCGATATTCTATTCACTGGTACACCCGCAGGCGTGGGTCCGGTGAACATCGACGACAAGCTGGAGGGCTACCTCGAAGACCGCAAAGTGCTGGAGTTCAGCTGCAAGTAGAACTACAGGGGAAGTTCTCCCACAGAATACACAGATTTCACAGAAGGGACTGCTAAGATATTCTCCCACAGATGTCACGGAAGGGATTGCTAAGATATTCTCCCACAGATGTCACAGATGTACACAGATATATGAGGGTATGGCATCCATGCCATGCCCACGCAGCCATCCAAACTTCTGTGAGTTCTGTGAATTCCGTGGGTGTACTTACACCAAACATCTGTGTTCATTCGTGAAATCCGTGGGAGTATAAACGTTCTTGTAGAACACACGGCACTATCCGTTGGATAATGCGGTTCCTAACACTTGTGGAAACAAATAAAGAAAAGACATGAAATTACGCCATACCATATTAATGCTGCTGACAGTCTGCGCGGTGCTACCCGCAAGTGCCCAGCAGTTCTTCCACCTCACAGCCGATGAGCTGCGTGTCGATACCTTGTACGCACCGCAGTTCACACACGTCACGCCTCTGCCCGAAGCGTGGCGCGACTCCGTGTACACCGTCAGCGTTGTCTATCCTGAGTATGCGGATATGCGAGCTACGGATGTGGCGAACTACAAGCGTATCGAGAGCGAGCTGCCCGACGCAGAGCCACGTGTGGAGACCCACGTGACGTACGACCGCAAGCGAGCGTCGCTCCTCACCACCGTCAACCCCGTGGTGTACCGCGACGGACGCTACAAGCAGCTCGTGAGTTTCATGTTGCGCTGCGAGGCACGTGCCAAGGACGACGTGCACCGCAAGGCGGCGTTGAGCGCAGGAGCCGTGCGTGCAGATGCTCAGGTGAACGTGTGGGACACGCTGCCTGCGGCAAAACGCTATGCCAAGCAGAGCGTACTACACGAGGGACGTTGGGCGAAGATAAGTGTGGCAGAGTCGGGTATTCATCAGCTCACCTCGGCACTCGTGCGTCAGGCGGGCTTCACCGATATTAATAAGGTGAAGATATATGGATATGGCGGAAATCTAATCAACGAGACACTCGAAGCGAAAGACCTCGTGGAGCAGGACGACCTGAAAGAAGTGCCCACCTGCGAGGTGGATGGCAAGCGACTCTTCTACGCTCGCGGTCCAGTGTCGTGGGAGACCGAAACTGCCGAACGCCGAACGCGCAACTACTACTCCAACTATGGCTATTACTTCCTCACCGAGGACACATCGTCTGAGCCTGCGAAGGTAGACTACGACACGTTCGTCGCTTCGTTCTACCCCTCACCCGACTTCTATCACGACCTGCACGAGCAGGATGGCTACTCATGGTACAAGGGTGGACGCAACTTTTTCAGTGCGCAGCAGGTATCGCAAGGCTCATACACGACTGTCGACATCCCTGAGAACCCCAACGCCACGAAGGGCAATCTCTACGTTGTGGTAACGTCGAGCAACTACTGCAAGGTGCAAGTGGAGTACAACGACTCCATCGTGGGCACGTTGCAGACCTCTAACTCCAACAATAGTTACATCTACGGCTGCGAGAGTCGTGGCACCTACCGCGTACCAGCCGTGAAGGGCACGGCGAAGGTGAAGCTCTCGGTGCTTAGCGGTTCTAATCCGATGCGCCTTGACATGGTGTCGATGGCGTGGAACAAGCCGCGCCCACTGCCCGACCTCAAGACTGCTACCTTCCCCGTACCTAATTACGTGTACAACATAATGAACCAGAACCACCATGCCGACCCACAAGCCGACTTGGTGATTATCATACCTACGTCGCAGAAACTGCTGAAGCAGGCGCAGCGACTGAAGGCGTTCCACGAGCAGCACGACTCGATGACGGTGAACCTTGTGCCTGCCGACGAACTCTATAATGAGTTCTCGAGTGGTACCCCCGATGCTTCGGCGTACCGCCGCTACATGAAGATGCTCTACGACCGTTCCACTGGCGAGAACGACCGTCCGAAGTACTTGTTGCTCTTCGGCGACTGTCTGTGGGACAACCGCATGATTACATCTCACAACACGGGCAAGAGCACTGACGACTATCTCTTAGCTTTCGAGAGCGAGAACTCATACGACCGTCGTGTCTGCTACATCGACGACAGCTTCCATGCTATGCTCGACGACGGCGAAGGTTTGAAACCGATGTATGTCGACAAGCTCGACATCGGCGTGGGACGTTTCCCCGTAGTGAGCGATGCGGAGGCGAAGATAATGGTGGACAAGACCATCAACTACGCCGAGAACGGCAACGGCGGTTCGTGGCAGAACACGATAATGTTCATGGGCGATGACGGCGACAGCAATCTGCACATGAAGGATGCCAATCTTGTGGCTAACCAAGTGGCAGCGGCACATCCGCAGTATGTTGTGAAGAAGGTGATGTGGGATGCCTACAAGATGCAGGCTGGTGCCGCGGGCAATAGCTATCCCGAGGTGACGAACGTCGTAAAGAAGCAACAGCAGCAGGGCGCACTCATCATGGATTATGCAGGACACGGCTCCGAGATACTTATCTCGCACGAGAAGGTGCTCGGCATAAGCGACTTCGCTGAGTTCACAAATAAGAACATGCCACTATGGGTGACAGCCTCGTGCGATATCATGCCGTTCGACAACGGTGAGGCTACTATCGGCGAGACGGCACTGCTCAACTCTAAGGGCGGAACAATGGCGTTCTATGGCACCACGCGCACCGTGTATGCTTCGTACAACACCACGCTCAACTCGGCGTTTATGAAACATGTACTCACCTATGAGACTGACGGCAAACCGATAGCCCTCGGCGAGGCTGTGCGCCGTGCGAAGAACGAAATGAACGGAAAGAGTCTGGCAGAAAACTCGCTGCAGTACTCGTTGCTCGGCGACCCTGCACTACGTCTGCATCTGCCCACAGCGCACATCATTATCGACTCTATCAACGGGGTCGACCTGACAAAGGCGAACGCTGAGGTGGCGATGAAGGCAGGTTCGCTCGTCACTATAGCCGGACATGTGGAGAACAACGACGACTTCAACGGCATCGTATCGCTCACGGTGCGCGACAATCTCGAAACAATCACTTGTCATCTCAATCAGCCTAAGGAGGCTGACGAGGTGTTCGAGTACACCGACCGCACGAAGACAATCTTCTCGGGCGACGACCGCATCACTAACGGACGCTTCTCAATGACGTTCGCAGTGCCGAAGGATATCAACTATTCCAATCAGTCGGGACTCATCAACGCCTTCGCCATCAACGACGACCACACGCTCACGGCGCATGGCTATAGCGAGCGTTTCATGGTGGGCGGCAGCGACATAGCACAGAACGACTCCGTCGGTCCGTCCATCTATTGCTACCTCAACTCGCCATCGTTCAGCAACGGCGACCGCGTGAACTCTACGCCTTACTTCGTGGCTGAACTGAAGGATAAGGACGGCATTAACGCCTCGGGAGCTGGCATCGGACACGACATGCAGCTCATCATCGACGGCAAGATGGAGATGACCTACTCGCTCAACGACAACTTCCAGTACGACTTCGGTTCGTACACCTCCGGCTCCACATATTATAATATACCGCAACTGGAGGTGGGACCGCACAAACTGCAGTTCCGTGCGTGGGACATTCTGAACAACTACTCCACAGCCGAGCTTACGTTCCACGTCGTTCAGAGTCAGAAGCCGTCGTTCTCGATAGGCTGCACCAATAACCCTGCGCGCGAGCAGACGACATTCATCATCAGTCACGACCGTACGGGCGCAGAACTTGGTGTCATCATCGACGTGTTCGACGTGAGCGGACGCCTCCTCTGGCGACACGAGGAGAGCGGCGTGAGTGCTACAAGTACCTACACCGTGCCCTGGAATCTGACCATCGATGGAGGCTCGCGCTTGCAGACCGGAGTGTATCTCTACCGCGTTCACCTCACCTCTGAAGGCTCCACACGCATATCGAAAGCCAAGAAACTTATCGTTGTAGGCAATAATTAAGTAGTTCGGGCGTTTATAATAACGGGCGCGTCGGTCGTTACGTACAACGCAGTACGCCCGAAATATAATAATAACAAAGAAGATGAAACTAACACAGAAGTTGGCGGCGCTACTCTTCGCCGCACTCATTACGCTGCCTGCAGCCGCTCAGGAGAAGCAGGATATGTTCCGACCGGAGACCTCGTCGGTGACTTCGCAGTCGATAGCACCTGACGCACGCGCCGGCGGTATGGGCGACATCGGTGCGGCTACCGACCCCGATGTCGTGTCGCAGTACTGGAACCCGGCTAAGTATCCGTTCACCATCTCGCGCGCCGGCGTGTCGCTCAACTACACCCCGTGGTTACGCCGCATCGTGAGCGACATAGATCTTGCCTATCTTGCAGGCTACTACCGCATCGGCGACTACTCTGCCGTGTCGGCATCGCTGCGCTACTTCTCGCTCGGTGAGGTGTACACCAATATGGGTGCTACAGACGACAACTCGATGACCATCAATCCGTATGAGATGTCAGTCGACGTGGCTTACTCAATCATGCTCAGCGAGAAGTTCTCTATCGCTGCAGCCGTGCGCTGGATCTACTCCGACCTTACCTACGACTATACGTCGGATACGTCGCCAGGCTCGGCATTCGCCGTAGATCTCGCAGCCTACTACCAGAATTATATCAACATCGGACAGCGCGAGTGTCAGCTCGGCTTTGGTCTTAACATGTCGAACATCGGTTCTAAAATCAACTTCGGTGGCACCGACGAGTCGGAGTTTATCCCTGCCAACCTGCGTCTCGGTGCGTCGCTGATGATTCCGCTCGACGAGTACAACCGCATCACTATCGCTGCCGATGCCAACAAGCCGCTCGTGCCCACCATGCCGGTGAAGAACGAGGGCGAGACAAACGAGGAGTTCGAGCAGCGCAAGCGTAAGGACTACTACGACCTCTCGTCAATCAGTGGTGTGTTCAAGAGCTTCGGCGACGCACCTGGCGGATTTAAGGAGGAGATGCAGGAGATACGCTGGAGCCTTGGTGCCGAGTATGTGTACAACGACAAGTTCTCGGTGCGCGCCGGCTACCACCACGAGTCGGAGAACAAGGGCAATCGCAAGTACTTCACCGTGGGCGCAGGCTTCCGCATGAGCGTCTTCTCGCTCGATGCCGGCTACGTCATCGCCACCGCAAAGTCGAACCCGCTCGATCAGACGCTGCGCTTCTCGCTGTCGTTTGATATGGACGGAATAAAGGACCTCTTCAAGCGTCGTTAATATGAAGATAAGAACCGGATTAGGATATGATGTCCACAAACTGGTGGAGGGTCGCGAGCTGTGGCTCGGCGGCATCCGCCTCGACTACGAACTCGGCTTGCTCGGACATAGCGACGCCGACGTGCTCATCCACGCCATTTGCGATGCACTGCTCGGTGCTGCCAATATGCGCGACATTGGCTACCACTTCCCCGATACGGCTGCCGAAACGCTCAACGTCGATAGTAAGATACTGCTGCGCAAGACCGTCGACCTCATCGCTACCAAGGGCTACCGCATCGGTAATGTTGACGCTACGGTGTGTGCCGAGCGTCCGAAGCTCAACCCACACATACCCGAGATGCAACGCTGCCTCTCCGACGTGATGCAGACCGACATCGACAACGTGTCAATCAAGGCAACAACTACAGAGAAACTTGGCTTCACCGGTCGCATGGAGGGCATCTCCGCCTATGCCACCGTGCTCATCGAAAAGGACTAACTTTAGGAGGGTATGGCATCCTTGCCATACCCACGCAGCTAACTCTCAGGGGGTGCAGCTGTCTCAGCTGCACCAACCAAGCAAGCTGATTTCCTCCCACAGAATTCACAGAATTCACAGAACCTTCTCGCTGTGATTTTCTCCCACAGAATTCACAGATCTGCACAGAACCTTCTTGTAGAGAAGGGTCTCCCACAGATTTCACAGATTTACACAGATGTAGGAGGGTATGGCATCCTGCCGTACCCACGCAGCCTTCTTACTGTGATTTTCTCCCACAGATTTCACAGATCTGTATAGAAGCTTCTTGTAGAGAAGGGTCTCCCACAGATAGCACGGATTTACACAGATGTAGGAGGGTATGGCATCCTGCCGTACCCACGCAACCACTAACGCAACCAACCATCTGTGTTGATCAGTGCAATCCGTGGGAGAACTGTATTCCCACAGAACGCAGAATTCACTCCAAACACGCACCATCTGTGAGAATCTGTGAAATCTGTGGGAGTTTCTTCTCAGCAAAACACCCTAAAATGCAACAAAAACAAACTTTTTTTGAAAAAACTTGTAGAAAAATTTGGTGGTTTCACAAAAAAGCCATACCTTTGCACTCGCTTTAAGGAACTAAGCAATATTACTTAAAGCAACCGATACAATATATCGGGCGTTTAGCTCAGCTGGTTTAGAGCATCTGCCTTACAAGCAGAGGGTCGGCGGTTCGAATCCGTCAACGCCCACAGGGGTGTTTCCTCGTGGTCCTTCGGGACTGCGGGGATTTTTTTTGCTCCAAACCGTAGTGCGCTTAGGGGGTGCAGTTGTCTCAACTGCACCAATATTTTTAGCAAACGGTTCTAATCGTAGGAGGCTACGGCATTTCTGCCGTAGCCATTAGTGACTGAAATACAACTGTTTGCAATGACTACGGCAAGAATGCCGTAGTCTCCTACAGTTAGCCATTCATCACAATTCTATAGTTTTGACTTCCTCATATGTGATTGTTGGGCTTTCAGCCCGTCTTAGACCACATTATCAGTTTTACCGGACAGCAATGAAATATTATAGAAAGAAAATATACAAGGCAGGAAATATTCTTCTTAGTTCAAAGAAAGGTTATCTCCAGCCTTAACAAGCTATCTGCCGCCTGTCAATGCGATTACCGCAGATTGGAAATACGATTACCGCGTAGCAAAACGACCATTACCGCATTGCGGAAACAGAAGTACCACGCTGCGGTAATCCTTTGCCAACATCACCTTTGATTTCTCTTCGCATTGAAAATAATGCAGTTAAAAGCGCAGAATTTAGTCGAAAAGTAGTAATTTTGCAGTTAGAAAGATTTCTCATTCTTATAATTACTATATGAAAGAATTAGCACTCAAGTACGGATGCAATCCGAACCAGAAGCCTTCACGCATTTACATGGAAGAAGGCGAACTCCCCATCGAAGTACTTAATGGTCGTCCTGGCTACATCAACTTCCTCGACGCGTTCAACTCTTGGCAGCTCGTTAAGGAGCTGAAGGCTGCAACCGGTCTGCCCTCTGCAGCATCGTTCAAGCACGTATCGCCTGCAGGAGCCGCTGTTGGTCTGCCTTTGAGCGACACTCTGAAGAAGGTGTACTTCGTTGACGACGTGAAAATGGAGCTCTCTCCGATTGCATGTGCGTATGCCCGTGCTCGTGGTGCCGACCGTATGAGCTCTTACGGCGACTTCGTGGCGCTCAGCGACACCTGCGACGCTGCTACGGCTACACTCATCAAGCGTGAGGTGAGCGACGGCGTTATCGCTCCCGACTTCACCGACGAGGCTCTCGAAATCCTCCGTGCGAAGCGCAAGGGCACATATAACGTAATAAAGATTGACCCGAACTACGTGCCGGCTCCAATTGAGCGCAAGCAGGTGTTCGGCGTGACGTTCGAACAGGGACGCAACGAGGTGCGCCTCGACGACCCTGCACTGTTCGAGAACATACCTACAAAGTCGAAGAATTTCACCGAGGAAGCTATCCGCGACCTCATCATCTCGCTCATCACACTGAAGTACACACAGTCGAACTCTGTATGCTACGTGAAGGACGGTCAGGCTATCGGCATCGGTGCCGGTCAGCAGAGCCGCATCCACTGCACACGCCTCGCTGGCAACAAGGCAGACATCTGGTGGTTGCGTCAGCACCCGAAGGTGATGAACCTCCCGTTCGTTGACGGCATCCGCCGCGCCGACCGCGACAACACCATCGACGTGTACATCTCTGAGGACCATGACGACGTGCTGCGCGACGGCACATGGCAGCTCTTCTTCAAGGAGAAACCCGAGGTGCTCACCATGGAGGAGAAGAAGGCATGGATAGCAGAGAACCGCGGCGTAGCACTCGGCTCAGATGCGTTCTTCCCGTTCGGCGACAACATCGAGCGTGCGCACAAGAGTGGCGTAGAGTACATCGCACAGGCAGGCGGATCGGTTCGCGACGACAATGTTATTGATACCTGCGACAAGTATGGCATCACAATGGCGTTCACTGGTGTGCGCCTCTTCCATCATTAATAAATATAGATATGAGCAAAGGTGACGATATTGATGCAATCATTGCTAATGGCATTTCTTGGGGTCGTGGCGGCGCATCGGGCAGAAAGGACGATGATGGCAAAGTGAAGACCAAGGCAAAGAAGAAGAAATACATCACAGGTGCCCATGGTAGTGGTTCGGCACGTCAGAAGGCGAAGTATCGCGAGCAGCGTGCCAACAGAAATAAGAAATAATGATTTGAACAAATAAAAGCAGCGAAGACTTTTGTGTCTTCGCTGCTTTTTATTTATATGGTTTAATAACCGTGTCGGTCTACTTTCGGTGCTATTCGAGTGGTTCGGTTGTCAACTCTGTGACTGCTCCCGTTGCACTGTCGAGCAGTATCTTCGATGTTAGTTTCTTGCCGAAGAGAGCTCCGTTGAGCATTTCTATCTTTCCGAACTGTGCTGCCCACATCTCGTAGCGAGCTATCTTCTTGTCGTTGTTCGAGAGTGTGAGACGTATCTTTCCGGGCAGACACACTGCGAGTTGCAGTTCGTCTTTCAGTTTATTAGCCATTTCGTGCACGACGGGCGGTTCTGCCGTCACGTTCTCCTCTGCTATATCCACGTAGTAGGGCTCGCCAGAGAGGTCGTCGGTGGTAGAGAGTCCGAACTTCTTCGAGAAGCGGAACGCCATGACGTGCTGTGCCTTCTTCTCGGGTACGAGCGTTACGACATACTCTGTTGTGTCTACCGTTGTGGTGCCCTGGAAGAGCTGCATGAGTGCGCGTTCCTGACGGTTCAACTGCTCGTACATCAGTCGGAGCTGTTCGCCATCCTTCGGCATGAAGTCGGCTTCGCCACGCGAGAGCAAGTTGCGCGAGTCGCGCACGTCGTATATCTCCTGTGCCACGAGTTGTGCCATCTTTGGCTGGTTGGCTGCGGCGAGGATGTCCTGGCTCATATAGTCGCGCGGATTGAGCGGCTTCGCCTTTGGTGCGGGGCGGAATGGTTCCTCCTCCTTTGCTGCCGGTGCCTTTGTGTTGATGGCGCGCAGCACACCATTCGCGTCGCAGTCTACCGACAGCACTGTGTGCTTCTTGTCGATGCCGATGACGTGGCGCTGACTCTCGTCGCGCATAGCTGTTGTGCTGAACGTTACGCCAACGATGCGGTAGTCGGTTGTTGTCACCTGCGGTGCTGCGGTCTTGAAGTAAAGGTCCGAGTACTCGTTGAGCTGTCCGGGTGTGGTGACGCTTTTCTCTACGAGCACGTGCACACGCACTGCCGTTTTCGGGAGGTAGTAGACGAGTCCGTCAGCCTCCTTCTTGCCGCCTGCGAACGCTGGTAGGGTGGTGAGTGCGGCGAGGATTAGTGTTGAAAGGATGTGTTTCATATTCTATTTCTCTAAGTTCTTGAATGCTTCGGGCAGACTGTCGATGATGTCGCTTGCTATCAGACTCTCTTTGCCTACGCGCTTGGCGGCGATGTCGCCTGCCATTCCGTGCAGATACATGCCCATGAGGCAGGCGTTCTTGCGCGAGTAGCCACGTGCGAGCAGTGCGGTGATGATGCCGGTGAGCACGTCGCCGCTGCCGGCTGTTGCCATTCCTGAGTTGCCGGTGGTGTTGAACACCACGCCTCCGTCGGGCAGGCAGAGTGCCGAGTAGTGACCCTTCAGTATGATATAGGCGCAGAGGTCGCGTGCCATGTCGCGTGCGAATGTGAGGCGGTCGTAGTCGGAGGTGATGCGTCTGCCAGCGAGTCGGTCGAACTCGCGCGGGTGTGGTGTCATAATCATGTTGTTAGGCAGCTGCTGCACCCACGAGCCGTGTGCGCCGAGCATGTTCAGCGCGTCGGCATCGAGCACTATGGGGCAGTTGGTCTGTTGCAGCTGCGACATGAGTGCGAGCGCTGTGCTCTCCTCCTTGCCCAGTCCCGGACCGATGCCCACGGCTTGATAGCAGTCGGTGTCGATAGCCTCCGAGTAGTAGTTCTCGCGGTCGACGAGGCATATGGCCTCCGGCACAGCCATCTGCATGATGTTAAGGTTGCACTGCGGTGTGAGTGCAGTCACCTTTCCTGCGCCACTACGCATACACGCCTTCGAGGCGAGTATTGCTGCGCCCGCCATGCCGCGACTGCCGGCTATGAGCAGCGCGTTGCCCATGGAGCCTTTGTGTGCGAAGTCGTTGCGTTTCAGCATCAGACTTTTGATGTACGAGGTCTCAATGGTGTCGTATAGCGAGGGGAATGTGTCGATGAAGTATTTCGAGAGGCGTATGTCGAGCGTGCGCACCTCGCCTAAGTACTGCTGGCAGTCGGCGAAGAACATGGCGAGCTTCTTGATGTGCAGCGTCAGTGTCACGTTTGCCTTCACCACGGCAGGTTCCTCCTGCGGGCGATTGCTCTCCGTCATTAATCCCGATGGTATGTCGATGCTCACCACCTGCGAGGGCGACTGGTTGATGTACTTCACGAGTGAGGCGAAGCCACCCGTCAGCGGTTCCTTCAGTCCCGACCCGAAGAGTCCGTCTACGACGAGCGTCTTCTCGGTAAGTTGTGGCGGTTCGAAGTTGGCAGTTATCTCTGTGAACTTACGCACTAAGCCTTCGCCGATGATGCGGTCGCGATTTTTGGCGCATTCCTCCGATAGGTGGTTGTGTATGTTGAAGAGGAACACATCCACCACGTACCCTTTCTCTGCGAGCATACGCGACATGGCGAGTGCGTCGCCGCCGTTGTTGCCCGGACCGGCGAACACTACGATTGGTGTCGACTGTGTCCACTGCTCGCAGATGGCGTTGCAGATGGCTCTTGCCGAGCGCTCCATGAGGTCGATGGATGCTATGGGTTCGTGTTCGATTGTATATTTGTCGAGCTCTCTGATTTGAGCTCCTGTTAGAATCTTCATATCTTCGGTTTTTTGCTTTTCTTTTTCAAATTACAAAGTTAGTGCAAATTGAAGACAATACAAAATAAGCGTGTTTATTTTTTTGTTTACTGGATAGCAATAATAAAGTCACTAAATAAAGTCATCAAAAAGTGCTGCGTACTTAGCCTATGGGCACAAAAAAAGGGGCTCCGCCGAGTCCCAACCTTTGTTAACCTTAAATCTAATACCATGAAAAACATTGCAAAGGTATTGATTTTGAGGCACATCGCCAAGTTTTATCGCGCTTTTCTTGCGCTTTTGCAACCCAAACACGCAATTTTTTGATGTATGTCAATAGTGTGTGCGCATTTCAGTGATAAGTAGTTGAGTATTATACACATAGTTTACACGTGTAGAAAGCCTATGTAAGTCATCGTTCACCGAACGGAATCTGATCGGGCAGCGAACGGAATCTGATCGGGTGGCGAACGGAATCTGATCGGGTGGCGAACGGAATCCGATTGGACGGCGAACGCGAGCGGTGGCAAAACGAAAGAAACCACAGCACCAAACAATGTGCTGTGGTTTCCATAAGTTTATGAATAAAGCTGCGCTTTAATCCTGATAAAGCTGCGCTTTAGTTTTGTAAAGTAGCACTTTAGCACAGCTAAAGCAGCACTTACTTCAGCACTACCTTCTTGCCGTTCACTACGTAGACACCGCTCTTGAGAGCCTTTGTGTTCACGCGCTGACCGTTGAGGTTGTAAACCTTTGCGTCCTCAGGCATGTTGTCGATGGTGATACCCTGGATGCCGTCAACCACCTCGTCGACAACCTTGAGCTTGTAAGAAGCCGAAGCTGCCTTGAAGTTCTTGTCGCCAGCGAACCATACGGTGATTGTTGTCTCGCCCGTGCTGCGAAGTATTACAACGCCATTGGCTGCCACCTCTGCCACTTCTTCGTTAGAGCTGGTGTATGAGAGTGGAGCAACCTCTAATTCGTTGTAGAGTGTAGCACCGCTGAAGGTGTTACCCTCACGCATGTTGGCTGTGTACTCCTCCTGGTCGAACGAGAGTTCTGGTGTGGTGCGGTAGTCGTTGACGATGAGTGTGCAAGAAGCAGAAGCTGCCTTGTACTCGTCGTTGCCTGCGAATGTAACGTCGATGTTCACGCGACCAGCCTTTTTCAATGTCACGTTGCCCTCTGCGTCAACCTCTGCAACGTCAGTCTTGTTGGAAGAGTATGTCACTGCGAGGTTGTTCGGATTCAGGAAGCCGAGGTCCTTAACAGTTGTGTTCGGGTTTGCAAGGTCTATCATTATCATTGTGTCTTCGAACGAGATGCCTGCGTCTTTCTTCTCCTTCTTAATCATCTTAATGACGTACGAAGCCTGAGCCGGCAGATAGTCGTCGTTGCCTGCGAACTTGGCTGTGATGGTCACTTCGCCCGGAGTTTCCGAGAGCACTACCAGACCACTGCCGGACACTATGCAGAAGTCTGTGTTGCTGCTTGAGTATGTAACGGGGAGGTTGAGCTCCTCGCCAGCTTCGTTCTTGATGGTCGCCTTGAAGCCGTCGAAGTACTGAGCCTTGTCGGTGTAGCAGGTGTAAACGTCCTGCGGGAATGTCATCGTTACGGGCTGCGGCTGCTTCTTTGTTAGGTTAATCTTGTAAGAAGCCTGGCAAGCCGCATACTTTTCGTTGCCGTAGAAGTAGGCTGTGATGGTGGCAGTGCCTTCCTTGTCGCCGAGAAGCACTTCGCCAGTGTTCTCGTCTACCAATGCGATGTCTTCGTTGTCGCTGGTGTAGAGGAGTGTAAGACCCTCGATAGTCTTGCCGTCCTCGCCCTTCACTGTTGCTGTAGGAGCGGTGAATTCCTCGCCGATGTTGGTGTGTACTCTTTCTGTGGGAATGTCATAGTAGTAGCCTCCTTCTTTGCGAGCGGAGTCAGCTCGATGCTCTGCACATAAGCCGTCTGGCTGCCACCTAAGAGTTTGAATGTGCCGTCAGCGAATGGTACGTCCATGGTGATTGTGCCGTTTGCATCGTCCGTTACAGCAACCTTGTCAGAATAGTTCACGCATTCGAGTTCGGGCGCATTCTGGTCCTTGTACTTCACTGTTACGCGGTAGCCGTACGGGAACTTGCTGAATGTCGGTGAAATGGCGTAGCCCTGCTGTGTAGCGTCCGAAGTGGAGTTCTTCTTCAGCTGCAAGCTGCCGTAGTTGTTGAGCATAGCGTTGTGTACGGTGAAGGTGTAGCTGTCGCCGTTGAGGTCTACGAAGGCATACTTGTCGTCTTTAGGATATCCACTGGTAGACTTAATGCTTGCAAATGCATCCTCGTCGGAAGCATCGAATACGATAGTGTTTGGGTCGGCAGCACGCTTATGCTTTACATAGTAGAAAGCCTCGCTATCCTTGAAGAGAGCCTTTTCGGCAGCTGTGTATGTGGCTGTAATCTTTGCTGTACCATAAGCTGTGCCCCATGTGAGCGCACCTGTTGTCTCGTCAACAGCGACGATGTCTGTGCGGTCGCTCTTGTATGTGAGTGTACCATTGCTTGTGTTGAGAGCCTCTGCTGGAGTAACGCTTGCAGACTTGCCTACTGGAGCTTCGCCGCCAGTGAATGTGATGGTGGTTCCATCAATGTCGCTGCCGAAGGTTGTTTTTGTTTCAGTCTTTGTAGGAGCACCTGCTGCTTCGAACTGCATTTGAGCGATGTAGTAGGAAGCGGTTGCTGTTGTGAAGATGAATTTGCAACCTGCTACCTGTGCTGCAGTAGGTATGTCTACCGTAATGTCATTCCACTGACCTTTGGTTACTTCTGTTGCAGTGATGCTCTTAATGTCTACTGCCTTAGCTGTACCAATTTGGTAGGCAACAGTCAGTTTTGTACCATTTTTACTTCTTGTTGTTTGTATGGTAAGCTTGGTTGCTGCTTCTGTCATTGCTGGGCTTGTGATAGAAGTGTTTTTTTGCAGCTGTATGCAAGGTTTTCCTGCATAGGTTTGTTTTGCAACTGTGCCAGTTTTTGTCCAGTCGCTTGGCAGACCATCTGAGAATACAACTCTCGTCTGCGCCATAACCGCCGCGCTAACGAGCACGAGCAGGTTAAGCATGAAAAAGCGTAGATGTTTAATCATAATGCTTGGTTTTTTAGTTGTTTATAATTAGTTGTTTATTCGTTTTGCTTGAATTTGTTTTGTTCCGCTTGAATATATTCTGTTATTGATGTATTACAACGCAAAGTTACTAATTAATTGACATATAAACAAGTGCGTGTGACAATAAAGATTGCATTGTAATGTTTTATTATCAACCGTTGCTGTTCGGTGAAACAGAAGTGTTAAAATGAAAATGGTCGGTTAGCATTGCGCCAACCGACCATTATGTCTTGATTTATCGGAAATCAAATCCTTACTCGCCAAGGCTGATAGCCTCCTGCGGGCAAACGCTTGCGCATGTGCCACACTCTGTGCAGAGGTCAGGGTTGATTGAATACTTTTCGCCTTCTGAGATAGCCTCTACTGGGCACTCGCCAATACATGTACCGCATGCGATGCAGTCGTCACCAATTACGTAAGCCATAATCTTTAATGTTTAAATTATTATTGTTAAATGTTTATTGTTTCTGTTGATACCTACTTTTGTAGTAGTTGCAAAGGTAGTGTTTTTCTTCGATATACCTACAAATAGGTATTACATTTAACATTTATTTTCTCTCTACGCTGAGTCTTATTTTTCCCACGAATACGGCGTGCTTGCCGTTCTGGTCGTCTGGGATTGGCTTGCCGTCGGCGTTGGGCGCATACTTCAGTTCGGTGAAGTAGGAGTGGGAGTGTCCGCCGAGCACGATGTCGATGTCATGGTTTTGTGCGAGCATGTCGGCATCGTCCACGTCGTCCTGCATGTCCCAGCCGAGGTGGGAGAGGCATATCACCACGTCGCACTTCTTGTCGTGGCGCAGCTCGCGTGCTACCTTGTCGGCTGTGGCTACGGGGTCGAGGTACTTCACGCCGACGCACTTCGTCGCGTCGACCAGTCCGTCGAGCTTCGGCGATATGCCGAACACGCCGATGCGCAAGCCGTTGCGCTTCAGAATGATGTAGGGCTTGGTGAGTCCGTCGACGACGGTGCCACGGAAGTCGTAGTTGGCGCAGACGATGGGGAACTTGGCTTCGCGGAAGATGCGTGCCATGTTCTCCAGTCCGAAGTCGAACTCGTGGTTGCCTATCGCCACAGCGTCGTACTTCATCGCCGACATCAGCTCCGTTTCCACCGAGCCTTTGAAGAGGGTGTAGTAGGGCGAGCCTTGCGAGAAGTCGCCCGAGTCGAATAGCAGTACGTCGGGGTTGGCTTCACGCTCCTGGCGTATCATCTCCATGCGGCGTATGAAGCCGCCTCTGCCGGCTACGAGCGTGTCGGCGAGGTTGGGGTTGAGCGGCATGATGCAACTGTGCGTGTCGTTGGTGTGCAGAATCTCTATGGTCTTCTGCGCTGCCGCGCTGAGCGTGGTGGCAAGCGCAATGGCTATGGTAAGTATGTATCGTTTCATTTTTATATGCTTTTAGGCTGCGTGGTACGGGCAAGATGCCCATACCTCCTACTTTTTTACTCTTTTACTTTTTTACTCTTTTACCTTTAAAAGCTTTTAGGCTGCGTGGTATGGGCAAGATGCCCATACCTCCTATTCTTTTTACTTTTTTACTCTTTTACTTTTTTACTTTTCAACGATTGTCATGCGTCCCTCCACGGTGCGGCTCACCGCTTCGCCTTTGTCGTTGGCAGCCTTGAAGTACTGCTCTATGAGGAAGCGCACGTTGTTCTCTTCGCCCGTGGGCGACACCACGTCGGTCTTCTTGCGGAATGCCTCCATGTGGTCGTTGCCCTGTGCCAGGTAGTCGAGTGTAGCCACGCGATACTTAGCGTTGGGGTCGACGGGCTTGCCGTTGACAGTGGCAGAGACGAGCTTGCCGTCAGCCGTGGCGGTGAGGCGCAGCGAATGGCTCAATCCCTCGCCGTGGCGCATGGCTATCTGCGCGAACAGCTCCAATACGTCGTTGCCGCTGAGCGTGAGGAAGCATATCTTGTTCTCGAACGGAGCCACGTCGAGTATGTTGCCGCGTGTCACGGCTCCCTTGCTCAGCGCGGCACGTATTCCGCCTACGTTGTATATGGCGAAGTCGGGCTGCTCGTCGAACTTCGCGCTGCTCCATACGAGTATGTCGGCAAGCAGGTTCGACAGCGGACTCTCCGGGCGTTTCACCCACAGGTCGGTGGCAGCGTAGCCCTGCACGGGGTTCATCTCCGCGTCCACCTGCTTCTTGTGTACGAGCAGGGCGGCGTTGGCTTTCTGCACCTCTGGGTCGGTACTGTTGTCGTAGCGCGAGTCGATGAGTATGCGTGTGCGCTCCACTGATGCTACCTGGTACTGCTTCGTAGAGCACGAAGCGAGGGCGAGCGCAAGGGCGGCAGCCGAAAGGCTTATGGTGTGTAATCGGTTCATTATATGTGAGTTTTGATTTTAATAGTGTTATGTTAAACTTTATATAAACTTAGTGCAAAGGTACTCATTATTTCTGATAAAATTTTGCCGAACGAATAAAAAGTCGTAACTTTGCAACCGCTTTTCGGCGTAACCGATGACGGGAAGATGAGTAGCCCGATTATGTTGCGCGAGAACGATAAACAAATTTAATTATCAAAAGAAATGGATTTAATTAAAGTTGCTGAAGAAGCATTTGCAACCGGCAAGAAGTTCCCTGAGTTCCGTTCAGGTGACACAATCACAGTCGCTTACAAAATTATCGAGGGTACAAAGGAGCGTATTCAGCTCTACCGTGGTGTAGTTATCAAAATCTCTGGTCACGGAGACAAGAAGCGTTTCACCGTTCGTAAGATGTCAGGCACAGTAGGTGTAGAGCGTATCTTCCCTATCGAGTCACCGAACATCGACAGCATCGAGGTGAACAAGCGCGGTAAGGTACGTCGCGCTAAGCTCTACTACCTCCGCAACCTTACTGGTAAGAAGGCACGTATCGCTGAGCGTCGCGTTGTTGCTCCTTCAGCTGAGTAATCACCCGTCAGACAACAAGAAAAACAAAGGCAGAAATACATTGCGTATTTCTGCCTTTTGTTGTTCTTATACCTCTTGTTGATATGTTCTGCTTTGTTGTTTATAGGTTGCAGAACTGGTCGATGAGTTTCTTGCGGAAGAGCCGTCCCACCTTCACATCCTCAACCTTATCGAACGGCGGATAGAAGCGGCAGGTGTTGTTTGTCACCTCAATGAGGTAGCCGAGGTTGATGATGTGCTTCTGGCTCACGCGCACCAGTTGGTTGTTCAGCGAGAGCAATGCATCGCTGCCAACGTTGCGCTTCAGGCGTATCGGTGCTTTCTGGTTGGAGAGTGTCATCTCCCACAGGCGTAGCTCGCGGTTGTAGGTGAGCACGCCAATCTCGCGTATGTCCACCAGTCGGAAGTCGACGGAGTTGGTGTAGACGATGAACTTGCCGTCGTTGCGGCAGGTGATGCCGTTGTCAGCATCAAGCGCGTTGTAGTTGCCAAAGTCGGCAGTTGGTGAGCTTGTGTCGGTAGGCTGATGAGCAGCAGAGGTGTAATCAGCATCGGGTACGCCAGCCATCTCGATGCACACGCGGCGTATGATGTTGCGCAGCTCGGTGTCGTCGATGGGTTTCATCAGATAGTCGAATGCCTTGTTGCGGAACGCCGACAGCATGAAGCGGTCGTGCGCGGTGTACATCACCGTGCGGCACTTGTATTGTGGCAGAATGTTGGCACGTTCCAGAAACTCAATGCCCGAGATGTCGGGCAGCTCGATATCGAGGAACAGTACGTCGGGTCGCGTCTCGTTCACGAGTCGCAGTCCGTCCATGCCGTTGAGAGCTATGCCGCATAGCTGTGTCTCGTCGAAGGTGGATAACTTTTGGGCGAGCGCGTCAGCGGCAGCTCTGTCGTCGTCTACAATTACGATCTTCATCATAAGTCTTTTCTTTTTAGTTGTTATAGGAACCTCACTCCGTCGGGCACACGCAGTGTGGCACGGCATCCGCAGACAGTTCCGTTGTTCTCTATGTTGGTAATCTCGAAGCGTATTTTGTTCTTGTTATGCATGTTGGTTATCGCTATAGTCTGCGATATGATGCCCATTCCGGTCTTCTTCTTGAACGTTCCGTTAGAGGCGTTGAAGCCCGGTCCGTTGTCGCTTACGCTGATGACGGTGGTGCGTTGCTCGCGGTGTACGTCGATGGTCAGTTCTTTGTGTCCGTCCCATCCCTTCAGTCCGTGTATGATGGCGTTCTCGGTGAGTATCTGTAGGAACATCGACGGCACGTGCACCTGCTCACGGTCTACGTCGGGTGCAACGTTGATGTGCCACACGAAGTCGCTGCCTAACATGAAACGTTCCACCCGGATGTACTTCTCCACGAAGTCGAGTTCCTCGGCGAGCGTCACGGCAGGTTGTCGTGACATATCGAGGTTGGTGCGTATGAGGCGTGTCAGGTCTTGCAGCTCCGTTGCCTCGCTCTGTTCGGAGTTGATAATCTTGTTGTTCAGCACGTTGAACACGAAGTGGGGCGAGATACGGTTGCGCACGATGTTGAGGCGCAGGTTCATAATATCCATCTGTGCCTTCAGTTGTTTGCGCTTTATGTACATGAACCACAGTATGAGTATCAACACGAGTATCAGCATGATAGCGATGGCGAGTGTCAGCTGGTTTTTCGTCTTTGCGATGATGGCGTTCTTGTGTTCAATCATCAAGTCGTGGCGCAGCTGTAGCGTGTCGCTGGTGAAGCGTGCCATGATATCGGCTGAGCGCATGTTGGAGTGGTTATGTTCGAGCGAGTCGTTGTATGCGTAGTTGCTCTGCAACAGTTCGTAGGCGCGGCGGAAGTTGCCCACCTGCTCGTAGTACTTCTGTAGGTAGCGGTTGCGCAAGTTCACGAGTGTGTACTGCACGGGGTGTTGTGTTTCGTCGTTGTCTGCAATCAGGCGTTGCGCGGTGGCGATGTTGCCCGTCTTTGTGGCTATGCCGATGCGTATTGTCTTGCAGTAGTGGAGTGCCGTGAAGTCGTCGCGCTTGTGGAAATAAGGCTCCACCTCGTCGAGGTAGCGTTGTGCTGTGCGGATGCTGTCGAGGTTGAGATAGACATCGGCGAGGTTCACCTTGCACAGGTACATGTCGAAATTGTTCTGCATACCATGGCGTTCGAGGTTCTGCTTCATACGCAGAAACTTGTCAAGAGCCTGTCGGTAGTTCTTTTTAAAGTAGTAGTAGTTGCCGAAGTTGTTTAGGAAGTAAGCCTGCATCGATGGCGACATCATGTTGAAATGCTCCTCTGTAGCTTTATAATAATGTAGTGCGGTGTCGAAGTCGTGCAGCGAGAGGTATATCTGCGCCAGTCCCATGTAGAGTGTGACGTTCTCCTTCGGGGGCAGTGCGAGCGAGTCGACGAGGAAGAGTGCACGTCGATACCATTGCGCTGCCATCGGCATGTTGTTGTCCTGTATGTAGGCGTCGGCAAGGTTGGCACACACCTTCGGCATGTTGTGTTTGGAGTCGCTGTTGGCAAGCAGTGAGTAAGCTGCCTTATAAAGTTGTATGGCTTGATGCTGCTTGCGATGGAAGTTGTGGTAGTAAGCCGCGCGACAGTTGTATGCGCCGGCGATGAGCGTGTTGAGTCGTCGCTTCTCTGCGTTGTTCAGTTCCCGTTTTTGTTGCTGTTCGGCGAAGCGCAGTATGTTCTCGATGTTGTCTTTAAAGCGTTCGGGACGGTCGGTAAGCGTTAGGTAGCGTGCTTCGCGCAGGCGGTACTCGTAGGCAGTCATACTGTCGGGCGCGGTGCGTATGCCGTCGGCGATGAGTTGCTTGACAGAAGGTGCAAGGGTCATCACCGAGTCGTCAATCTGCTTGAGTTTGTTTATGCGTGTTGAGTCGCTATTGTTAGCGTCGGGTGCGCTTCTGTCGCCGCACCCGATGGTCAGTAGCGACACAGCGAGTGCGGCGAGAAGCGTTGCGCATATTCGTTTAGCGAATGCTTTTATGCAGTTTAGTAGATTGTTCGGCTCCATTGTGTTTTGTTTTAGTTTTCAAGAGTAGTTAGTTGAGTGTCAGTCCGTCGGGTGTTATGCTGATGAGTCGCTGGCGGTAGAGGTCGCCAACGGCACGCTTGAACACCTTCTTGCTCACCTGGAAGCGTCGCTTGATGTCTTCTGCGTCGCTCTTGTCGCCCAGGTCGCACTTGCCGCCGTGCTCCTTGAGGTATTGCAGCAGCGTGTCGGCGAAGTCGAGTGTCTGCTGTCGTCCGGTAGGTTGCAGCGTAACGTCAATCTTTCCGTCGGGACGGACGGTGCCGATGTATCCCTTCACGCGGTCGCCGGTGTGCAGATAGCGGAACACCTGTCCCTCGTAGACCAGACCCGGGTAGCAGTTGTCGATGATCACCTTGAAGCCCATCTCTGTCTTCTGCCATACCAGTAGGTCTACCTCCTGCCCGTGGTTGTAGAACGGGTGACGCTCTGCGAAGTACTTCTCCACCTTAGCCGATGCCACGATGCGGTAGCTCTCTGGGTCGATGTGTACATGTACGATGTAGCTCTCGCCCTTCTGCATACGCTTTTTCTGCTCGCGGAACGGGCAGAAGAGATCCTTCATCAAGCCCCAGTTGAGGAATGCGCCGTACTCGTTCACCCACGACACTTCGAGGTAGGCGAAGTCGCCCACCTTACACAGCGGTGTCTCTGTCGTTGCCACTGGTCGCTCGTCCTGGTCGAGGTAGATGAACACGTTTAGTTCGTCGCCCGGCTTTGTGCCTTCGGGCACATAGCGTTTCGGCATGAGTATTTCTCCTTCGTCGCCGCCGTCGAGGTAGATGCCGAAGTCCACCTCCTTCACGACGGTCATTTTATTGTAGTCGCCGAGTTTTATCATATTGTTTTGTTGTTCGTTTGGTTGCTTGTAGGAGGGATGTGCATTCCTGCCATACCCTTGTTAATGATGTTCACTAATGTTACACCTTTATCTGTCCGTCCACGATGTGTATTGTGCGGTCGGTGATAGAGGCGAGGTGTTCGTCGTGTGTGACGATGACGAACGTCTGTCCGAACTTGTCGCGCAGGTCGAAGAAGAGCTGGTGCAGCTCTGCCTTGTTCTTCGAGTCGAGCGAGCCTGAGGGTTCGTCGGCGAACACCACTGCCGGGTTGTTCACCAGTGCACGTGCCACAGCCACGCGCTGCTTCTCGCCACCCGAGAGTTCGTTGGGTTTGTGGTTGGCGCGGTCGGCAAGTCCCATGAAGTCGAGCAGTTCGAGGGCGCGTTTCTTCGCCTCCGCCGTGCCTTTGCCACCGATGTAGGCGGGTATCATGATGTTCTCGAGGGCGGTGAACTCCGGCAGCAGCTGGTGGAACTGGAAGACGAAGCCGATGTGCTGGTTGCGGAAGTCGCTCAGCTTGTTCGACGAGAGGCGCATCACGTCGACGCCGTCAACGCTGATAGCACCACTGTCGGGTTTGTCGAGTGTACCCATTATCTGCAGCAGTGTTGTCTTGCCGGCACCGCTCGGGCCGACAATGCTCACTACTTCTCCTTTGTCTATATGCAAGTCGATGCCCTTGAGCACTTGCAGCGAGCCGAAGCTCTTGGTTATTCCTTTTATGTCGATCATATGATGTTGAGATGTTGTTATGGTGAGGGGTTGAGATGTGATGTTGTTATGGTGAGGTGTTGAGATTAGCCTTTCAATTCAAAATTCTTTAATTCTTCATCGGCGCAGCCGACAACTCAAAATTCAAAACTCAAAACTCAAAATTTCTTCTTTATCCACTTTCCGATTGCCTCGTATGCACTCTGATCCTCGGTATGCTGCGGCTGAGCGAAGGTCATTTCGTCCATTGCGTCGCCATGCTGGTCAGGGAAGATGATCATGATGTTTGAGCCAGAGAAGTGGTGCTTTATCTCTTCGGGCAGATGCTCCAGCGCGTTCTTGAACGACACGGTACCCTTTCGTGCCGTAACCACTACGAAGAGGTGGTCCTTCTGTATGCTCTCCGCTATGCGTGGCATCTCGTTCCAGTGGGCCATCTCGGTGAACGAGCAGCGCATCGTGGGGTAGTGGTGCTTGATGTATTCGGCTATGAGCGGCAGTGTGTCGCCACGTCCGTGAAACTCCGTGTGGCACTCCATGTTGCACGCCAAGCGCGACAGGCGTTCGAGCCAACGATAGAAGCCTGGCTCGAACTGTGCTCTCGATGGTACTACCACCTTTATGCGGCGTATCGTGGGGAGCGGTTGGTTGAGACGAGCCATTATTATCTGCGAGTTGAGGCCGTTGAAGAGGCTCTGGTGGAACGCGCCCCAGAACTTCTGCGACACCTCTGGGTGCATGTGCATACCTATTATGATGTCCGTAGCGCGGAACTCCTTGAAGGCGTGGCGTATGCCGTTGGCAATGTTCGCTGCCACGCGCACCTGCGTCTGCATGGTCATATCTGCCGATGCAGCATACTGTGTCATGCGCTCGAGCAGTCGGCTGCCCTGTTCCAGATTGCGCTGCATGTCGTCGTCGTCGTACACCACGTTCAAGCCCACGAGTTGTGTGGTGTTCTTCGGGTTGCGCATGAGCATCGCCATGTTGACGAGGCGTTGCGCGTATTCGGGGTATTTCAGCGGGATGAGTATCTTCTCCTCGGCTGTCGGCTTCTCGTCGCTCGGCATCTCACGGTCGCGCAGCGTAATCTGTTGCGCCGCACGCTCGGTCATCATTGTTGAGATGATGCACGTCACGAGAATCATCAGCACCACGCTGTTCAGCATGTCGTCGGTGACGAGGGGCTTGCCTGGTTCCAGCTCTACGCGCATACCAATCATAAGCATTGCGATGGCACCGGCTGCGTGTGCCGAGGTGAGTCCGAACATCATGTTGCCCGACGACTTCGGCAGGCGGAACATGGAGGCTGCGCTATAGGCTGCGATGGCTTTGCCGAGCGTTCCGAAGCCTGCGATGACGAGCATGGCGATGATTATGGTGCTGCTCTCGAAGAGCAGTCGCACGTTGATGAGCATACCTACGCCGATGAGGAAGTAGGGTATGAAGAGTGCATTGCCGATGAACTCGATGCGGTTCATTAGTGGCGACACGTGCGGTATGTAGCGGTTCAGAATGATGCCGGCTACGAACGCACCGATAATGCCTTCCAACCCCACCGCCTCGCTTGCTGCCGCACTCATAAAGAGCATCGACATAACGAAGATGAACTGCATGACGGAGTCGCTATAACGTCGGAGAAAGCAGCGTGTGAGGTGCGGTATGAGCAGGAACATGGCTACGCAGTAGCCCACGAACTTGCCCACGAAGAGCAGCCAGAACCACACGCTCGTCTCGCCTCCATAAGAGGCGACGATGGCGGTGAGTGTCACGAGTGCCATGAGTAGCGAAATCATTGAGGAGCCTACAGATAGTGTGACGCTTGGCTTGCGTTGCAGACCGTAGCGGCCGACGATGGGGTAGGCGATGAGCGTGTTCGATGCCATAAGGCATCCTAATAGTAGTGAGGCGAACACCGGGTAGCCGAGCAGCTTGGTGCTGGCTAAGTAGGTGAGGATGAGCGGAAAGGCGAACGTGAGCACGCCGAAACCTAAGAACCGCCCTTTGTTGCGCTTTACGCCCTCCATATCCATCTCGAGTGAGGCGAGGAACATGATGTAGTAGAGTCCTACCTTGCCAAAGAGTTCAAACGAGTCGTCGCGCGCAAGGATGTTGAAGCCGTACTTGCCTATGGCTACTCCGGCGAGCACCATGCCAATGATATGCGGGATGCGCAGCTTGCCCATGATGATTGGGGCAAACAGAATGATGAGCATCACCACAAAGAATATCAAGGTGGGGTCGGTTATGGGGAAATAGCTTGCAAGATCGGTCATAAACTGATTTGTGTATTTTGTATTGTTTGCAAAGATAAGCATAAAAATCGGTAAATGCTTAATCGCTACAGACAAAATGAAAAAAAGGTGCAACAGGTGTTTGCCTGCTGCACCCCATTGGTATAGTGTGTCTTTAATAAAGTCGTTTAGAACTCTGCGCTCTTCGGAGTGCGTGGGAATGGGATAACATCGCGTATGTTTTGCATACCCGTTACGAAGAGGATGAGACGCTCGAAGCCGAGGCCGAAGCCTGCGTGCGGACATGAGCCGTACTTGCGTGTGTCGAGGTACCATGTCATATCCTTCATCGGGATGTTGCGCTCCTCAATCTCGTTCATAAGCTTGTCGTAGCTCTCCTCGCGTACAGAACCGCCGATGATCTCGCCAATCTGCGGGAAGAGTACGTCGGTGCCCTGAACGGTCTGACCGCTCTTGCCGCCGAAGCCGCTCTCCTCTGCGTCTATCTTCATGTAGAACGCCTTGATAGCCTTCGGATAGTTGGTCATAATGACTGGCTTCTTGAAGTGCTCCTCAACGAGGAAACGCTCGTGCTCAGAAGCCAAGTCGTCGCCCCACTCGCATGGGAACTCGAACTTCTTGCCGTTCTGTATAGCCTCCTGCAGGATGCGGATGCCCTCGGTGTAAGGCAGACGAACGAACTCGGAATTGAGTACGCCTTCGAGACGTGCGATGAGGCTCTTGTCGATCATCTTGTTGAGGAACTCGATGTCGTCCTTGCAGTGGGTGAGTGCCCAACGGATGCAGTACTTGATGAAGTCCTCCTCGAGATCCATGAGTCCGGCGAGGTCGAGGAATGCCACTTCCGGTTCTACCATCCAGAACTCAGCCAGGTGGCGCGGAGTGTTCGAGTTCTCTGCGCGGAATGTCGGACCGAAGGTGTAGATGGCTCCGAGCGCTGTGGCTCCGAGCTCGCCCTCGAGCTGTCCTGACACGGTGAGCGATGTCTGCTTGCCGAAGAAGTCGTCAGAGTAGTCGATCTTGCCGTCCTCGGTCTTCTTCAGGTTGTAGAGGTTCTTGGTCGTAACCTGGAACATCTGACCGGCACCCTCGCAGTCGCTTGCGGTGATGAGCGGAGTGTTGAAGTAGAAGTAGCCGTGCTCGTGGAAGTAGGTGTGGATAGCCATAGCCATGTTGTGGCGTATGCGCATCACGGCACCGAATGTGTTGGTGCGCAGACGCAGGTGGGCGTACTGGCGCATGTATTCGAACGACTGCCCCTTCTTCTGCATCGGGTAGTCGCTGCCGCAGAGTCCGTACACCTCGAGGCTCTCGCACTGTATCTCAGATGTCTGACCTGCACCCTGGCTCTCTACGAGCGTACCTACGGCACTGATGCAGGCACCGGTGGTTATCTGCTTCAGCATCTCGGCGTCGAACTTGGTGGGGTCTACCACGATTTGTATGTTCTTGATAGTAGAACCGTCGTTGAGCGCGATGAAGTCTACAGCCTTCGAACTGCGGTGAGTGCGCACCCAACCCTTTACGTTGATTTGGCTTCCGAAGGCGGTGCTACGGAGAGCGTCAATAACTTTTGTTCTTTCCATTATATTGTTTAAATTGGAAAGTTGAAATGGTGCGATGTCAACATCTCAACACCTCACCATCTCAACCTGTTTATGTTTTACTCGAATGCTCCCATGCGCAGCATCTCCACTTCCTTCTCTGTGAGGAAGCGCCAGTCGCCGCGGCGGAGGTTCTTCTTGGTGAGTCCTGCGAACTGTACACGGTCGAGCTTAACGACGCGGTAGCCGAGGTGCTCGAAGATACGACGCACGATGCGGTTCTTGCCGCTGTGGATCTCGATGCCTACCTGGCTCTTGTCGGTGTCGCTTGCGTACTCGATAGCGTCTGCATGTATCTCGCCGTCCTCCAGCTCGATGCCCTCAGCAATCTGCTGCATGTCGTGAGCTGTTACGTTCTTGTCGAGGAATACGTGGTACACCTTCTTCTTCAGGAACTTCGGGTGTGTGAGCTTAGAAGCGAGGTCGCCGTCGTTGGTGAGCAGGAGCACGCCGGTTGTGTTGCGGTCGAGTCTGCCTACGGGGTAGATGCGCTCCGGGCACACGTTCTTCACGAGGTCCATCACGGTCTTACGCTGCTGCGGGTCGTCGCTTGTTGTCACGCAGTCCTTTGGTTTGTTGAGCAGCACGTACACCTTCTTCTCGAGTGTTACGGGCTGGTCGTGGAACTTTATCTCGTCTGTGCGCTTGATCTTGGTGCCGAGCTCGGTCACTACCTCTCCGTTCACACTAACAACGCCTGCCTGGATGAACTCGTCTGCCTCACGGCGCGAGCAGATACCTGCGTTGGCGAGGAACTTGTTCAGACGAAGCGGTTCGTTCGGATCGTAGTTCTCCTCCTTGTATTCAATGCGCTTTTTCATGCTGTACTTAGCGTTGGGGTCATAGCCCGGTGTGCGCTGACGCTGCTGGTAGCCGCCCTGATTGTAGCCGCCCTGCTGTCCGTAGCCACCGCGGTTGTAACCGCCGCGCTGCTGATAGCCGCCCTGCTGACCGTAGCCACCGCGCTGCTGATAGCCGCCCTGCTGACCGTAGCCGCCGCGCTGCTGATAGCCACCCTGCTGACGCTGACCGTAGCCGCCGCGCTGCTGATAGCCGCCTTGCTGACGTGGCTGATAGCCGCCCTGCTGCTGTTCGCCGTCCTGGTTGTAGCGTGGGCGATAGCCCTGCTGACGCGGCTGGTATCCGCCCTGCTGCTGTTCGCTGTCCTGGTTGTAGCGTGGGCGATAGCCCTGCTGACGTGGCTGGTATCCGTTCTGCTGCTGTTCGCCGTCCTGGTTGTAGCGTGGACGATAGCCGCCCTGAGGACGCTGCTGATAGCCGCCGCGGTTGTAACCGCTCTGCTGACGTGGCTGGTAACCGCCTTGCTGACGTGACTGATAGCCGCCCTGCTGTTGTGAGCCGAGACCTGCGCCGAAGCCTTCCGGACGGAAGCCGCCGTCTTCGCTCTGTGATGAGGCTGAAGCCGAGTGCTGTGTGTGAATACGCGGGCGACGTCCCGTCACGCTGCGATACTCTTTCTGATAGTTTCCTGCGGCACGGCCGTAGCTCTCGCTATTGCCAGTAGTCTGATCCGCTGTGTTCTGTTCCTGATTCTTTACGTTTTCTGAATCCATAGTTACTTGTTGGTTTTATTGTTTATGTATATAGCCTCACGGCTATTGTCGAATTATATCGGGGGTTGGTTTAAATGCCTGTGTAGTTCATTGGTGTGATAGCCATCAATTCCGCCTTCACAGCGTCGCTCACGTTGAGTGTCTGTATGAACTCGTGGATGGTCTCCTCGGTCATGTGCTTGTTGGTGCGTGTGAGCGCCTTCAGAGCCTCGTACGGATGCGGATAAGCCTCGCGACGAAGTATTGTCTGTATAGCCTCTGCCACTACTGCCCATGTGTTGTTGAGGTCTTCCTGCAGCTTCTCCTCGTTGAGGATGAGCTTGCGCAGACCCTTGAGTGTGCTCTCTATAGCGATTACGCCGTGGCCGAACGGTACGCCCACGTTGCGCAGCACGGTAGAGTCGGTGAGGTCACGTTGCAGACGGCTCACGGGGAGCTTCTGTGCGAGGAACTGCAGCACGGCGTTTGCCATGCCGAGGTTGCCCTCCGAGTTCTCGAAGTCGATTGGGTTCACCTTGTGTGGCATTGCCGACGAGCCTACTTCGCCTGCCTTAATCTTCTGCTTGAAGTATTCCATTGAGATGTACATCCAGAAGTCGCGGTCGAGGTCGATGATGATTGTGTTGATGCGGCGCATTGCGTCGAACACCGAGCCGAGGCAGTCGTAGTTGGAGATCTGTGTAGTGAACTGCTCGCGCTCCAGACCGAGCTTCTCGCTCACGAAGCGGTTGCCGAACGCCTTCCAGTCGTACTCGGGGTAGGCTACGTGGTGGGCGTTGTAGTTGCCGGTGGCTCCACCGAACTTAGCGGTGAGGCGGCACTCCTTCAGCTGGCGCAGCTGCTCCTCCAGGCGATATACGAACACCATAACCTCCTTGCCCAAGCGTGTAGGCGAAGCGGGCTGTCCGTGGGTCTTGGCGAGCATTGGCACTGCTGCCCACTCCTCTGCGTACTGGCGGAGCTGTGCGATGAGCTCCTCGCAGAGCGGATAGTAGAACTGCTCCAACGCCTCCTTGATGGAGAGGGGTACTGATGTGTTGTTGATATCCTGTGAGGTGAGTCCGAAGTGGATAAACTCTTTGTAAGCGTCGAGTCCGCCGATGCGGTCGAACTCCTCCTTTATGAAGTACTCTACAGCCTTCACGTCGTGGTTAGTCACTTTCTCGATGTCCTTCACGCGCTGGGCTTCTTCTTCGCCAAAGTTGCGGTAGATGTCGCGCAAACGCTCGAAGAGCTGATGGTCGAACGAAGCAAGCTGCGGCAATGGCAACTCGCAGAGCGTGATGAAGTATTCGATTTCCACACGTACGCGGTAGCGTATCAGTGCATACTCAGAGAAGTAGTCGGCAAGGCGCTCGGTCTTGCCACGATAACGGCCGTCAATCGGCGAGATGGCTGTCAGCAAATCAAGTTTCATAATTGCTATTATATATAATATGTGTAATTACGAGTGCAAAATTACAAATAAGTTTTTATTTGTGTGTAGTTTTTTTGTGAAATAATGGATCAAATAATATTGTTGTGTTTTTAACAATCCAATATTATTGTTTATCT
>ERZ1673740.175-NODE-175-length-89821-cov-62.603257_pt1 | contig 89821 bp, 74 predicted proteins | sample MGYA00580221_ERZ1673740 | MGnify/ENA primary metagenome ERZ1673740 (study PRJEB41218, sample SAMN15661786) | gut metagenome | host: Homo sapiens | place: Canada: London | collected 2015-08-20/2019-03-30 | study: EMG produced TPA metagenomics assembly of...
CTAAACAACACTGTTTTGGGAAATCTGACATCTACACTTCACAACATATCACTTCATTTGCATATGCCTGTGCCGTGTCGACATGACGGTATCCTAAACGGATCGCTGTCTTCACCGGTTCCGCAACCTTGTTATCATCAACAATCCATGTTCCAAGTGCAAGCTGTGGGATTTCCACACCATTATTTAATGTTATCATTTTTTCTGTCATCATGAACATTACCTCCTTTTTTCGAAGAGTATAGTCCATGAAGTGGACTTCAAGTCAAGAATTTTTTAAATTTTTATTTTTCAGTTGAATTTCTGCCTGCATGTTTGCATGCATACATATTTCTGTCCGCCTCTGCAATCACATTTTTTAACTTTTCATGCTCGCCGATGGCATATCCAACCGCCGCTGAGATCGGTATCTCACAGTCCACCTGTACCGCTGCAAGTGTCTGTTTCCAGGTTTTTATCATCTTTTCCGCAGTTTCGCCGGTTTCTCCCGGAATGAGCGCAAGCATTTCATCTCCACCATACCGGAATGCCATCCCTGCATCTCCTAAAGCAATCCGTATTGACTGTGCCACTTTTACGATCATCTGATCTCCGGCAAAATGTCCGTATGTATCGTTTACATATTTCAAACGGTTAATGTCCCATTAAACGATGGCAACCTGCTGGTAATCATATGTTCTTTTCTCAATGGTCGCAAGCAGCTTGTTTTTATTGTATAGCCCTGTCATCTCATCCGTCGCTGCCTTCTCTTCCATCTTCATCGCATTTTTCAGTGATTTTCGGATTACCTGATTTACAATGTTGGATACATAGACAAACGACATTGCCATCAGACAGCGCGGCAGCACATAATACAGTGCAAGCGTGACTCCCGGATTTTCATTTACCTGATTCAGTAAAAAAGTTCCATTTTCAACCAGATGATTCATAGAAGTAGTTGTCAGAAGCACCATATTGGCATCGCACACACCATAATAATATCCTGCATAGGTACTGATAATAATGGAAAGCACTGTAAGTACAAACGTATATATGGACAGTTGCTTTGACGTGTACATACCGGCTATGATGATCGGCATCATAATAATAATGATCATATGATAGGTTAAGGACACACTCGCAGCCATGATGATAAGGCTGACCGCCGTAATACTGACATACTTCGTCAGCGGATGCTCCAGTCCAAGATGCAGTAAAATCAAAACATATACAGCTGCAAACAGACATCCTGTAACATACCCTCTTGTAAAAATCGTCTTGTCAACGATAAAAATATCAACACTGTTTAACAGCATCTCAAATGAGTAAACGATAATGCAAAACAGTATAAACCGGAATACATAAATATTTTGCGTCACGTTCTCCTCTTCATCGTTTGGATCTTTACTGAATAACCTGTGTATGGTCATACTCCATTTTTCCACTGACTGCACCTTACCCTTTCGGCTGATACCTGATATCCGAAACATGATACACTGTAATAAATGCTTTCGGATCTTCATAATTCATATAATTCATCAGTTTCTGATACTCGTTCTTGTCCACGATAGTAATGATTTCATTGCGTTTCTGCATATTATAAGCACCGATGGATTCATAGATCGTCGCCCCGCTATGAAGATCATTGAGGATAAAATTGCGGAGTTCCTCCTCTTTTTCCGTAATGATACACACACGGCGTTTGATATTATGATCAAAAATAAAATGATCTAAAACGATCCCATTAAAATAGGTTCCCAAAATACTGAGTACCACTGTTTTTTTATCATAAACGAAAGCTGCTGAAAGTGCAACACACATCCCCGATAAGGACATTGCACGCCCAAGATCCATATGCAGATATTTATTCATGATCTTCGCAACGATATCAAGTCCGCCGGAGGATGCATTGCGGTTAAATAAAATACTGAGTCCCACACTGACCACTAAAATATAACACAGCACATCTAACTCCTGGCTGTCCGTCAGTGATCCAATATCCGGGAAAACCATTTCAAATATCCCTAAAAACACGGGGAGCATAATGCTGGTATAAACGGTCTTTACCCCAAATTCCCTTCCACAGGTAAAAAATCCGATGACCAGAAGCACCACATTTAAAATCATGGTGATTGCCGATAACGGCAGTGGAATAAAATTAGAAAGCACGATTCCAAGACCGGAAATACTGCTGACTGACGCATGGCTTGGCACCAAAAAGAAATACACTGCAGCCGCAATGACTGCCACCGCTGCCGTCAGTATCACGGTTTCTTTCGCAATCTCTATATAGTTCACTTGTTTTTTCATAATATTCCTCGTTTCTGAGCAACTTGCTGCTGAGATATATTCCCATGCGAATTGCTGTTTTTTTCGATTCTACTGATGTTTTCTAAGCTGTCTTCTTTTGGTGAAATACAGGATTTTTTTTCAGCATGACAATTAACGGTATCACCATAATGATCCATGTAACCGGCTCTGTCCAGATGACGCCCCAGTAACCGAAATACCGGACGAATAACGCCGTGAACACGATCTTACATGCCAGTTCCAGAAAGCTGGAAAAGATCGGTGTCTTATAATCTCCGACTCCCTGCATCGTGTTGCGCAGGATCACGATCCACACACAGACCATCTCAAACAACATATCAACCCGCAGATACGTTGTTCCCCAGTATAGAATTTCTGCATTTTGCGTACTCGCTATAAAGCCAACCAGACAGGTAGAAATCGTATATGCCATGATCATGACCATCACCGCCCAGCCACAGCCAAGCATCAGCGCCGCCTTTAAGCCGGAAGTAATCCTGTCATATTTACCAGCGCCATAATTCTGTCCGCTGTAGGTTGCCATGGTCGCTCCCAGCACCGTGACCGGCAGTCCCCATATTTCAAAAACCTTTCGTGCTGCAGTATGTGCCACGATCACGGAAGTTCCAAGTGTATTGATTCCAGTCTGTAAGATCAGAGTACCAAGATTTACAAGACTCGACATCATTCCCATGGAAAGCCCGCCGGACAACATCGTACGCACTTCTGATTTTTCCAGTTTAAAATGTCTGCGTTCCACCTGAAGGATCGGGAAATGTCTTTTGATATGGATCACACAGAGCGCCACGGATACCACCTGTGAGATCACAGTTGCCGCTGCGGCTCCGCCAACACCCATGGAAAATACCAGAATACAGACATAGTCCAGAATGACATTTAACACCGCCGCAAGGATCAGAAAAATAAGCGGTGTCATGGAATCTCCGATCGCACGCAATACATTTGCACACATATTATAGGCAAGTGTCACAAACATCCCAAGCACCAGGATGCTGATATAGGTATATGCCATCTCTTTCTGTTCTGCCGGCACATGCATGATGCTAAGGAGTGGACGTAAAAATACAAATACGCCGATCACCAGTATCGCCGCCGTCACAAATCCTAAAAGAATCGTTCCCGCAACACTCTTTTTTAATTTTTCCGTGTCCCCTGCCCCAAAATATCTTGCCGTCACGATCGAAAAACCAAGCGTTAAACCGTTAAAAAATCCCGTCAGCAGATTATAAAGGATCGAGACGGAACCGACTGCCGCAAGCGCTCCCTCACCAAGGGTACTGCCTACAATCTTTGTGTCAATCAGCCCATAAAAAAGCTGGAACAGATTTCCCAAAAATACCGGGATTGCAAACTGCAGGATCAGTTTGACCGGCTTTCCTTCTGTCAGGTTTGCACCATTTCGTTTCATTTCACTTTGTATCCCTTTCTCGTTTTCTGCTCTCAAAATAAATAAAATGATCGATTGCATCTAAAATATCGGAAAAATCTTCCCGCGGTGCAAGATCGATATAGCGTTTTAAGAGTTCCTCTTCCTGATCTTTGTATCTTCCATAAAAAATATCATACAGATTGTGTCCACGCAAATAGATTTTTATTTCTTCCATATGTGCTTTGATATCAGAAATGCTCTGCATCTCAAATCCAAGCACCTCCGTCAGATGTTTCCCGCTGCTAAGGCGGTGTAAATACTCCTTCCATTTTTCAAACAGCGTCTCATAAAATGTCTCCTCAGATTCGACCACACCAAGTTCGGTCATCACTTTGGGGTTGAAAAAATAGTTTTCAAATGAGTAGTATTTTAAAATCAGGACATTTTCCGGCCGGACCTTTGGCAGAGTGTCAACATCCTCCAAATTCCGCTGCTCATAGTAACGACAGAGCTGCCGCCCTAATTCCATACGGTCTTTTCCATCCCCGTCGCGTATCATCAGAAACTGATCCCGAAGGTAGATCTGGTTCATATATTTCAGGTTTGCGTAAGTCTTGATGTTGGTACAGCTGTTTGTCGTGATGATCGCAATTCTTGAGAGTTTTCCACTCTCATCGTAAGTCTCCGAATAATATTTCCGGATCAGAAGCGGCAGGCGGCTCTTGTCCTGTTTCCCCTCCACAATAAATACAAAGTTCACATTCATCAGATCACTTGCCGTGTAACCGAGATCTTCGAGGATCGCACTCACATCCGTCTTTTCACACATCTTCGAATATCCTTCTCCGTCTAAAACAATCTGTCTGATCTGCCTGCTGTTAAAGTTCGCCAATAGATTTGGCGAGTGCGTGGAAAAGATCACCTGGTTCTTTCTGGACAGGCGGTATAAAATCTCCCCGGAAACTTTCTGTAATTTCGGATGCAGAAATATCTCCGGATCCTCGATCATAAGAATGCTCGGGATCCGACTTTCCGTTCCCGTATATGTTTCAAGCAGCGACAACATGTAAATACTGCGCATGCCTTTTCCCATCTTTGCCACCGGTCTGGTCAGGTTCTGCGCCGGATTGTGGATCTCGGTCGTAACTTTTAACATCCGCTCCACATCCCGGTTCATCGAGTATAAGATCTCATCCTGTCCGCCGTTCTTTTTATAATTCTGATTTACTTTTCTCGCAAACTCGTCCAGATTTAACTGGTATAACTTGTAGTCCAAAAGTTTCGCTGTCTCAAATGCATCCAGCTCTGCCGGTGCTTTCTTCTCGATCAGACCGATACACGAAAAGCAGTGCCCGCATTTTTTTGCCTGATTGAACATACAGGTGTCCGCACGCATTCGTTTTAACAGTTCATCCTCCTGCAGCATTAAAAGGTCGCCCTGCAGCTGGTTTAGATCACGCTCCGCATCCAGATAGTAGATCTTCGGAAACACCTGCGGGATACAGGAATTATTTTTGTGTTCCCCATCCTGATAGCGCACCCAGCCATCCCGGTGTGCGATAAAGGTAAACTGCAGTACACCGCCTGACTCTCCTTCGTTCACGGAAAATGATGGCAGCTTTTTACAGAAATCCTCAAGCCACGTCTCATATCTTTTATACTGGCTGACTATGCCGTTCTGATGCAGCCATTTTAAATCTTCAATGGAAAATTCTAATGACAGATCCATCTCAATGTTGGCACAGTCACCGTCAAAATCTTCCGCAGAAATATGATAATCTCCAAAAGACGCACGGATTGCCTCTAAGATCGTTGTCTTTCCGGTATTATTCTGTCCTACCAGAATCAATGCATTTTCGATGCTGTCGATTTTCATCTCGTGGATCGCTTTAAAATTTTTTATATGGATACCGGTCAGCTTCATATGCTTCCTCCCACATTATTTTCATTCATATCATGTGCAAAATCGTCACATGATCCAATTCGCCGTTTGCTTACGCTCATGATACCTTTTATTCTAACACTGAAATCCTGATCCGTCATCAGCCTTTACAGGAATCTGTTTTATCAGAAATATTTAAAAACACATCACAAAATATAAGTTCTTCTTTACAAAGCCTTATCAGTATGCTATAACAAAACTTGTCAAAACTAATATTTCATATTAGCAGAGTAGAACTCTGTGCGTTAAGTGCCATGTGAACAGGGAGTTGTCACACGGACGAAAAACAAAGGCGCTGCTTTTGTTTGCGGTACAGAATTCGCATCCCGCTGCTGCATAAAGGTATTTATGTCTCCTCTATGTGGTTTTAGGAAACTGCTAAGGAAGGAGGCTTTTTTTATGAAAAAATTAAAGGAACTGTATCAACAATCACTTCAGGAACTGTGCCACACAAAGACGGTCGTGCTCTGCGGACTCTTAGCTGCACTCGCCATCGTCTTAAGTATGGTCGCAAGCATCCAGCTCGGTCCTTACATCAAGATCGGCTTTTCCGGGCTGCCAAACCGCATCGTTGAATTTTTATTCGGTCCGGCGGTCGGATGCCTGTTCGGCGGTGCGCTCGATCTTTTAAAGTATGTCTTAAAGCCGGATGGTCCGTTTTTCTTTGGATTCACCTTTAATGCCATGCTTTCCGGTCTGATTTACGGCACCCTGCTCTACCGCCGTCCGGTCTCAATCAAGCGTATCGTGATCGCCGAGTTTTTTGTAAAGCTGGTCATCAACTGCGGTCTGAATACGCTCTGGATCTCCATGCTTTACGGAAAAGGCTTTATTGCACTGCTTGGTCCGCGTGTCATCAAAAACGTGATCATGCTGCCAATTGACAGCTTTATCCTGTTCTTTGCACTGACTTATGCGAAAAAGATTGCGGCGCAGTTTGGATTTTTCACAGTAAAATCAGGTGCGAAGGAACGTGCCTGATGGGTAAAATCTGATAGTGGATTCTTTTTAGAATTGCAAGTCAAAGTTCAGAATCATAGATTGTATCCTGCGCAGGCATAGCTATAATCGTAAACAAAATGCAGAGATGTGTATCCGTAAATGAATATACATCTCTGCATTATTTTTTTCTTTATTGAAACTGCTTAAACGCCTCACTCTGGCAGTAATCATATCAGAAAGCCGATGTAATTGTAATGATTACATTTAATATTTCTCGCCATAATGCCATTTCATTGAGTTTTTATCCATAAGCAGTACGATCAGCGTTCCACCCTGCACAATGGCATTCTGCCCCGACAAAAATCTCATTTTCACACTACCACATTTTTCGAAGTCCTTTCGGATAGTGGTTTTTCATGATTCCACCCGCCAGTTTTCCCCAGCCGCTGCTAAATCCGTCTGCCATGATCAGATACCATCCCTTTTCTCCCTCATAAGAAAAAGTTCCGCCATTTAAATAACCACGAATCACCTCTCCGTCCGAAGCCAGATCTGCCGTATAGCGCACCTGTTCTTTTTTTAGTGCCAGTGCAAGCGCATGTGACGGCTCCATGCGGTTCTTTTTTACCGTTCCAAGATGCAGTCCCGGTCGCAGGACTTTAAGACCTTTTACAGAAGGCATACCTTTCGGTGCAAGGTAAAGCTGATCTCCAAATTTCAGATATGTACCATTTTTCTCCAGTCCGGCTAATGTCTGTGGATCGAATGTATCTTTCGCAAAATCCAGAAATTCCACGATTCCTTTGCCCGGTACTTTCAGATCTTTTGCAGGGATTCCTTTTTCTTCCCCATTCCGGCAATAACCCTGTCTTAGTGTTCCCTCTTTTTCAAGGACAGCCAGATAGTGGCCCTCTCCTTTCAGATGCTGTGGCCAGAGACGGATCGTCTGTGCAATCTCAGGCAATACCTGTCCCATTTTTTCCCCGAAATAAGCCCATTCCGGTACTCCTGCCGACATACCCTCTGCCTTTTTCACTTCCACGATATGAAACTCCGGGTGACGCAGCAAAAAGCGTGTCATACTGCCCTCATTCTCCGCAGGCGCAAAGGTACAGGTCGAATACACGATCCTGCCGCCCGGTGCAAGCATGGAAGCCGCACAGTCTAAAATTCCATCCTGCCTTTCGGCACAAAGGCGGACATTCTCAGGGTTCCACTCTTCACATGCCGCCTCATTTTTGCGGAACATGCCTTCCCCGGAACACGGCGCATCCACCAGAATACGGGTAAAATAATCCTCGAACACCTCCGCTAAACGCTGCGGCGTCTCGTTCGTCACCATTGCATTTGCAATCCCCATCCGCTCCACGTTCTCAGATAAAATCTTCGCGCGTGCCGGATGGATTTCATTGCAGATGAGAAGTCCCTGCTCCTTCCACTTCCCTGATGTGTACATTTCATGCATTCTTGCCGCGATCTGTGTGCTTTTTCCGCCAGGAGCCGCGCACAAATCTAAGATCCGTTCCTGACAGTCTGCCGCTTCTTTTTGCACCACATCATAATCTTCCATCAGATAGGAAACCGGCGCCATGGCACTCGGCTCCTGGATATAATACACGCCCGCCTCATGAAGCGGATGCCTACCCGGAGTGTCATCTTTTTCATAGTAAAATCCATCTTTCGCCCAGGCTACCGGCTGCAGGGAAAAAGGTACTTTTTCCTTCATCTGCGCAGTATCTCCCTTGATACTGTTTAACCGCAGTGCCTGATATTTATCCTTGTCATAACTTTCTAAAAATGCCGGATATTCATTTCCGAGCATTGATTCCATTCTGTTTAAAAACGCTTGTGGAAGCATTTTAATCCTCCTTGTTTTGCGGAGCAAAATGCGACTGCCCATGCAGGAGCAGAGGATTTCCCTCCTTGTTTTGCGGAGCAAAATGCGACTGCCTTTGCAGGAGCAGAGGATTTTCCTCCTTGTTTTGCGGAGCAAAATGTCTGCTATGCTACTTTTGCATAGCATGTGCCTCTTGCAGAAGCAGAGGATTTTCCTCCTTGTTTTGCTTTTCCGTTTCTTTCTGCTGTAAATAAAAAACCGCCTTTTGTGCTTCTATTTCTTCACGCAGTTCTTCTTCCGTAGGCAGATATAATTTATATTTGCTGGCAAATAGCTGTTCATTTCCATGCAATATAGAATACCTTGCAATATCCTCATCTGTTTCCGAACACAAAACAATGCCTAACGTAGGGTTGTCATCCGGTGACTTTTTTAATTCATCATACATGCGAATGTACATATCCATCTGCCCTACATCCTGATGGGTAATTCTGGTTGTTTTCAGATCAATCAATACAAAACATTTTAAAATATAATTATAGAACACCAAATCTATAAAATAATCCTGTTTCTCAGTGTGAATATGCTGTTGTCTTGCAACAAACGCATAGCCTTTTCCCATTTCCATAAGAAATTTCTGCAAATTTGAGATAATGCTCGATTCTAATTTTGTCTCATTAAAAGAAGCGTCCAATGTCAATCCTAAGAATTCTACCACAACTGGATTTTTTATAAATTCTAACTTGTCCTGCTGATACTCAAACGTCTTTTCCTGCATCTCATGCTCTACAGCATCTTTATCTTTCGACTGCAGTAATCTGTAATAATATTGTGTATCTATATTCCGCTGTAAAGTACGCACACTCCAGGTTTGCTCATATGCTTCTTTTTCATACCAATCACGCGCTGTCTTATCATGCACCTGTAATAAAGTTCTATAATGAGACCATGAAAGTCTAATATTAGATTGTCGACACAGTGTGTCGACAATCTCTGGAAAAGCTTTATAAAATCGTACACAATGATAAAGATTACTTCTGTCATAACCTTTTCCATATTTATCTGTAAGTTCTTTTGACAATTTTTTGATAATCTCTACCCCATACTCTGCACGATCTTCACCCGCCAGTTCTTCCTCTGCGATCCGATACCCGATCAGCCAGTTTCTCTGTGACAATATTGTATTAACTGCACGATAGGCTTCTTTCTGTGAAACTTCTATGATATTTTGAACATCATTTAAGATATTTTCCGTTTTTTGAAATTTGTTCATAATATCATTATTTTCAATTTTCAATGCATCATTCATCTGCCAGTCTCCTTTCCGGGAGATAATATCTGCCTTATTTTTCTGTATAGACCTGACCTGTACTAGATCTGGTTGTATATTTGTTCTTAATCTTTCAATACCCGTTTATTGTACCATATCCCCACCGTATTTACACCAGTTTTCTCCCCTCTCATAATCTAATCGTAAAATCAGTACATTCCCAGATGCACGCAAAAAGCTGGCATTCTCATCTATAGAACACCAGCCTTTTATTCTCATTTACCATTCTTTCCAGACTTTCAACATCCGGTTATATGCTTCATCCAATACCTTCCTTGGTGATGCCAGATTCAGCCTTATACATCCTCTTCCATCTTCCCCAAATACACTTCCCATATAAACTGACACATTTGCTTTTTTCAAAAACCACTCTTCTAATTTCTGCTCGGTTAGTCCGGTTTTCTGATAATCTATCCAGAGCAGATATGTTCCTTCTCTCGGATAAACATGAAATTCTGGAAAATGTTTTGCGAAAAAATCTCTTGTAAACACTTCATTCGCATCTATATATTTTTTGACAGCCTCATACCAGTCATCACATTCTGTATATGCCTTTTCTACCGCAGTTACTGCAAAAATTGTCGGATTATGCATCCCAATACGATCAATAGTAACCTCTATCTCTTTTCTTAATTTTTCGTTTGGAATTATCATATAGGAAACAATAACTCCAGGAATGTTAAATGTCTTTGTCGGCGAACTTGCTAAAATCAGTCTGTCATTCATCTCTTCTGTAACATCCAACGCTGTCTGATGTCTCACTCCCGCTTTCATCAGATCACCATGAATCTCATCCGTAAATAAAATCAGATCGTGTTCTCTACAGAAGTCTGCAACTTGCACCAATTCTTCTTTCGTCCATGCCCGTCCTGTTGGATTATGCGGATTGCACAAGATCATCATTTTAGTATGTTCATCCACCATTGACTCCATTTGCGCAAAATCCATTTCATAGTGTTCCCCATTTTTTTTAAGCGGACTGGACAGCATTTTTCTGTTATTTTTTAAAATTGAATTCTGCAATGGACCATATGCAGGTGTATGCATAATAATACCGTCACCTTTTTCTGTATATGTTTCCACACATATACTGGATGCAATATTGATTCTTGGACAAAAAACGATCCATTCTCTAGGGATATCCATATTGTATTGTTTTTTATACCATCTTTGAATACTGAGAAAAAATTTATCACTTAAATCGGTATATCCCAAAACACCCATATCCAAAATTTTATGCAGACTATCTCTGATTTCAACAGGTGCCCGAAAATCCATATCAGCAACACCCAAATGAATCATATCTCTTGTCCCATATTTTTTATCCATGGTATCCCATCTGCCACAATTTGTGTTTCTACGATTCACTATATCATCAAAATCATACTGTGTTTCCATATACAATCTCCTCGTCATATTGGTTATACTGTTTCATTTTCCTTCTGAAGTGCCAGATACTCATCATAATACTCATCCCCAGGTTTTATCTTTGCAATACCAAAGCCTGTAAATCCCCATATAATCGCAAATATAACACCTGTGTAACAAATAACAGCCCAAGGAAGATAGGATAATGTAGGCACTCCAAGTGTTGTTGCCATATAAACACCTGCTGCTGTCCACGGAACAATCGGTTCTACAACTGTTGCAGAATCTTCCAGAGTTCTTGATAAATTCTTAGGCTGTAATCCCTTTTTGATATAGGTTTTTGCAAACATTTCTCCCGGTATTAAAATGGATAACTGACCGTTACTCGTCACAAAAACAGCCGTAATACATGAAACAATCGTTGCAACAATCAATCCTCCAGTCGTTTTTACTGTTTTCATCAACTTGTTTAAAACAATATCTAATGATCCCGTTACTGCCAGCGTTCCTGCAAATCCATACGCACAGAATGCAATCAAAACCGTGTTTAACATGGAAAGCATACCACCACGCTCTAAAAGTCTTGGAATATCTGGTATCAATGCTGCTGCATCAAACCCTGTCTTTGTTACCATGTCAAGACTGAATCCACTGATTGCTGCCGTAAAACACTGCTGTAAGGAAAATCCTTGAAAAACAGTCGCATTAAAAAACGCAACAACGCTTGATATCAACATGACTGGGATCGTCGGTTTCTTTCGAATTGAACCATATAAAACAATGAGTGGCGGTAATATTACAAGCGGATTAAACCGAAACAGGCTCTCTAATGTTGTCAATATTGTTTCTACTTTTTCCGGTGTTGCCACAGTACCTCCACCTGCTGCTGAAAAACCGGCTATTGTATATACAATAATACAAATGATACATCCCGGAATTGTCGTATAAAACATATGCCCTATATGATCATACAATTTCGAACCTGCTGCAATCGGTGCAAGATTCGTTGTATCTGACAACGGAGACATTTTATCTCCGAAATATGCTCCTGATACCACTGCACCTGCTACCATCGGAAGTGGAGCCCCCATACCTGCTGCTACTCCCATCAAAGCTACTCCTATCGTTCCGGCTGAACCCCACGATGTGCCTGTACAAACTGATACAACCGCTGTAACAAGAAATGATGTAACCGCTATGTACCGGGGACTTATAATTTTAAGTCCATAATATACCATCATCGGGATTGTTCCACCAATCATCCACGAACCAATCAAAAAACCAACAATGATTAAAATAAATATTGCCGGCATTGTTTTTGAAAGTTTACCAACAATAGAATCCATGATATCATCCCATGTATATCCCAACGCGATAGCAATGACTGCCGCCACTGCCGCCGAAACCAGCATCAGTACCTCTGGACTCAGTCCCATAACTGCATAACCAACTCCGAGCAGTAAAATCATCGCTAAAATAGGAAGTACTGCCAGAAAAAATGTTGGTTTTTTCTTTTCTCTCACTTTTTGATTACCCATAGATAAATCCTCCTCATGGCTGGATACATTTTTTCCAGCTAATCTTCATTTGTTTTTCTCTATTTCACCACCGCAATTACTTCTACTTCACATAATACATTTTTCGGAAGTGTTTTTACTGCTACACAAGATCTTGCCGGTTTGTCTGTGAAATATTTTGCATATACCTCATTAAAAGCAGCAAAATCATTCATGTCATTCAAGAAACATGTTGTTTTTAAAACCGAACGATAGTCCGTTCCGGCCTCTTTTAAAATAGCCCCAATATTTTCCATAACCTGTTCTGCCTGAGGAACAATACCTCCAGAAACAATTTCCCCATTTTCCGGATTTACAGGAATTTGTCCTGAACTGAACAAAAGTTTATCGTATTGTACAGCCTGTGAATAACATCCAATTGCCTCCGGAGCATTTTTTGTAAAAATTTGTTTTATCATTTCATCCATCTCCTTTATTTTTTGATAATTTGATTATAGCAATAAAATATATTTTAGTCAATAGAATTTTATTCATTTAATAAACTTTTATTCATTTTTTTCTTGCACATTATTTCTTTTTTACTTATAATGATTAAGGTAGTATCAAACTTTACTTTATGATAAAATATATTTTAGTTCATGCATGATTGTATGAACCAGTAAACACAAATGATATGAACTATGAAGAAAGAGGTATTTATTATGGATAATCCTTTTTTAAAACTTACTGTAACAGACCGACAAATTCTTAACTCTTATGCACTCATGTTAAACGGACTTGGTGCATACCTTGGTGACGGATACGAATTAGTACTTCACAGCTTAGAAAGTCTTGATCACTCTGTCATAAAAATCATCAACGGACATTTTACTGGAAGGAAAGAAGGCTCTCCCATTACCGATCTCGCTTTAAAAATGTTAGGGGAGCTTGAACAGGATCCTTCACGTACTGTTTCTCCTTATTTCAATAAAAGCAGTTCTGATTCAATGCTTCGCTCTTGTACAATTCCTATTACAGGCGAACACGGCCGGATTATCGGTTTACTTTGCATAAATTTTCATATGGAAATGCCACTCTCCGAATTTCTGCAAGGAATGCTTCCTTCACAGGACTCCTCTTCTGTAACACAGGCTTCCTCTGAAACTTTTTCAGACAATATTGATGACCTGATACTTTTTTCACTTACAGAAACCAAAGAATCCGTATACAATGATCCCGGCATTTCTTCTTCCAATAAAAATAAAGAAATTATTTTCCGTCTGTATCAACAAGGCATATTTAATCTTAAAGATGCTGTGATCAAAGTTGCCAACCAGTTAAATATTTCAAAAAATACTGTCTATATGCACATTCGAAATTTCAAAGTTTCATCTCCATCCAATTAGAAAGAATCCCAATCGGATTTTTCTGATTGTTCATACTATAATCTGCTTCTTCACAAAAGAATCGCATAAGTTCTTCTTGTCCAGCACAATAGTTTCACAAAACAAATGCCAAAATCCTGCATAAATACAGGATTTTGGCATTTTGGTCCGTTATTTTAAATCCACTTCATCAGTCACAAATCGCTATATGGTATTTCACCTTGCGGAAAATCTTCCACACCAGAATTATCGGCATAGCCAAAACAAGATAAGCCGTGGACAAAAGTCCTGCGGCACCACCAACGATCATCATAACCCAAATAAGAATCTGCATTTTTTCTACCTCTCATAAAATAATATTTTTATTTTTTATTTCATGAGAGCTAAAATGCCATTCTTTTTTCCGTCCGCCCTCCTCACAAACTTCACTAAGAGCAGTCCACGCGGCACGATCTCATCAGCCCTGCGGTACCAGATGCTCCAAAACTGCAAAATCAGCGCTGGGAGTATGACAAGCAGAATCCTTATTGTAACGCCTGCCATTCTGCGCCAGTTTACGGATGCAAACTCTTTTACCCTCCCACTCTCTAATGTTTCGCTGCGTCCTCTGGCTGTCTCTAACAGTGCATCATACGTTTTTGCCAGCCGCTCGCCTGAGAGCATTGTCTGACCGGATGCCTTTTCTGTAGATTTCATTCGTAAAACATCCGACTGACTGCCAGCACAGGTCGTAAGCAGGATCATCCATGCGAATAATAATGGAAATATTCTTTTATAGTAAGTTGGTAAATTTACCAATTTCCTTCGCTTTTTTGTAGATCTCATCACAGTTCATCTCCAGATAGACTTCTAATCCTGCTACTTCCTTATCGGAAAATCCATGATTCTTTGTGATTTTTCCCGGCGGAAGCATGCCCTCTGCAATATCACTTCCACGTTCAAATCGAACCGAAACTCTTTTTTTCCCATCAATTTTTAAAAAGCCGGACTGTGTAAATTTTACTTCTTCCTGTTTATTCATGAAAATCCGCCTTTCTGACTGCTTCTGCCACCTCATCCGGAATGTGCTCTGCCATATGCACCTTCTTTTCCGGTTCACGTTTTGCATGATATGTCTCTAATATTTCCCCGCGTTTGCGTGCGATCTCTTTTTCCAGCTCTCTTGCGGAGATCAGCACACACCCGGCTCCCCGGATGATGATCTGCTCTAAACCATCCGAAGTTGCAACCGTCACACGGTATTTTCTGCCATTTTCATGTGCAAACTTCTCAATGTACTGATCCGCAGTCTCTGCCTCCCGCGTGTAAACCACATGAATATTATGGTAATCATACATTTCCGTCTTGTGTCCCTGTACGCGGTATGCATCAAACACCACGATCAGTTCACATCCACGCATTCCCTGATAATCACATAAAATATCGAGAAGCCTTCCACGCGCTCCATCCACATTGTCACGGGCAAGCTCGTTTAACTCATCCCATGCAAATATCACATTGTAACCGTCCACGAGCAGATATTCTTTGTCCGACAATGGCGGTGTGTAAGTCCGTGTTACCGGCGATATATTCGTGCTGCTTCCGCCTGACCGTTTCCAGACATTGCGCCCCGGAGCAGATTTTTCCCGTTTATTAGCATTGTATGTCTGATTTAAGATTCTGTCAATCTCATCCGTGCCGATCCATTCTTCTTCTCTGCTCTGCTGCTGCATGTAAACCTGCTTTGGCTGCCATTCCTCTGCTTCTTTTTCCGGCTTTAGCACACTTTCCAAATGCATATAGTCCATAACCTGATCCCATGGGACAACAAATCCTGCTCCATGGGCACAGAATACAGACCCGGTCGGATTTGCCAGATCACGCTCTGAATCATAACCAAGCGCCTCAACAACCTCCTCTGTATTATGGCATGGCAGATAACCGTGCAGCGTACAGGTAAGGCTTCCATGTCCCTTGGTATATGCCATAACATCTTTTGCATAATCACGTATCGATGCAACCGGAACGATCCCTGTGAGTACTGCCATCTCCCCGTTCCGGTCCGGAGCATCAAATTTACCTGACATTCCTTCGATGTCATTCATGGCACGTCCAATACATTCATTCGGTATCTCCAGCCGGAAATCATACCATGGCTCTAACAGCACAGACTGCGCCTGCTTTAATCCCTGTCTGAGCGCGCGGTAAGTCGCCTGCCTGAAGTCGCCACCCTCCGTATGTTTTAAATGTGCACGTCCGGCGACCAATGTGACTTTCATATCTGTGACCGGCGATCCTGTCAACACACCGACATGCTCCTTTTCTTCCAGATGTGTAAGCACCAGTCTCTGCCAGTTTCTTGAGAGCATATCCTCACTGACATCCGCCGCAAAGGTAAGTCCGCTTCCGGTCTCTCCCGGCTCTAATAAAAGATGCACCTCCGCGTAATGGCGCAGCGGTTCAAAATGTCCCACTCCCTCCACGGTATCTGCGATCGTCTCGCGGTAGAGAATCTTTCCGGTGCCAAATTCCACCTCCGCACCAAATCGATCTGAGATCAGTGCTTTCAAAATCTCAATCTGCACCTCCCCCATAATCTGTATCTTGATCTCCTGCAGTTCTTCATTCCAGACAATATGAAGTTCCGGTTCTTCTTCCTCTAACATCGCAAGTTTCGGCATCATCGCCTGTGGCTGCACACCGTCAGGCAAAATCAGTTCATAGGTCAGCACCGGCTCTAAGATCGGCAGTTCGGACTCCTCCTGGCTTCCCAATCCCTCACCCGGATAGGTGTAGGATAATCCGGTCACGGCACAGATGGTTCCCGCTTCCACCTCATCTTTTGTCTCATATTTTTCACCGGAATAGATACGGATCTGGTTTATCTTTTCCTCCCAGATATCCTCTGCTTTATTCTGTTTATGTCCTGACAGCAGATTTCTCGCCTTCAGCACACCGCCTGTAACTTTTAAATGTGTAAGACGGCTGCCCTGCGCATCACGTGTGATCTTAAATACGGTAGCACCAAACTTTTCCTGATACTCCGGCATTTTCGTATATTCAGAAAGTGCAAAAAGCAGCTCCTCGATTCCTTCCATTTTCAGTGCAGAACCGAAGAAACATGGAAATAATTCCCTTTTCTGTATCATTTCACGGACAGATTCCTCTTCGATACTGCCGCCTTCTAAGTACGCTTCTAACACTTTTTCATTGCAGACCGCCACATTTTCATAAAAATCCATATCACGATAAGTTCCGTCTTCATTTTTTGAAAAATCCACACAGGCACTGCTCAATGTATCCTTGATCTGATCTAATAATTTTTCGTGATCCGTCCCCAGCTGATCCATCTTATTGACAAAAATAAATGTCGGAATATCATAGCGCGCCAGAAGACGCCAGAGAGTCCTCGTATGTCCCTGCACACCATCTGCACCGCTTATGATCAGCACCGCATAATCAAGTACCTGGAGTGTCCGCTCCATCTCCGCGGAAAAATCCACATGTCCCGGTGTATCTAACAGTGTAAATTCACATCCTCCATACGAAAAAACAGCCTGTTTGGAGAAAATTGTGATTCCACGGTTTCTCTCCATTTCATTGGTATCTAAAAATGCATCTTTATTGTCCACACGTCCGGCTTTCCGGATGCTGCCGCTTTTATATAATAACGCTTCCGACAATGTTGTCTTTCCTGCATCAACATGTGCTAACATTGCAATATTTATATGAGTCTGTGTCATAAAACAATCCCTCTTGCTTTCTTTCACCTGCACTCATGATAACACAAAATTTGCATTAATGCCTTGCTTTTTTCTCTTCTCCCGGTATTGTTTTATGACACAAAAATAACTCAACGGATATCTCTCCCTCAAAGCCTTCCTCCATTGCTTCTAACTGGCATACCCTGTTTTTGTATCCCATCGGTCCAATCTGCGTGTCCGGACGCATCGCGAAAAATAATGCCGTAGAATGATGCTTTGGTGCGCGTTTCAGATATTCCGTCGTATAAAACTGCATCTGATAATCCCTGTCGCACTCGTATTCGATCATGGGCAGGACACAGCCTTTGGGACATATCTGCGGCAGAAGTTCCATAAATTCCTGCTTCATCTGTGCAATCTGTTCTTTGCTGAAATGTTCCAGATAGTGTTTATCTTCAAAACATGTCTCTGCCTCTTTCCAGACATCATGGAAACGGATGCCATGAATATAAACACTGCTTTCTGCCTCTCCGGTCAGATGGAGCACTTTGGGTTTTGCATATTCCCCCGTCTTTAAGCGGAATCTTTTTTGTACCAGAACAGATCGGTGCTGTTCTGACAGCGTAACCGTAACATCCTCATTTCCCATATTCCAAAATGCTTCTTCGGATAATTTCTGCCCGTCTTTTCCCGTCAGTTCATAGCAGGTGATAAACAGCCTGTCAAGCTCCACCTGTTCTAACTCCCCCAACTCCGCTCCCTGTCCAAGCATATATAAAAACTGTATCTGTTCCTCTATATTATATCGCTCGCCAAGACAGGTGCCTGTTGCTGAAGCGGCCTCAAAACAGCAGCCACCGCTTACAATTTTTTCGATCCACACCTGGTCTGCTTCTTCCAGATTCTGCTTTAACTCTGCCCGGTTTGTCTTCGCTTCTTTGTATGTTCTGTTTCTGTGTTCATATTCCTGTTCCGACATGGCTGAAATTTCCCACAGATAAAATGTATCCTCTTTTTGGGCAATCATGGGAAGCACTGTATAATGTTCTCCCTCGCCATATGACAGATTCAGTATTTTTTGTTTCGTTACAGTTGGAAAAAGGGTTCTTAAATTTTGTGTATTCATAATATCTCCGTTCCTCCTAAATATGAAAAATATCGATCAGAAATACCATCGCCAATCCATAATAAGTGATTACTGCAACCAGATCATTCACCGTCGTGATCAGCGGACCGGATGCAACTGCTGGATCAATATGGATCTTGTGGAAGAACATCGGGATGATCGTACCTACAAAACCAGAGATTACCATCGCAACGACCAGAGAAATCCCAACGCACCCGGAAATCAGGAATGCTGACATCCAGGCATATTTTTTGAACAGGTGGATGTAAATGCCAAGAAATACAAGTGCCATGACGCCAAGGCTCGCTCCATTCAAAAAGCCGATCTTCATTTCTTTTCCAAGAAGAGCCAGTTTTTTTCTGGTATCTAAATCCTCATCCACAAGTACACGGATCGTTACTGCAAGCGACTGCGTACCAACATTTCCTGCCATATCAAGCACCAGCGACTGAAAGCAGATCACGATCGGCAGAACTGCAACCACAGATTCAAATATTCCGACAACAGAGGACACTGCCATCCCAAGAAACAACAGTATGATCAGCCATGGCAGTCTCTTTTTCATACTCACGATCGTCGGTTCCTTTAAATCCTCCTCGGAGGTCAGACCTGCAAGTTTTGCATAGTCATCTCCCATCGCATCATCTACTAACTCCACGATATCTGTTGCAGTCAGAATACCGGCTATCTTTCCATCCTGTGTCAGTACCGGGATGGAATCCTCCTCATAATCTGCAATCTTTTCCACACATTCACTGATATTTTCATGTTCATACACATACGGATAGGAACTGCTGACGATCTCCTGCAGAGGTGTATTTTCTCTCGCGATGATCAGGTCTTTCAGATCGATCGCACCGGCAAATTTTTCCTCTGTATCGGTAACATAAATCGTTGAAATATTATCATGTTCCCCCGCCTGGCGGACCAGTTCGCTCATCGCTTCCCGGATGGACAGCTCCTCTGAAATACAGACAAAGTTGTTCGTCATGCAGCTTCCAATCTCATCCTCCTCATAGGAGAGCAGTTTCTGCACATCTTTCTGTGCGTCCGCATCCAGATGGCTCACGATCTCATTTTTCTTTGACTCGGACAAATCATCTAACACGTCAAGTGCATCATCTGCATCCATGTAGGAAATTACTTTTGCTGCCTGCTCTAAAGACAGTTCCTCCAAGTACATTTCCGCATCATCAAAATAGGAAAATATCTCTGCGATCCTTTCAGAGCCGAGCACACGGTAGAGATGCTTCCGCTCAGTCTCCGTCAGAAATGTGATTGCCTCCGCGATATCTTTCTCATGATAATCTGACAGCAGATTCCGTAATTTCTGCTCATCTTTTGTAACACGGATGATCTTTATCAGTTCTTTTACATAGTCTTTTTTCGGGATTAATACTTTTCTCATTGTGACCTCCTTTTCGCCTGAAATGGGCATAAAAATACATCGCTTCATTGTGATTGCAAGGATCCTCTGATGCGATGTATAAAAAGGTGCACAACAATATAGAATATGGCGGTCAGACTTTCACAGACAGCCACATTCTTTTTTTACATCTTCGTACATCGCATATTTTACTTCGTCCTACGCTATCGCAACTGTCCATGAAAATTCACCTCCATTAAAATTTGAATTTTGATATGTCTGAAAATGACGTGGTCATTGTAGCAGAAATGAATGAGAAACGCAACCCCTATTCTTTATAGATATTTCCCCGTAACACTCTCCTCATTCGCTGCAATCTGCTCCGGTGTCCCGCAGGCGACCACTCTGCCGCCCTCCTCTCCGCCGCCGGGGCCCATATCAATGATATAATCTGCATTTCGGATCACATCCAGATCATGTTCAATGACGAGCACAGTCGCCCCGTTATCGACCAGCGCCTGAAATACGCCAAGTAACGTCTGTACATCCAACGGATGCAGTCCGATGGTCGGCTCATCAAACACAAAGACAGAATCCGACTGTCCTTTTCCCATTTCACTGGCAAGTTTCAGTCTCTGTGCCTCGCCGCCGGAAAGACTCGGTGTTTCCTCCCCCAGCGTCAGATATCCAAGTCCTAAATTTTTCAGGACACCAAGCCTCTGGTGCACCAGTTTCAGATCCTTGACTGCCTGCAGCGCCGTATTGACATCCATCTCCATCAGTTCCGGCAGGGAATACCTGTTTCCCTGTTTATTTTCATAGCTGATCTGCCATGCCTCTTTCGCGTACCGGGAACCGCCACATTCCGGGCATGGGATGTCCACATCCGGTAAAAACTGTACATCCAGACTGATCTGCCCGGTTCCGTCGCAGACCGGGCAGCGCAGCTTTCCAGTATTGTAGGAAAAATCCCCCGCTTTGTATTTCCGGTCTTTCGCATCCGCTGTTTTTGCATAGATTTTGCGGAGTTCATCATGTATGTTTGCATAAGTTGCCACCGTTGAACGGACATTGATACCGATCGGTGAGGCATCGATCAGTTTCACATGGGCAATCCCTTCCGCCGAAATACTCTTCACATGTTTCGGCAGATGTTCCCCGCAAAAAGAGGCTTCCAGTCCCGGAATCAGACTCTCTAAAACCATCGTGGTCTTCCCCGAACCGGAAACACCGGTCACCACGGTAAGTCTGCCCTTTGGAATATCCACTTCCAATGGCTTTACCGTGTGAATGTTATCCGTAGACAGATGCAATTTCCCAAGTGTAAAAACTTCCTCTTTCCCTGCCTGTGTGCGGACATGCATATCTGCCGTTTTCGCCAGAAAAGGACCGATCATGGATTTTTTATTGGAAATAATCTGCGGAATGCTGCCCTCCGCGATCACATATCCGCCTCCCACACCGGCTTCGGGTCCCATCTCGATCAGCCAGTCCGCCTCCGATAATATCTGCGTATCGTGGTCTACCAGAAGAACGGAATTGCCGTCCGCGACCAGATCATGCATCACGGCATTAAGCCCTTTGATATTCGACGGGTGCAGACCGATCGAAGGCTCATCTAACACATACAAAACGCCTGTCGTGCGGTTTCGTACCGCTCTGGCAAGCTGCATCCGCTGCCTCTCTCCGGTCGACAATGTTGAGGCCGTCCGGTCAAGCGACAGATAAGAAAGTCCCAGATCCATCAGCCTTTTCGCAACGGCCTGAAATGATTCACAGATGGATTCTGCCATGGGACGCATTTCTTCCGGCAGGGAATCCGGCACTCCTGCCACCCAGTCCACCAGTTCTTTTAAGGTCATTTTGCAGGCTTCATCCAGACTTATCCCACGGAGCCTTGGTGCTCTCGCAGCTTCAGAAATCCTGCTGCCGCCACATTCCGGACAGATATCTTCCTTTAAAAATTTTTCCACGCGCTTCATGCCCTTCTCATCTTTTACTTTTGCAAGCGCATTTTCCACGGTGTAAACGGCATTATAATAGGTAAAATCCAGTTCACCCGCCTGGTTGGATTTTTTTGCCTTATAAAAAATATGTTTTTTCTCAGCCGGGCCGTGATAGACGATCTCTTTCTCCTCGTCTGTCAGTTCCCGGAATGGGACATCCGTGCGCACGCCCATCTCACGGCAGACATCTGTCATCAGTGACCACATCAGACTGTTCCACGGTGCGACCGCTCCCTCATCAATGCTGATCGAATCGTCCGGCACCAGCGAATCAAAATCCACTGTCCGCACACTTCCCGTACCGCCACATCTTTGGCACGCCCCCTGTGAATTAAAGGCAAGTTCTTCCGCACTCGGTGCATGTACTTTTTCCCCGCACACCGGACATAAGATTTCCTGCTCTGCCGCTACTTTTAACGTAGGCTCTATGTAATGTCCATTCGGACAGCGGTGGGATGCCAGTCTCGAATACATCAGCCTTAAGCTGTTCAAAAGTTCGGTTCCGGTTCCAAACGTACTGCGGATCCCCGGTATTCCCGGACGCTGATGGAGTGCTAAAGCTGCCGGGACATATAACACCTCGTCCACCTGTGCTTTCGCCGCTCCTGTCATACGCCTTCTTGTATAAGTAGAAAGTGACTCCAGATATCGTCTGGAACCCTCTGCATACAAAACACCAAGTGCCAGCGAAGATTTGCCCGAACCGGACACACCTGCGACCCCCACGATCTGATGCAGGGGGACATCCACATTTACATTTTTCAGGTTGTGGACTCTCGCCCCTTTTACCCTGATATATTTTGGTTCATTATGGTTGGTTTCCATGATGGTACTCCTTATTTATTCGTCTTATCCTGCTCACCGATCGCAGCATGGAAATTTTTAAAAGATCAGTACAAACACTGCGACCGGCATTACCACTGCCCCCGTCAGATCAGGAAGCTGATGCGCAAGAAAATTTTCGGTCAGCCCTGCATTGTCATCGATCACTTTCCGCAGACGTCCGCTGGCGTTTGCGCTAAAATATCCCTAACAACACTTTCATTTCCCGCTACAATCCTATCAACACTTCCGCACTCCAGACACAACAATCCCGGCGAAAAAGTCCAGTATTCCACCAAGCGCAATCGTGCCTGCAAACAACAGTATCAGTTCCAAAAGATCACAAAACCGATCAATAAAAAGATGATCGTATCAGACGCAAAGAGTTCTCCCAATATCGGTAAATACCTCATATTTTCTCCCCTCTCTAATCTATTCCAGTTTTTTCATAACAAGTCCAAACAGCTCTGCCTTTTTCCACCATCACAAAAAACTGACAGACAAAAGATGCCGCTCAGCACAGTTCCTTCACAAAATTTCCACCTTCAAAATAAATATCATTTCCTTCACTGTCTTTATGAAACGAAATCCGCTCTGTTCCAACCAGTTGAAAACCAACACTGTTAAGTAATCCAACAGAAGGGAGATTATTTTTTGCTGTTCCGGCATATATTTTTTTTACGCCCTGTTCTTTCATATAATCAAAAATTGCAAGCAGACTTTCTTTCGCATATCCCTTTCCCTGATATTGATCAAGGAATCCATATCCGATCTCATATATTTCTTCTGTATACCCCTTTTCCCTCAGTCATTCATTTACAGAATGTCTTTTCCTTTGCAGTAAAAAGTGTCTAAATCAAATCTCTAACAATGCCTCATCCCTACAGCCCCAGCCTCCGATACCGGTTCACGCACGCAAACACTTCCTGCTTTCTTGGCATCGCAAGTCCGCACGGCAGATAACTACTCTCGCAGACTGCTGCGATCCCCTTCTTCTGCAAAACATCCCAAAGCGCATCGACTGCCTGTGTCAGGGTGTGTTTTCCATCAAAAAAGTGGATCTGCATATATTTTAACATATATCCGAGTGCTGCAAGCTGCTCCGTGTCCATAAGCTGTTCCACATAGCGGACGTCAATGACTTCCCGGTTGATAGAGATGGAATCCCTTCCCATCGTTTTCATCTTTAAGCGGTTGTCCTCTTGAAACATCCGGTCCGGCTTTATTTTTCTGTCAAAATCAGGCTGCTTTGACGGGGCAATGTCCTGTTTTGGAAGCGGGAACTCTGCCGCTGCCTGCTTTGCTGACTCTGTGATCTCAAACGGCTCGTAACGGTTCATCTGGATGATGCAGTCCGCCTTGTGAAAATAGGAACCGGAGCTTCCGGCAACAAGGACCGTCGAGATACCGTATGTGTGATACAGCTCCTCTACCCGGTCAATAAAAGGCACGATCGGCTCTGCATCACGGTTGACCACGCGCTGCATCAGCTCATCACGGATCATAAAGTTCGTTGCACTGGTATCCTCGTCGATCAGAAATGCTCTTGTGCCTGCCTCCATCGCCTCGATCACATTGGCCGCCTGGGAAGTACTCCCGCTGGCATCCTCCGTATAAAAGGATACCGTATCTTTCCCGTTTGGCAGGTCATGGATAAACATGGAAATATCCACGTCACGGATGCTTCTTCCATCCTCGGCACGGATCTTCATTGCTGTATCGTCCGTGATGACATACTCCCTGCCATCCCCTGCAATGTGGTTATAGACACCTGTCTCAAGCGCTTTTAACAGTGTTGATTTTCCATGGTAACCACCGCCGACGATCAGCGTGATGCCCTTCTTTATTCCCATTCCGGCCAGTTTTCCGTGGTGCGGCAGCGTCAGCGTGACGGAGAGACTTTCCGGTGACTGAAAACGCACCGCATCTTTCATCGGTCTGCCGGAGACACCGGACTCCCGCGGCAGGATTGCACCGTCCGCCACAAACGCACAGAGTCCCATCGGATCTAACTGCTCCCTGATATACGCCTGATCCTCGGCGAGATCTGCGGCTGCCTCCACCGCTTCTTTTCTCAGGGAACGGAAATAAAGGGAGCCTTTTACGCACTCCGGCAGGAAATCGAAGAAGATCTTTTCTAACTCCCTGGAATTGACCGTTCTCCCGTTTGCCGGGAAACCGATCTCCATACGCAGCACGATATCGCCGTTCTTTGCATCCATCTGGCAGGCACTGCGCTCTAACACTTCCTGTCCCGGACAGCTGACCGCCATAAGACCGCTCTTTCCAGATCCTTTCGCTTTAAAGGAAACTTTCTCGACCTGGCGCGCAAACTGGCGCAGCAGATAATCCTGCACGGCGGTCCTTCTGCAGTCTTTCTGATAAAGATGTTCCGGGAATCCCGCCTGTTTCCCGCGGACATGGATACTTACCTTCGACGGTGCTGCAAACGGATCTCCCTGCACATGGTCAATGGAAAGCACATATCCCGGAAATTCATAAGAACCTCTTGTGTCCTTATATGCCGGATATCCCTTATGATCGATACGCTGTAATAAATTTTTTAACTCTGCCGATGTCTGCATGATTCCCTCCTGCTAAAAAAGCATACTTTCCTGTTCTATCGTACAACCGGTTTTTAAAATACAATCCTTAAGTTCTTCTAATTCTGCCGGAACGTCTGTGTCCCTTACTTTTTGCAAATATTTTTCGTCCCGTTTTTCCCCATATTGCTGATATTTGAAAAACGTCTCCTCATCCATTGCAAGCGGTTTCACATCTGGAAAAATTTTCTCTTTTATATTCATAAATATACGTATCCCGCCGTAATCTAAGTCACTGGTGTGAAAATACTCTGCCCCCTGCTCTCCCAGGCACTCCCTGAGATTTTTCAGGAAAAGCCTCTCCTTTGGTGAGAAAAAACCGTGCGAATAGACAAGCAGCGTTCCCTCATCATATGACATTTCCATAAAATTGGCTTTATTTTCAACCGTTATAATTTTTCGGATCGTCTGCTCCGGCAATAGTTTTGCATGTTTCAATGTCTCTGCATTTAAGATCGTACCATAGGCAAACAGGGCGGTATCAATTTTGTTTCCTGCAAGTTCAAACTGCAGCGGACCTTTAACCGAAAGTTCCTGATGATATGTCTCAATCCCAATTTCCGATAATACTTCGTCATTTCCCATAACTTCTTCGTCAGCATCCACATCCGGGCAAAATTTTCTCGCATCCGAAATAATTTTATCCTGGACTGCTCTCTGAAATGATTTTGAATTTTTCAGGAATTTTTTACTGAATATCCGCCTTGAAACCGGTTCCTCTATCTCATTTAATCCGGCTAACGTGTTAAAATAAATTTCCTTTGTTTCTCCGTCTTTGCATATTTTCGGAATTTTTTCACGTTCCAGGTCATTTTCCAGCTCCCCAATACATTGATCGATCCATGGTTTCCAGGTCTGCTGGCGCCCTCTTAATTTCTGTAACTCCTGACGAAGTTTCAAAAATGGTTCAAAATAGCGCTCATATTTTGGCACCCGCCCATCCATTTCATAAAATCTCGGAATATCAGACAAACAATATACGATCTGCTCCAGTTCACTTCCCCTTGTGTACCATCCACTTATCTTCTGCCCTTTTCCATCCTGTAACAGATGACGTGCCTGCAACTCTAAAACCTGCCTGTTCAGCTCTGTTTTTCCGATTTCATCATACAGCGCCTGAACGATTCTGATAGAACGTTTCCCATCATTTTGCCCCTGATTAGGATATTTTCTCCAATCAGTATCGCCATGTTCATAATCATCAAGGATCACCTGAACGATACTGGTTCTTGTCTCTTTTTCCTTCTCCTTCTTCAACTGCTCTTACTCCTCCTCCACAACCAACTGTGAAAAATCCTTTTTCTCAAACTCCTGAATCGAAATGCTCTTCTTATTCGGATTCGCATAAACGAATGTCTTATCTACATTTTCAATGTAATTCTGGATCTTATCGTTTGTTGCACTGATGATCGCCTGAAAACCAAGCCCGCGGATCAGTTCGATACAGCTCGCCACTTTCTCTGCATCCATCTTGGAAAATGCCTCATCTAAAACAACAAGACGGATCGTCGGACGTCTTGTCAGTCTTGCAGACAGATTGATATGGTATGCCTGCGCAAAACTTGCGAGTAGTGCAATGTAAAGCGGGTTCTGTCCCTCACCACCGGAATTTTTCTTGATCATCTTGCTAAGACCAATGACAAGACGTTCGTCACCTTCCACGATCTGTTCCATCTCAAATGAAAGATACGTACGGTAATCTGCATACTTCACCATGTTCTGTTTTGCCTCATCAAGTTCCTGCTGCGTGGCATTTTCCGGCGGAATAAAGATATTGATCAGATCACTCATCAACATACCGTATTTATTTTCATGCTCCATCGAAAACAGATTCATCTGATGCTCCATCGGCGATGCAAGTGAGGACGGATCGATATCTAAATCCTCATCCATAAACATATCATAAAATGCGCCGTCGGCTCCCTTATTTCTCGTGATCTTAAACTGATAGCGGTCTTTACCAAAATTCAGGTTGCGGATGATACGGTTTAATTCATCCCTGCGCACATAGGCTTCTTTGATAGCGCTGCGGATCTTGTATACAAAATCCTCCTTAAAATGTTCCACTGCTGCCTTTGCCTGTTCGGCTGCTTTTTTCTGGTATTCTTCCAGTTCATTGCAGGAAAGCTCTGACAGCAGGCTGTCATAATCGTCATTATTCTCTGCGCTCGCTGAGAAATCACGTTTTGGATGATTCTGAAGATAATTCATACGTACATCCACCAGTTTATTTTTCTGTACATCACACTGACCTGACACCTGTTCCATTTCTTCCTGTGTCGATGCTTTCAGGCTGTCATACTTCTTATTTTTCTGCCCGGCAATATAAACCTCAAATGCCTCTTCTTCCGCAGCGGAACCGCGAAGCTCTCTTTTTTTCGTAAGAAGTTCCTCATTTTTTGTAATGAAATCGCTGCTGTCTTTTTCAATGGCATCTTCTTTTTTCCGGATCTGGTATTTTAAGTCATCGATCTTATCTTCCAGATCTTTTTGTTTTTCGTGAATCTCTTCTGCCTGTTTCTTTAAGATCTCAACAGTACCGGCACCGATCTCTGCCATTTTCTTTTCTGTTTTTGCCTTTTGTTTTTCCTTTTCTTTCTTCTCCGAAAGATCTGATATCAGGTTCTGGTATTCCTCGACCGTATCATTTAAAAATTCCTGGGCAAGAATATTTTTCGCCTCTGTCTCACGCTCTCTGTATTCTGCTCTGTTCTGCTCTAATTTCTCCAGGCTGGCTGCAAGTTCCTTCTGGCGCTGTTTCTTACTCTTTTCACCAATATATACATGTTTCTTATAATTGTCCGGATTTAAACGGCGTAACTGATAACTCTGGTATAATAAACAGTCTGCTGTCACACCGATCTTGCACTGGCGCAGTTCGTCCACCGAAGTACACTTGATGACATTTCCGAGTAAGAAGTCCACAAATGCCCTCACATATGGCTCTTTTGCTTCTACTTCTTCTGCAAGCGCATTGTCTTTTACGCGCCAATCCTCCTGCATCAGTTTTTCCGTATCCACTAAAGATACACGGAAGAAACGCTTCTCGTCGAGTGTTTCGTATACTTCCATCGCCTGTTTGACATAGGCAGGCTCCACGATCAGCGCAAGTTTGTTCCAGGAAAGATAACCCTCGATCGCATTACGCCATGTTTCATCTTTAATATCAATGAGATCTGCAAAAATACGGACCTGGATATTTTTTCCGGTCTGTTCAGAAAGTTTTCTTGCAATTTCGGATCTCGCAAGTTCTAACTCTCTCGGATATGCTTTTTTACCAAGTTTTAACTCTGTGAGTTCTTTCTCTAACACATCCGCTTCTTTATTCATGGAACGGATCTCCGAGGAAGCCTCCTGCCTGTCCTTTTCTGCCTCTTTCTGCACTTCGACCAGACTTCGTTTCAAACGTTCGATCTCCTCTCCGGTGATCGTGCCTTCTTTGAACTTCTCGATATCCCATAGAATCTGATTCGAAACGATATCTACATCTTCCCAGCCGTTTAATCTTGCACAGATACCGTCCCATTTATTTTTACTTCGCTCCAGAAGGCTTAGGTTTTCTTCCAAACTCTTTAACTGCTCTTCTAATCTTGCATAACCGGTTCCGGCGATCTGCTCATTGATCTCGCCGTATTCTTTTTCATAATTTTCTTTTACCTGAAGCAATTCTGTAAGACTTTCATTCTGCAGTACGACATCCTTTTTCCAGTTTTCCACACGCTGCTGCATTTCCTCTATGGTCTGCTCTAACTGTAAGATCGTCAGTTTGTCCATCCGGTAACGGCAATTTAACAGTTCTTTTTTCTTCTCCTCCATCACCTGATACTGTGCACTGATCTGCTTTAATTCTTCGATTTCCTGCATCGTGGCTTCGATCTTACGGCACATTCTGCCATAAAGCATCGCCCCCTCCTGCATGTCCTCGATATGGATGTCCTGCTCCATGCAGATATATTCTTTTACAAAATCCTCTAACCGGATATTCATTTTAAATGGGATCGCACGCTTAAACAGGCGCGGGAATTTTTCCATATCCAGTCCGCCTAAATAGACATCATAAAGGTTTCTGCGGAATCTCTCATTATTAGAAGTGTAAAACATCTCATCTTTGGGGAAATTCTGCTGCAAATAGCTGCGCACCTCACTGATCGTCATTGCACGGCTCTCTGTCCGGTAATCGCCCGGGATCAGTTCTCCCTTGTGCCAGAAAAATAAACGATTGATCTCGTTGGTCGCTGTCTCCACGTCAAACACAACCCCGATGCATTCTTTTTCCTTCGTGATCGTCTGTTCCATCTCAAGAACGATCGTCGTGGAAAAGTTTTTGTTTCGCTTATACTCTGCCTGATTATTCTCACCAATGTTGATCATACCACGCAGGTACTCGATCAGGCTTCGGTCAGAGTCATCTGCCGCCGCCTTATTGAAAAATCCACGTCCGTCCGTGTTCGCATAAAGCACGATCTGCATTGCATCGATCACTGTTGATTTTCCACTTCCGGAATGACCGGTAAAAAAGTTGATGCTCTCATTTAAGCCTAACACCTTGCGGTCAATATAATGCCAGTTGTTGAGGCAGATTCTGGTAAAAACTTTATATGCCTGATTCATCTGTTCCATCTTCTGTCTCTCCTTCCTCATCCACATTCATTTCTTCTGGTTCAAGATCACTTTCTTCATCCGTCATATCATTTTCTGAAAGTGTTTCCTCACTGCTCCACTCCAGATTCTCCTGCCCGTCTACCTCGTTATCTTTTACCTCATCGGAAAAACTGCCAAGAAGCCCGTTCACATCTTCTCTCATCAATACTAAATTGATACACGGATAGATCATGATCCTCGTATTTTCAAGCTGTTCGTCAAACACATCCAAAAACTCTACCATCTGATATTTTTTCAGAATGGCAAACGCTCTTTTGATCTCCGTCATCGATGACGGTCCCTTGATGAGACGGAATTCTCCCGCTTTTCCATTTAATTCTCCAAACGTCGTTATTACATTGACACTGGAAGAAACAGCCGCCATTTTTTCATCATAGATCAGTTTTAACAGCAGCAGATAAATGGTCGCAAGTTTCGGCAGTTTTTCACCGATTCCGTCTGCTCCCTCTAAATAAATGATGCCAAGCTCCGTATCCTGACAAAGTTTTATCCCTGCAACCGCAAAATACTCCGTCAGAAATTCCAAATGCCTGTCACTGAAATCATACATACGGTCCGGCATCATTCGTCCGTATTTTTTATCATATTTTCGTTCCGGCAGAAATGTCTGGGCAAGTAAGGTTCTTATCACTTCCTGCATCCGTTCCACATCCTGCGTGTTTAACTCTTCGTAACCTTCAAACATTAATTCCGTTCACTTTCTATTGATTTTTGTTTTACACTAAAAGTCATCTTTGGATAACAATAGTTTCCATTCTGAACCTGTTTCTCCTCCACCTGTACCCGGTATCTGCTGTTTTTGCGCATACTGATATCGTAGGCGAGGATCAGCTTTTCAAAGGATTCGTCATCCGAAATATCCATCCGGTCTGTCTCTAAAATGCCATCTGTCATTTGTTCGTCGATAAATTCCTCGATCTGTTTTGCCGTATAACGGTGCTCAATCTTATTTAAGCGCAGGACATCTTCCCGTGAAAGTTCTGCCGGCTCCTCCTCTTCCTGCAGATCATCCTCAAATTTTCTGCGGCGTCTTCTCTTGTAAAGAGGATTGTCACTCAAAACATCAAAAGATGACAGATTCATATGTTCCGCCACCTCTTTTAACATCTCACTCTGTTCGCTTTCTGTCTCAGCCGATCCAAGTTTGTTCAAAAGCAGGATCAGCATGCCGTGGCGTTCTGTCTCATCGCTGAGCAGATAATTTAACCGGCTCACGGTCGCACGGATATACTTACTGTGTTCTTTATCCATATTTGAGATCCGGTGTTCAATATCATCAAATCCACGCTCGATCTGGTCAATCAGATCCAACACATCTTCCTGCCTGTTTCTTCGCGTATATAAAAATGGAAGTTCCTCTTCGGTCCGCCTGGAATCTAATACGGAAGATCTGTTTTCTGCACTCTTTTGTTCCATCTGCTGTTTCTGCCGGATGCGCTCCACCCAGGCATCATCTTCCCGCATTTCTTTTAACCAGCGTTTGATATCCATTTTATAAATATAAAAATTGTCACTTGTCTTTAAAATGTGGTATTTGCGTCTGACCACTTCCTCCACATAACCCTCTAAATGCTCTTTTAAAAGTTCATCGTAGGACTGCTTATTCAAAAGACGCTCAAAAAATTTATCCATGTTGTGGAGCATGTCCTGCAATGCCTTATTCAGCTTTTTCGTATTGACAAGCGCCGTTTTTAACATGGTAAGATTCATGCGGTGGTCATTCTTAAAAGAAAAAAGAGTCGCATAAACATTCTGGATATAAAGATCCGTGTCATCTAACGGTTCGTCCGCTAATTTTTCAAATGCCTCGATCATCACTGCCGCATAATCCGGTATGACGATATTGGTAGTCATTGCCTCATAATCTTCAATTTTTCTAAGCCATTTTGTGCGTACCAGCCAGTTTAGGATTCGTCCCGGCAATGCAGTTTCTACATCTTCCTCTGTCTCATTATCCTCTCTCATAAAGGCATAACGACGAGAGGAGCACATGTCACTTAAAATCTGGACACATGCTTCTCTGCTTAAAAAGTAATTGTTGTACTGGTATTCGTCATTGATGGTCAGAAGTGCTTCTATATAGATGTCCCGGTTTACGGACCGGAACAGGCCCCAGAAAGATGCTGGGATGTCGTATATCAATTTCACGTTATTCTTTCCTTACTATCATTTCTTACAATCTCATGATACACTGCTTATCTGTATCTGCACACGTCTTATTTTTGCACAATGCATGCAGCATATCCGTCTGCACACACTTTATCTGGTGCGTGATTCATGCAGCATATCCATCTTCATCTCGTAATATGCCGGACTCATATCCAGATAATGCTCATGCGGGTTCTCAAAACGCTGCTCTTCTTCCCACACTTCGGTATTAAGCTGTTTCTCCACATAAGATCTGATTTCCTCTAAGGTTTCCGGCTCCACGATCCGTTTTCCTGCCTTTACGACCTGCTGCTGAAGTTTTTTCGCTGTACAATTTTCAAAAGAACGGTTTTTCCACGGTTTTACCGGATCTGCATAATGGTATGGTGCGGACATATCAACCGTCTCGCCTGCCTTTGTGATCAGATCCGCAACGGAATGTCCTGCTTCATCATAGATACGGTACACATCTTTGAGTCCCGGATTTGTGATCTTCTCCACATTTTCTGAGATTTTGATACGCGGGGCAAATGTACCATTTTCTTCCACTGCAGAGATCTTATATACCGCACCGAAAACAGGATCGGATTTTGCAGTGATCAGACGCTCGCCGACACCGAAACTGTCGATCTTGCCGCCCTGCTGTAAAATGGATGTGATCGTATACTCATCAAGACTATTAGAAACAACGATCTTACAATCCTCTAATCCTGCATCATCTAACATCTTACGGATCTTTTTCGAAAGATATGCAAGGTCACCACTGTCGATACGGATTCCCTTTAATCTCTTTCCCATCGGCTCTAAAACTTCTTTTGCCACACGGATTGCATTCGGGATACCGGAACCGATGACATCGTAGGTGTCAACTAAAAGTACCGTTCCGTCCGGATAATTCTCTGCATAGTGTTTAAATGCCTCAAACTCATCTTTATAATACATGACCCAGCTATGTGCCATGGTTCCGCTGACCGGGATATCAAACATCTGACCGGCAAGCACGGTTGCCGTTCCGACAGCGCCACCGATATATGCGGCTCTCGCACCATAAACTGCAGCATCCATGTTGTGGGCACGGCGCGCACCAAAATCAGAAACAGCCCGTCCCTCTGCTGCGCTTACAATACGTCTTGTCTTTGTCGCAATCAGGGACTGATGATTCACCTGCGCAAGCAAAGCGGTCTCGATGAGCTGTGCATCAATTAACGGTGCAACCACCGTGATGATCGGCTCATTCGGGTACATGATCGTTCCTTCTTTGAACGCATAGATATCACCGCTGAATTTAAAGTCTTTCAGATAAGCAAGGAAATCTTCTGTAAAAATGTTGAGAGAACGAAAATAGGCGATATCCTCCTCATCAAAATGAAGATTCTCAATGTACTCTAAAATCTGCTCTAATCCTGCAAAAATCGCAAATCCGCCACCATCCGGATTACTGCGGTAAAATACATCAAATGCAACTCTCGTATCCTTGTCCTGATCGTTAAAATAACCATTTGCCATCGTCATTTCATACAGATCCATCATCATTGTAAGATTTCTTGTTTCACTCTGTTTCATCTTAATCCTCCATACATGCGCTGTTCTCTGCGCAGTCTGTATTTCCTATCGATTCAGTTCTGATAAGATTTCCCGTTTTCTCTTTCCGATCAGAAGCTGTTCGTTATATGTCATATACCGCTCACAGGTATGCTCTGATAAAAACATTGCCGCTTCGGGTGTTAAAGTCAGTTCTGTCACAAACACGACCATCTCTTCACCATTTTCAAACGCCTGTTCCATAAAATCAAATGCATGCTCTAACGCATTCACCGCTTCCTGTTCCGCATTCTCTAAAGTTTCTCTTTGTCTGTCAAATCCGTCTTTTGCCTGTGTAAAACTCTTTTTTGCATCCAATCCGCCGTTCGGTACATTTTCTTTCCAGAGCGCAAAAATACGTTCCCATCTGGCTGCCTGTGCCCTGGTGCAGACTTCCGCCTGCTTCTCTGCTTCCACCACTGCCATTCTCTCCTCAAGCAATGCCTGATAGCAGTCCACCGGCACTTCGCCTTCTTTGAGTCTTCTTTGATATTCTTTTAAAAATTCGTACCAGTTATCCGTGATCTGCTTGTTTTCCTGCACTTTTTCAAAAAATGCCGACAGACCGTCAAGCAGCAGATTTACCACGCTCAGTCTTTCATCGAACGCCGCCGCATAGATCCTTGCAAAAGTCTCCGGTCTTACTTTTCCGGCAAGGATATCTGCGATCCCGTAATCATCCCGGTACTTGCGGTACAGTTCAAAATACGCTGCCACATCCTCCGCCACATCCTCGTGATGGATAAATTCACGGATGACACTCTCATCCACCGGCAGATCCATCTCCTCGTAAACCTGCATCAGACTGCTTAAATCCTCCCAGCCACGCGCCGTCACAAAGCGGATGCCGTCCACATCTGCCTCCACACGGTAGAAGTTTCTCTGCCTCAGTTCCAGATAACTCAAGATGGCATTATGGAGATGTTTCGCTCTCGCATATTCTTTCCAGACTTTATAGTCAGCCTCGATATTCAGATAACGGACGCGGTCTAATGTGACCATATCAAAATCGCGGACCGACTTATTGTATTCCGGCGGATTTCCAGCTGCAACGATCAGCCATCCTTCCGGTATTGCCTGATTGCCAAATGTCTTGCACTGTAAAAACTGCAGCATTGTCGGTGCCAAAGTTTCCGAAACACAGTTGATCTCATCGATAAACAGGATTCCCTCCCTCTGTCCGGTCTTTTTCATCTTGCGGTAAATACTTGCAATGATCTCACTCATGGTGTATTCCGTGACCGGATAAATCTTTCCGTCAAAGGACTCTTCCTTGATCATTGGAAGTCCGACTGCACTTTGTCTCGTGTGATGCGTGATCGTGTAGGCGACCAGCCCGATCTTACATTCCATGGCGATCTGTTCCATGATCTGTGTCTTTCCAATACCCGGCGGTCCCATCAAAAGAATCGGACGCTGCCTGACCACAGGGATACGGTATTCTCCCTGTGCATCCTTAGAAAGATACGCCGCCACGGTATGTTTAATTTCTTCTTTTGCCTGTTTTATATTCATTTTCGAAATCTCGTTCCTTTATTTGTTCGCCTACTATCTTAATACATTTTTGCTGTTTTTCCAATCATTTTTGGAATTTATTTCAGAAACCACCAGTTACAGTTCATGCCGTAAGCACGCGCCGCCGCAATGTAATACGCTGCATAATCCACACGGCTCTGCAGGTTTCCGTTCTTATCGCGGGCACCAAACTCCCCGATCACGACCGGGATCTCATTACTGATATATTTTGCATACAGTTTTTCCATCATCTGGTCGATATCATTGGTACTTATTTTTTCGGAAGCGTCAAACTGATCGGTACTCTCATTTCCTGCAGTGTCCGCCGACAGCACAAACTTATCATTCAGCACACCATCCGCAGAGGCATCATACTTCCCCCTCTTTTAAAATATATCTTCTCTTGTCCACTTCCGCCATTCCCAAAAATATATATACATTTATCCTTTAGCGTTCTGTCCTTCAAATTCCTCCGGCTCTAACTTCAGCCGGATCGCCCACGGCGGAACCGCCGTGTCGTCATAATCCTCTAAAAACAAAAATGCCGTCTGATACTCCGGTCTTATTTTCGGATAAACCCCCCTGCCATCCGTAAAATACAAAAGCCCTCCTAGATTTTTCAGTTCCCCACGCTCGATCAGATCGTTGATATATGAAAACACCGGCCGGAAATCTGTGCTTCCGCCGCCCGCAAACGTAAACTCCTGCATCAGTGCCGCAATATCCCGTTCACTTTTCAGTTCCACATCCGACCGGATCTGATTATCACACTGGATCACACGGATCTTTGACTGCGCAAAAAAGCTGTTTTTCTGCGTCAGAATAGAAAACGTCTCCTTTAAAAACTGTTCCACCAGAGTACCACTCGTCGAGTAACTGGTGTCGATCGCGATTACAAACTCGCGGATCTTTTTTACCTCACGACTCTCAAGCGGCTCCATCAGCGGCATATTTCCATATAATTTCAATCCATAGGTATAGTAGTTTAAGTCAAACTCCTCCGGATCCACTCCGATTTCCTCGCGCAGCACGGAAAAACGCTGCAAAAAATCCTTATAACTTCTTCTGCTCTTTTCCGCTGCCGCCTGCGCCAGAAATAAATCTTCGCCGTCCGCCGTCTCGCCGCCGCGCATCTCCTGTTCCATCTTCGTCTGCCTTGCGATCTTGTTCCACTGGTTCTGGTTTCTTACCGCCTGTTCCTGCTTTGCCTGTCCGTCCTCTTTTTTCGGCCAATAACAATGGTCATCCGTGTAAAATTCCTTTTGGAGCAGAATCTTTTGTTCCAGCTCTTCGTTCTCGATCATCCGGTATATCACTGCCGCGGAAATCCCCTGTTTCTGCTCTTTCAGCCTGTCATACATCTGTTTTCTCGTCCAGCTTAAAATACGTTTTGTACACTCCGCCTGCATCTGGTCGATCGTGTATTCCACCGCAATATCACACGCTAAATGCCACGTTTTTCTGTCCCTGTTTCCGCCGATCCACAGATGGGAAAAAATGCAGTGTAATACCGTGTGCAGATATGCACGGCCTAAATACTGTGCATTTTTCTCAAAAATCCCGATCAGCCATTCCGGTGCCACATAAAGATACGCACCGTCCGTCGCAAATGCCCGCAGATCTGGATCGGACTTTAACTGTAACTGCGATAATGCCAGTTTTAAATACCGCAGTTCCATGTATAATTCATGCCGTACAAATTCCACGATCTTTGCCGACATCTCTTCCTGCCACTCTGACTCTGTCTGTATATGCGCCATTTGGGTTTCTCCTTTAAATTACAGTAGATTAACATTCTTTTACCACAGTTCATCAAATGAATATCGTTCTTTTTTCTGTTCTGTAAAGTATTTTCTCTGCAGATGCAAAAGTTCTGCCGTTCCCTCTGCCCACTCCATCCGGGAAGCCTGTTCTAATCCGGCTTTGACTGCCGCCTGTGTGATCCAGCCATTTTCACAGAAAAATGTGATCCGTTCCATGTTTTTTTGTCCTACAAGTTTGGGTATGATATATAATTCCTGCTCCCTTAAATGTGCCACATACCGCTCCTTCGCCTCATCCGTGAGACTGACCGGATAACGCAGCCGCAGGCTTAAAATGTGAAGCAGCGTATTTTCTTTTTCCTCCGCACATGCTTTCGGAAAAATCGTATCATACTGGCTTAAATCCGGGACTCCCTCCTTAAAACACTGCCTTGCCCGGAAGCCTTCTCCCTCGATACTCCGCCCAAAAATATGTGCCGGAGCGATCTCATCATAGTTCTCATAATATTCAGGATAAAAGACGGCTGTCTGCCCAGTTTTTCCTTGAAATGTCACTTCCATATCTGCAGAAATCCGGCTTAAGATCTGATTTGCCCCGCTGCGCTCCCCCACATCACAGCGTACCGTCAGAAAATGAAACTTTTTACAGTTCATAAAAGCATCGCTTCCGATCTCTTCCAGATACTTTCCGGTCACAAGCATTTCTAATGCGGTGCAGTTGTAAAATGCATAGTTTCCCACTTTGTGCATATTATCTGGCAGTGTCACCTTTTTTAACCTGTCACCGCTAAGTTCCACGAGGCGTGTGTTCCAGTCTGCATCATCTGCCGGTATCTCCTGCCACTTTTTTCCCTCCGTGTCATAAATACAGACCGTGCACTCGTATTCTGACGGCAGGTGTTTCGACGCCGCAAAGCAGTAATCCCCCGCCTCCATGACTGCACGTCCGCCTATCGTCTCCGGCACGATGACGTCCTCTGACTCTCCAAATATCCTCAAAATCCTTATACTTTCCTCATCGATTTTGTTCCAGTAAAACTGATAATATGTCTGCATGGTACTCCTCATTTCTGTACTGTTCAATGCAATTAAGATCCTATACTTCCAGACAGCTGCGGATTGCATCCTCCACCAGCTGTTCCCCGATCACGATGATGACCTCCTGCCCCATTTTGATTGGTGAGATCACCAGATTCTTTTGGGTCGCATTGAGTTCGATCCACTGCTCTTTTTCATTCTTCATAAATCCCTTGACGCGGAATACATTTCCACAGGACTTGTCCGAGAACAATTTTTGTGCGGCTTCCTGTAATTTGACCTCCGTCAGGTGCATATTCATAAAATAGAGAGACTGAAATGTTTTCTCCTGTGTCAGATCCGGCTTGAGGTAGTTTTCCATGCGATAGCCACAGGATAACAGCTTTTTAAAGTCCTCATCCGTCAGCTTATCCCAGTCTTTTGCGAAAACTTTATCAAACTGTCTCTTACACCCGATTTTTTCCAGTGCACGGTTTAAATGGTCAACCGCATTTTTCTGATCCGGTTCTGTTGTCTCCTGTGTCTTACTAAGAATAATACACCCTGCATTCGCTGCCTGCGACGCAAGCAGAAAATCTGCACCTTCCGGCAGGTTTTCTTCCAGATTCGAATCTAAGACGGTGATGACATTTCCGATCTGATACCAGCCGTCTAGCGGCTCCTCATGGAGCGTGTCAAAGAACTCGTCCACATCATAGATCCCGGATGGCTCCACGATCACGCGGTCATAACCGCACATTCCCATCGAGATCAGCTTGGTTTTAAAACGTCTCCGGTGCGTATCAGCATCACATCCGCCCGATATCATCTCAAGTTCACAGTTGTCCCCCCTTAGATCGCCAAGCAGCATCATGTCCACATTGACGGCTCCAAAATCATTTTCCAGTATTCCGATATTCTGCCCCTGCGTGATCAGATAAGAGGCATACTTCCTTAAAAACGTTGTTTTCCCGGAACCTAAAAATCCGGTGATCAGATCTATTTTTACCATTTTTCACATTCTCCTTTTCAAATAATCTGCCACGAACTATCTCATAAGCTATAGTTTTTACATTAGTCCCAGCCGTGAAAAATTTTCTATAAAGCAGGCAGAGAATCCTGTAAACCAGGATTCTTTCTTATTCTGCCTCCCTTTTTCTTTTGATTTTAACGCAGCTGCGTCATGCCGCCAACCAAAATTCCCTTATTGTCATGATAAATTCTCTCAAACTGTGTCATCGGCAGTGGATTTTCTCCCATGCCCGCCTCAACTGTATAGCCCGGTCTGTCATATTCCTCGATAAACCAGTCTTTGTATCCGGCATAGCCGGAGGCACCCGGTGTTTCTTCCACCGCATAGCCACTCACACTGCCGAAATAATCTGCGATCTCTTTTGACCTTGCCGGTTCATAATCAAGATATTTCCAGTAAATGACTTCACCCTGCGTGTGGTATGCAAGGATCAGTAAAAAATCATTCTCTTTTGTCAGTTCATAGACTGCAACACTCTCCGGTGCCGTGAGCGGTGCTTTTCCGACGTAGTCCCGTGGTGCAGGTTTGTCATAGCCCTGAGAAAACTTGATCTGTTTTGCCATCTCCCAGCCCGCCGGAAACTGCAGATTTAAATCTACCCCGTCAATATTTGCCTTCCAGCCATCCGGAAACGGGATCGACGGATAATCATCTGCGATCCGTTTTGCCCTGCGGTAATATACACCACTGTTTAACAGACCATTGACTAAATCCACCCCGTCCGGATTCACAAGCGGCACCATGCAGAGCCTGAATTCATCAAACAAAGTCCGCGCATCCACCGATTCCTGCCCCATGCCCGTCTGTCCGTCATTTTCCTCCCGGGCGGCCGATGAAAAAGCAATGTTTCCGCCCGCCGCATAAGCCGCCGCGTACTCCTCTGCAAACGTTAAGAGCACCGGCGTTGTAATACTCTCATTTGCATGATAGGAAGCGCTGTAAAATACCTGTTTCTCACCGGTTCCAATCCAAAGGCTGTGAATATCCTTTCCCATCACACTTTTTCCGATGACACCGGCGGACAGAAACGGATAGCGCACCACAAGCCCCTCTACGATCCACTGTGTCAGGACTGACGTATATTTTACCATCTGCGGAACTAACGGAAATCCAAGCGGGATCGCCAAAACGGCATCAACAACCAGATCATCCGGATCGATCAGCGGATTTGCCACAAGGATTGCCTCCTCCGTTGTCCCATATCTGCGCGACAGTCCAAAGACCGTATCTCCCTTTTCGATCGTATGCATGCGGTATCCGGTCAGATATGGTTTTAACTGCTCCCATACCGCACGGTTTACCGTACACACATCCGTATTTCCGGTAAAATCTTTCAGCGCCTGACAGGTGTGCTCCCCGAAAATTCCGTCAATTCTCGTCGGATATCCCGCTCTGGTCAATGCAAGCTGCAAATATTCCACCCAGATACCACGGTCTCCCTGTATTAAAAATTGCATATTTTCCCCTTTGTATCATTCTTTCCACTATTATATGCATCTTCCCGGAAAATTTTCTTTTTTCTATTTTACAAAAGCGATATTATCCATGTTCACCGCACCGTTTTCTATCCTGTCAAACGCAAACCGTACACTTCTGATCTGACTCCTGTCAAATCCGTTTTCCTCCGTAAACTGCTTTTCCGTGATATGCACGGTCTGAAGCTGCCTCTTATATTCATTTTTTCCTGTGATATACTGGATCTTGGATAATTTTACCGGAAATGCCAGATACAGGATCGTAGAATCGCATAAAGTACTGACCGCACGATTTCCATGGATATCTGTCAGCACCACAGAAAAATCCATCGGTTCATTCTCCGCTTTCTCCCTCAAATCCATGGCATCAAAACAGATTCCGCCCTCTCCCATTGCCATCGGCTCATCCAGTGCGATCTCATAATATGCCGCTTTAGTGTCCTTCCATTTCAGGCGCACTGCATGGTTCTCCCTCTTTCCCATCGCCGATTCAGAATCCGCCAATTCTTCCTCCGTCCACATTGTAAAATGCTCCGCTGATACGCTGCCACATGGTGCCGTTTCTAAATCAGAGTCCTCCTCATAATCAGTGATAAACAAAGCGTCTGACGTTTCATACTGCTGCACATAGAGTGTTTCCGGCAGATATTCCGCATACTTTGCATAATCTGTCAGAAAATCCGCATAGGTGTCTTTTTCCTTTAAGCTCTTATCTAAAAAAACAAGCGAGGCAATTTTTAAGATCTCCTGCTGATCCTCCGCTGTAATAAAATTTTTTACATTCAGCCACAGGGAAAACGGCCTCCCGATATCATATTCTCCCCATTCCGTATTGAATTGCCCGTGATTTGCACCGGCAATATAGAGCGAGGATGCTATATACGATCCGTCTTTTGAAAATGAAACATTCTCATACTGCTCATTTCCGAGAAAAACACTGATGTCCTGATCGTTTGCCCCCTGCAGCACCAGATAATCGACATCTGACAATTCCGTTTCATGCCCCGCCGGCAGATACTGGCTGACAGACGGTGCAACTGCGATAAGTGCCCGGATTCTGTAATGATAATCAAACATAAACATTCCATTGCTCGGATATGCATCATACTCATTAAAAAGATATGCATCCGCGATCATCTCACCGCCCCGCGAATGTCCCATCAGTGCAATATTGTCCTCATCGATCTTACTGTAGACCGGCTGCGATTCATCCCCGTTTTTCTCTAAGATCTCCCCGATATTTTCCAAAAGAAGAACAGCGCGCGCATCATTTTCCCCACTTCTCTCATTTAAAATATTTTCATCCACAGAGACGAACACATAGCCGTGTGATGCCAGATACTCTCCGAGATAATCATATCCACGATATGACTCTGCCGTAATGCTGTGGTTGCCGTGCGCCATAAACACGACCGGACAGTTTTCTGCCTCCTTAGGAAACCAGATTTTTCCCGCGATTGGTGCATCTTTTCTGGTATGTTTCGTAAAGAAACTGCGATAGATTCTGTGCCACTTTTTCTCTTTTGCCACATATGGACTTAAATCCACTGTCCCCGTCGTCATATCGGTTCCACCATCCGGACCATAGGTCAAACAGACGGGCGTATATGCTCCTTTTGCACAGTAATCTGCAAATCCTGCCACCTCACCTGCCTGTGTCACATAGATATTTTTTTTGAGATAATCCGAAATATATCTGTCCGAAAATCCCTGTCCAAACAAAAATGCCAAAAATGCGCACCAGACGATGCAGCCCGCTGCAAAGTGGATTCCGCTAAACAGTGTATGCCGTCGTTTCACAAGCCACGCCCAGATAAATCTTCCCGATAACAGCAGCAAAAAATAAATCAATGCAGCAAAAAAAGTGCTGACCATATGTTCATTGCCAACACTTCCATATACACAGCAGCAGACAAATATCAAAAATCCTGCAATCCCATACAAAAAACTCTCAATATTGCGATGCCAGATGCGGCCGCCGATGCGTGAAAACAGACATGCTGCCCCCGCGAACAGCATATCGCCTAAGATCACTCCTCCAACGAAAAAAATCAGTTTCGTTCCAAAATATTCAGATGCCAGTGCACCGCAGAAAAATCCCGTGATCACAAGCACCACCAATTTCATTCCCCATCCGGTATCTTTCAGATTCAACCGGTATGCCCTGCCATATCCCTGCAGTCTGCCACGCAAAAATTTTCTCATCTGTTAACTGTCCCTGCTTACTTTTTTCTCCGCTTTTTCCTCATACATCAGCATCTCAGCCCGTTTTACATAACTCTTTAACACGTTTTCTTCCCCGGGATGTGCGACCACAACACCGATACTTGCGCTCAAATCAAAAGGGAGCTGCATTGCTCTCTGTGTCTTACTCAATTCCGTCCGGATCTTCTGTGCTAATACCCTGCCGGATTCCTCGTCCTTTGCGCCCTCTAATACAATAAACTCATCGCCGCCTGTCCGCGCTGCGATTGCATCTGCATCACAGTGTTTCAACATCGCTTTTGCAATGGAAACGATTGCAAAATCCCCATACTCATGTCCAAAAGTATCGTTAATGTATTTCAACCGGTCTAAATCGATAAACATCACTAACACAGGCATTTTTTTCTCGCGCATAATCGTGAAGTAACTTATCGACAACTTCTGGTATCCCATGCGGTTATAAAGTCCCGTCACAGAATCCCTGACATAAAGATCGGAAAGGATCTGGTTCATATGCTCTAATTTTTCTTTTTTATGGAGATTTTCCATCGCATTGGTCAGTGTTTTTATCACCTGGAACAGATATTGCTTTTCCATCAGATAAACTGCATTTTCAATAACAAAATACCCGACTGTACGGTTTCTGAAATGCATTGGCAAAAACAGAAAATCCGTTCCGCCCTTTTGTGGTTCAAAAAATGGAAAAATACCTTCGATCTCCATCTGGTCTGTATCCAGCATTTTACCATTTTTATATGCAAACTTTACCTGCATGCATTTCGGATAGCCCTCCACATGAAAATCTTCCTCCTCAAAAAAGCTGAGGCTCCGATGTGTTTTCACCTGTTCCTTATACGTATCCATATGTGAATCCAGTATCAAATACATCGCATCACACTTTAAAGACGGGATACATTGTGGAATACAATACATCATCTCACGGACTGTATTGCATTTGAGAAGCTCGTATTCCAGGGAAAATACTTCATCCTCAAACCGTGCTGTCTCAATTCCATACATGACCTGCCCTTTTAAATATTCTGCCTGATCCGGCACTTCTCCCGGCATACAGCCACAGCTGTCCCAGAAAATGCCTTCTGTATCCGTATAATAAAACCGGTCCGGTTTTTCCCCTTTCCAGATGTGAAGAAACAGATCTACACATGCGATTCCGACATTTTCCCGGATATGACTGATTGTGGAAATCCTCGGTTCATAATATGCCGCTTTGTCAAAATTATCAAAACCTGTCACACAAAAATCTTCCGGCACCTGGTATCCGTGCGCCGTGGCTGCCTCGCACACACCGACTGCAATATTATCATTTCCACAGATAATCGCCTGTGGCAGCCTGCCTTTATCGTGTGTTTCAAGCAATTTTTCAAATCCGTTGACTCCGCACTGATATTCAAAGCTCTCACAATAAAAATCAGACTCCGAATATGTAAGCTGCTTTTCATCCATATATGCCCTTAAGGCAGCAATTCTTTTTACATTCTCATAATTATCTTCCGGGCCCATGACAAACCAGTATTTTTTACATCCGTGTTTCTCATAAAGGTGTTCAATCATCATCCGCATTGCTTTTTCATTGTTGATTCCGACATAATAAAAATCTTCAATCTCATTTGCAATGGAAATGACCGGTACACCGGACTCTTTTGCCCGCCGTATCACATCTTCCCACACCTCCGGATAGCCAATGTTATTGAGATCAAGAATGATTCCGTCAAACTCACGCAGATCCGGAAGCCGGTATATATTATACTCACCGGTATTATACTCCTCATCGCAGCTCCATCCGCCCGAACTGTTAAAGATGTACAGACTCACTTCCTCGCCGGTCTGTCTGATTCTCTGAAGAATTCCTGCCGGCCATGCAAAAGTAAACCACCTTTTCCAGCCATCCATAATCAGTGCAATTTTCTTCATGACTCTCTCCTGTCCACCTTAATCCTGATAGGGTACTATACTAGTACATCGTTTTCAAAATAACTACACCATTCACTTGCCTGCGGATTGGTATAGTTATTTACGAAACGATGTACCAGACGAAAAAACCCCGGAAACAAAACGCTTCCGGGGTCTTCTATGCCAAATCAGCACTCGCACCCATTAAACTCTGGATAAGTACTCACCTGTTCTTGTATCGATCTTGATCACATCATCCTGCTCAACGAATAATGGAACAGATACAGTTGCACCAGTCTCAACAACTGCCGGTTTTGTAGCACCTGTTGCTGTATCGCCTTTGAATCCTGGCTCTGTATCAGTAATTCTTAACTCTACGAACAGAGGTGGCTCTACTGCGAATACGCTTCCGTTGTGGGAGCACATTTTAACCATTTCGTTCTCTTTTACGAACTTTAAGGCATCACCGATATCGTCTTTGGATAAAGCGATCTGGTCATATGTCTCAACATCCATGAAGTAGAATAAATCACCATCTGCATACAGATACTGATAATCTTTTCTGTCAATACGTGCCTGTGGGCATTTCTCTGTAGGACGGAATGTTTTCTCAACAACACCGCCACTCTTAATATTTTTTAACTTAGTTCTAACAAACGCTGCACCTTTACCTGGTTTAACGTGCTGGAATTCAATGATCTGGTAAATGTTACCCTCTAACTCGATGGTAATACCATTTCTGAAATCTCCTGCTGAAATCATGTAACTTCCTCCTTAAACATACGCCCGAGTTTTGGACTCTCTGATTTTTCTATTTTATAATAAATGCCTGTACATTTCAAGCTTTTTTTCGTTTTGCTCCATCAAATTGACAAAAAAACTGCGGATTTATTCATTGCGCTCCTCAATTTCATGGATCAGATCAATTCTCGTCTGGTGTCTTCCGCCTGAAAACTCTGCATCTAAATATGCTTTTACGATATCTTTTGCAAGCTCTGTTCCTACGATTCTTGCACCGAATGCAATAATGTTTGCATTATTATGCTCTTTGACAAGTCTTGCAGTTGCACAGTCAGAACATACAGCCGCACGTACTCCCTTTACTTTATTCGCAGCAATCGAAATACCAACTCCGGTTCCGCAGATCAGCACTCCGCAGTCTGCCTCCCCTGCCACAACAGCACGTCCGACTTTTTCACCGTACTCCGGATAATTGCAGCTGTCTAAGGTATCTGTTCCAAAATTAATGACCTCATGACCTAATTCTTTCAAATAATCCATGATGACAAATTTTAACTCTGTTGCTGCATGATCATTTCCAATCGCGATTTTCATTTTTTTCCTCATTTCTTTCTATTTTATTTACTCTTAAATGAGCATTTTATCCATGACAAAAGCGCTGCCCAAAAATATGCTGTCTATTGTTTTTCTTTATTTTTTTCCAGATCTCTTCTGTAGAAATACAGCACGATCTTTTCCAGATACCGTTTTAACACGATCTGTATCTCCTCTTTCGGATGAATCGGTTTTACCAGGATCGAGCGGATACCGGCACGCTTTGCACCATATACATCCGTAAAAATCTGATCTCCGACAAAAATGGTATTGCCGGTATCTGTCCCCAGTTCCTCCATCGCCTTTTTATAATTTGCCGGATTCGGTTTGCCCGCCTTATAGATATAAGAAACATTGACTGCATCATTAAACATTTTCACACGCGGTTCCTTGTTGTTTGACAACAGCATACACGCAAATCCCAGTTCTTTTAAATGTGCAAACAGTGCACATGCACGCTCATCCGCCGGTGCTCCATGCCGCACCAGTGTGTTGTCTATATCAAAAATCACACCGCGATACCCCTGTGCATACAATTCATCAAAATCTATCTCGTAGGTTGAATCCAGATACTCATCCGGATAGAACTTTTCCATCATATTTTCTTATCCTCATTTTCATACAAATTTGGGTTTGTATGTATATTTTTATTTGCCTGCAAATTTGGTCTGCATACATATTTTTTCATGTAAATTTTCATACAAAGTACAGTGTACTATACTTTCAAAAAAATATCCAGTAAAAAAGAGAATCACCCACAGGCAATCCCCTTTCCATCATCAATGTTCTGTTTACAATGAAAAATTTTCATTCGGACGAATATATAATAATCCGGTCTGGCTCATACGCTCTCCAACAAAAAACTGATACTGCTGTAACACCTGATCCTTCTTCATATCAGAGATAGCTTTCTCTACATCCAGACTTGTAATATCGCTCGCGATTCCTTTCAGATCATACTCTGCATCCGGCTGATATTGTTTCGCATACTCTGTGGCACCATGACCCGGCTTGTTATCCCTCTCACTCTCTGTAACCTCAGCCACACGGGTATCTTCCCCCGCCGTATCTATGACATTTGGTACACTTTCCTCCTGAATCTGAGTATTCTTTATGGTATTGTAATCATAAAACCCCGCCTGTATACGGATACCTGAAATATTCATACCACCCAATCCCATCCATCTGCATCTTCTTCTTGGCAAAAACTATATCGGTCTGCCTTTGTAAATACTTTAGCATAATTTTAGCGTTCCGTTACTTGTCTAACATCTTTTTCAATTCGCTCATAAATGTATTCACATCTTTAAACTCACGATATACCGAAGCAAACCTTACATATGCAACTGCCTCGAGATCTTTCAGCTTATCCATCACAAGTTCTCCGATCAGACTGCTCGGGATCTCCTTCTCCTCACGATTAAATATTTCCGTCTCAACCTCATCGACTAACTGATTGATCTGATTGACAGAAATTGGTCTCTTATGACATGCCCGCAGTACCCCTGCTTCAATTTTGGAACGGTCATACTGCTCCCTGTTATTGTCCTTTTTAATCACGATAAGCGGTATCGTTTCAACCTTCTCATATGTTGTGAAGCGCTTCCCACATTCATCGCATAACCGTCTGCGGCGAATCGAATTGTTATCGTCTGCCGGTCTTGAATCAATGACTCTCGTATTCTCACTGCTGCAAAACGGACACTTCATAAGCTACCTCCTATGCACAGACCCCATTTATTAAAAGTATATCCATTGTTTTTGTAATTGTCAACATAATTTTCCCTGTTATGTCCACCTGTTTTTGGTTATTTCAACGAAAAGTTTCGAAATATTTTCGTTTTACTGTATTTTCTTACGAACTTCTTTTTCTTCTATATCAACCAATATGATATCCGGTCCGATTTTTACGATTTTGCACCATGGAATATGCAGTTCAAATTCTCTTCCCACACATCCAAAAAACTTTGCCGGTCCAGGAACAATAATCGTCCGGATACATCCGTCATGCTCATCAAACTCCAGATCACAGACATTTCCAAGACACTTGCAGTCACAGACATTGATCACTTCTTTTTTCTGAAATTCACAAAAACGCATATAGTCTTCCAAATCCGTTCATTTAGAAAACCATATGCGTCCCGGTATATTTTTAGACTATTTTTTATACATTAAAGCGGAATAAGATTACATCTCCGTCTTTGACCACATAATCCTTTCCTTCCATTCCGACGATTCCTTTTTCACGCGCTGCGGAAAGACTTCCATTATCTAATAGATCCTGATAGTTTACAACCTCAGCCTTGATAAATCCACGTTCAAAATCCGTGTGGATCTTTCCTGCTGCCTGTGGAGCTTTTGTGCCTTTTTTGATCGTCCATGCACGGCACTCATCTTCCCCGGCAGTGAGGAATGATATCAGTCCAAGAAGTGAATAGCTTGCAGCTACAAGCTTGTCAAGTCCGCTTGACTCAACACCGAGATCCTCAAGATATTCTTTTTTCTCATCCTCATCAAGCTCTGCAAGTTCCTGCTCTATCTGCGCACAGATTACGAATACTTCTGCGCCTTCTTCTTTCGCCATCTCTCTGACTTTCGCAACGTGCGGATTCGATGCTCCATCATCTGCAAGATCATCCTCTGCCACGTTTGCCGCATAGATCGTAGGTTTTGCTGTAAGAAGGTTGTATCCCTTAAACCAGATCTGTGCATCATCATCGTCCGGTACTTCAAACGTTCTTGCCATCTTGCCATCTTCAAGATGCTTCTTTACTGCCTCTACAAGTTCAAGCTCTTTCGCAAGCGTCTTATCCATTCTTGCCTGCTTTGCAATTTTTGAGATTCTTCTGTCAAGGATCTCAATATCTGAGAAAATAAGTTCAAGATTGATCGTTTCAATATCTCTTGCCGGGTCAATGGATCCATCCACATGGATGATATTTGTATCCTCAAAGCAGCGTACGACATGAACGATTGCATCTACTTCACGAATGTTTGCAAGAAACTGGTTTCCCAATCCTTCCCCCTTACTTGCACCCTTTACAAGTCCTGCAATATCAACAAATTCAATCGTTGCTGGTGTAACTTTTTTCGTGTGGTAGAGTTCACCAAGCTTTACAATTCTCTCATCCGGCACGGATACAATTCCCACATTCGGATCGATCGTAGCGAATGGATAATTCGCCGAAAGTGCGCCTGCCTTCGTAAGTGAATTAAATAATGTAGACTTTCCGACATTTGGGAGTCCGACGATTCCAAGTTTCATTTTATTTTCCTTCTTTCTTATTTTTCTAGTGTTTCAAGGACTTTTCATGGGGTTGTCCCCCATCTTGTCCCCCATTTTTATATATTCCTTTTATGACCTTTTATGAACTTATGTGAAAACCATTCTATCCATGTAATTGGAAAACTTATCTATCTCGGTTTTCACCGTTTCTTCGGTCAAGTGACTATATAAATCTAATGTGATTTTTATTGAGCTATGTCCCATCATTTGGGATAGCATTTTATAACTTTTTGCATACTCTCCTGATGCACTTTCTAGAAATCGTGTTGCAAATGTATGTCTTAAATCATGGCAACTTAAATAATGTGGAGTTATTAATGCTTCTCCCTCTGCCCTTTTTTCATCATTCCATTCATTCGTCATAATATCAATGCGTTTTCGTAATGCATTATCATAGGTGTTGTTCTTAACTGGCAAACCGTCTTTTTTGCTTAGAAAGACCAAATTCCTAAATTCCTTTGGAGTACTTTCTTTTAAATAAGGTTTATCTTTAAGTCTTGCAATAATTTGTACTGCACTATCTGTTAAACTAATGGTTCTATTACTCTTTTTTGTTTTAGGTGGTCCCCATTCCCATCCATCTTTTCTTATTTTCCCATCTAGCGACTTTTCGTTTTTTCTTGAATAACGATATTCAAGTGTCTTTTCTACTCTCAAAGTCTTGTTTTCCAAATCAACACAATCCCATGTAAGACCTATAACCTCACTAATTCTAAGACCGGTTAATAATATCAAAGCAAATTGTTCATAGTATGCATAATCCTTTGCGACTTGTAAAAAGAACTTTTGCTCATCATATGAAAAGAAATCAATTTCTTTCTTAGCTTCACCTTCAGGAACAATCACTCCTGATTTTGTAATTGGGGTCTTTCTTATGACATCATTTTCATATGCAGCATAAAACATACTTTGCATTGTAATGAATGTTTGTTTAATGGTACTTGTAGCATAGTCATCATTTACCATATTATCAAGTATTTTTTGACAATCCATTGCTCTTACATTACCAATCATCATCCTACCAATGACCGGTTTAATATTTATTTCATAACGATTTCTATAATTTCTAACTGTATTGGGTCTCTTGTTGTTTTGTTTAAATCCAATCCATTGTTTATACCAACAATCTACAGATGTTTTGTTATTAATGATTGGTATAGAATTGGCATCTTCATATTTTGCATTTGCAAGCCATTGTTTGGCTTCTTTTACATTATCAAATATCCTATCTACTCTTTTTCCACTCGCCGTTATAAAACGCGCTCTATATTTACCATCTTTTTTTCGTTGGCTTAGATTTGGACCTAAATCTTTTCCTTTTAAATCAACTCCCATATTCTTATTTGCTCCCTTCATTAAATAAAGGAAGCCACCATATGACAAATAGTATATTAACATGGCTAGTGCTAATATTCAAGAAAAATCCTCCCCACCATAGGGTAAATGAAATGACCCAGAAGCATATTTCTGGGTCATCATTTTTTTCAGATAAGTCTATTCTCCATTAAGTATTCTTCTAACTTAATTCGAATAATCATTTGCTTCTTTTCCCCAACTTGTACTGCAAAGTTACAACCTGGTTCCTTAACCATTTCCCTCAACTTATCTAAACCAATTCCAAAATATTCATTGGCTTCATAAATTGTCAACATAAATTTGTCTTTAATTGGAACTTCTTCCAAGTTTTGTGGCTTCATATTGTAACATTCCTTTTTGTTGCTTATTTTTTATGTCCTTAGCTTAACATATAAAAATTTTTTAATCGTTCAAAATTCCATTGATTTTGACCTCTTTTAAGGTGGATTTTTATTTGATATAAAAATCACTACATAAATTTAACTATAAAAAGAGTAATCAAACACATAGTTCTGATTACTCTAAAAAATAATGAGATAATAACTTTTCTACAAATTTTTGTATCACTACTATAGTCATTACTAGCGTACATCAGGGTACCCTACCCTGCTGCTACCGCCTTCCAATGTAAAGCTAAACAAACAGCTTTACATTTCCAGTTGGTGTAAATTTTACAATCCCCATAAATCACAAAAATAACACTACATACTCTAATATAGTGCCATTTTTTCTACGGATTTTCTTTTCATCTGCATATCCTATAAATAAAAGGAGGTACACTATTTTGGTAAATATTTTAGACAGTATCACAACCTACATGTTATGTATATTTATATCTTTTTCCATAATTTATCTCATATTTGAGGAAGTAAAATTAGGTATCAAAAACATAAAAAAGGAACTTATTGAAAATGGATATACTGGTTTCAACAAATTTATGTACATTTTAAGCAGAGTTCTTTTTGGAAAAGATGATTAACTATAAAATCATAGCATTAACCTTTGACTAAAATTTGTGAATTTTTCTTATCTACTATGTATGACATAAGAAGAAACGTCCATGCCATTGCAATAAATTGTCTTGTAAAATTCACTTTAGAAATAGCATCCATCATAAAACCAACTCCAGATACTATACATACTGCAAGTTTTAACATTAAATTTAATTTTTTTATTTTATTTAAGGAATCCGCTTTTTTCAAATGCCAATAGAACCATATAAAATTTCCAATTGCAATAGACCAATAAATAAATTGCAATATAACTTCTGGCATAATATTTTTATGTGTAATTTTAACAAATACTGCTATGATAACCATTACCATAAGTGGAATAGCTATTATTATATGATAAATATATGATTGCCATGAATTATCTTTAAAATATGCAAATGTCTTTTCATGTTCATTATTATCTAAATTTCTTATTGCAACTATTGAAGATATTTGCAATGAAAATATCAAAAATCCTAAAGCAATTAAATAAAATAGAATAAGATACTTAGAAATAGAATTGGGTAATGTGATTATAAAGATAGTAACTAATGCAATTATCGAACACAATGCAATTATTGATAAAATAATTTGTAAAATATTAATTTTTTTCATATCTTAACCTTCCTTAATTTTTAACTCAAGAATGTAGATTTATACCAGCAAATTATAAATTGGGTATGTTAAAAATAATTCCCTATCTTCTTGTCCCATTTCATCCAATAACTTTTTTGCTTTCCTTTTATTTTCAAGTAAAATATTTATTGCACATAATACCTTCTTGTCATTATTTGTTTTCTCTAAATCTTCTAATTCCTGCAATTCATTTTCAGATAAATCTCTTTTTCTTTTTAATAATTGAAATCTATTAATTTTCCAATATACATTATCTGGACTTGCATTTAGTAGTTTATCTGAAATTAATTTTGCAACATCATAATATTTTTCATCTTTATTTTCATCATATGCAGATAAAATTTCTACAAATAAAAGAGAAAAATTTCCTTCTGTTTCATTATTAAATATCGAAGTTTCTATTTCTTCTAATAAAACGCTTTCATCTACATCATATAACTTTTCCCATATATCTCTTTTAAATAAAATGAATACCGGAACTCTATAATCAGAATTTGCTACAACAATTCTAAAATATTTCATGTATAAACTATTTTCTATTTTTACATTACCATCTTTATCTAATGCAACAAAAAATGGAACAGCTTTATCTTGCCACCACCACATATACCACGTCATTTGTTTATTAGGTTTTATTCCATTTTGAACTAATTTAACAAGATTATCCATTGACTCCCAATCTTTATCATTAAAATCTGCAAACTTTTTATCAAGTTTCAAATTAAATCTTATCAATGCTTCTTGTATATTTTTAAAATCTCTAATTGAAGTTTCCAAATCATCTCCAAAATTCACATTTTCATATGTACCAATTTTTGTATTACCTATATAAAAACTTTTTCCATTTTTTAGAGCTTCTAAAAATTGTATATCTCTCATTACTTGGTCAATATATGTTTTTGCCTTAAATTCTATTTTATTAACTCCAATATCCACATACAAATTTTCACTAAATTGAAAAATCACACTTTTACCTGTTGATTTTCTTATCTCAAATTCCTTATAATAAGGAATTCTATCTATACTAAAAGTATCTGTTATTTTTTTGCAAGCAAATAATTCTATTTGTTTTTGGAAATCATATGAAAATGGTACCCATATATCTGCACTTGCAATATGCCCAAAGGCACAAACTTCACCAGAATTTATATTTTCCAAAAATTCATCTTGATTAGATGCAAAGGTTGTCATTCTAATAGAATCTATTTTTTCTAAATCTTTCATTGAGATAGATTTTTTTACTAATTCACCACTTCCAACTTCTCTGCTATCATGTCCAAATTGCATTAATATCTTATACAATTCATTTTTATCATTGTTTCTTAATCTTACTAATGGAATACTCTTAGTTTGGTCTGGATTCTTATTTTCAGTTCCTTTTAATATGGATTGTAATTTGATGGTAGTTAAAGCATTATAAAAAATTGTTGTCTTTTCTCCATCATCTGAAATAGCAATCACAAAATAAAATATTCCATAATTATTAAAATAATTTCTTAAATGTTTATATTCTACTGGATAAGTAATTCTACTTCTTTTCAATAATCTTTCATCATTTTTCCCTTTTACTTGTGTTGGAATTGTATATTCAACATCTTCTGCCTTCAATTCACTATTCTTATATATTACAATATTTCCATCCCATGAAGGTTCTTTATCATTGCTATTTAAGAACTCATCCATCTTGTCATGTAATCTAATAATTCTTCTAAGAGTATCTATCGCGCCTTTTTCTATTTTAATAGAGTTCATATGCATTTTCTCCTCATATCTATAACTTTATGACTTATTGTGTTTACATTCTAAAATAAAAACTTCTTTGAATTTCATCTATGCTCCTTTGGAGCATATTCTTGTCATTAAGCTTTTAAAATTTAATGAAATTAAATTTTAAAATTAACATTCATAGCTTTGCTATGAATTTCACACACCAAAGCTTTAGCTTTGTGTGTATTCATATCAATTATATTCCTATTTACTTATTTTCTCAAATACCAATTGTGTTATACTGCTAAAACCTAAAATATAGCAATATAATTTTCTTAGATTATAATTTTTAATTTGGATTTATTCAAAATCATTCATTTTTTATGAATAAGTTTTTGAACTATTTTTAAAATATAACAAATATAAAATGTATTAAATATTTTTTACTAATGCATTTTTTATGAATAAATTTTTTTAATATTTTTATACTTAAGTAGTTATAAAAAATGCCAAATAATTTTACAAAAGCTATTTTTATGAACTATTTTATTTTAACAAACAAATTTTTTTAAAAAAGAGAGGTATTTATATAATGAAAAATCAAAAAATTATGAGTGCAGTTTTTGCTGCAACAATGTTAATGGGTTCTGCAATGCCTGTATTTGCAGCAACTGAAAACAATACAGATTCTATTGGTTCTGTAACAGAAGATATTACAAATAGTGATAAAGTTGGTGTTGATAAAGTACAAAACAAAAAGTCTGAATATTCCGATGAAATTACAGCAGATGCACCAACAAATACTTGTAACGCTTATTTAACAAAAGCATCTACATTTAGTGTAGTAATTCCAAAAACAATTGTATTAGATGGTTCTAAAACAGAAAATAACTCTGGTGCTTATTCTGTAACAGTAAAAGCCAATATGGCTGGTGATGACATTATTTCTGTTGTACCTGACGCTGGTTTTAATTTCTCACAACCAGGAAAGAAAGATGTTGCAGCAACAGTTTCTCAACCAAAAACAACTTTCCAAATTAATGATGGACAAGTTACAGAGGATAATGTAGAAGCAGGAAATACAACAACAGGTACTGTTTCAGTTGACAAAATTACATCTGGTAAATGGACTGGAAACTTCAATTTTAATATTGCCATTAATACCGGAACAGCTATCGTTAATAAATAATAGCTATTAAAAAAGTTGGATGATATATGTCTTCCAACTTTTTAATTTTAAATTTTTCTTATTATGCAAAAATTTATAATATATATTTTTTTATAGCATATATTAGTAGTGTAATAAAACATGTAGTTAAAAATATATGTTTTATAAGAAATTTCAATCTCTATATATTAGAGATAAAAATTTCTTATTTCTTATCTCTTATTATTGTAAAATGTTTGAAAAAATGAAAAATTACCGCTATATAATAGTGGTAATTTTTTTATACAATCATTTTTTTCGTTTTATAAAAGTAATTCCCATTCCCACAACAGCAATTCCTGCTACCACCATATAAAAAAGTGAATTCATATTATCTCCTGTTTGCACAGGTTTTCTAAAATCATTTTTTAATGTATCATCTTCTCCTGTATTATTATCCTCTATTGGATTTTTTGTTATAGTTTTAGAATATGTATAAGGAATAGAAATACTTACCTGACAAGTATTTGTTGCATCTTTTGAAACTTCTTCAGCATATTCAATATTATAATCATATTTCTCATCTACTGCATTTACATTTAGACTCATCATACCAATACATCCAATTAGAAATGCTGTCGTCAATTTTTTTATAATTTTCATTTTTCAAACCTCCTTTTCTTTATTATAGACCACCAATCACGCTTTTATAATTTCAAATTGTTTCAATATCAACATTATGCATGTTCACTTTATTACTCATAGTAATTTTTTACTAATATTCAATATATTACCTACTTACTAAAATGTATTTATAAAAATAATTAACAAATACTAAAACCAAATTAGGGAGTTGATTCTATGATAAATTATGATAATTTTTGGGAAACAATGAATAAGAAAGGTATCACAAAATACTCATTAATCTATCATTATGGCATAAGCAGCAATACCTTACGCAGGATGAGGCACAATGAACCAATTACAACATCAACCATTAATGACCTCTGCTTAATTCTTCATTGCCAGCCTCAAGACATCTTATCTTATAAAGTAACTGAAGAAGAAAAAGAATATCAACGAAAAAGAGAATATGACCTTAACAAAAAGAAAAAATGACCTGTCTCAATGAGACAAGTCATTTTATATAGTTTTAGTAACTATTCAAGTATTATGGAACATATTCACCATTTTCTACTTTACCTGTTCCTAAGTTATTAACTCTTGTTATTGCTCTTTGTAAGAAACCAATAATAGAATCTTTGAATAAATATAAAACAGTTGCAATAATTAATACTACAGAAATCCATACTACGATTTCTACATTGGATGCTCCATCTTCACTATCCATTACATAATTAATGCGATTTAGTAAATTTTTCATTTTTTTCCTCTCCTTTACATTTTATTTTTTCATTATATTGTAGATTTTCTATGATTTTTTATAACTTTTTTACGAAGCAATTTATAGAATTGATATAATCAACTAACTTTTTATTTTCATAAAATTATTAAAATCTACAATATGTCATATAAAAATTTTTGTATAAATCAAATTCAATATTATATATTTGTTTTATACTCTGCTTAATTATATTAAACAATGCATTTTTTATTTATATTTTTCGCACTATTCCATTTTTATAAAATAAAAAGGACAATCCCGAAAGACTGCCCTTAAAATTTAAAATAGTAAAGAATTGTAGTTATTTTTCAACTACATTATAGTATATCCATTTAGCAAAAAATAATTACCATTTTTTGCACTATCCAATAATTTTATAAGTAAAGTTTTATTACTGTTCCTATAATATCATTTATTACAACTTTTCTGTGCCATTTGGTAATTGATAATATATAAATTGTTTAAGTTTTCCACAAAAGTTTTACATATACTTTTTATTATTTCTATGAATTTTTTGCAACTTTTAGTATTCAAAAGGAGAGATGAACATACTCATCTCTCCTCCTATTTTTCTATTCCATCATCTTTTTGAAATATTCTAATCTACCCGTTACATTTGCTGCACTAGAAGTTGCTTTACTACAATACTGCAAGTAATCTTCTCTATTCTCGTAATCAGTTAAAAAAGCATTTAAATTGTTTGCAAATTTTTGTTTACTATTATCATCACAAATTGATGCCACTGCAATAATCATAGGTAAACTGATTTTCTTTAAATACTTATTCTTTTCTTCAATAACAGTATCTAACCAATCCAAAGCATCCAAAATACTTTGTACATTCTCTTTATTGAAATCCTCTTTAAATTCATCAACAAAAGCTGTTAAACCATCTTTGCTAAAATCAGTAGTTCCACAATCTGCAATCAGAGATAATGCTGCTAACACAACTCCTTGGTCTTCAGATTTTTTGAGCTGACCATTTGTTAATGCTGTTTTAATCATGAAAGGTTTCTCTATTGCTTCATCCACAAATGCTCTAAGTTCTGGTCCCATATGAGCCCTTAATAAGTTGTCATTAGATAACTTCTGTCCATTATTCAAACGGCAAAAGATAATTTCTGTTTCCTGCTCTGTAATATCCTGATATACATTTACTACAATTTCAATATTTTTAATAATATTTTGTGTTTCCTCATCTAATTCAGAAAACTTCTTATTGGCATATTCTTTCGGAAGAGTTTTATAAAGCTTAAATTCATCATTCAAGAATGAATTCAAAGTGGTTAAGCGTTGCTTACCATCTAATATTTCCCAAATAGTTTCACCCTTCTCATTTGTTGTTTCTTTTGCAAAGATACCTGGAATAATGATTCCCTGAATACCGGATAAAATAAGTAATGATTTTTTCTTTCTATCCCACTGGTCCTCTTTTCTTTGGATGCTTGTATCTGATACAATCTTATTTTTCTTAATATCTCTTGTTAATGACTGTACTGTTCTTGTTTTATTATAACTTTTCATGAAATTCCTCCTTGAGAATAATTATTTTATAAACATAAAAATATTATAGAATATATTTTTTTTCATTGCAATATTATATTATTATTTTTTCATCTTTAAATAGTATTTCCATCTTAAAATGTAAGGGTATCAACCAATATCCTACTAATTGCATATCCTCACTAAAGAAAAGATATACTTATAATAAATCGTTAGGAAAGAGGTCTCGCCCAACGTGCCTTGCTACGCAATGCAGAACCGTTGTTCTCACCCTTTTCACAAGTGGCAAAAGCAGCCACATGCTGTCAAGGAAGTTTTATGCTTTGGCATAAAACTTGCCCCAAGTGGGGCGACCTTGACCAGGGCCATAAAAAAGGATGAAAGATGCACTGCATCTTCCACCCTTTTTTATTTGAGATTCGCTCGACCTCTTTCGAGGAATTTAATTATATTTCTAAACAAAAAACTTATATAAACCTGATTTCTTTAATTGTAATACTTCGTTTCCATATAATTCACCATTTTTTATCGAATTAGAAAAGTTTACTTCTTCTTTTTCTTTACTTCAGGGATTTGTATTTCATAACCCATTAGTTTATTAATTGTATTATAGCTCAAACCAATGTCTATCCATCTTCTCAAGTCCTTATATCTCACATTGTATTTTCCTAATATATAACACCCTTCTAATACTCCCAACTCACTACTAAATGAGTAACCATGCAAATTTAGGAACTTCTCTATTTCTTTGCTACCTGGAATACATAAATAAAATGCCAATTCAACATAAAATAACAAATTCTTTGGCAGCTTTTGTTTTAAGTAATATTTTTTACACATCATATGATTTAAGTATTTGCCCCGCATGTAATTTATATAATTAATGGAGCTCATACTATTTCTATCAAATGTAAGAAATTCATCTGGTTCTTTTTCATTCCCATTAGCATCTACATACATACTCTTGACAATACTAATGAGTTTTTTCAACTTTTCTTTTTCACTCAAATTATTGAAATTGAAATCAGGAGTTTTAACACCAAAATTAAATGACATAGAAAACTTTTGTTTTAATTGTATTAACTCATATACCCTATCTGTAAGTATTTTAATGTATGCTAGGTCATCCATTATTAAATCATTGCTTGCAACAACTCCATCAAATTCATACAAGTGTTCCATCTTTTCTTTAAACTTTATATAAGCTTCTTCCCTTGGAGTTAGCTTTTTAGGCATTTCTCCATTTTCAAGGTTTACCATAAATGCAAAGAAATCATCTTCATGCATTCTTCTTATTGTTTCACTATCATATCCATTTGTAGAATAAGCAATAAATGGGTCTAACATTTCATTTGCTTTATATGAAAATGACACCCCTCCATAAAAGAATGGTGCTTCACTAAACCTATAATATTTAGCAACATCATTATAATTTGGCAAATCCATTATATCGGAGGACTCTACATCCTCTATAATGCCATTTAAGGCATTTATATCTTCATCTACTATACAATTATAGACTTGCTCATTTAACCCCTTTAAATGCTCATATATTTGCTTATCACTTAACTTATCTACCATATACAATCATTCTCCATTATGAATTACATCTAAGCTAAAGCTTAGATGTTTCTTAATAAGAAAATTTAGAAACTATTTTTATAAAAACAATAACTTCTATTTACATCTAAACTAAAGTTTAGATGTATGAAATTTTCTTATCAATCATCTAAACTTTCGTTTGGATATAATTCCTTATGGACTTCTGCAGCAACCTTTGCAACAACTCTTTTAATTGTTTCTTTGCGCTCATCAGCTTTCTTGAATAAACTAATGATAAGTTTATTGCAAGTTTCAATTGTTATTTCTTCTTCGTCTTCTACCTCATAGGTTTCACCCTCTTCTAAAATTTCCCTTTCATTGTCAATATAAATTAAAATATCAAGAATCCTTAACAAATAAGCATTTAAGAAGAATTCGTCTACATGGTCACCAGGTTTTAATCCATCCACTCTTTCATAAACCATTTCTGCAACTAATTCATCATTATCAAATTCTCTTATCTTTTGAAGAATGGCCTTTGTATTATAATTTTCAATTTGCTTTGTTTCACCAACTACATATTCCATATTTTCCTCATCAAATCCAAAATCAAGTGTATCTTTATATAACATCATAATTCTTTAATCTCCTTCTCAAAAAAATTTTTAAAATGAATATCTCTTTTTCATTTCTAAGTCTATATTACCAGAAGAAGGAAAAAATAGCTATATAAATGCCATTAATATGCGTAAATAATTTTTACGACAAAATAGGCATAAAAAATCTCCCAATGAAATGAATCATTGAGAGACATTTTTTATTCAAATTCAAGGATTGTAAACAAAATTGAATCCTTTTCTAATTTAAACTTACAAGATGTTGGAAAGAGATTTTTCAATTCTTCCTCCCATGCATCTTGAAATACTCAAAAAAAGAACTAGGAGTTTTACTCTCCTAGTTCATATTCACTATGCTTCAAGATTTCTTTTACTAATTATATATAATTGTAAAATAGAATTTTGAACCTGATAGAGAATAATAATCTGGTCTACATCCAAATATTGTTGTTATTGCCTCTACACAATCCTCCACCGGGAATTCATTTCTCTTACATTTTTTTAATTTGAAATGAAGACAAAAATCTGTTTGGCTCCCAAAATCTTCATTCTTAGTGCATGTTCTTAAATCACATTTTGTAAAAGTTACTTTTTTTTTAAGCCTTTTCTTGATTTCATTGATACGATACAAACGTACCATATCATTCAATAGTTTAAATACTGCTTTTACATATTTCTCATGCTCTTTTTTGATTTTTACTTCTATAATCCAAAAGAAGTCCATCTGAGTTTGTATTGTATAACTTGTACCATCTATTACTAAATGAATCTCTTCTGCGCTGCAAACAATTCTTTCTATATCTACGTTCATTTGCATGTTATAGTTGTTCTTTAAATCAGTTGTAATTGTAATTGTATTTCTATATTCCATAAGTTCACCTATTATCCTTTCTTTTTTGTGTATTTTGTTTAGAATTAATTCTATAATCTGATTCTACAATTTTTCTATTATGATTTCTATAATTTTGCTTATTCTTTTCGTAAAATAAATTTACGAAGTATATCTTTTTTTCAAAAATGGTGTCAACAAATTATTATCATTTTTATAGATAGTTCTCACCCTTTTCACAAGCGGCAAAAGTAGCAATATACCGTGAAAGAAGTTTATGCTTTGGCATAAAACTTACCCCCTCCGGGGCACCTTGGCCAAGACCATAAAAAAAGATGAAAGACGCGCTGCATCTTCCACCCTTTCTATTTAAAATTTGTTCGACCTCTCTTGAGGAATTCAATTATATTTCTAAACCAAAAACTTATATAGACCTAATTTCTTTAATTGTAGAACTTCCTTTCCATATAATTCGCCACTTCTTATTTTATGTCTAATTACAAGAGCTTCATATCCAAGTTTATATTCCTTATAAATTGTGTCTTTATTTACATCTTTTAATGAACCATATTCTCTAATATATTCTTGTAAAAGTTTTAATGTAGTTTCAAATTTAGTTTTAAAATTCACACTCCATAACATATGAATTTTTTCCAATTGTTCAACCTGTTGTGATGTTAATGCTCTAGGTTCTCCTTCTTCTTTTAAATAATTATTTCTTTGAGTTACAATCCATTTTCCTAATGCCCTATTATCTTTGATATACTCTTTGTCTATAACCAGGTGACCATTTGTTTCATAAAACTGCTTCGCCATTTTATAGTAATCATTCCATTTATAAACTTTATTACCTGTTGTAATTCTATTCTTTTTAATGGTCCAATCAATTTCCAGTTTATTCAATAAATCTATTTTCCATTGTGCTAATTCTCCTTTTTGATATTTCTTTTTTTGATACCATAACCAATTACATAATGATTTGACAATATAATCTTTTGTATTAGAAAAAACAAGTTTATTACCTAGATTTTCATAATATGTTTTTAATTCCTCATATTTTTCCAACCACATTATATCATTAGAATCATAGTCCTTCATCCATTTAAACTTGAGGTTTCTTAATAGTTTCACTTTTTCATAGGATAATTCTCTTTTCTCAAATAATTCTTTTTGTTCTTTCTCCCATAATCCAATGTTCAAACCATTTACAATACAATTTTCTGGTATTATCAAATACCCAAAAGTTTCATTTTTTATACGATAATAAAACGTAGTAAAATAATATTCTTCCCATTTATCTTTTACATCTGCCATATCAAAAGGCTCCTTTCTATAATTGCTTATATATCTTAGAAACAAACCTTTTTTGTCAGCATATATTCTTTAGTCTGAATAGATAAAATAAAATGTTATATTAACTCACACTCCATAAAATAATATTTTATTTCAAACAAAAAACCACTATAAAATAATAGTGGTCATTTTAATAAATCTTGGAACATTCTATTAAATTGTTCCATATGGTCTACATCTAAAGCAAGTAGATTTTCTTTTATATCTTGTTCTAATCTCTTTTTTTCTGATGTAGAAATCAAAATGTAATTATTGATAATATTATTCATACTTTGAATCGTATTATCTTTCTCTTTGTTTTCTGCTTCTAATTGTGCTATTTTCTTTTCATATTTATTTTTAATATCATTAATAGTGGATGCAGCTTCTTTATAAGATTGCAATGTATTTATAAGGTTAAGCAACATTTCAAATGTGTCCTCTATCATCTGTGCATTGTCTCCACACTTTAAACACATATCATGAGCAGAAGGCAATACAATCCCTCTTCCATCCGGTATCTTATTAGCTTGTTCCTGAAGGTTCAGTTCTTGTATATACTCTTTCATTCTGTATTTCCAAATATGTGTTGGAATATTAGTTGCTCTTTCCAAATCTATCAATCTAATCTTTTGTCCTAGATGAGCCTTCTTGTAATCTTGTAATTGTTTTAATAAATATTCATCTGAATATATTTGTGGTCTACCGTCTTTTTTCATTTATTGATATTCTCCTCTCTTAATCTATATGATTGAATGACTACACTTTGATTCATAACAGTTATATAGTCTTTGCTCGCTCTTTCCAATTCCTGCTTTTCAATCAGCATTGAGTTTTCCAAAGCAAATTTTAAAGTATTCTTTTTAATATCTAATTCCTGCTGCTTTTCTATTGTCAATTGTTCTAAATACGCTGCATTCATCTTTCCTTCAGGCAAAAAATATTTACAATAAATACATTCCTTTGCTTCACATTCTTGAGGGAAATTTGTGCTTTTACATCTACCACTACCATAAGCAACTACCGGAAGACTATAAAAATTTGTTCCCATTAAATCTCTCTCAATTTTCTTATCAGATGAATTTATATCAGAATAATCTTGATTCACAATTTTATTATTCTTAAGCATTTTAGATAATACATATGTTTTAGATGTCATAAATTTTTCCACATGAGAATAATACCCCATTTGTGTTTCCACTGAATGGTGTCCTGCTAACTTCATAACATCTAAAGGATTAACCCCCTGCATCATAAGATTTATAATAGCAAGATGTCTTGTATCACCTAAATTTACGCATTCAATCTGACGCTCATTTTCTTTTTTATTTTTAGGAACAACTTCCAATCCATAAATCCCATCCACGACTTCATAGAAAAAACGCTTTAATAATCTAGCAAAATCTACACTATTTACTTTTCTTTCATTATTTATTTCTAACTTCAAACCATTTATATATACTTCCCTTGAAACAAGATATTCGTTATTATCTATTGTATTTGCATAATCAATGTACTTTTTTACAAAGTCATACATTTCTCTTGTAATAAGAAATTCTGTCATAACAGGAGATGTATATATTTTCCTATCATATTTATTTTTAGTTCTTTCTATATGTAAATAAAATTCATTATTTTTTTCATAAACACAATTTCTTTTCAATCGTATAAATTCAGATGGTCTCATTGGAACAATGGTAGATACTTTCCACCATAATAAAATGGAGTAAAATCGCTGATACAATTCTTTATGATGCAAAATCACATCATCAACTATTTTATCAAACATAATAATGCTCTCGAATCCTGGAATATCTCTATTTACTTTTTTATTACATTTAAAACCTTTTAGTAATTGAATGTATGCAGAAGCCTCTCCAATAAAATCCAGAAATTGAATCAAAACACATATCATATGACTTTCATTTGAATTTCCAATAATATATTTTCGATAGTCTTCAATATACTTGTCATTGAAATAATAAGTATTAACAATGCTTCTTGTAATATACTTAACTATATGTTTTGTATATCTTCCAACTATATTTTGTTTATATATTTTCATAAGTATAAAACATTTCAACTTATCCATATATTTTCCCAATTCAGGCTGAAACTCCAAATCAACATAAATATCATAAGTTTCATCTTTCATTTTCCATACATTTTCTTTATATTCCCCTATAATATTGTTTTTCATTTTGCACTCTTCAAAATATTCTAAACACATTTCTTCTGTTATATCTTCATATTTTAAATTCTCGATAACTTTAAAAGATGCATTATCTACATCTATATATTCAATCAAATTAATGCTAGGCATCATTGTTATTCCCTCCATTAAGTATATTTTTTGTTTTTATTAAAGCATTATCATAATCTAAAAACAGAATGGAATTATGTATTCCAAATGTTTCTTTAAAAGTCTTTGCAATACTTAAAAGTTTTAAAAGTCTATATAAGTATCTATCTTTATCTCTTTTTGACTTGTTATCATCTTTACATAATTTTTCTAATATTGAATTTATTTCACTTGCAACAGAATACATAGAATATATGGTTGGTATTGAATATGGACATTCTAAACAATCATTTTGTAAATTCTTATCACAATAAGTTTTAATACAATATACATTTTCTTGTTTGCCTGTTCTTTTACCACTTAGTACTTCAACCAGTTCATCTTTTGAATAACTCATCAATTCCTTCATAACTTTTTCCTGAGTGCAACGTTCACTCAATAGGTATGAGGATGTCTGTTCTAACACTTCAATATCATATGTTTTAAAAATGCTTTTGGTTTGTTCATCAAAGCATCCGACAGCATAATCAAATAACCAACCAAATGCACCTTTTTCAAACAAGGTTTTTGTAATTGAATGAAGTTCACTATCATCATAATTACTTTTTAAATAAACATTTGTTGTATCAGATGCATTGGAATAACCCATTTTATGAGAACGCATATAAGATGCAATAGAAATAGATTTTGATATATCCAATTCATTTGCAGTTCTATTGGCTAATGATAATAATGTTCTATTGGCTTTTATAGAACTAAATCCATTCATATTTTCACCAAATAGTTTTTTAATGATTTTCTTCTTTACATTTTTAAATCCAAATAGTATATTTTCATTATTTTTTCTTGCCCATTGCTCACAAATAATAAGTGCAATAGCTGTTGGAATCATTAAAAAAACCGGAATATTGAAATGTAATTTAGCATCTGTTTTGTCTGTATAGTATTGTTCTGCCACTAATTTTGTATTAGATATAATATAAACAGCATCCTCCATTGTAAACTCATTACTATAGAACCAATCCAATGTATATCTATTAGCATCCAAATTTTCTAATCTAGGAAAATTTAATATATCATTTTTTCTCCAGGCTAAGGATAAATGCAATAAGATAAATAACCAATATCTGGAATAGATTCTATCTTCAAAAGCTTTCATAATATGTTTATCAATATCACAAATATATTTCTTATATTGAAACCATTGTTCATCTGTATAAAAATCTTCCTCATCTTTCACAAATCTTTTGATACTAATCTGGTTATTCAATGTAAAAACAATTCTATCTTCATAATTTTCTTTCAAATAATTCAAGTAATTAGATAATTGAATTTGTTGTTGTCCGGAAGTTTTTCTAATAAATAACTTTAATATTTCGTCATTCTCCACATAACAAATATCATCAGATAACGTATCGAAAAGATATTGTAATGTTAAATAGGCTATCCCTGCTATTGTTGTTCTGGTTGCACTCTGCGATTTATTAATTTTTTCAATAGTAAACTCATAGTATGTCTTAAAAGTAAAAGGGAACTTATCTTTGTTTGGCAATGTAGCAATCAGAGATTGAAATTTTTCTATAGGATTTTTCATATTATGTTTTATGTTAAATAATTCTATATCCTTTTTCAAAGTTCCCATTGCCTTTATAACATCTTGTTCCTCTGCTTCTATATAATTTCTTTTACGCCCATTCATTTCTTTCTCTATAGGAAAAATTTTATTTAATCTTCTTTTAAAACTTGTTACATCAATATTGATGTCATATTCATTTCTCAAATCACTCAAATAATATTTCTTAATCATTCATTTTCTCCCTCATACAATTTATTTAATGTTTTCAATGTTTTTTCAGCCACAACTTGATTATCATTCAAATAAGTCAATGAAGATACTAAGGACTTATCCCCTCTCCATGCAGCTATTTCACTCACATTATTAGAATTATCAGCTATAAGATTAGAGAATACCCCTCTGCATATATGTGTGGACCATTTATAGGTTGATAAATAGATTGCATAACTTTGTGTAGAAATATCTTCACTTTCTGATAATCTTTTAATAAATTCTTTTTTCACTTTTTGAAATTTTCTAGCATATGTTTTGGATGTCATTGCTTTTCCATTTGCATCAATAAATATGGCTAAAGTATCAGTTCTTTTATATGATGTTCTATGAGATTCATATAAATCAAATAACATTGTTCCAAATGCAGGAATAATTTCTTGTCTACGATTCACTTTTACTTTTGCTGTAAATGCATTTGGCAAATCAGGTCTCAAGTCTTTATCACGAAGATTAATAAACATAGTTCTAATATTGGAATCTTTAGAGGATATAGCAATATCAGAATATTCAAGAGAAACCACTTCAGAGCATCTAAGGCCGCCAAAAATTTGAAGAAAAATACCAAGCACAATGTCTGGTGCAACATCTTTAGCACATTGTAAGAAAAGAGGAAGATATTCAGTTTTAATATTATGAATAACATCTTGTTTTCTTTGAACAGGTGCGTACATATAACCAGTGATATGAAATTTTTCCAAGGGAATATTATTTGGAATAATAATCATATTAGATTTATGTAAAAAGAGAAAAAACTTAGTTAAAGTATTAGCATAAGCATCTTTTGTATTTCTTTTAACAAATTTGGCATCAATAAAATCAACTGCATCTTGAGGTGTAACACAATAAATTGTCTTTTCCAGGAAGAAATAAATATAATTCAGGAATGCAACAACAACATTAGCTGCTGCGATTTGTGATGAAGTTTTTTTGCAGCCAAACTCTTCAAGAATAAAGGAAGAAAAAGGTGAAATAAGGAATCTCCCGGAAGAAATATCTTGAAGACATATGGTAACAGTTTGAATGGTAGTAGATTTACCATTATCACAAACAAAAGGTTCTTTAAAAATATGTTTAATCCATTTATAATTTTGCATAAAAAACGAAACTCCTTTACAATAAAATAATAAATAATTTAGGAGAAAAAGCGAATAGAAAGGTTAGTCTGAAAAGAGAAAAAAATCAGATTAAAAATAGAAAAGAGATGAGGAAAATAGGGAAAAAAGTTTATTCTCAAAAAGAGAAAATATAATAATAAGGTGAATAGGTGTTATTATTTCCCTATTAAAAGATAAAAGGTATTTATTTCTTTTCTATTTCTTTTTTATTGTTTTTCTTCTAAACTTAATTTATTGTATATTTGTGTTTCATTTTTTATAATTTATTTTTGTTTGTTTTCGTGTTCATTTAAACACGATTTTTTTGTTTTATGATATATCGTCTATCAATCCCAGCATATGGAATAACACACATTGCTTGTTTCTTTATGGCAACTTCAAATTTAATATATATAATGAATTTGGAAAATAAAATGATTTTATAAAAAAGGGACTATGTAAGTTTCTGCATAATCCCTTTTTTTAACTTGAAATGTCTCTTGCATAGAATAAACTAAAGAAATAATAGATGTAAGAATTAATTTTTATTTTACATATTTTACTATTTTTATTAATATTCATATATCATATTTTCATTTTCTTAATATACATAGTCTTTAACATGTTTATCATAATCTTTAACTTTTCTCTTTATCATGCTTTCAATTTTTTTCTTTTTGGCTGTATATCTATCTTGATTAATAATTATTGCCACGTAAATAGTCACAACATAAACAACCATACAACCTATTCCTAAGAACAACTCCTGTAAACTTTTAATATTAAATGCAGGTAAATCAATTATTTTTCCTGTACCAATAGGAAATAATTTGTTAAACACTGCCACACAAATTATGCTTCCAAAAACTAAAATTATAAATGCCAGAAAAGTCATAACATATGTTACTATTTTTGTAAATATTCCTGCTAATCGTCCCATCATATTATCATCATTTGGATAAATATCCAAATAGTCATATATAAGTACTTTATGTAAGTCATCATTGTTTGTTGCATTGTTTGTTGCATTGTTTGTTGCATTATTTGTTGCATTGTTTGTTGCATTGTTTGTTGCATTATTTGTTGCATTGTTTGTTTGATTTTGAAACTCGTCTATTAAATACCAAATATATTTTGGAATATATTCATCTGTACGTTTTATCTGAATTATTATTTCATGTAAAGCATTTGCATTTCCAGACTTATTTTTTTCAACATATGGCAGTAAAACCTTTCTATAATATTCTCGTTCACGTTTAAAACCATTTTTAAAAATTTTTTTATATATTGTTGTGCATATTGCTATTAAAGAACCTATTATTGCAATAAAAGAACCTATGTTTTCCCACATATTTTTTCCCTCTTTCTTCCTTTTTATCTTTTTATTTCTCTCAATACTCCTTCTTAAAAATACCGGTAATAACATTTGATATATTTCATTATACCATCTCTCCAATTCCTCTGATGAAAGGTTTGCAGCATACTTCCTTGGCATTATCGAAGTAATATTATCAATACATTTTTCACTTATAATATTAAAAAACTAGAAAGGGCATACAAATCCCCTTCTAGTTTTTCTCTTCTTCATTTATTTCTCCTATTTTTTCAATTAATGTTTCTCTTATTTTATCCCATTTTGTGTCTTTGACTCCATCTAAACCAAACAATTCAGATAATTGTTTCTTTACATCATTTAATTTCATTCTTAATTTTTTATCATCTAATCTTATAGCTACTTTTCTTGGGTCAATAGCACCTTTGATTTCCTCAAATTCAAATCCTGGCAATAATATGCTTCTATAATCTTTCTTAAGGACCCACGCTGCACCCATCTCATTCAGACATGCAGGACTTGCATAATAATTATCCGATAACATAAATAATACAAATAATTCATTATTGGGATTTGTAAATTTTTTCTCCAAATACTCATAAATATCTGCTCCCCAAGGAATATTGTAACCATCTACTGAACTGCAAAACATATTTTCATCATCAAATCCCAATTCTTCTAAAAAATTCACGAAACACTCTATATATTTTACATCTTCAGATGAATGACTAATAAATAATTGGATTTTTTTATCTTCCGGCATTTTCTTGTCCTCCATTGATACACTTTCCTTTTTTATATCTTTTACCTCTGGAAATGAAATAATCGTACTTGTTTCTTTTTGCTTTGCATCTATAACTTTTATATCATTTTCTTCCAAATACTCTTTCCAATCATTTTTATCCAAAATATATGTTACCGTAGCCCCCTCTATAAGATTATTTACCGAAATATTGCATCCGCAAATTTGACATATTTCTTCCGTATTAACCTCACTATCAACAACAGTATTCATCTCATAGCATTTAGGACATTGAAACGTATATTTTTTTGTAACTATTCGTTCTTCCTGAAGCATATCCATAAGCACACCTATTTCATCTTCAGAGACATTCAAATTTTTTGTTAACATACTAAGCGTTAAGTTCTCTAGCTGTCGTAATGTCGTTTTGTCTACAAATTGTGCTAACTTTTCTAAGATTCTTTGATTCATACTTTTTATATAACTCCCATACCTCTTGAAAATCACTGTCGCTATAATATTTACTTGCCAATATGTGAACCGTTAAAAATCTATTATCAGAAGCATCATATTTAACAACAAGCTTCTCTTTCCCTTTAATAAAGGTAACAACTATCGAAACAATAGTCTCAACTAAATCCAACGAATTTCTAATACACATAAAAGTTTTTGCATCATAAATACATTTTACACCCTTTTCTCCAGTCAATGATGCAGACAAATTATCGTTATCATTAAATCTAATTTTTGAAACATATTTATCTGTATTTCCTAATAATTCCTTTATTGAATTATCTTTTAAGAAATCATACAATGCAGCTTGTTGTATTAATTTATATACTTCTTCTTGCATATCAATAATACCAGGATTCATTGTAAGTTTTCCATTTTCAGTTTCCACATGTTGTAGAGCTATACCACTAAGCATATCATTCACAATATCATTCAAGCATTGCTTTTTTCCTTCAATATCTTGAATATTCGGAAGTTGATTGAAAAAATTTTCAAACAAATCTTTGCTCATTTTATATAAGATATGTTGGGGATTATTCGATATAGGTTTCGTCTCAAAATCCAACACTTCCTGCAATTTTGAAAATACATACTCCAACTGAGCATTTGGCGTATTATCCTCTGCTCCCATTTCTCTATTCCATACTCTAAGCATAAGCATTTTTCTTTCAAAATCAAAATGCACAGGTATATAAGAATTTACATTTTCGAACTGCCTTGTTGTCCTGTTCTGCCTTAACATATTAAACACAAAAAGGATTTCAACTTTCGACAATATACCATTTTCTTCTTCTGTTTTCATTGCAGCAACTTTTAGTATTTCGTTTTCCCTCATAATTGTGCTTATAATCCTGTTAAAGTCCATAGAGCCACATCTATAGGTATTTAAAAATCTCTCCCACTCAGAAATTCTTTTTATAATTCTTGCAGTTTGTAACCCATATACACGAACCAATCTTCTATGTCCATACATTAATTCTCGGTACAAAAATTCATTTACGACCGCTTCACTAAGCAGTTGCTCATCCATCAATTTATTTAGCAATAAATGTTTTTCCATACCATTATCAATTTCTTCATTTGGAATATGGTTATCTGCCAACAAATTTCTTATTTTACTTTTATCAATGTTTTCAATAATATCCTTGGTGACAGGCATATTGTCCATCTCCCCCTTTTTCTTACAAGTTATTACATATTATTTTATAATAATACCATATATAGTGCAATTTCTCTACAAAAATAATATTGCATTGCAAAATAATTCATTCTAATTCCATTTTAAATGCTAAAATGCCAACCGGTCTCTAATAAAATTTTCAAAGTTTACATGGTTTACATTTGAAGTTGTTTTATTTATTTCTTTATGTTATTATATCCGTAGTTCTTAAGAGTGGAGAAATATAATAATGAAACATTTAAAAAATTATATTAAAAAGAAATGCCTACAATCTAAATTAAAAAAAATGGATTTATACTGGATGCAATATAATGGAACCTGTTTTTCTGAATTGCCATCTTTTTATTTAACACATACACCAGAAGAAATAAAAGAATACTTCCAATATTTGCGCAAGAAAATAGACAAGTTATAATCCTAAGAGCTTATGCAAGGAAATCTTTATAGCATCTAAGCTTTAGCCTAGATGCTATTTTGAATAATGCACAAGCATTCCCACCTACTCCGTATCGGACTCTTTATCAGCATCTTCAATTAATATTACACTACGTTTTGATACAAACCCCTCATGTTCTTTCCCATCTTCCCCGGTAAATTTTATTTTATAATAATATGGCTCATCGCCTGTAATTATTGCTTGCTCATCTTTTAATTCGCCAATAACACCGGCATCTTTATTTGGAAGTTCTCTTATTTTGGCCACCACATACTCTTTTATTGGTTGGCAAATGTATTGTTTGAAATCATCTTGGAAAAAATATACCCATATAAAACTAATAACCCCTATCACTATACAGAACTGCCTTTTTTTCTTTTCAGCCCAATCAACAAAACGTTCCTGAAATCCTTCTGGATTATTTGCTTGTTCTATTAATGCCTCTCTTATTTCTGTATCATTTGTAAATCCATCTTCTGCCGGTAAATCAACCTCTTCTCCAGAATTGCTTGCCATTTCCTCACAAATTCTATTTGTAAGTTCTGTAAGATTATTTTCTTCTAAATCTATATTATTAATAAATTCATCATATAAAAGACGAGTAGCATTCTTCACATTATCATTTTGTCTCAAAAGTTCATCTTCAAATGCCACCATGCTTTTAGGTATATTCCTTGTATACTCAACAAGAGAGCTATCTATTATTTCCTGTGGGATATTAAAATTCTTTATTATTCCAGAAAATAAACCCAAGCTTTCTGTCATGTTCCCTAAACTACTAACAACAGATTGTATGGTATCTATATACTCCGGGGTTCTAAACATTTCTAAACCAGAAGTCATACTGGAAATAATTTGTTGTCTCTCTTGCCATGCACTATTCAAAACATATTTTCCTACTATTGGTTGCACTGATGCAGCTATTTGCTGCGCACACTGGCTAACCCGATTTATTTCAACTGCATTCTGCTGTAAATAATTTATGGCTGGATTATTCCATATACTTGCTATAGGGCGCACCATTTTAGCAATCCTATTTTGCATTTCTATCATTTCTTGTATGCTCGACATTTCCATCCCCCATATATTGTGTTTCTTGTCATTCAAAAATCGGTTTTATGCTACATCTTGTATATATCACATTATATTACTACCTATATTTTTTATCAACATTTATTTAAGTAACATGTAGTCACTAAGAATAAGCCTAGATGACATCCTCCCTAAATAATGAAATTTTTTGTATGAATAAACCCTTACCAATATAACATAGCACTTATTCTTTTCCATAAAAAATGAGACTGCCATACAGCAGTCCCCAGTATTTAAATTCTATATTTTTAAAAGGATTTTATGAAAAACATCTTTTACCAAGATTACTATATCTTACTTAATAGTCATTTTATTTATTCCAAATTTATGTATGATAACAATTACTTTTTAAATTCTATAATGCCACTACTTGAATTATAAAAATAATCATATCCTGCTTTTTCAGCTAATCTATCAAATTCTGCATAAATCACACCATCCTTTTGTGTTACTGGTGTTTTAAAACTATTCTTTTGACCATTAATTGTATAATTGTTACTTCCTATGGTAAGAACAATCTCAAAATTGTTTACAACCTCTTCTGTACTATTTTCTGTATCATCTTCTAATAGTTCAGATTTCATTTTTTCTTCATAAGTAAGTGTAATATTTTTTCCATCTACTTTTACTTTATAACCCAATTTTTCTGCCACTTGAGAAACAGGAAGTTGAATAATCTTTTTAGTTAAAATTGGTACATTGCTTAAAATCAATCTATCTCCATTAATAGAAACTGTATTAATTTCTCCAGCTTCGATTTTATCAGATAATGAGTCTTTTCCTTCTTCTATTTCATCTTGCTTTAAAGCCACTTTTATTCCAACTTTTTCATAAGAATCAAACAAGCTCTCTATTTCTTCTTTAGATACAGTTTCAACTTGGTTTAAAATTAATGGTGTTCCTTCAGCAACGAACATTACCATATCAGAATCCTCATAGAAATCTGCTTCATCTAAATGATTACTAATGGATTTTAATGCAACAATAAATTTTTCATAATCGATATTTCCCTTTGTATCAAGTGTAATATTTGTATCTTCCCATATAGGATTGTCAATAGTTTTATCCGCCGTATAATATATATTTAAAATATTATATACCGTTTCTCTCACCTTGGATTGATTCTTTTGATTATTTAATGTGGTAAGATAAGCATCTGCTGCTGATTTATCTACCGTTTCATAACTAGGCAAAGAATTAAAATCTATATCTATACTATCAGTATTTCCCTCTCCATTAACATCTATCACTTCCTCTCTTACCGGGTCTATGAAAATAGGTGTACTATCAGCGGTGTCTTCTGATGAGGAAACATCTTGATTATTCTTTGCAAATTCATCCGATACAACAATATCTTCAGGTGGGTTATCTCCGGTATATTCTCCACTCACACCTTTTGCCAATGCATATGTATATTCCACCAAATCTTTACAACCATCCGGAACATATTCCATTATGTCATCAAAATCGGAAAGTATTTTCATAGATACTGACATAATTGCTCCATTTTGCATTTCTATTACACCAATATGATAATATTCATTACAAATAAATGTTAGCATTTCACTCAAATCATTGCCACTTAAATTTTTAACAGATAGATTTACAATATTTCTTTCAATCCAGGCTACTTCACTATACATATAATCATAAGAATCTTCCGTTCCAGATTTACTTTCAAGCAATGCATTTTGTGTTTTATAATCTTCTTTTGTTATCTTTTTTACTGTATTTTCTAATGATGTTATGATATTTTTTGCATTATCCATACTATAACTACTCTTTAGTTTTCTTGTATTCTCAATTAGTTCCGTAAGTTCCTGTTCTACCTCTGAATTGGAATATGCATAATCTATTAGCATTTCATCACTTAATTCCCAATTATTATCTGAATACGCATATACGGAACCAGACACACAACTTATAATTAATGATGTTATAATAAACATATTTATCAACTTTTTCTTCATAAAAAATCTTTCCCTCCTTTTCATTTTTATTATATTAAAATTATAATGATATAATTTTTATTTTTTGAATAATAAAAAGGCAGCCTTTTATAGCAAGCCACCTTTAAGTTTGAGTAATAAAATTTTTGCATCATTTCTTTATAAAATGTAAAGAGCTATATCTAAACCATTTTAAGAATTGAAATAGATGTGATTAATCCTAATGATTAATACTCTATACTATATGATTTTTCATTCGTTTATATCATTATTTTTTGCACTATTAAATTCAAGTATCAATTTTATAGTATCTGTTCTATCTAGTTTTTGTACAAGCTTGTTATGTTTCTCTCTTATTTTTTTATTATTTTCATACATTTTCTCCTTCTTTTATCTTATACATTACTTTATTCACTTTTTTATTAAAATATAAAAGAAGAGTTCCCTATCAAAGAGAACCCTTTCTTTTATTGAACAATATGAACAATGCTATCATCAGCTCCGGTTGATTGGATTGTATAACCAAGTTCAATGGCATCACCAATATATCTATCCTGGATAGTAGCTGGATATTCAAAACCTGTTGCAGCAACTGTTGGTGTCCAAAGCACTATGCTATGCATATTGCTTTTTAAATTTCCATCCTCAACAATTCCCTGTGATTTTGAATCTGGTGCTAATTGATTAGTATAAAACTTCATACTTTGATAATCACTTGCAATACCATTTTCTTCTGATTTTTTCATTGTATATACAATTGTTGTGGTATCTTCTGTTACATCCTCTATTTGAACATCAAATATTTGTGGTGTATCATAGATTCCTGAATAACTATATACAGTATCTGGATTATCACTCATATATACATATAAGTCTGTAAAGATGTTAGAACCTTTTACTTTGTTCTTTGAACACTTATCTAATACTCCATATCCTGTTAAATAGCTTACATTGCAATATTGCTTTGTTTTTCCATTTAATCTGGATGAAGCAATATTGGTCACTAATGTTTGAGCATCATCTATTCCTGCATATCTTGAAATATATCTTCTTAATAAACTATTGCTATATACAACTTTTACTTTTATTTCAAATCCTTGACCAGCAGCCACTTTTGCATATTTATTGTCATTTACCATATCAATCCAAGCATCTTTATGTCCATCATCAGATGTTTCTATCACATAATTTGCCCCTTGTTTTTCAAGTTCAGCTTGATATTTGGTTGTATAATTACTTCTGAACAATACTTGACTTATATAATACTTTTCAGTTTGTGATTGTGCAGTTCCATCATAACTTCCAGATGTTGCATCAATATCACTGTAGCCACTATTTAATGCAGAATTATCTTTCTTATAATCAGTTGCAGAATATTTGAAAAATGCAACTGAATGTCTATAAGAAGGATATGTAACTTTATTATTCTTCTTATGCACATTATAATCATAAGCATATTCTGTATAGTTATTTTTTGTATCTCTATCATGAATTGTTACAGCATGATTGTTCGCTAATACTAAACCATAACTTGTATTTGTATCATAGGTACTTGTTCCTTTGATACTATATGGTTTATGTAAATTAGGATTATTTGCAGCATATACAGTATCATTACATGTTGCGCTGTTATTAGAATAATTATCTTTAAATGAAATTGTAGCTTTCATTCTTGTACCACTATCATCAATTGTTGGCTTTTTATATTTATATTCATAAACTGTTTTTGTATTGTTTAATGTACTATCTACTTTAAACACTTCAGTTCCAGATTCCTTAACATTTAATTCTGCTGGCATACTTCTCTGAATATGTGTTTCACCAGTTTTGATATGGTCAATTGGATAAAGCACTCCAATATAATCAGAATATGTGATATTATGTTTTGTTGTAATATCCATCTCAATCTTATCTGTTACATTTATATTTTTCTCACTCTCTACAGCAGCATTGGTTACATTATTTGCCTTTGATTTATGCGCATTAAAAATATGTGCTTTATCATTTTTTAAAACTACAGTGTAATATAAATTATAATTCATTGATTTTGTTGACTTAATATCTACTGGTGAAGTTATTCCTGCACCTGTATTTAAGATTGGTCCAATATCTGTATTAAAACTTATATCAACATCTGTTTGCCACATTGTTATATCATCTGCATATGTTTCATACTCTGCATTTTTAGTTGTAACAACATGTCTTCCAAAATAACCATCCCCACCAACATTATTTATGGCTTCTTCATCAGCATAGTTATAATATTCATCAAAATATGTTTTTGAATAATTCTTATTATTTCCAACTAAGATAAATGCATTTGCAATACATACTGGACTATTAAATACTTCATATGCACTATCATAAGTCCATTCAATAGTCAATATTTCTTTTCCATCTACAGTTTTCTTTTCAACTTTTGAAATATTATCTGAATGTAAAGAACTTGCTTTGATTTGTGCTGTTGTTTTTGGTGTATAACCATCATCAGCAGCATCAGTAATTAATGCATCTAAATATATTTTGTCATCCCAACTATTATCATTATATGTTGCTGGACTATTATCAGATGACCATTTATAAACACTACTATCACTTTCAAGTGTTTTAAAGTCTCCATATAGCATAACATCTGTTAAATCTATATCAAGATTATATTTATCTAATGTTTTTTCTCCATTTAAATATGATGATTTTAGTTTTATAATAGCATCATCAGAACCATTTGCGCTTATTGCTGTTGTGGTTAATCTCGCGCTATATGGATATTCATATTTTGGTACACTATTATTCACTTTATTTATTTTAAATCCTTTGCTTTCTCCTGTATAAGTATAGATATATCTTACTTTATACATTTCTCCAGGAATGATGTGGTCCACAACATTTCCTTCTTCATCTATTAATTGAGTCTTAACTGATGTTTCAGCTTTTTCTTCATGTGGAACAGTCTTAATCGCTATATAAGCATACACAGGGTCAACCAATGTTATGGAACCAGCTTTTGGCATTACTGTATCTTGCCAATCTGGATATTTTGCTGTTACTTTTTTATATCTACTTCCAGTTGCAATTTTATAATGCTGTTCTGTACATTGGTTAGATACTGTACAGTTAGAACCTGCTGTTTTATTAGTTACCACAGATGCTGTTGTACTTCCATTATAAGAATCACAATGTTTATAATGTTTACAATCATCTGGATGAGAAGTACAATCACTATCACAATTATGTGCATTTTTCTTTCCAGAACAATGCCATGATTTTGAAATACTTCCAGTACATCCAGATACAGAGTGAGTACTTTCTCCACTAGGGCTACAGCCTGCATTTGTACATGAATATACATAATAACATCCACTATCACATTGATGTGTATTTATGTCATTATCACAATGCATACAAGTAGTACAATCCTTATTATAATCTTTGCAGTTACTATGAGAACCAGTACAATCTGTAATTTTACTAGCAGATGTTGTACATTTCCATTTACATCCCCAACCACCATCTGATATTGATTTATTCTTATGTCCTGATACTTTTTTCATAAAAGAATAACTAAATTTTTCTTTTGTATTTTTCACTGAACTTCCATCAAATGCAATATGGTTGTTTGTATCTTCCTTGTTCCAATGATACCCTGTAATAGTTGCTAACTTACAATCTTCTGGTAATAATGTATCTCTTGCACCAACATATTTTGTTCCAACTTTTTTAGCATTTGATACAACATTTTCAATAGCTTTATCACTTGTAATGGTAAGAGTTCCATCCTCATTTTCTGTACATGTCACTCCATCAATCTCAAAATCATAATATTTTAAGACACCATTTTCATCATTGATAGTAGCCGTATACTTTTGTAAATCTTCATCCCAATAAAGTTCTATTGGATTAGCATCCGCTAAATCTGGTACAGTATATGAAAAACTTGGAATAGTTCTTAAATTATTCATTTTCCAAATAAATTCCTTACAAATATTATAAGACTTTAGATAGGATGTTCCAAATCTTGCATCTAAACCATAAGTACCATTATTAATAACCCCCTGGTCAAATACTACTCTCATTGTATTTCTACTATCATTTGATTTTGCCATAGTATACATCAAATGGTATTGAGCTGCCCAAGTCAATGCTTGATTTGCTCTAATTGTATCAATATCAGTTCCAGATAAATAATGATTTAAAAATGACAAACTATTAATTTCACTCTGCATCCATTTTCCATTTCTACCTTTATTAACGTCATTGGTTGTACTTATGGTATATGGAATATATTTAGTAGTAGCATTATCATCTGGTGAATTATCTTTGCTCTCTTGCTCCGCTGCAGTAGCAGTGTCATTCATTTTCCATGTTCCCCAGCCAGCAAACACATAGTCATCATCTTCCAATGTAGCAGGGTAATCTGCTAATTTTGTGCCATCAACTGACATAACCTCATACTCATTATAATGAGGATTTGTTATAACTCCATATTGAGAACAAAAAACATCTGTTCCACCTAACTTCAGTCTCGAACCATTATGATTTGCAAAGTCCATATTACTCCATGTTAAATCATATGAAGTTACTGCATTTGCATGTATTGGGTTAAAAGATGTCACTCCAAGAAAGAATGCCATACCAAATATCGCTAATATTTTATTTTTCAAATTTTTTCCTCCTTCCTCCAAAAATCGAATTTAAATATTATTCATTTCATTATATATTTTTTGCATTTTGTTTATTATAAAAAATAGTTTAACTAAAAAAGCAACCTCCAATTAATGTAGGTTGCTTCAACTTTTCAGAATATAAAAATTTTATTATAAGCATAATAATGCAATTAACCATTGCCAAAAGGAAACAAATTCGCATTCTAATGGTATTATAAACATATTCTTTTTAAACGAAAAAGAAATTATGTACCTAATCTTAGTGCATAATAAAAGTCTGTATCTCATATTTGGACACAGACCTTTTATAAATTATAGATAAAATATCAGAGTTCATTCATATAGATTTCACACATATCATTCTGTACGTGCCTACTTTCTTTAATTTTAGACTCACGATATATTATATAGTATGCTTCAATTAAAGAAAAAAACACTTATTTTAGCACAAAACCTATATCTCATTCTGGATATAGGTTTACTAAATAATTTAGTTCATAAAAATAATTTAATTAAGTAAAACAAATAATTAAAAAAAGTCGACTAATGCATCACTTTTTGTACATCATCAACTTTTCAAAGTTTATCAAATGACCTGGATTTTGTCAACCTTTTTATGCATTAGGATAGTCGCTTTCCCTTATTAGTCCATTAATAGTTATTGTTTCACTCTTCAAATAATTCTCAGACAATATTAAGGTATTATAATTTTTACCACCAATTGTATAATCATATTTAATCAAAATTTCTTTATCTAGCAACATATTAATAATATTTCCATATGTTGTTGAAGTATTTTTTTTAAATTCACGTTCTGGACAAATTCCATTCTCTTTCATTTCTTCTATTAGTTCATTCAGTTTTGTAATACCAACATTTGTGATATTCCCGGAACTATCTTTACTTAAAAACTTATTATAAGCATCAATTATAATTCTATTTATATTTTCTAACAATCCTGTAAAATATACTTTATCAGCAATCTTAGAATAATAAAAATCATCTACTGTTGAATACTCTTGATATTTAGTAACACCTAATAAGTCTTCTATTGAATAATGTGTTATATGAGCATCTTCTATATGTGCTATATGTTCATCACTTGTGTTAACTTCAAAATATAATACTTCCAGTTTTTTATTTAATAATTGAACCTCATGAAATATTGGAATTAAATCGCTATCTGATGATACTAAAATTATCTTATTTATATGTGGATATTGCATCATATATTTCATACAATTAATCATCAGAATTACATCACTCGCATTTTTACCATTAAATACATGTTCTAGTTCAACTTGATTTTTCTTTAAAATATCATAACCTTCTTCTGATATTTGCACTTTTTGAAAATCTGCAAACAGCTTATAAGTTAAAATATTATCTTCATTATACTTTTCCTTTATTTTTGTTATAATATCATACATTATATTAGGATTCTTATAATCCCTATAATTATATTTCAATGTTACAAAAACATTATCATAATCAACTAAAATCAATGTATTATCTACTATTTCCATATTGCCCTCCTACCTTTTTCTTATACTTAATAATACGACATTCTTCTCTATTATTCAACCACCTATTATTCTTTCATTCTGTATCTTTTAAAGTCTATATCTTAGAAGCTATTTATACTATTGAATATGCTGCAAATATTTTCCCATCATGTTGTAAGTTGTATATGAATTGTAAAACCATATTCATATTAGTATTCATCATTTTTTAATATTCAGCGTCATTGTATTTCTCTATCTAAAAAAGCAACCTCCAGTTAATGTAGGTTGCTTTTCTTTTCTATTTGGAAAAGTCAAAATATATTCCATCTAGTTTTTGTAACTCTATTTCAAAGAGTTCTTCATTTTTCTTTTTACGATATTCTTTATTTGTCATTTGGTCTTTATTTAAATAATTCATTAATATTGGACAACATCCTTTTAAAATAGTCCCCAATATTACAGGATTTACAAACATTCCAAATGCATAAATCCCACTTATTAATACAAGTATCTTTAAATATGTTTCGTTTAAGTGAATATCATTTATGAAATAGTTTGTTAAAACATAGAAAATATATGTTACTCCAAAAACAAAGTAAATATTTTGTACTTGGCAAAGAATTGTGCTGCATATCATAAAAATAATTTGAATAAAAATAAACATAGACTTTTATGCCAACAAGGAACTGAAGAGGGTACTTAGGCATATTTTACACCTCTCTCTTCTCTTATTTGATTAAATAGAATTTTAGTCCCATAATGTGCCAAAGGCAGCATTATACTAATAAGTACTGCCTTTTTACATCATTGTGCAAAAAGTGGTTATATTTACATCTATATTCCATATAATAACATGAATCCTTTCAGATTGATGCTACTATAGCAAACTCCAAACTGTCTATTTGGAGAACTTGTTAGTAGCCCCTTGTCATTCTATTTAATTCTATTATAGATGGCAAAAATTTTTTTATTAAAAAAGAAAGTGTTGGTATATTCCAATACTTTCTTTTTTCTTTATACTCATAGATTTTCAGATATGAATACAAAATTTTTTATATAAGAAAAGCATATGGACTAAATAATAGCCATATGCTGCACTGTTACTGTCTCCGGGGGCAAACTTGATAGTTTGCATTAACTATTAACTTGACTCATCTGCTTTGAAATATATCGTGTCAGTACATTTCTAAAAGGGTAGATAGCCATTGCTCTATTAAGAAAGGAGACAACACTTATGAATTTACAAAATATAAATGATAAGTTATTATGGAGTTCTTATATTTATTATAAGGCTCTTGATTTTGAGTTGAACCATCCTAATGATTCTCTCAAAGATAGAGTAACCTATTTTTTAGGCTGCAAAGCCTACGAATTGGTTATCCATATTCTATTAAATGTTATTGAAAAATAATATTTAGTATACAAGTTAAAACACGAAACATATGACACTATTGAAGTAGTGTCTCCCACGTTATTGCTTGCCTTTAATGTGGGAGTTTTTGTTACTCTATATTAAAATATACTCTTTCAAAGTTTATTCTATTATAAAAAATTGCACTATAAAAAGTATATAAACCAAAATCGTAAAAAGGCCTCCCACATAGGCAAGCCCAGAGGCGGTCTTTAAGCTAATTTTTGAATGTTTATTTTTTATAACCTTCAATCTCCAGCTTAGATGAAAATTCATTATTACAAAAGAAAAAGCATATGGACTAAATAATAGCCATATGCTATACTGTTGCTGTCTCCAGGGGGGCAAACTTGATAGTTTGCTGTTGTTTTTCACTTTTAAATATCACAATTATTTAATGAATGAATTACCTCTAAACTAAAGTTTAGAGGTTAGAAATTTATCAAATTATTTATTTTCTTCAAAAATACTTTTTATTATTTTATCATTAATAGATTTGTAGCTATCATTTTTTTTAATTTCATTTACAATATCTTCTTCAGTTGCATTAGGCATAAATCTTTTAATTGTTTGAATCAATGCATCTATTCCTTCTTTTCGTCCTATATTTTTGCCTTCTTTTAGGCCTTCTTTTCGTCCTATATTTATTCCTTTTTTTTCTAATCTTTCAGACTCTAATTGTAATACTTTTCCACCCATAATTTTTTCAACTCCTTTTTTTATTTCCGGTTCTTCTTGTAATACATAGTTTGAGATTTTAATAATCAATTTTATCAAGTCTGTATATAATGTGGACTTTTGATTTTCAATTAAAGTTTCCTCTAACTTAACTCTAATCTTATCATATTCATTGAGTAATTGTTTTAATTCCTCTTCATTTTCTATACATATTTTATTCTTTTTTTCATATTTCATTATATAAAAAGGAAGTAAAATTAATAATTTCTTTTTGAATATATCATCACTTGTATAATCTTTTAATTTGATTGTTTTACATTCATATATAAAGGAATTATCTTTTTCTCCAAATGGCAAATTTACTTTCACTTTTAAAGTATCTGGAGTAACTTTACTACTCCTCAAATACAATACACAAGATTCAGGAAAATCAATCTCATACATACGTCCATTCTTAATTGCTTGTTCCAATGCAATCGAGAAATCATATTCCAACATTCTAATTGCCATAGTAGTATCATCTACGCTTTGACACTCAATGTGATATGTTTTTGATTCTATTTTAATGATTGAATCAGAAATGATTTTTCCAAATTCTTCTTCATGTTCATTCCTTAATTGTTGAAAACTAACATTTTCACTATAGCTTGTACCAAATGCTTCATTAATTAAAGGAATTACAAGAGTTGGCATCTTTTGCATCATTGTTCGAAAGACATCATCAAAATTGTATTATGTTTCTTATCATTGATTTTTCCCATATGCATGTATCATCTTTCTTTATATTATATGTTTTCTACACCTTTTATAGCATCTTTTAATATAATTAGCTAGTGAGATTAATTTATTGAATTCTCTATGAATACCCTCTAATCTAAAATTTAGAGAGTTGAAATTTTCTTATTAATAATATGTATTTCTATCAACTCATTCTTTGCAATTATAAAATGTATACTATTATTATTTTTGCCATCTAATAATAATAATAATAATGATGTTTCTAATATACTTCCATTCAATTTTAATTCATATAATGGCATTAATGGTATAACAAAATGTTTATTTTCTAATTTATCAATCCCAATGTACTTAAATTCCATATTATATTCTCTATTTTTCTATTGTAGTAGTATATCATACTTGTATAATTAACTAGGAAAAAAGAAGGGGCAGAAAACCATTTTATCGTTTTCTGCCCTTCTTTTACTATTTTACGCGAATTTTTTTACTTCCGGAATATTTACTTATATATTTTTTACCTTGAACCTTTTTATAGGTTGCAACCCGCACATAATATGTTTTCTTGGATTTCAATTTCTTTATCTGAGTGGAAGTAGTTTTATTCTTGCTGACAGTTATCTTTTTTACATTTTTTTTGAAGTTTTTATCTGTCGAATATTGAATAATATAACCAGTAACTTTACTATCCCGTTTCCATTTTAAAGAAATTATTTTTTTCTTTGATGACTTTATGCTGGAAACCTTTGTAGCTTTAGGTATTATTTGAAATTCTATTTGTCTTCCACTTTTATACTTTCCCCGACCAATTACATTAAGTTTGGCTGTTCCAACATCTTTGTTATTCTCGTATGTAAGTATATAATCTTTGTTAATTTTTAACTTTTTCTTTCCATCTGATACTGTTATTGATGGTTTTATTTCTTTTCCTGTATAAGTATATGAAGGCACTTTTGAAAAATTCAATGGTCCAATATCAATTCTCTCAGATTCATCATATATCAATGCATCTACATAATTATCTTTATAAGAATCTCCGCACCGTAGACATTTATATACAGTATATCCTTTCTCAGTCTTAGTAGGTTCTACTCTCTTGTCTTCTACATAATTATGCCCTAATGGTGCAATCTCCCTGGCATCAAACCTTCCACACAGAGTGCAATAATAATTAATAAGTCCTGCTTTTGTACAGGTTGCCTGTATATCATACTGCTGTGCATATTCATAATAATTCTGATAACCACTTGCATCACATTTTTTCCAATCATGATTTGGACAATAATTGAGCAAATATATTTCCACATTCGTCTTTTCATATGTCATTTCATAGTTATCACATTTGAAATTTTTCATATAATCTTCTGGATTTATATTTTTATTTACTTCATTATCACTTTTCTCAAATAATATTGCTCCAACACTCACAAATGATTCATTTTTCCCATAAGGTATATATTGTCCATTTTCTTTTTTGAACGGCACAATGTTAATCAATGTACCTTCCTCTATTGGAGAATCTCCTCTTAAACTGATACTTGCTTCATTATACCAGTTTCCTGTACCACTTAGTTTTTCATATACATCTCCCGCACCAACAAACTTACAACCTTGTTCTAATTTAAGTCTATTCGCATCAACGGTTGCCTCAACGGTTCCTTTTATATCAACTTCATTACTTTGAATCGTATTTACTTTAGAATCTTCTACCGTAACATATGTCCTGTCTGATACTGTTTGCTCAAATGGATATGATTTTCCATTATACAAAAAATAAAAATCTTCTATTCTGTCTATATCAGAATTCTTTGCATAGACAGTTCCTTTTCCTGTTATAACAGAATTATTTCCATCTACTTTATTTGTAGCAAAATTTTTTATTCCATATTGTATTGTACAATTATTAACATTAATACTAATATCTCCATTTACTTTTCCTTCAGAAGTAGCATATCCTGCTCCAACTCCCCAAATACCATCTATGGTAGAATCATTTGCCTCCACATACACATTTCCTGTTTGTGTATCACTTCCAGTACTCCATGCAGCTATAATATCACTTAATATTGAATCGTTAACGACAATCTTTGTATTTCCAAGAACAGTTCCAGAAACCATAATATAAGGGGCACTGATTCCTTCCTCTGAATGTACATTTTTATATGTAATATTTACATTCCCCTGCACAGTCTGTTCTGCCTCTAAATGATGCTCTTGTATTTCTGAATTTTCAATATTATAATCCACATTTCCAGTTGCATTATCTATATAATTTCTTAAAACATTGGAATTTTTAATGTTAATGGATGCATTATTAATATTCTTGGCCGACACTCCCCTAAAAGTCGTATTCTCGATATAAATACTACAATCTCCATATTGCGTATCATCTACTCCACCTGTATCAAGGTATGTCATTGATAAATCCATATCACATTTGCCACTAAACATTTCATCATCTTTCAGACTTTCAACATAAGGTGATGAATAGATATGCTTATCATTTTCATCCAATACACCATATGGTTCAAAATCCTGATACATAATACCGTCTTTAAATATAAGAGATGTTCCATTTGCAAAAATAACCTGTGTTCCAATGCTATCATATCCAGAAGAAACAGGTGATACCGTTCCATCTTCATACAATGTTGGATAAGCTTCACTTTCTTCTGCCGATACAGATACCGGAGTAATCATCAATGCCATCATACCTGCCAGACCAGCCACTTTCAATAAGTTCTTTATTTTCATACTATGCCTCCCCTTCTTTGGTAATAAATAACTTTACTTTATCTTACCATGCTCTCCATATCAATTCAAGGAAAACATGTGCAATATATTACTCTTATCTTTATGTCAATACAAGTCATAAAGCACACATCAAAAAAAGCAACCTCAAATTAACACAGGCTACTTTCTTTTAGATTAAACTATAACAAACGCAAAAAAGTACCTTTTAGGTGCTTTTTTGAGAATGTCCCATTTTTCGATTTGATAAGAAAATTTCAAACCTCTCAACTTTAGTTTAGAGGTAAATATAAGATATTACAATTATTATAAATGTTATTGAAATTTTCTTATTAAGAAACCTCTAATCTTTAGATTAGAGGTAATTCATTTTGCTTCTCTAGCTATCAAATTAAAACGTCATCCTATTTTGTATTTTCTCGTTATCTTTTATTGGGCGTATAACATATGTTTTATATTATGTCAATTTACTTCAAAAACTTCCGTTTATGCCAATTTACGCTCTGAATTTAAAATAATATGTTGATATTTTCAATACTTTCTTTTTTGTAAATCACTTACTCTCTGTATTGCGTAATATCATCCCCAGTAACAGGTAAACACAATATCATTACCATCTGTATATGAATATTCTATATAAAAATACTCACACCCATCATAATTTGATGCAATACCACTGATGTCACTGTCATAAGTTGCAGTTGCCACTCTTCCTTCAAACCAACTCATACCACCACTTAAACCATATTTTCCTGTATATATATCTGAATCAGGATAATATTGTATTCCCATTTTTTTTATTGCTTTTTCAATATCTTTTCTAATTTTAGCAATCTCTTCTGATTCACCTTTTCTATTATTCATAATAGTAACTTTTAGCTTTATAGTTTTATTCTTATTTGCCTTACTGGTAACACTGATAGTGGTTTTTCCTGCTTTTAAAGCCAATACTTGTCCATTTTTATCCACTATTGCCACTTTTGTATTACTTGATTTAAAGTTTAAGTCCTTTGCTTTATAATTAGTTTTAATAGTAACACAACTATCTTTATTTACTTTTTTTAATTCAGATGCATTTGTAATCTTTAAATTACCAGTTATCCTAATAGGTAATGTACATTTCACAGATGGATTTTTCTTTTTAGTAATAATTAGTTTTGTATCTCCATCTTTCTTTGCAACCACTTTTCCTTTACTATTTACAGTTGCTATTTTCTTATCTTTTATTTTAAAGCTAAGGTCCTTAACATTAGAATTTGTTTTTACAACAAAGGATTGTTTCTTTTTTAAATATAATGTACTGCCTTTTACATTTTTCACTTTTAATTTAGTGGCTGGTTGTGTTTCTGTGCCATCTGTATTTGGAAAATCCATTGTTATTTCTATTGTTACAGTATCTGCTTTTGCATTGATTGGCAGCATAGTTACAAATAACATGCAAATTAACATCCATGTAAAAACTTTATTAACTTTCCTCTTCATAAACTTTCCTCCCTTTTTGAAAAGAGAGTAAGCCAATTACTTACTCTCTGTATTGCATAATATCATCCCCAATAGCAGGTAAATACAATATCATCACCATCTGTATATGAATACTCTATATAAAAATACTGACATCCTTCATAATTTGATGCTATACCACTAATATCACTTTGATAGGTTGTAGTTGCCACTCTTCCTTCAAACCAACTCATACCACCACTTAAACCATATTTTCCTGTATATATATCTGAATCAGGATAATATTGCACTCCCATTGAAGCAATTGCACTTTTAATATCATTCAATGTAGAATTCACATCAGGTAATGAAGTTGTCTGCTCTACCGGAGTTGTCACTTCTTCTGCAGGGGCTGCTGGTTCCTCTACTGTTGGAGTTGTGTCTCCTGTTTCATCAGAACTTGATGCTGTATTCTGTGCCACATTATTAGATGTCTCCTGTTTGGTTGTGTTGTCACTTTTTTCTGTATTTTCTTTTGTACTTTCTTCCTTACCCTTTGTATCACTCAAATAAGAATCATCTACAAACATTGTTGTTCCATTAACATCAATTCTATACCATCCCGTTTCAGCTTTTCCTGTTACTGCAACTTCCTGGTTCTTGGTAAGACTTCCAATCACTTCATAAGAGTTATCTGGTCCACTTCTTGCATCTGCCTTTTCTTTTGCATACATAGTTTGGGTAAGCTCATAGATTGGCAAACCAGTTGATGGGTCAAGATTTTCTGTACTTGCTACAACTTCTCCTTCCTTTTCTTCATTTTCAATTACTTTTGCACTTTTTAATGCAGGAGTTTTGATATAAAGTCCACCATCCTGGGAATCAATCCAAGTCCAATTATCATTTTGAGCAACAACACCAACAGTTATATTTTTCTTTGTATAACCAATGTAAAAGCCATTACTATTATAAACATCTACAGACTCTGGAATTTGTAATGAAAAATCAGTCTTTATTTTATGTGTTTCATCATCCATTTCAACATCTGCATTTAAAATCTCATCATCAATTGGAGTTACATCTTCTCCAATTTCCACAAATCTCATGTAGTCATTGTATTCTGTTACTTCTTTGCTGCTTGTCTCCACTTGAGTGCTTTCAGCACTTGTATCTTTTGTTTCTGTATTACCACATCCAGCAAGCATTGAACATGATAAAGAAGTTATAAGAAAAAAAGATAATAGTCTCTTTTTTAACATACTAAATTACCTCCAGTAAATTTTTTTCTAAGAAAAACAACTCTTAGAACATAGTTATTCTATGTATTTGTCACAATCCATCACCTGTTCAATATATTGCTTATAGTTATATTATATCGCGCGAAAGTATGTTCGTCAATGAAGTTTGATGAGTTTTTTATAATTTTTAATCCCTAGTTTAAATAAGAATACATTATTGCAAAAGAAAAAGCATATGGACTAAATAATAGTCCATATGCTATACTGTTGCTGTCTCCGGGGGCAAACTTGATAGTTTGCATTAACTATTAACTTGACTCATCTG
>ERZ1673740.182-NODE-182-length-87587-cov-4.922668_pt1 | contig 87587 bp, 81 predicted proteins | sample MGYA00580221_ERZ1673740 | MGnify/ENA primary metagenome ERZ1673740 (study PRJEB41218, sample SAMN15661786) | gut metagenome | host: Homo sapiens | place: Canada: London | collected 2015-08-20/2019-03-30 | study: EMG produced TPA metagenomics assembly of...
GTCATGGTTAAAGCATTAAATGAACACGGAAAACCATTTGTTATGGAAGCAAAAGATGGAACACTTTTAGCTAGAGCCATTCAACACGAAAACGACCACTTAGATGGAATTCTATTCATCGATCATTGCATCAATAGATTTGAAACAGAAAGTATTTTACAAAAACACAATTTGCCAAGTTTAGATCCAAATGCGTTGGTAGAAGAAAAAGAATTAGAGGAAGAGTTAGCACAAAATGATTAAAATTGTATTTTTCGGAACACCTGACATTGGCTTAAAATCTTTAGAATACTTATATAACTCAGATAAAATTGACGTTTTAGCAGTAGTTACACAACCAGACAAGCCCGCTGGACGTGGACACAAATTGCAAATGTCACCTATTAAAAAATTGGCAGTTGAGAAAAATATTCCAGTATTTCAACCAAAATCAATAAGAAAGGAATTTGACATTCAAGAAGAATTAAAAAAACTTGAGCCAGATTTCTTTGTAACTTTCGCCTTTGGTCAAATTTTATCACAAGAAGTTTTGGATATTCCCAAATACGAAACAATTAACCTACACGCATCACTACTTCCTCGATACAGAGGAGCAAACCCTATACAACGTGCAATTATTAACGGCGATAAAGAAACAGGTATTTGCACAATGATAACCGAATTAGGTCTTGATTGCGGAGATGTATGTCAGAAATTAGTAATTCCAATTTCTGATACTATGAACTGTGAAGAATTATGGAATGAAATTGCTGAAAAATCACCGAAAATGATAGAAGATACATTGGAAGGATTGAAAAACAAAACTCTAACTCCACAAAAACAATGTGAAGATGGGGTTTGTATGGCAAACAAACTTACAAAAGAAGAATGTTTGATTGATTGGACTAAAACAAACACTGAAATTCACAACCTTATTAGAGGAATTTGCCGTTGCCCAAGTGCATACTTTCTGTTCAATGAAAAAATCATAAAAGTTATTGAATCAGAAGCAATTGATGGCTCTGGCGAAGTTGGAAAAATCGTTAACCACTCCAAAGAAGGTGTTGATATTGCTTGCGGAAAAGGCTTGTTAAGACTAATAAAAGTTAAACCAGAAGGCAAAGGGGAAATGTTTGCTAAAGACTGGTACAACGGAGTGAAAAAATAATGATTACAAAAGGAATACGTGGAGCAATCACTGTTGACTCAAATACCGAAGAAGCTATTGAAAAAGCAACTTTAGAGTTATTAAATGAAATCTGGGAAAGGAATCATTTAAAAGGAACTTCACAAATTTCGCATATAATTTTCACGACCACTCCAGACTTAAACGCTGCTTTTCCGGCAAAATACCCAAGAATAGTTCTTGGCTGGGATGATGTTGCAATGATGTGTTTCCATGAATTAGATGTTCCCAATTCTCTTAAAATGTGCTTAAGAGTGCTAGTCGTAATTAACTGTGAAGATAATTTTAATCCTAAGTTTGTTTATCTCAAAGATGCAGAAAAATTAAGAAAATAATATTTAATAACCCTCGCAAAAATATTTTTTACACGTTTTAATTATACTGATAAAAGAAAAAACAAAACGAAAAGGAGTAAAAATGGGAATCCCACCAATAGGAAATATTTCAAAAGCACAACTTATTAATAGGTTAATGAGTGACACATCTTATGACGTTACAAAAAGCTTCAAAAATTTAGAACTAAGAGAAACACCTTTTTTCAAATATTTAGCAGATTCTAATAGCCATGTGCGAGGTATTAAAATGGGTGAAGGCAAAGTAATTCTTCGTTCAGGACAAATAGATGGACAAAATTATACGTCCTTGATTATGCCAAACAAAAAATCTACGAGCTTTATTATAGATGATGCTTTCGCTGAAAAAATTTTACCAGCAAGCAATGATAAAGCTGTAAGGAATTTTAGATTACAAGGAGAAAAAAAGGATGGGAAAATTATCAATTTATCTACTTGTGGCTTTAATGAAAGAATAGGGGATATACCTATTAGCGAATGTACAAATTTAAACGCAAGAAATTTGGAAAGCATTTTAAAACAAGTTAAAGAAGAAGGAATTCAAATGCACAATTTAACTAAAGTATATATTAATAAAGCAATTGAATTTTTAAAAAGCAAAAACGTATAATAATTATCGAATTAACATAATAAAGCCCGAAAGTTAAAATTAACTTTCGGACTTTAAACATTTTTATAACTTTGTAAACTCTGAAATTGATGGATCTAACAATCTACGACCAACATTTTCAAATGAAATAGAACAAAGAGTTTTATTTCCATATTTAATAATTTTTTCTATTACCCCTCTACCGTATCTTGGGTGAGTAACAGCATCTCCTTGAGAAAATTGGAAATCATCATCTGCAATAGGCATATCCTGAGCTGGATATACAGGAACTACTGGTGTTTGTTCTTCAATATATGGATCTTCAACGTAAGATTCACCTTGCATAGGTTCAGAAATCACATCTTCAACCTCTTCTTGAGATGCTACACTATTATCTTCAATAAAATCTAAATCGTCTTCGGTTAAATCAGGAATATCTTCTCCTGAATCCTCACCACTCAAATCAACAACATCCTCAAAACCTAAATCGTCATCTTCTTGAGGAGGGAATTCAGAGGCGTCCAAATCACCTTCTGCCAAATCATCACCTAAAAGATTTGCAACAGGCTCAACTATCTTTGATGGAGTTGTAGCAACATCTTCAAAATCATCTTGTGGAACATCTGGATATTCAACCAACACATCACCTTCTGGCGATAGAACTTCTTCATCAACAGAAGAAACATCTTCTTCTGGAAGTTCTTCTTGCGGAATTTCTTCAATGCCTTGTTTTTCAACTGAAACATCCACTGGAGTATCCTCTACATCAATTTGAGAAGTTTCTGGGATAGCTTCAACTTCTGGCAATTGAGTAGGAATCAGTGTATTATCCAAGGTTTTAGATAATTCTACATCCTCAGTTGCCATCATTTCAACATTCTCTTGAACAGGAACAAACTGGTACTTGTCACCCAAGACATCATCTTTTGTCAAATCAAGATCTAAATCAGACATTTCAACAATAAATGGAACACCTTGAGTCAATTTACCATATACAATACATTCTCCAAGATTTAATTTATTCAAAAAAGTGTTATATGCAGCGAACTCATGTTGAACATTTTCGGGAGCAAAAATAACAACATTTTCAGCAAAGGACTTCAATTCCTTGACATATTTATAAGAATTGCTCACAATAATTGTTGTAAAAACATGGTTATTATTTATAAATTTTTTTAATAACTTTTTATCAGAATTACCGTCCGTTAATGGACAGAAGAAATAAACATACTTTTTAAGAGAATCTAAAGCATTATGAACAAACAATATAACTTCTTTTTGCAATGCTTCATTTACATCCGTCAAATTTAGTATTGAACAATTCTTTTCTTCTAATTTTTGATTAAACGCAAGAACTTCTTCTTTTGTATTCGCAAAAATATTTGAATCTCGATATTTTAAAAGTTTATTTTTTAATAATGCTAATTCGGGCATTTGAGTTTCTTTATATTGATTTGCAACAACATCTACAAAATTATCAATTGGCAAAAATTCAAAATCTAAAGATTTTATATACTGTTGAACATCATAAAAAATATCTTGTATAACAGCTTTAGTAGAAGCTTCCACATCTACTAATTCGTAATCAAAAATAAAATCTATCATTTCAGAATTCAAAGGAAGTTTAAAATCCTTTGTAAACTCAATTCTAGAGTAATCAGAAAAATTATTATTTAAATCTACAATTACACTTTTTTCTTTCATCTGAAACAACTGTCTAATACAATTAGAAATAAATGTTGTTTTATCAACTTCTCTTTCCGCAAAAACCGTAAAATTATGTTCAAAAACAGAAATATCTAAACTCAAAGATTCATTTTGTTGAGCAAGTTGACCAATTTTAATCGCTGTCTCTACTGGTAGTAAATCCAGTAACTCTGCAGAATCTAGAAAGGAAAGTTCTGATGCCATACTTGGAACAGATCCATCATAATTATCAACAACCCCATCTGCAGTAAAAGTAAACAACAATTTGGCAATAGCGAAACTATTCACACTATCAGATTTTAAATTAACCAACTGAGCAACATATGATTTTTCAGAAGTAGTAAGAATAATAAATTTACCTAAAATCGGCTTTTCATTTTCTCCATATGATAACTTAACCAGATTATTTTTAATTTCCAATAACTTCATCTATTCCCTCTCACTCTTGTTTTAAGAAAATTGTACCATGAAAAGTAAAGAAATATGTTAGAATATTAAATTACTTAACATTCAAAACATCTTCTAATTTATTGTATATATCAATGGTTACAGGGCATATTTTCAAATCTCTCTTGACTAAACTCTTGATTGTTTCTTTATAACAAATGAGCATGGCTTTATTCAACCCATCAACAGAATTCAAAACATCACGAACTTCTTCTAAATAATCTTTATTTCTAGTTTTTGGTTCAACCTTATCAGCTAAAAATATTATTTTTTCAAAATCAGTCATTTCAATTCGACCCAAGGTATGCCAACGAATTGCAGAAAGAATTTCTTCATCTTCAACTCCAAAATCTTTTTTCGCAATATACGCACTTACTGGAGCATGAAGAGTTTTATAATTCATCAATTCTACATCTTCAACTTTTAAATGTTCTTTGATAATCGCCATCAATTCTTCGTTTGGGAAACATTTTGCACAATCATGCAACAACCCAGCCATATAAGCTTTTTCTTCATTCAATCCAAATTTCTTTGCTAAATCTCTTGCACATTCGGCTGTTCCAATAGAATGAATATATCTTTTTTCACTCAAATGGTCCTCCAACCATTTCATCAATTCTTCCATACTAATCTTTATATAATCCATTTTTCTTTATATAGACCTCTACTTCCTTCGCTACATAACCAGATATACTTTTCCCAAGTTTTATATCATCCCTTAACTTGGTAGAAGATATATCTTCAAAAGGTAACGGTTGAAATTCAAACTCGTAACCCTTATCTTTTAAATAATCATACTTTGAAATATCAAAGTTGTCCTCCCTAACAAAGACGATAAATTTAACTAAATTTTTCAACTTATCCGTTTCATACCATTTTTCAATATATTGAAATGCATCTGTCCCAATAAGAAAATTTATTTTCCCCTCTACGGGAAATTCTTTGTATAATTCAATGATAGTTAAATAAGTATAAGATTTTCCTTTCCTTCGAAATTCGATATCAGAAACCTCAAATTTTGAATTATTTTTCACAGCAAGTTTTGCCATCTCCAAACGATGATAAGACATATCCAAATTCAAACTCTTGTGTGGAGGATTAAAAGCAGGGATAAAAAGAATCTTATCAAAATCATATTTTGAAGCAACAAATTCAGCAACTCTTGTGTGAGCGTTGTGAATAGGATTAAATGTTCCCTGAAATACGCATAATTTCATACCCAGATTATATCACAAAATACAAACCCAACAGGTGATGTATCTTCTTATTTTTCAACTGTGGTATAATAATTTTATTATGGAAGATAAAGAAATTGATAAAATATATGAGCTTATAGACTCAGAAAAACACGAAGAAGCAAAAACATTAATCGTTGAAATTCTAGACAAAGACCCAACAGATATTGATGCTCAAAGATTACTTGCACTATGTGAAGTTAACACTGAACACTACGACAATGCAAGAAAAATTCTTGAAGATGTAATCAAATATCGTCAAGATGATGCCCTATGCTGGTACTATTTGGGATGTTGTTATGACAATCTAGAAATGTTTACCGAAGCAAAATTTGCATATAACAAAGTTCTTGAACTCCGACCAGAATATGTTGATGCTTATAAAAGTTTAGCGATTGTGTATATCAAAATTCAAGATTTTGACAAAGCTAAAGAAATAGGTAAAAAAGGTTTGGAATACAGCCAAAAAGATGATTATTCACTATACTACATTTTAGGAACAGCTTGTATGGCTTCTAAAGATTTGGAAGGAAGTATTGAATACATCTCAAAAGCTATTGAACTTAATCCTGAAAATGTTCAATTATATAACAACCTTGGAACAACATATTTAACCTGTGGAAACCTAGACAAAGCATTTGAAGTATATGAAAAAGCTTCTGAAGTTGACCCTAAAGATTCTTTGACATACTTCAACATGGCATCTATTCTACAAGTCCAAAATAAACACAAAGAAGCATGTGAATATTTTGAAAAAGCACACAAACTTGAACCAACAGAAGATAGTTATATCGTAGCTTGGGCAATCTCAGAAGTTAAAGCTGGGAAATTCAAAGAAGCAATTGAACATTACAAATTCTTAGCTTCTTCTTATCCTCAAAAGGCTACTTACAAATACAACTTGGCTTGTTGCTACGAAGTAATTGGAGAATTTGAAATCGCAATTTCACTGCTAAAACAATTAGCAATAATGAACCCTAAAGCAACAAATATTTTAAAAAAACTTGCAGGTATTTACATGACAACTGGGCAATACCGAAATGCAAAAGAAATTTATGAAAAAATAATTAAACAAGGTACAACTTCATATCAATTACATTATGAATTAGCTATTTTATCCGTAAAAATTGGAGACATTGACAACGCTGAACAAATTTTGAAAAAAGTTTGTAAATTAAAACCAGAATTTGCACCGGCACACAAAGACTTGGGGGTAATTTATCTAAACAAAAGACTTTTCGATTATGCAAAAGAAGAGTTTGAACTTGCATATCAATACGACCCAGAAAATTATGCTATTGTTTTAGAATATGCAAATTATTTACATTCAACATCTGATTTTGAACAAGCAGATGAAATGTATCAAAAAGCAGTTGAACTTGCACCAGAAAACCCAAACGCTTTAGCATTTTCAGCTTTAAATAAAACTCATTTAAAACAAATTGATAAAGCGATGGAGCAAATTAACAAAGCAATGAAAAAATCTTCCGATTCAGCATTTTTACTATTTATTGCTGGAAGAATTTATTTCCTTGCAGGAGATTTTGAGAGTGCAAAAATGTATCTGGTTAAATCTTTTGAACTTGAAAGAATCCCGGATGTCCAAAATTTATTAGGACTTTGCTATATGGAACTTGGCAATTACAAACAAGCAAAATCTATTTTTTCAAGTATGCTTGAAAAAGCTCCTCTCAAAATAAACGTATTGCTTAATATGGCTAAATGTTGTGATAGCCTTGGCGAAAAAGATGATGCATTAAAATATGCTGAAACAATTGCAGAAAATTTTCCAGAATGCGAAGAAGCTCAAGAATTGATTAGAAAATTATCATAATAAAAAAGCTCCCAATTTTACTCGGGAGCTTTTTATTATCTAATCTACAAATTCAACTCTATGATCATCTTTAATTTCAATTGGTTGATTTAATTTTTTGATATAATCACAAGCTAATTTGTTTTTATCCATTTCAAATTTTTGGATTACAAAATCAGGATTTTTGTTACTTTCTAAGTATCCATCACCACCAGTTGCAAAGAAATCATCCGCTGCTACTGTATATTTTTTGTTTGAATCTGGATTATTTACATCAATTTTATGAACTTGATTATTCTTATCAGTAAATTCAAGGTCTAACAATTCACCTTTTTTATTTGCTTTATATCTCAATCCTGAAACAAGAAGAATTCCTGGTTTGTTAGAACTTTTTGTTACAGATTTCAACCCAACTTTTATAGAATCAACAATCTGTTTTTCTGTCAAACCTAAAATCATCATATTATCTTCAAATGGAGTAATATCAGAGATTAATCTTGTATCAATTGGACCTTGAGAAAATGCCCCTCGAATATTTCCGGCATTCAAGATTGCGATATCAGTTCCGAGTTCAGACCTCATTGCATCTGCAATTAAATTACCATGTGGATTATTTTCAACTAATCTTTTTTCAGGAGGTTCAACAGCCGCTTTTACTCGCCCAATAACTTCAGGTTTTCCTAAAATACTTTCAACTGAATCTTTTATGAATAACGGTCTATTATAAGCTCTTGTTTTGATTACATTGTTTTGAACTTTTTTAATAACACCTTTTTCGTCAAAATCAACATTCAAAATACCAACAGTTTCACCATCTTTTCCAGCTTGGGTAATCACTACTGGTTCGCCTGATTTTGAAGAGAATAAGTTTTCGCCTTCTTTTATTCCTTCAATCAAGTCGTGGGTATGTGCTCCAAAGATAATATCAATACCTTCTGTTTCTTGAGCTAATTTCTTATCATTCTTTATACCTTCGTGAGAAAGTACAACAATTTTATTTATGCCTTGAGCTTTTAATTTATTAACTTCTTCTTGAACGATTTTTATTGTCTCATCTGGAGTTGCAACTTTAAAATCTTTCAATGTATTATTCATCTTAACACGTTCATTCATATCAGATGGAGCAATACCAATAAGTCCGTATTTTTCACCATCTTTTTCAACAACCATTGATTTTTGAATTCGCCCATAAACAGGTGAATTTTTATCAACATCAATATTTGCAGCTAACATTTTATAACTTGCATTATCTAACAACGCAGCCATTTTTGTAGGGTCAACAATATCTAATTCATGGTTTCCTAAAGCTGATGCAATAAAGCCACTCCAATTCAAGAATTGGTTAGCTACTTGGTTATGAGTATAATTTGCACCTAAAATAATATCTCCAGAAGACACTTTAAATTTTGAAATATCTCCTTGTGGAGTATCTTTATAAAAATTTGTAATTGCTTTCGGATTAGAACGATCAAATTCTTCTGTCATATTATAAATACGTTCCATATTTGTCATTTTTCCGTGAACGTCATTTATATAGAACCAACTTGTATGAGTTGTCTTTGGAGCATTCTCAGGAGTTGAAGAAGAAGGATTATAAACGCTTCCTTCTTTTGCTCCCCAAAGAGAAGTTGTTTTTTCTGGGTAAATTGTTTGGGTATAATTTTGAGCCTGAGATGAATTTGAATTCAATGAATTTTGATTTGGCACTTTTTCCTGTTTAGGTTGGGTTGTGCCAATATTACTTGCAGTTTGGTTAATATTTGGTACGTTAATCATGTTCCTACCTTTACACTTCAACATGATAAAACCCACTGAAAATAAAATTTGCCTTCATAATGCTTTTTGTTAAGAACTGTAAACTCAAATAGTTTTACTCATCAACAACTGTTTCAAATCTCTTTCAACATCACTAAATACTGACTTCCAATCACCATGATCTGGTTGGCGATATAATTTTACGCTATCATACCAATCACAATGGCTCAAATCCATATGCCAACGCCAATTGTATATATAGGGCAATAATATCCAACAAGGCTTCTTCATCGCACCTGCCAAGTGAGCTAAAGACGTATCATTACAAATTACCAAATCCATATTCTCAACAGCACCTGCAGTATCTGAAAAATTTGTAAACGTAGAACCTAAATCAATGACATTATATTTATTTTTAATTTTTTCAAATTCGTCAGAACCTTCAAAGGTTTGACAAGAGTAGAATTGAGTATTCTCTAACTCAAACAAATTAAAAAAGTCCTCAACCTTTAAAACTCTTTCCTTGTCATAGAAAGTATTACCCTGCCACTTTATTCCAACTTTAAATTTGTCATTATTAAAATACTTTTCCTTATAATAATTAACTTTTGCAGGATTTGCTTTTATATAACCGTCGTTATGATGTACAAAAACATCTTCACCTTTTTTACCCAAAACATATGGAATACTCAAAAATGGGATATGGTAATCGAAATCTAAATATTTCTCAAAATCATACATTTCCATAATCTCTGCACCATAAGAATTCTCTCTGAATAATGGAGCTAATTCTTTTTGAGGTTTGAATATGACTTTTTTACACATTGAAGTTAGTTCTGGCATAAAACGATAAAGCATAATAATATCCCCAAACCCAGCTTCGTAATATGTATATAAAACTTTATCCTTTAAGTCTTCACCATTCCATAAAGATTTTTCTTTCATTAAATTCGGATAAGTTTTTTCTTGCGAAACAATTGCACTATGCCTGCACAAACGAGATTCAAATGATTTTAAACCATTTTCATAATCTTTTGTTTGCATTTGAGCAAGAGAAAGAAAATATGTAGATTCCCAATCTTCAGGATTTATTTCTAATGCTTTTTTATAACACTCAACTGCATCTTGAGGTCTGTTATCGTTAAAACATAGATAAGCTAAATTGAAATATGATTCGTGAGATTTTGGATTAAGTTCAATAGCCTTATAATATGCCTCTTTTGCAAGTTCCCAATCATGATGATTTTTATAAGCCATAGCTAAATAAAACCAGTATTCATAACGATTAGGGCATTGCGTAGTTAATTCTTTATAAAAATCAATTGCAAGCTCATAATCCCCCTTCTGGAGATAAACTCCCGCCAGATTTTCAAAATAATACAATTCTGGCTGAATAGAAATAGCTTTTTTTATACAAACTTCGGCTTCTAAAAAATCTTTTACTTGGAAATACAAAAGACCTAACAAATCCCAGACTTCGTGATTTAAAGGTTCATCTTTCAGTATTTCCATATACAAATCTCTTGCATTAGTAAGCTTTCCTTGTTGATGAAAACCAAATGCATTATTGAATTTTTCAGATTGAATTTGTTTCATTTCATTCCTCAATATTATAATTGAATTCCAATAAATTTAAATAAACTGCTCAAATGGAACAAGTCATATTGGAAAGCCAAACCTATCAATGTACCAACAACTACAAGGATAGAAATAATTATTGCCGTATCTCTTTTATCTTTGTTTTTATTTAACAGAACTAGAATTCCCAAGCCTCCAGATGTACACAATCCTGCAAGCAAAGAACCAAAACTAATTGTATTTTTTACAAACAAAATAGTTAACATTACAGAGATTGCACAATTTGGAATTAAACCTATCAATGAAACTAAAAATGGCTGTAATGGAGAATTCATCAAACAATATTTAGCCATTACTTCTTCAGTTCCAACTCTTGAAAGAGCAAAACCCAAAACCAAAGAAATACCTAAAATAAATCCAAAAATATTCAAAGTATGCTTTAATGGGTGTAACCAAAAATCCATCGTCTTTGTTGCATCTGCCAATTGGTGATGACAACATCCATGTTCTGAATGAATTTCGACAGACGCTAAATGATGGTGTTGTTCAATTTCAGGTTCCTTCGCTTTATAGCCAACAAAAATATCCACCAAATATCCAGCAATTATTGCAACTACAATTTTTATTGCAATAACAGGAATAATTATATAAGCCTTATTTGGATATGTTAACAATACAGGAATAGCTTCATCAGATGTAGCTAAATATACCGCAATTAATGTTCCTCTACTTAATATTCTTCTTGTATAAATCGTACTAGCAATTACTGAAAATCCACATTGAGGAATTGATGCAAGTAAACTACCGAAAATCGGTCCGACTTTTTTCATAAAGAACACAAATAAATGTCTTTTCTTTGTGAAATATTGTTCAATAACTTCAATAATTACAAATACAATAAATAAAAATGGTAAAATATTTAAACTATCAATAATTGCATCTTTTGCAAATTCTGGAAGAAACCCAATCGGCTCAATCAGATGTGCTGGCAAATGACAAATAATATTTATACAGTTTGTTATTAAATTTAAAAATCCATGCATCTCTTTATTCTACCCACCTATAAAATCTTTAATCATATCAATTACTTGCATATTATAATAAGTAAACAACCCAACAACAATGGCAGTAATTAACAATATTCCCGTTATGAAAGTTACATCATTTTTCTTTTCACACCTTTTTGTCAGTGTCATCAAACCTAGCCCTGTTATTGTAATTAGCCCAGAAAGAAAAGCAGGAAAACTGATAATCCCTTTCACATATGCAATAGCTAAAAATACCGATACAAAGCAATTAGATACCATTCCTATTATCGCAGTTACAATTACTTGAATTGGAGAATTAATCATAAAAAAGCTTGCCAAGTTTTCAGCAGAACCCATTGCACTACTTTGAATTAAACAATAGAAAAATGCCAAACAAATAAAAGTAAACATAAACATATTAAAAGTATGTGTAAATGGATGCATATACCAATATGGAGGATTTTCCACAGTCTGTATTCTATGATGACAACAAGCTGGCTCATTCAAATCAGAATTGATAGCATTAGCATCCTCGATAAGATATTTTTTCCTAATGATAATAGCGTCAAATATATCAACAGAATAAGCGACAATAAGACCTACCATAATTTTTATAATTACAATCGGAATAATAACAAAGGCCTTGCTTAAATCCATAAATAACAAAGGTAGAGCATCATCAGAACCCGCAATTAGAAACGCTAATAATGTTCCCCTTGTCATCATTCTTCTTGAATAAAAAGTACTTGCTATAACTTGATATCCACATTCTGGAACATTTGCAATTGTTACCCCAAATAATGGACCTAATTTTTGTACTAATTTTACAAAAATCTCAATATGAGTTAAGAAAAATCTTTCTAATAATTCAATTCCATAATACAAAATGTACAACCACGGTATAAAATTTATACTTTCAACCAGTGCCATTTTTATATATTGAGGTAAAATCGGACATTGATTGATTAAAAAAGCAGGTACACCTAAAATTTCTTTTATATTTTGGAGAATTTGTTCCATTTATATTTCCTCACACTATTCCAAAATAATCGTAGCATAATTCGCTCAAATGTGTATCAAATAATTGAATGAGATTATTATTGCCGATACAAAAATTTTGTCCTATACTAAAATTGCTATGAAAAATACAAGACAAACAAATATAAATATCCACAGAGATGCATGGGTCGAAGTTAATATTTCAAATTTAGAAAATAATATTAGAGAAATAAAAAAAAATGTACCCCAAGGAATTAAACTTCTTGGAGTGGTAAAAGCAGATGCATACGGACACGGAGCAGTAATGTTAGCCCCAACAATCTTAGCTAGCGGAATTGATATGCTCGGAGTTGCATCAATCGATGAAGGTGTAGATCTTCGTCAAGCAGGAATCAATTGCGACATTTTAGTTCTTGGTGCGGTGCCAGTATGGGCTGTTGAAAGTGCAGTAAAAAACGATATTACGATTTCAATTTTCTCAGAAGGACATATTCAAGCTTGTGAAGAAGCTTACAAAAGAACAGGTATCAAACCAAAAGTTCATATCAAACTTGATACAGGCATGAATAGAATTGGTGTTAGAGCAGATGAAGCTATTAACTTTATCAAAAAAGTTCAATCGTGCGACTTTTTAGAACTCCAAGGAATTTTCACTCACCTTGCAGCAGCAGAAGAATTGGACAAAGCAAAAGAACAAATTGAAAAATGGAATAGTGTTATTGATAACATTGATACAAAAGGATTGTTATTACATATTCTAAATACCGCAGGAACAATTTGTTATGATGTTCCAAATTCAAATATGAGAAGAGTTGGAATTGCATTGTACGGTTTATATCCTGATTTTCCTGAAGGGGTGAACTTTAGAATGCCAAAACTTAAGCAACTGATTTCACTAAAAGGTAGAATAGTAAATATTCACACCGCAAAAGACGGAGAAGGCATTAGTTATTGCCACACTTATACCGCAAAAGGAGAAAGAACAATTGCAACTGTTCCCCTAGGTTATGCTGACGGAATTCCAAGACTACTATCAAACAAAATTACAGGACGTCTAAATGGGGTAGAAGTTCCTCAAGTCGGGAACATCACTATGGATCAAATGATGTTTGACATAACTGGAGTAAAAGCGACAACAGGAGATGTGATAACTCTTCTTGATGAAGATAAATCCATTGATGAATGGGCAAAGATTCTCCATACAATTAACTATGAACTTACATGCCGTCTAAAAGTAAGACTTCCAAGAGTTTACACAAGATAATAAGGATTAACAAATGAACGAATTTGATTTAGGAATTATCGGAGCGGGTCCAGCTGGATATACAGCCGCATTACACGCCGCATCAACAGGCAAAACTGTTGTTCTTTTTGAAAAAGAAAACATCGGCGGAGTTTGCCTAAACAAAGGATGTATTCCAACAAAAAGTATTCTTCACGCATCCGAAATCTTCAAATCAATTCAAAAATCTCAAGACTTTGGCATTTCTGTTGAAAATATCCATCTTGATTATTCAAAAGTGATTGAAAGAAAAAATCAAACAATTGAAAAATTAAGAAAAGGAATTGAGTTAGCTCTTAAAAATTCAAAAGTTACAGTTATAAATTGCGATGCAAAAATCACATCTAAAAATGAAATCATAGATGCAAACGGAGAACAATACCACGTAAAACAAATTATTTCTGCAATAGGTTCAAAACCTAAAACCGTTAAGGGATTAGAATTTGACCATAAATTCATTTTATCATCTGATGATATTCTAAACCTTTCAGAATTACCAAAATCAGTTTTAATTGTTGGTTCTGGGGCTATCGGAATTGAATGGGCAAGAATTTTTTCAAACTTTGGAGTTGAAACAACAATTGTAGAACTTGCACCACATTTATTACCACTTGCAGATGCAGAAGTTTCAAAAAGAGTTGAACGAATTTTCAAAACTAACAAGATTAAATTTTACACGAAAAATTATGTGGCAAAAATTGAAAATAATATCGTTACACTCTCATCTGGAGAAACCTTAAATCCAGAGCTAATCCTTGTTGCAATTGGAAGAGAACCAAATTCGCAAGAAAAAATAAATGGAGTTTCATATATTGGAGATGAAGCTGGAGAAATCCAATTAGCACACTACGCAATTAAACAAGCTATTGAAAAGACCGAAAATATTCCATATCGAAAAGATTTAATCCCATCTGTTGTTTATGGAGAACCAGAAATCGCTTGGGTAGGGAAAAGAGAACAAGATTTAGAAGGAGAAGAATATAAAAAATCTATGGTTCTAATTTCTGCACTTGGGAAATCGCACTGTGACAATTCAACAGAAGGTTTTATTAAGCTTTTAATTCAAGAAGATAAAATTGTTGGAGCTCACATTGTGTCAAAAGAAGCGTCTTCACTTCTTCAGCAGATACTTATTGCAATGCAAAATAACATTACAATTGACCAATTAAAAGAAATATGTTTTGCTCATCCAACATATTCAGAAGGAATTTTTGAAGCTTTATTCAAATAAAAACAGAACATATCCTTTAAGTTCAACATTATAGAAATGTTTATGTTATAATATATCTATAATGTATTTTTTGGAGAGGAGAAAAATATGCGAGCAGAAGAAAGAACATTTGTTGCAGTAAAACCTGATGGGGTACAGAGAGGATTAGTTGGAGAAGTTATCAAAAGACTTGAAACCAAAGGTTACAAAATTGTTGCAATGAAAATGCTACAAGCAACAGATGCACAAGCAAAAGCACATTACGAAGAACACAAAGACAAACCATTCTTCCCTAGGCTTATTCAATATCTTCAAAGTGGTCCAATTGTTGCAATGGTAGTACAAGGCTTCAACGCAGTAGCAGGAGTAAGACACTTGATGGGTTCAACAAATCCTGATGAAGCAGAAGTTGGAACAATTAGAGCAGATTATGCACAAGTAAAAGAATACAATATCGTTCACGGTTCCGATTCTGTTGCTAGTGCTGAAAGAGAAATCAAAATTTACTTCAAAGAAGAAGAATTATGTTCAACTTCTAAATCTATGTCAGAACTTGTTATAGAACACTTAGATGCTGAATAAATATTCCAAAAATTAGAAAGAAGAATTATGCAAGAAAAAGATTATTTTAGCTATGAATTAATTCACGAAGATGCTCAAACAGGAGCAAGAGCAGGTATTTTAACAACACCACATGGCAAAATTGAAACACCTATCTTCATGCCTGTTGGAACAAATTCTGCCGTAAAATCCTTGACCTGCGACCAAATTCGAGATACAGGAGCTCAAATAATCTTAGCAAATTCTTATCATTTATACTTAAGAGCTGGAACAAAAAGAATACGAGATTTTGGCGGAATTCACGGTTGGATGAACTGGGATAAGCCAGTACTTACGGATTCTGGAGGCTTTCAAGTATTCTCATTATCTCATTTGAGAAAGATTACAGAAGATGGGGTTGAATTCAGAGATCCTAAAGATGGAACAAAACATTTTATCTCTCCAGAAGTTTCAATGGAAATTCAACAAGACATTGGAGCAGATATTATGATGGCATTTGATGAATGTGCTCCATACCCTTGCGACTATGAAACAGCAAAAGCAGCAATGGAAAGAACTCACCGTTGGCTAGAAAGATGTTTCAAAGCAAAAACTAACCCTAAACAAGCTCTATTCCCAATTGTACAAGGAGCATTCTTCGATGATTTGAGAAAAGAAAGTGCAAGAGTAATTTCTTCATTTGACGCAGTTGGTTATGCAATTGGAGGAGTAAGCGTTGGAGAACCAACAGATATTAAAAACCATTTCACAGAATTAACAGCTCCACTACTTCCAAAATATAAACCAAGATATTTAATGGGCGTTGGAACTCCAGAAGATTTATTAAACGGCATCAAATATGGTGTTGATATGTTCGACTGTGTTTTACCTACAAGAAATGCTAGACACGGTTCTTTCTTCACTTGGGATGGGAAAGCAAACATTAAAAACAAGAAATATCAAGATGATCACGCACCACTTGTTGAAGGCTGTGATTGTTATGCTTGCAAAAACCATTCAAGAGCATATATCAGACACCTTTGGAGATGTCAAGAACAAACGGCATCAACACTTCTATCAATTCATAATATTAAGTTCTTAATCGATTTTGCAAAAAAATGCCGTCAAGCAATTTTAGAAGACAGATATGGCGACTTTTACGCAGAACATTATGACAGATTGATTAAAGTTTAATTATCTTTTACGTTTCCAAACTTCGTCTGAGATTTGCCAACCGTTTTGCATAATATATGATAAACACCAATAACCATTACCTTTAAGGCAATTTTGTTCCACTTCACTTCTAGTTTTGTCACTTCCAGCTGGAACTAAACCTTTATCTGTAAAACCCATAATATAAATATCTTTTCCAATCCTATTTGGTTTTCTATCACCATTTGCATCAAAATAAAAAATTAACCCTTGATTATCAGTATTTATACCAAAAAGATTCTTCATATCATTAGGATAAAAACCATCAATATCAAAATATGTTCCTTTAGCAGTAACAAAAGTTACAATTTGAACACCAATTCCTGCACTCGATTCATAATATGGAACTGATCCATTTAAAGTTTTAGACTCACCTTTTTTATGCCAACATCCTGTCGTATTATAACAAACTTTTTCAGTTTTCATATACGGGGCCATATAAGTCTGAAACCACTCTTTCATACTATCAACACTACCATCTTGAATCTGCATATCAAAATCTACACCATCAGCTTCTGCTGAACGCATAGTTTGAGCAATAGTTGCATAAGACGCTTTGATTTGAGATTCCAACTGACGTTTCCCAATTTTAGAAATTAATGTAGGAATTGTCATTGCTGCAACGACACCAATAATTCCAAGAGTTATCAAAACTTCCGCAAGTGTAAATCCTCGTTTAAAAACCATTATTCCAACCTCTATTATAATTATTGATAGAGATATTATACTGAATTTCAAATTTATAGTCAATATATAATACTCTATTTGGATTATTTTAGTTGGTTATAAACATATTATAAGTAGTCATAATAAAGATATGAGCGAAGAAGAGATTATAAAAAAGATTGCATTCAACATTAAAGTTGAAAGGATGAGAAAAAACCTCACTCAATTTCAACTTGCAGAAATGATAGATGTACATGAAAAGTATATTGGGAAGGTCGAATCTGGCAAACAAAACTTGACAATAAAAACTCTCATCAAGCTTGCCAATGCACTTGACATCAAACTATCTAAACTTGTAGATATAGAATAATCTTAACTATCTCTATGACCTACTCTTAGCTGATGATCAATATCAGCAGTTCTTTGGTTTGCAGACAAATGGCCTTTCAATGCTTGATAACCCATAGCACCAACAGCACCAACAACCGCAAAAATCTTTCCGGACTTACTAATATGGTTCAAAGGATGTTTGATTGTTGCAGATAATTTTGGTCCATTTTTCATAAATGCTTTTGGTAAAGAATTAAACAACCAAGAAGCAGAAAGAACACCAAATCCCGTAACTGTTGCATAGGCAATACCTTTTGCGTAAGCCTGAATTAGCCTATTTGCAGATGCAAAAAATTTCCAAACTCCAGCAATTCTTTCTCTCATGGATTTACGTGTTTTTGGAGCTTCGGCTTGAAGAATTGAAGAATCTTGATTTTGAACAGTACCTAATGTTTGAGGCTTGTTGTTCTGTAAATTTAATTGATTTTCGCTTGCCCTAAAACTAATTGGGCTAAATCCTACCTTCATCATAATATACACTCCTTGCTCAATTTTTAAAACACTAAAATTAATATTTTTGCTAGCTCTATTTAGAAATCTTTACATCCCAAATAAAGAAAGCTGTGGAACAACATCTTCATTATTTACCATTTTCTTACGAGTTGCAAGGTTATTTGAAAAATCTCTTTGCATTTTTAACATTAATTCTTCAGATCTTTTTACAACAGAACTAGGAAGGCCTGCCATTTTAGCGACTTGAATACCATAACTTTTGCTCGCACCACCTTGAACAATCTTTCTCAAAAATTCAATCTCTCCATTATTTTCTGAAATTGTAATTCTATAATTCTTAATTTGCGGATAAGTTTTAGTCATTACATTCAATTCATGATAGTGAGTTGCAAAAATACATCTAGCTCCTATTTTAGTTGCAATATATTCAGCCACAGACCAAGCTATTGCTACACCGTCATAGGTACTTGTACCACGCCCAATCTCATCTAACAAAATAAAGCTTCTATCTGTTGCAGTGTTCAAAATGAAAGATGTTTCAATCATTTCCACCATGAATGTTGACTGCCCAAGAGTCAAATCATCACTAGCTCCTACTCTTGTGAATACCTTATCAATTGCACCAATTTTCGCAGAATCTGCGGGAACCCAAGAACCTATTTGAGCTAAAATTGCAATTAAAGCATTTTGACGCATATAAGTAGATTTACCAGCCATGTTTGGCCCAGTTAAAATCATAAATTGAGTTGAATCAACATTCTTTGAATTTGATTTTAAATCTAAATCATTCGGAACATATTCACCTAACGGTAAAATCTTTTCTAATACGGCATGACGACCATTTTTTACAATAAAATCGTCTGATTCATCTATCACAGGACAACAATAATTATTTTCTACCGCAATCTCAGACAATGAAGTCAAAACATCTGCTCTTGCAATACAATCCGCAATTTCTCTAATTTTTGAAACAAATTCTTTTGAATATTCTCTAAAATCTGTAAATAATTTATATTCAAGTTCTGTTGATTTAAATTTTGCAGATAAAACATCATCCTCATGATGTTTCAATTCATCAGTAATAAATCTTTCTGCCCCAGTCAAAGTTTGTTTTCTAACGTAACTTTGAGGAACCATATTTAAATATGAATTTGTAACTTCTATAAAATACCCAAAAACTTTATTATAGCCGATTTTTAAGTTTTTAATACCTGTACGTTCTTTTTCTTCTTCCTCAAAATTGCGAAGCCATTCTTCTCCGCCAGTAAGCAAATCTCTGAAATAATCTAGTTCACCGCTTACACGTTCTTTGATAATTCCACCTTCTTTAAGTAAGATTGGTGGATTATCAACAATAGTATTTTCAACGAGTTGAACATAATCAGAAATTTCATCACGATATTCTCTAATCGTTGAGAACATATCATAATCAAGACTTTCTGTAATATCAAGCAATTGAGGAAGCATAGATAACGACAATTTCAAACTTACAAAATCCTTTGGACTTGCAGAACCGTTACTCATCCTTGTTGCAAGTCTTTGAATATCATAAATCTTTTCCAGAGTTTCAGATAAACTATAACGAGTTTCGCTTTTTGCGACAAGCTCAGATACAGAATTTTGTCTTTCCATAATATCTGAAACATTTTTCAATGGCTGACAAATCCAACTCCTCAAAAGCCTTGCACCCATATTGGTTTTAGTCTTGTCTATTGCCCATAATAAAGAACCATATTTATTCTTTTCTCTCAAAGTTTCAACAAGTTCAAGATTTTTTCTTGTAGATGCATCCAGAATCATATATTCTGAGAGTTCATATGCTTCAATCCTATCAAATTTTGGCATATTGCCTTTTAATGTTTCCCAAACATACGCAAGCAAAGCTCCAGCAGCTCTAAAACCCAACTTATACTTTGAATAACCAAAACTTTCCAAACTTTGAGTTTTAAAAACTTGTTTCAAATTATTTTGAGAAAATTCAACATCAAAAACAGATGGAGGAATTTTTGAACAATTATATCTTTTCGTAATTTCTTCTGGCAAATTTACAACTTCGTCAGGAACAATTTGGAAAGGTTTTATATCCTGTTTTAGACTAGGTGCAACAACCTCAGAAGGATTTAACCTTGCAAGTTCTGCCATCACAAGATTTAACGATGCTTGAGTAACTTTAAATTCACCAGTTGAAATGTCAGTATAAGAAAACCCAAACAAATCACTTTTTTCATCTTTATAAATGGCACAAATATAATTATTAGAATTTTGATTTAATAAATTACTTTCAGTTAAAGTACCAGCGGTGATAACTCTTGTAACACCACGTTTAACAAGACCTTTCGCAAACTTTGGATCTTCCAATTGGTCGCAAATTGCAACTTTATAATTCTTCTGCACAAGCTTTTCCAAATACGCATCAGCGGCTTTATAAGGAATACCCGCAAGAGGTATTCTACCCATTTTTGCACCAGCATCACGACCCGTTAATGTAAGTTCAAGCTCTTTAGACATTATAAGAGCATCTTCAAAAAAAGTTTCGTAAAAATCGCCAAGTCTATACCATAATAAAATTCCAGGATTTTCCTGTTTAATTTTCAAGTATTGTTGCATTACAGGAGTAGTTTCTTCTGGATTAACATCCCAACTATTTATGTGATTGATTTCAGACTTGGTCATATTATAATATTCATATAAAAATGAAAGGATTTCAACATGGGTTGTTTAAAAAACGTAACAAGAGCAATATTTTTTACGGTTTTAATCGTAGGTTTCATGACCCTTGGAGGTCAAGACTGGATAAAACAACAGTTTATGAATTTTGTAAATCCATCAAAAGATGTTGTACTTGAAAGAGCTCAAAAAGTTGGTGACTTTTCAAAAGTAAACAGAGAATTTGAAATTGAAAAAGCAGCTGGAGTTTTAGGATACAACGCAGTACTTGCAGAACATAAAGCTTCTGGGCAAAAAATGGTAGTTGTGGATTCTGGCAAAAAACAAATTTTAACTCAAGAGGATATCAAATCTTCACAAGCGGAAGAAAAAATCAAAGCTGCAATCAACAAAATTAAATACCAATCAGCAGCGGTAGAGGAATTTCACGTTACAGAACAAGGAACAATGAAATCTTACGGGAAAGAAATTCCATACGTAAAATTCACCGCAAGAATTAAAAAATTCCCAATTGGAGAGATTTCTGGAATAATTTCAGTTGCCCAAGATTCAAAAGGGAATGATAAAATCTTAATTTCCGCTAACGAAAGAAGCAAATATTCGCAATTGATTTCTAATGAATTTTTCAAAGAAATCAAATAAAATCTACGAAAAAAAATAAAAATAAATATTGACATTTAATTTTGAGCGGGTAGAATAAATATTGTTGATAATTAAATATTGGGACGTCGCCAAGTGGTAAGGCAGCTGGTTTTGGTCCAGCCATCTCGGAGGTTCGAATCCTTCCGTCCCAGCCATTTAAAAGACATTCGAAAGAATGTCTTTTTTATTTGTCAATTAACTCTTGACAACGACCTATAAAGATATAACATGAAATCACCCCCCACATTGAGATTGAAATTATCACTCAATTTTATTATTCAAAATATATATACATACATACATAAATTTCAGAAAGGAGCCCAAATGAAAACCCCGATTAATTTTAGTAAGGCCGTAATTATTGGTTGCGGATTTGTTGGTTCAGCTTCTGCATTCAGTCTTATGGAAAGCGGATTATTCAGAGAATTAGTCCTCATCGATGCAGACAAAAAAAGAGCGGAAGGGGAAGCTATGGATATTAGCCATGGCATTCCATTTTCTAAACCAATGAAAATATATGCTGGAGATTATGATTCAATAAAAGATGCTGGTATTATTATCATTACGGCAGGTGCAAACCAACAACCAGGAGAAACTAGACTTGATTTAGTTAAAAAGAATATCAATATTTTCAAATCTATTATTCCAGAAATCAAAAAACGAGATTTCAATGGAATTTTACTTATCGTTGCCAACCCTGTTGATATTTTGACATACGTTGCAGTTAAATTAAGTGGACTTCCAGAAAGCCACGTAATTGGTTCAGGAACAGTTCTTGATACTGCAAGATTGAAATACGAAATAGGAAAACACCTCGACGTCGATGCAAGAAGCGTTCATGCATTCATTATCGGAGAACACGGAGATAGCGAGATTGCAGTGTGGAGTAGTGCCAATGTTTCTGGTATTCCACTAAATAATTTCTGCGAAATGAGAGGTCATTACGATCACAAAAACGCAACAGAAAAAATCGCTTCTGACGTTAAAAATAGTGCCTATGAAATTATTTCAATGAAAAAAGCAACTAACTACGGAATTGCAATGTCTGTAAAAAGAATTTGCGAAGTAATTGTTAGAAATGAGCGTTCAATTCTTCCAGTTTCTTCAATTATGCACGGAGAATATGGAATTGAAAACGTTTCATTGAGTATGCCTTCTATCGTTGGTAAAGACGGCATAGAAACATTAGTGCCAATATCTCTTAACGACGAAGAATTAAAACAATTACAAAATTCCGCAGAAAACCTAAAAGAAATTCTTTTACAAAATAATTTAGATTAATCATTCATTTATAAGACTAGAAAGTCCTTGGAGTAATCTCCAAGGCTTTTTTAATGCTTTTTATTATTTCGTAAGATTACAAGCATTACCCCAAATAAAATAAATATTACACCACACAATATTCTATACGTTAATTGTTCCTTGAAAAACAATACCCCCACAACAATTGCTGTTAAAGGTTCTAATGCACCTAATATCGCAGTAGAAGTTGAACCAATTAACTTTATCGCTATCGTTATTGTTTCAATTGAAATAATCGTTGGTAAAATTGATAAACCTAACGTACACAACCATAAAAATGGGGAATGCAACACTTGTAATTGAGTACAAAATTTTAAATTATAAATATATACAAGCAATCCAAAAAGCATAACGTAAAAGCTAAGTTTTTCACCTTTCATATGCTTAACAGCTTTGTTATTTTTTACACCGACTATATACAACGCATATGATAACGCTGATAATAAAACAAGACCAACACCATACAAATTCAAAGAGGCTCCAGAATTTGTATTATAAAGTAAAAATATTCCAAGTGAAGTCAGAAAGATTGCAAATACAACGGATTTTGTTATTTTTTCTTTGTAAAATAACGCCATAATTAATGCAACAATAATCGGATAAATGAACAAAATCGTACAAGCTATTCCAACTGCTATGTACTTAAATGCACAAAATAAAGTTAAAGATGAAATAGAAAATAACATTCCAAACATAAATAAAGGTAAAATTTCATCTTTTGTAATTTTTAAAGAATGCTTTTTGATAAATTTTATCCAAATTGCATACAAAATAACCGCAATAAAATATCGATAAAACAACACCGAATTAACCCCGACACCTCTATTGTATAAAGGCAGGGCAAACAAGGGGTTTGTTCCATAACTAGCGGCGGCAATACACCCGTACGCCAGTCCAACTTTGCGATTCTTTCTCATATCTTTTATTTACACCCAATACAAGCAATGTTCAATTAACAATTTTAATTAAACAACACCTTGAGCTATCATTGCATCTGCTAATTTCTCAAACGCAGCAATATTAGCCCCAGCAACATAATTTCCTGAGCATCCACATTTTTCGCAAGCATTTTTACAAGAATTGAAAATATTTACCATAATCTGATGTAATCGACTATCAACTTCCTCAAATGTATAATAATAACGCATACTATTTTGTGACATTTCAATAGCTGAAGTTGCAACACCCCCTGCGTTCGCAGCCTTTACAGGTGCAACAAGAACTCCTTTTTCTAAGAAATAATCAGTTGCTTCTTGAGCACAAGGCATATTTGCACCTTCGCCAACAGCAAACACCCCATTTTCTACAAGTGCCTTTGCTGAATTCAAACTTACTTCATTTTGTGTTGCACAAGGAAGAGCTATATCTGTTTTGATTGTCCAGATTGGAGAATCCTTTCCTGTTTTTTCCAAATATTGAGAATTTGAATGGACTTTCAAATATTCTTTTATTCTTCCTCTTTCAACTTCTTTTATTCGCTTAACTAATTCTAAATCAATACCATTTTCATCATAAATACATCCGTTAGAATCACTCATTGCAACAACTTTTGCACCATACGAATATGCTTTTTCAGCAGCATAAATTGCTACATTCCCAGAACCTGAAATAGTAACAATTTTACCTTCCAAAGAATTTTGATGAGCATTCAACATTTCATTAATGAAATAAATTAATCCATAACCAGTTGCTTCTTTTCTCGCTAAAGAGCCACCATATGAAATTGATTTACCCGTTAATACTCCACCTTCATATGCTCCACGAATTCTCTTATACTGACCAAACAAATAACCAATTTCTCTTGCTCCAACACCAATATCACCAGCAGGGACATCCACATCTTGCCCAATATGTCTATATAATTCAGTCATAAAACTTTGGCAAAAACGCATAATTTCAAAATCAGATTTTCCTTTTGGATTAAAATCGCTTCCGCCTTTTGCACCTCCAATAGGTAATCCTGTTAGTGCATTTTTAAAAATTTGTTCAAAGCCCAAAAATTTCATTATACTTTGATTAACACTTGGATGGAATCTTAAACCTCCCTTGTATGGCCCAATCAAAGAACTAAATTGAACTCTGTAACCTCTGTTAACAACAATATTTCCACTATCATCACGCCAAGGAACTCTAAACGAAATAATTCTCTCTGGCTCAACAATTCTTTCTAGAATTGCTTCTTTTTCATATTCCGGATGAACTGATAACAATGGTTTAATAGTTTCCAAAACTTCACCAACAGCTTGCAAAAATTCTGGCTCATTTGAATTTTTCATTTTTGTATCGTTTAAAACTCGTTCTATATAATTATTCATTTTATCCATCCTATCCTATAATTTAAACATCTAACACATATGGTCGTAATTTATTTGAATACTCTTCATCCGCCTGTAAAAATCTATTTTCTCTCAACAAATCAGACATATTGGTTATTGAAACAAAATAGCCATTATAAGCAGCAGTTTCACCTTGATTATAAAGACGTTTAGCCTTCAAATATGCCAAAACTTCTTTATGCTGAGGATTTCCATTTTCGTAGAAGAAATCAACAGCTTTCAATCTATCTTGATATTTTAATTCAACCGAACGACTAGAAAGTTCATTCGACAACGTAAATGAACGAATCTTTCTATCCCATTCTACACAAACTTTATCCACATAGCATAAAGAATCAGCCCAAGACAAAATATACGGAGTCCAAGATACATCTTCGTATGACAATAATGGTATTGGATGTTCTTGAACAAGTTTCGTTCGGTACATTTTATTCCAAACCGCAACATTATTGTATGTTTGAGTAAACAATAACCGCAAATATTCTTCTGGATTTATCGCTTTATACACAGGTAAAGGTAAAGTATGACGAACATAATATTTGTCATTATCGACTTTGTACAATCTTCCAATCGCAATATCCGCACCTGTTTTTTGCAAAGAATCGTACATTATACTATACGCATCAGGCCTAATCATATCGTCACTATCAATAAATGCAATATAATGCCCTTTTGATTCAGCTATTCCATAATTTCTCGCTTCAGCAGCACCACCATTTTTCTTAAATATTTTTTTGAAAAACTGTGGATACATATTTTCATACCAACTCAAAATATCCTTAGTTTCATCAGTTGAACCATCATCAACAGCAATAACTTCAATTTCTTTCAAATCAGAAGCCAATGCCGAAGAAATACATCTCGAGATAAATTTTTGAGCATTATACGCAGGAATAACGACCGATAATTTGTAATCATTTGGTTTTTCCATATTTGCACGATTATTTTCATCCGCAACAGAAGCTTCATCTGATTCACAAGTAAAAACTTTTGCTCCAAAAACATTTTTATACCCACGAATTTTGAATTTCTCCGCTGAATATTTTACCATTGCAATATGAGCAAGTCCATCATCAATATCTAAACATTCTACGCCATTTTTCAACAGCACATAACCATCAACATCACCGTTAAAAATCCACGATACCGCAACTTCTCCACCATATGCTTCATTTACAACTAAATCTATTTTGGGAGTTTTATAAGTTTGAACCGCACACTTGGCTTCTAAATCTCCATATAACCGCTTGCCATTTTCTATAAGAAATGGTTTAACTTTAAACTCGCAAAACTCACCAGGAACAACATTTTCAACCGTATATTTTGCTTCAGTCGAACTTACAAATCCTGTAAAGTTTCCATCTTGAGTTCGTTTAAAAATTCTATAACCCGCAACTCCAGGAGCTTTATTCCAATATAAAACAACTTTGTAATTTACATTTACTGCAAACATTTCAACTTCTTTTATGTTGCATACAATCGTTTGCGAAGATGTTATAACCTCTTCACCAATACACGCTTCCACTTTGAAATAAGAAAAACCAACTGGCAGATAATTTTCAGTAAAATAGCACTCTCTAACTACATCTTGAAGAACATATTTCCCATTTGTTAATCTATAAATTTTATAAGAATCTGCATTTGCAACATTTTCCCAATACAAACTTAAAGAAGATTTTTTTATTGCAGAAAATAATCTTAATTTTTCTAAATAAGATTTTTGTCTAAGCTTGCAAGTTGCAAAGCCAAATTCATAAACCCTTTTACCATTTTCTTTTTTAAAAGGTTTAACCTTAAGCTCTTCTGAACCATTCAACCCATATAGAACAGCTTCATTTGTTTGAACCTCTTTAATTGAAGTAAAAATATCATCTTGAGATTTTGCATAAAGCATATAGCCATCCGCACCAATGACCTTATTCCAATATAACAGAACAGAATGGCCATCAAAATGATATAAAAGTTCGAAGTTCTCATTATTTACGACAAAAGAATTTGATTCCCAAAGTAAATATCCGTCTAAATAAGCTCGAAGAATAAAAGTATTTTGCCCCACATCTAAAAAATCAGTCTTAATTTCATTACAAAAAGTTATAGATTCTTGTTCAAAACAAGAACCTTTTTTCTTAAGAAGGTGGTAGCAAACACCATTTTCTAATTGTTGAAACTCAATCATTAAAGAGCTTCTCAATATAGAAACAGTTACATCTACTTTCTTTTCTTTATTTGACTCCGTTATACAATTCAAACTTATATTCATATGAAACAAATCCTCTCAACTATCTTAAATGTGAATTTAAAGGTTGTCAACATTTGAATAGAGGAAAATACACCTGCTAAATAAAAAATTAATACATTCACTACAATTATATTTATAAAATACAATATAAAAACATAAGTACCACGAGGGAAAACCATACCAATAAGTAATATACAATTAACTATAGAAGTAAAAGTTTTTTAAATAAAAATTTAAAGTACTTGATTTTTATTTTTTACGGAGCATAATATAGATGTTGAGTGTATTTCACTCACGTACAAATTAAATATCGCGGGATGGAGCAGTCTGGTAGCTCGTCGGGCTCATAACCCGAAGGTCGTTGGTTCAAATCCAGCTCCCGCAACCAATTGATATAAGTGAGTTTTAGAGATTTTCTAAAACTCACTTTTTTAGTATAAACAACACATTTAGCAACACAATAAAATAATTTGAATTAAAAAGTTAGAACAATATTCGTTAATATTGAATAAGTTATGTAACAATTTTCAAAGCCCACCCCATACAGCCCCTCTCATTGCGTGATGAGGTTTCTTGGTAGCGGACACAAGTTTTCGGCTGTGAGATTTTTCTCGGCTTAAAAATCCCCGCCTAAATAATTTAGAATGAGAGCATTCTCTGGTGAATGATGAAATGTTTTAGTGGTGTGAGGTATAAAGTTACCAAGAAAATATTTTAGTAATCTAATGCTAAAACAATTCTATAAATTGTTTTTAATAATGTTGGATTATTTTTTAGTCTTTTGACGATTTCTTCTAAAGATGTATTTTCAGTAACATCGGAATATTTAAAATCAAAAAGTACATTAGGAGTAATATTTAATGCTGAACATAGTTCGTCTAATGTTTCAGCAGAAACAAAATTATTGCCTAGTTCTATTTGGCTTAAACTTTTAGCCGAAAGGTTGATTTTCTCAGCCAAAGCTTCTTGTGTTAGCGAACGGCTTATTCTTATTTCTCGTATTCTATTTCCTAAATTTTTCTTTATAGACATAGTATCACCTTAATATATTTTGAGTAGGAGTTACACACATTGACAAGAGAGTTAATCTATTGTAAATTGATTTACAGAATTTATAGTAGGAGTGGTGTATATGAGCAAAAACTATAAAAAGATGTTTGAAACTTTAAATGAATATCTCAAAAACAAAATCGAAGATATTGACCAAACAATTATTGAAGCAGTTAATGCCAGAAATAATGGTAAATGTTTTAGTTTCCAAGAACATCTAAAAGGGTTTGTGTATGCTCAATTAAGTGCTTTGGTATCTTGGAAAAATATTAAAGCACATCATACAGAATTAGATTCTTTATTTTGTAATTTTGAAAAAGATAGATTAAAAGAAATTGCTCCTGAAATTTTAATTGAAAAAATTAGAGAATTAAAGTGTTATAACCCATATACTACAAAGAATCAAATGACTTTTTTGAAAAACAATATAGAAACCTTTGAAAAAATTGAAGATAAATATAGTAGTTTAGATAAATTTATAACGCATAGCACCCCTGCAAACATTGTCAAATTGCTTGCAGATAGTAATAGCACCTATAAATTAAAATATGCAGGAGTTGCATTAGTATGCGAATATTTGAGAAATGTCGGCATAGATATAGTTAAACCTGATGTTCATATAAAAAGAATTGTTAGTGCAGATAGATTAAATTTAATTCAATCAAAATCTGATTATAGAATAATAGAAGAGTTTAGGCGACTTTCTGCTGATATTGGTATAAGTCAGGTAAAAATGGATTACTTATTATGGAATTATTGTTCCAAAGGATATGGTGAAATTTGTACCGCAAAACCTAAATGTTATGAATGCGTAATAAAAGAGTATTGTAATAATTTCTCATTATGTAATAAATAAAAACATAAAAGGAGTAAATTATGTTTGCAGTAGTTAAAACAATATTGGCAATAATTTTAATTGGGGTACTAAGTGAAATTTTTCATTTAATAGAGTCATTTATGTCAAATTTTCCAATTTTTAAAGATTTTATCTCTATATTATTATGGTCATTAATAGTTTTTGTATTTGTTTGTATTATATTATTTTTACGAAAAAGTTATATTGAGTATAGAAACACAACACTAGAAAAGTTAAAAGCAGAACAACAAACAATAGAAAAAATAAAACAACTGGCACAAGATTATGTAAAAGATTTTATAGAGCAAGGTAAATCAGAATTTACACACGACGACATAAAAGACTTTATGGTTATTGTAAAATTTAAAAAAGGAATAACCATTCCAAAATTAGAAAGATATTCTTATAAAGAACATGCTCTGTTATTGGATATATTAGAGGAAACTTATAATCAGTTAATAAATAATTTTGAGTTTAAGGAATGGCAAAAAAGATATTATTAAAAATTTTAGGTGGGGCGGAAAGAAAAAGAATAAAATAAGATTATTATAAAAATTATTCTTATAAGAGTATAGGAAATAGTAATACATATAAAATTATTAGTGAATATCCTGAAAACATTATCTTGACAATGTTTAAACCCAATTGAAGTTGGAAATTATTAAGAGTATTAGTAGAGCGATTGATGAGCTACAAATAAAATTTTGTTTATTTAACCGATGATTATGTAGAAAATATTGTCAAAAGTAAATTATAGCACTATTCAAAAGAAGATTTTAGGCGCAATCAAATGTACTGTTTGGTGAGAGAAACATAAAAAGTTTACAGCTATATAAAGTAAAAATGTGTCGTCATTGTGAAGTTATGTAAAAATTACAAATATATCGAACCCATCATCAACCGTAAATTTGTAATTTATTTTCACATTTTGCCATTGGGGATTATACCTTGACGGATTTAATTTATATTGATATGATGAGTCTAGAATTTAAGATTGACAATTAAATATTGAGATTTTGGGTATTTCCCTTACTTAAATACTCCCCAGCAGTCCTGACCTTATGCTCGGTTATCAAACAGAGGTCGCTCCATAGAGGGAATTTAAGATAAAGAGGAAACTTACGCCCAACTAATATTTAGTTATATATTTTATCTTGAACCTTTTTATAGGAGTACGTTTGCAGTTATAGGGCGTATTAAAAAGAAAGGAGAAAGGTATGGAGAACAGATTACCACCAAATCGTTTTAGAATGTTAGAGACAATGGAGGATATTAGGAGGAACTGTAAAGGAAGAATTTATTCCAATATGTTTACAGTTAAGGAATTTGCTACGACTTTTAAAATAGGAATTAATACAGTTTACAAGTTATGTAAGATAAAAGGTTTTCCTGTAATCCAAATTGGTGGCAAAAAATACATTATTGCTAACGATTTTAATGAGTGGGTAATGCAAAATGTCGGAAAGGTGATTGAATTAAAATGAATACAAATTATTATCACCGAACACATAAAAATTATAACTATGGAAGCAGAGGAAAAGTTGACCATTTTGATTGCCCAACTAATTTATTCAGTTTAAATAATACTGATAAAAGTATTTCTTGGGTATATTCAGTAGATGTAAAAGAGGATAGTCTAATAGATTTTCATCAAGTTGTTTTTGCAATTTCCAGATTTGAATAAATATTTATTCAAATAAAAAAATTAAGGAATGGCTAGACAAGGATAAAAAATTTAATAGTTTATTACAAGAAGACAACATTGGACGAAAATTTATAGTTTATAAGGAGTATAAAAAATGGATATTATCAAAAAAGAGTATAAAATTAACACAAAGACAGAGAAAGGAGCTAAAATTATGGATATTAGGTTTATAAATGTAGAACATTCAATAAAATTTAAAACAGTTAAAGACGCAACAAGAGAAGCTAACCGTATAAAAATGGTAATGGACAGATTTGCTAAGAAAACTAAAATTCCATTCTCATGTATAATTTGTGTAAGCCAGTTAAGTCTTAGATTTGGAGAATTTGTTACGTTTCATAATAACAAAAAAGGTAGACCTATAAGAAAAATGGTTTCAAAATTAAAATGCTTTGGAGTTCCTGAAACTGTATTACCACATTTGCATATTGTAATTGTTTACAAGGAACAAGAAAAGAAAATATCAAACAAAATTCTTGAAAGTATTACTAAAAAATATGGCAAGGAAAGCTGTAAAGCATACGATATTACAAATAAGGACCCAATATATTTTTTACAATACATAATTAGGCAGTCAGGAACATTCCGCTATGTTGAGGATTTTACAAATACAATTTCTTCTTTTAATTTTAAAAATATGAATAGGCTATTAACTAAACAGAGAGAAAGTTTTTATTTTCACAAAAATAACAGGTTTGATAGTCGCTTTGACCTCCCTGCAGCTTAATTTTAATCAATGTAAAAAGCCATGTGTAATTAATAATATATAAATATTAATTATAGATTAGTTTTATACAAGTATATTTTTACCTGTTATAGATAAAAATATAAAGAATTTGTATTTTGGAGAATGAAAGCAATAATACCACTCTAACCCAATAATAGTGGTGTTATTGTCCCAAAATCTCCGCTTTTATAAAAATTTTTAAATATTAAAGTTAGGTAATTAAAAACTTATTAAGTTGTTTCGTTAGAACACATTAACAACTCATTAGTGAATAGTTATCAATATAAATAATGGAATTGTATATAAAATTATAATCTCTCAAAATTTTATTCAGAATTGCGTGTATAAAAATCAACTAACTTTACAGAACTTGATTAAGAAATGTCTTTAAATAGGTTATGGTCTAAAACAATATAATGAAACTATTTGAGGGGTATTTATTTAGAGTTATTTTTTTAATTTTTAAATAGATATTTGCAAAAGTCTTTACAAGTAAACATCAATATCCAATAATGCAAAAGTCCAAAGGAGGTAAAAATGAAACAGGAAAATAAAGGGCAAAATATTGCTTATATTCGTGTAAGTACATTGGAACAAAACACCGAAAGTCAATTTGAGATTTTGAAACAATATAAAATTGATAAATATTTCGAAGAAAAAATTAGTGCTAAAAATACAAATCGTCCAAAACTTATGGAAATGCTTGATTATGTTAGAAATGGCGATACCGTTTATGTCAAAGATTTTTCAAGATTAGCAAGAAGTACAAAAGATTTATTAGAAATCTTAGAAAAATTAGAAAACAAAGGAGTAAAACTTGTGAGTAATAAAGAAAATCTTGATACAAGTACTCCTGCTGGTAAACTTATGGTTACAATGCTTGGTGCAATTTATGAATTTGAACGTGCAAATCTTTTAGAAAGACAAAAAGACGGTATTGCGGTTGCCAAACGTGAAGGGAAATACAAGGGAAGAAAGAAAATTTCTAAACCTGCAAATTGGCAAGAAGTTTATAGTGATTGGTCTTGTCGCAAAATTACGGCAAAAAAGGCTTGTGAATTACTAAAACTAAAAACAAATACTTTTTATAACTTTGTGAAAGAAGAAAGAAAGGATATTGCATAATGGCAAAGAGAAGAAGTAACGGCGAGGGGTGCATTTATAAAGATACAAGAAGTGGAAAATGGAAAGGTAAATTTGAAATTGGGATTGATATTAAGGGGAATAGAAAGTTTAAATCTTGTACCGGGAATTCTGAAAAAGAAGTTCGCCTGAAATTAAAAGATTTAATGGTAAAACATAGTTCTGGTATTGATATTAGTTCTAAGTGTATAAAAGTTGGCGAATATTTTGAAAAATGGTTTTATAATAGTGCTATTTATGGATTGCGAGATTCAACAAGTCAAAGTTATGAAATGATTATTAGAAGACACATAAAGCCGAATATCGGCAATATTGCTTTTGCGAACTTAAATGGCGATGACATTCAAAAGTTTTATAATCATTTATACACAAATGGTAGATTAGCTGGTAAGGGCGGATTATCAAACAAAACAGTAGAAAACATACACCTTGTAATGAGTAGTTGTATAAACTTTGCATTAAAAAGAGGTGAACTTATCAGAAATCCGTTATTAACAGTAAAATTAAGGCGAGAAAACAAAAAAGAAGTAGAAGTTTTTACAAGAGAAGAACAAGAAAAGATTTTAGCTGAATGTCCAAATCATTATTATGGTATGGCGATTAAATTTGATTTTTATACAGGTTTGCGAGCTGGTGAATTATTAGGCTTGACGTGGGATTGTGTAGATTTTTGCAAAAACACTATTAGGATAAATAAACAGGTGCAAAGAAATAAAATTTTTAATCAAAAAAGTGATAACAAGACAATACTTGGTTTTGTATATAATACTAAAACTAAAACATCAAACAGAATTATAAAAGTTATGCGACCATTAATGACCGAATTAACAGAATATAAAATGGAACAAGATATTATGAAGAAAAAATTAGGACAAGACTATTACACAAAATTAAACCTTGTATTTCCACGACAAGACGGATATTTCACCGACTCAGGCACTTTTTTAGATGTATTTAGCAGAATCCAAAATAAACTTGATATACCGCATAGAAACGTACACGCCATGAGACATACATTTGCTACAAGAGCATTAGAAAATGGAATGAAACCAATAGTAGTATCAAGATTACTCGGACACGCAAGTATTCAAATTACAATGGACATCTACGGGCATGTTATCCCAGACTTCGCAGAACAAGAATTGGAGAAAATGGAAGAGATGTATCAATAAAATTGATTAAATTCGTTTAAAAATCAAGTTATTTATGCTATATTTGAAGAAAAAGGTAGATAAAATGCAACTAAATTCTGTAGATATTATTCTTTTACTTTTATATAGCCCAGGTTATACTGACATGGTAAACGAGCCAATAAATGGAAGAACAAAGATTACAAAGATATTATTTTTATTTGAAAAAGAATTAGCAAAAAAATTTAAGTTAGACAAGCTAACTGGGAATGAAGATATTTTTAACTTTACAGCTTGGAATTTTGGACCTATGTCTGCAACAATATTTAAAAACTTAGACTTTTTAAAAAATATTGGATTTGTTGAAAGTACACTTGCAACTTCCTATAATGTTACGACAGAAGAAATAAATGAATTTAATCATTATTATAATGATGTAGATGATAATGAAGAACCCATAACTGAATACAAGAGTGAACGATTTTGTCTAACTCCAAAAGGTATTAAGTTTATTGAAGACAAAGGTAAATATCGCTTGTTAACGGATGACCAAAAAAAATATTTAAAAGAATATAAAACTAAACTAAATAAAGCTTCTTTAAGAGACATTTTAAAGTATGTCTATATGACGTATCCTGCTTATACAGAGAAATCCATTATCAAGGATGATATTTTAGGAGAACATAATGACTAACGAAATATTAACTGTTCCAATAATATATCCAATAATTTCAGGGATATGTTCTTTACTAATTTCTTTATTTGGATTATTTTCTCCATTTATATGTACAGAACAAGAATTTATCAAAAATTCAAATTGGCATATCTCATTATTGAGAGGTATGCGTATTGATAAACTTAAGGGTTTTATTTCAGAAGCTTTAAATATAAATGAAAATAACTCTAGTGATACAAGAGTATCATACATAAGAGATATTTATGAATGTTTTGTTGATGATATGGAAGAGTACATAATAGTGGACAATAAAATAAGAAAATGCTTAAACAAATATAAAATAATTAATTCTTCATTCATGCTTATTCTTTGGTTTTCTGTGGCAACAATAGTAGCTAGTTTAATTTGTAAGCATATATCAGTTTTAAATCCATGTTTAAATTTTCTATTTTATTTTTCAATAATTTTAGTAGTGTTGCAGTTAATAAATATACTATGTCTTAGACATTTATGTATCTCTAGTCAAGACACGTATCAACATAGTATTTTTAAAGGGAAATCATTATGAAATATGAAATAGATATGGTTAACAATGCTATAGAATACTACAGAGGTTTGGGTTATAAGGTTTCTACAGAAGTACCTTTTCTTCATCGTTCTATTGATTTAGTTTATGAAAATAATGGTGAATTAAATTCAATTGAATTTAAAAGACGAGATTGGAAACGAGCTTTTGAACAGGCTAGAACTCATATATATGGTTCAAATAAAGTATATATTTGTATCCTTAAACCGATGAAAGGCGTGTCTCAGGAATTGAATGAATGTTTCCAAGATAGTCCTATAGGATTATTATTTTATGATGAAACAAATCAAAACTCTTTGATTGAAGAAATTTATCCAGCTTCTTCTGAACATACAAAATGGGATATTGGTCAACAATGGTTAAAAGAAGCTTTTAACAAAAGATTTGAGGAGGAATTATGCCAACAACATTAAAGCATTTAATGAGATTAGGTACTCATGGAGAAAAAAAATACTTTAAAGATTTTAAAAGCAATTATGATGCTATTATAATAAATGCTAATATGATTGCTCATACTGTCAATTCAATGTCAACATTTTTAGGTTGTGAGTTATCTAAACCATTTATTATAGACCCTCAAACTTATGCATTTCAATCTTATACTCATTTATTACAACAGAATAAGAATAAAAAAAATTTGTCTGATGCAAAATTAAAGAAATCTTTTCAATCGTTGATTAACAAATATGGTGAGTTTTTAAATGATATAATTGTTAATCAAAAACGTTCAATAAAAAGTTCCGATTTTGTTGGTGATAAAAACTCTTCTAATTTAGAAAATTTATGTCAAAATGTTTTAGCCTATCAGCAAAATACCATTACTTCTGAAACAACTACAAATTCAGAATATAGTGAATATATACAATATGAACTTGAAAATTGTAGTGAGGATAACTCATTAGCGTTAAAACCTGAATTTTTAATTGCTCCTTATTTTTATATGACTAGAAATACATATAAAAGTTGGATTGATATAAATATTGAATCTATAAACAAATCAAAACAAATAGTGCAGTCACAGTCAGAAGTATACGCACAAATAGTTATGGATAAGGATATATTATTAGATTCAGAAAAAATTGATGATTTATGTTTAAAATATAAAAATTCTGCAGCAGATGGCTTTTTAATATGGTTAGATAAATTTGACGAAAAAGACGTTAGTGATTTATATCTTGATAATTTTATACAATTTTTAAAAAATCTTAAAGCTATAAAAAAACCAATATATCAAATTTATGGTAGCTATTTCTCTATCATTTTAACGAAGGATATTCTTTCAGGAGTTTGTCATGGCATGGAATATGGTGAAAACAGAGATGTATATCCTGTAGGAGGAGGGGTTCCTGTTTCAAAATTTTATTATCCAGCCTTACATAAGCGTTTGCTGTATCGTGATGCTTTAGATGTATTATTAAGAATGGATTATTTAAAAGATAAAAATACATATTTTAAAAATGTTTGTAACTGTCGAAATTGCCATGAAATTATAAATATACCGATTGAAGACTTTTCAAAATATGGTGATGTAAATTCTACGACATTTAAAAGAAAATCAGGGAATCGTGAATCAACTGTAACAATGGACTACCCAACTACAGATGCAAAAGATTTATGTTTAAGACATTATTTATACAATAAAATAAATGAATTTAAACATGTAGAAGCACTTTCATATTCAGAATGTGCAAATGAGCTTAATGATTCATATAATCAATACTACGACTTACTTGGAGATAATATTGATTATTTAAATACTTGGTACAATATAATTTCACGCTTGGATAGTTCTGAAGAATAACAACACATTCAACAACACATGAACTTAACGCATTATAATCAACCTAGTGAAACAAGATAAATTCTCATAAAAATTTGTGCCAAGTCGTGGTAATTCGTGAAAAGTCGTTTGGGGTTGGGTAACAAGAGACTCTCCTCATAACCCGAAGGTCGTTGGTTCAAATCCAGCTCCCGCAACCATTTACTAAAAGAGGATTTCAAGAATTTTGAAACCCTCTTTTTTTAATAGAAAGAAGTCAAATATCCCGCAAAAGAAAAATATCTGACTTTTAAATTCATAATATAATTAATCTCCTAAATATTTAACATTTATAAATCCATTTTCTTTATCTACCCCTGTTACAAGAAATTTTGAACCTTTATTCAACAAAAATTCATCTTCCTTCCAATGAGGTAGGTCAATATTAAACATTTCATCCATATTAAAATATTTAGAACCTTTTGGGAATTCAATTTTTAATATTGCACGACCATTAGGAAACAAACCTTCAAAATTCGAATTTTTACAAGAAAGCCTAATTGCAGAATTTAAATTTGTTGAAGTAGAACAAAAAGATTTTTCAGTAAAAACACCACCAATTTTAGTCAATTCTTGAATATCTTCTGGAGTTAAATCTGGTTGCAACGCACGATACAAAACACCATCAGACTTTGATTTCAACAAAACTTTGGAATCATCCTTAAATAATTCACCCAAGCGAACAATTACATTATCTCGTTCACCTTTAAAATCTCCAGAATAAGTATCTTTGTTATGACGTAATTTCATATGCAAGGCATTAGGATGATATTTATAATACTGCAAAGCATCGACATCCTCCTTAGAATAATGCCTCATTGTAGATGTTTCAAAATCTAATAAATCAATTCCACCAGTATCTGATAAAGAATAAACTCTACTAGGCTTTAAATTTTTATCATAATATGCACATATTCGTTTATTTTCTCGAATTAATCCCGGAAACCCTGATATTTCATTGCCAATCCGGAATCTAACAAGACCATCTTTCGGACGAAAAATAATACGAGGAGAAATTTTTTCATCACCTTTGACAAAATATTTATTTAATATCTCTTTGAAAGACGAAATTATAGCATCTTTAGATTCTTGAATATTTAATGCAGCCTTCGCATAATTTGCCGAAACTTCACTTGCCAACTTACTATCTGCAGAAGAAAAAGCAACTGGCTGAATAGGAGCACTAACCGCAGTACTCTCAATTGAAGTTGCAAATTCCCCAGCCTTTTTCAAAAGAGAACTATTTAATACAGTATCAGAAGTTATTTTTATAGACATATTCTACCTTATATATTATAAAACCAAACGTAAAAATTAATTGCCAATAAAACAGGGTTGAAAATATATTTTCAAATGATAAAATTCACTTGAAATGTAACATAATCCCAGATCGTCTAGTGGCAGGACGAAAGATTCTGGCTCTTTTAACGATGGTTCGAATCCATCTCTGGGAGTTTTTTATATAATTGTAAGTTATTTTTCAATTTATTAGAGAGACTTCTCGCTACAGAGATTTTTCGTGCTGCTCAAAAAACTAAAACACATTTGCCATTCTGAGGGATTAACTATAAAAAGAGAAATAAAACATTGCAAATTTACCCGAAGAATCTCTCACTATTGCGTTTAGACAGAGATACTTCGCTCTGCTCAGTATGACAAAATTGAATGAGTGAATTATGAACAAATTATTTCTGCATTGCTACAGAACATGTATAACTATATATAGATTCTCCTAAACTTTCAGGGATAACACTATTCCACTGTAAAAACGAATTTTCGCCACTAAGCTCACTCACACTTTGCCCTTTTAAATCATAATAATTGAAGGAACGAATTGCATATTCGTTATTATCACAATCAACAATAGCCAACTCTTTATTGTACCACAATTTTTTTGAAGATATATTTTCCATTTCTCGCCAAGAACTCGATTTATCATTCAACCATTTTAGCCAAACAGTATATGTATTAGGTCTTTCATAGGAATATAAGCCCATATATTTTTTTATACTGCTATTATCTGCATATAATTTTACATCAAGTTGCACCCAATCTGCAGCATAAACAGAAGAAGTCATAGATAAAATAATAATGCACACACATAGTAAAAACCTTTTTAACATACACTCACCATAAATTTATTTTTTACGTAGTAATAATAACACAAAAATTCTTAGTTGACGGATTTTGAAATAATATGATATAATGAATTGTTATTTCGTTTTAAATAAAAAGCCTAAAGAGTTATTGGAATTGTCAGAAAGGATTTTATGACATCAGGAATTCCGTACTCTTTTGTACCGGGAACAAAAGCTAAAGCTGATGAAGTTAATGCAAACTTTTTAGCTATTCTAAACAAGATTGAAGAAACAAATTCTGCTAAACTAAATGTCGATTTATCAAATATTGATGAAACAGGAAAATCAACATTAGATTCAAAAGCAAACAATAGTGATATTGATGGGAAATGGCAATTCTGCCATTATATTATTGTTGATGGGGTATCATTAAATGGAACATCGGCATTAACCTATGATTTATCTCCCTACCTTCCGAAAGATGAAAATCTTTACGAAGTACTACTTTCTGCAAGAGTTATTACAACAAATACCAATGGTGCATATATAGCGGCCCTTTTAAAATCCTCATTAATGTCAAACAATGTCTATTTATGCAACGCGAGATCTCGAACGTCCCTAAACTCTACGGGTGCGGGTTCATCCATTATTCCTCTTGGGAAAGACAAAAAACTTTATATTGCTAGAACAGAAGAATACAATGGACAACTCGTTCTTACAATTGATGGTTACAGAAAAGCACGATAGAAAGGATTAAAAAACGTGAAATATTATATTTATATGGAAAAGAATAATTTAAATGGTGCAGGATGTGCAAAATGTCTAAACGAAAATATTCAAAATATTGAGGTAACCAAAGAAATTTGCAAAGATTTTATTTTGGACAAAGAAAAATATATTTATTCTGACGGCAAAATTATACCAAATCCAACTTACGAAACAATTCTCAAGGAACGAAACAATTCAGAAAAAATTTCTAACATAATTAAAAAACTAAATGAGCTTGATAATAAAAGGATTCGAGCTGTTTGCGAAAATCAAATCAAAGATACTCAAACGGGCGAAACATGGCTCGAATATTACAATTCGCAAGTAGATAAATTACGAAAAGAAATGCAATCCATAGAATAAAAAAAACTAAGCCAAATAATCCATCATTTGAGCTTGAATATCATCATTGATGAATTTTGCACTTGTCTTTACACTATTTAGAGAATAAACTTCATCAAGAAGGAGCTTACGTTGTTCTGGAGTAAGATCTAATTCAGAAAACTTTACATCTCTTGTAAGATAATAATCACCATCTGGTCCATATTTAAAATCTTCTGCAATTTTAAACTCTTTCTCTGACATTCCCAAAATTCGTTTTGTTAATTTTGCAACATAAGTAAATAATGGCATAGTTTCTGTTTTTGTAGGAACAACGTGACCATTTACAACTAGTTGCGGAATAACCTTGCCTTCTTTATTCGCTGGCAAGGAAGTTAATGTTTGGATATGTAGAAAATTCTTATCATCTGGGAATTTATGATTAAAAGAGCTGGAACATCTTCGCAGAACATTTTCATACTCTGCCAAATCTTTCCCTCTTGCATCATTTGTCAGGTTCACAAGCAAAAAAGAGCCCACTCTTTTCCCTTTTTCGGAAACCATTGAACCTGCACAAGCACCCATATTTTGTAATCCAGTAAAATTTATATCATTCATATAGACATATAAAAAACGTAAAAATATTTTTTGCTATGTTTTTGATATAATTTTTAGTAAATATAGGAGAAAGATTATGGCAGAAATAAGAGAAGAATTTATAAACCAAGCGAAACACATCGCAAGAAATGCAGAAGTTTTACCTGGCGGAATTGAAGAATTAGCCGCTAAATTGCAACACGCAGCAGATACAAACACTCCACTAAGAGTAAAACTTGGGATGGATCCAACTAGACCAGATTTACACTTGGGACACACAGTGGTTATGAGAAAACTTAGAGAATTCCAATCTTTAGGCCATAAAATTGTTCTAATCGTAGGTGGTGCAACAGCTATGGTTGGTGATCCTTCAGGAAAATCTGAAACAAGACCAGCTTTGACAAAAGAACAAGTTGAAGAAAACGCAAAATCTTATTTTGATCAAATGTCAAAAGTTTTAGATGTTTCAAATGCAGAAGTTACAAACAATGCTGATTGGTTACACAAAATGAGTTTTACAGAATTGTTAAAACTTTCAGCTCAAGTAACAGTTGCACAAATGATGACAAGAGATGATTTTGCAAAACGTTACGCAGAAGGCAGACCAATTTCTATCCACGAATTCTTCTATCCATTGATGCAAGCATACGATTCTGTTGCAATTGATGCAGATATTGAGCTTGGTGGAACAGACCAAAGATTTAACACTCTTTTAGGTCGAGATATTCAAAGTGCTTACGGCAAAAAATATCCACAGTTAGTAATCTTGCTTCCTTTACTAGAAGGGACAGATGGAGTAGTAAAAATGTCAAAAACATATCCAGAACACTGTATATCTTTAACAGATAGTGCAAAAGATATGTTCGGGAAATTGATGAGTATTCCAGATAACATGATTACACGTTATTTCAGCTTATTAACAGATGCAACAAAAGATGAACTAGAAGCTTACGACAAGCAAATTGAAGATGGTTCAATCAATCCAAGAAATATCAAGATGAAATTGGCACATCAAATCACTGAAGAATATCACGGGAAAGAAGGTGCAGATAAAGCTCAAGAAGAATTTATCAATGTAGTTTCAAACAAAGGAATTCCAGAGGATATTCAAGAAGTAAAAGTAGAACAAGGAAAAAACATTCTTGATTTAATCACCGAATTAAAATTCACTGCAAGCCGAGGAGAAGCAAAAAGATTAATCCAAGGCGGAGGAGTAAAAATTGACGGCGAAAGAATTACTGACATGGGTTATACAATTTCATTTGAAGAAAGTGTAGTATTACAAGCAGGAAAACGTAAATTTGCAAAATTGGTGAAATAATGTTATCAACAATTAAACGTGGAATTTCAAAAGTAAGAGAAGACATAAAAGTAATTTATGAAAATGATCCAGCAGCAAAGAATTTTCTCGAAGTAATTCTTTGCTACCCAGGATTACACGCTTTAGTCGCTTATCGATTTGCACACAGATTGTACAAATGGCATATCCCGCTAATTCCACGTATGATTTCATATTTCACAAGAATTATCACAGGGATTGAAATCCACCCAGCCGCAAGAATTGGCAGAAGATTTTTCATCGACCACGGAGAAGGTGTCGTGATTGGCGAAACAACAATTGTTGGGGATGATGTTTTAATTTACCAACAAGTTACCCTTGGAGGAACAGGAAAAGAATCTGGCAAACGTCACCCAACCCTAGGTAACAACGTAATTGTCGGGGCTGGAGCAAAAGTCTTAGGTAATATTACAATAGGAAACAACGTTAGAATTGGGGCTGGTTCAGTTGTAATTGAAGATGTTCCGCCACATTCAACAGTTGTTGGCGTTCCGGGAAGAGTTGTACATAGAGCCATTGTTGATGACCAAGGAAACTTAATGCACAATAGAATTCCTGACCCAGTTAAATGTGATATCAACAAACTTAAAGCCGAAATTGAAATTCTAAAAGAAGAAATTGAAAGAAGATAACTTTTTATATTTCAAATTTTTCATAAATTGTATTAACATTTTGTAAAAAGCCTTGTTTATCGAATATTTTTTCGATTTCTTCTGATGAAAGAAGGCTAGTTACATCTTTATCATTCAATAAATTCTTTTTGAAATCACCATGATTTTGGAAAGCGTCTAGAGCATTACGCTGAACAATCACGTACGCATCTTCTCTTGATAATCCTTTTGCAACAAGTGACAATAAAACTTTTTGAGAAAAAACAATTCCTCCGAATTTATTTGTATTTTTCAACATATTGTCTTTATGTACAACAATATTTTCCATCAAACCATTAAATCTATTAAGCATAAAATCTACAAGAGTTAAGCTATCAGGGAAAATTATACGTTCAGCTGATGAGTGCGAAATATCTCTTTCGTGCCACAAAGGAATATTTTCCAATGCAACAATTGAATTTGCCCTAACAACTCTAGCTAACCCGCACAAGTTTTCGCTCAAAACAGGGTTTTTCTTGTGTGGCATAGCAGAAGAACCTTTTTGTCCTTTGCCAAAACCTTCTTCAAGTTCTAAAACTTCTGTCCTTTGCAAATGTCTAATCTCAGTTGCAAACTGTTCCAAAACACTCGCAATCAACGCCAATGATTGCATAAAATATGCGTGATAATCTCTTGCAATAATTTGAGTTGAAATTTTTGCAGGCTTCAATCCTAAATGTTTACAAGTAACTTTTTCAACTTCTGGAGAGATATTACTATAAGTTCCAACAGGTCCAGAAATTTGTCCAACACGAATTTGTTCTAAAGCGTGAGCAAAATTTTCTCTCTGTCTTGACAAAATATCAATCCAAGAACACATTTTTACAGCAAAAGTCATTATCTCAGCGTGAATACCATGAGAACGGCCAATACAAACAGTATCTTTATGTTTTTCAGCCAATGTTCTCAATGTTGCAATAGTCTTATCCAAATCTGCAAGAATTATTTTTCCACTATCTTGAATTTGTAATGCAAAAGCAGTATCAATAACATCAGAACTAGTCATTCCAACATGGACATAGCGTCCTAAATCGCCAAGACTTTCATTTACACAAGTCAAAAACGCAATGACATCATGTCTAACTTCTCGTTCAATTTCATCAATTCGTTCAACTGTAAAAGTCGCTTTTTCTCTAATTTCATTTGCAGCTTCCTTAGGAATAGTGCCTAATTCTGCGTACGCATCACAAACAGCAAGTTCAACTTGCAAATAATAATTGAATTTGGAATTCAAATCCCAAATCTTTGCCATTTCTTCTCTTGAATATCTTTCTATCATACGACCATTCTAACATGGAAAAATTTTTATTGTTGATTAAGGTTATCAATTATTTTAAAACTCGGATAAGTTTTGCCAATTGTTGAAAACTCGTTATCCGCAAGCTTCAACGAATTGCGAAATAATTCATCTATCCGAATTTCATGCCCGTCATTATCCAAAATTTTAACCTTAGGAATATTTTTCAAAACCGTAAAACCCTGTTCCCCAGAACCAATATATGGATCAATTGTTGCGCTAAATTTTCTATCAGGATTAATAGGATTAGAATTTTCATCCAACAATTTTTCCCCATTTATCTCAATCTGCAAAATTTTATATGTTTTATCTTCAAAACTTCCAACACCAACAATCGTAATATTCCTTGAGCATTGTACAAATCTTGAATTGCCTCTATCTCGATACATTCTATTCAATGTTGCATTTTCAAAAACTTGTTTCAATTCAGCAACAGAAATATCTATTTTTACCAAGGCACAATTTGCACACATTACCCTTTTAAAATCATAATTTGTAATAGTATCACTATCTTTTGTCGCCAAAGGAGCCATAGTGAACCCCGTAGAATGAAATGCAATTTCAGTTTGCCCAACCCTTTTCATATTATCAGAAATAAATGTGCCCAATGGACACGGATCTGAATAACATTTTGTTAAATTAAACACTCGATGAGAAATTGTTTTCATCAACTGTGTTTCATTTTCATATTCCACAATCGGATTTTCAAATTCAGAAATAAAATCAAAATTATCAACTTTAATCTCTTCAACATTGTGAATTTTATCATCAAGTTGCATTTTATACAGGGAACGAGCAAAAGAAAATGGGTAATAAATATTATTATCAAAATCTGACTTTATCGGAGAATGCTCATGCCCACCAATTATTAAATCAATATTTTTATTTAATTTTTGTTCTGCAAATTGCTTCAACTGTAAACTATACGGATACCAATGATGATTAAGAACAATTATTCTATCATAATCTTCTTTAATCCCTTCTAACAAATTTGCAAAACATTCTTCTGGCTCTAATAACTCATACCCAAACTTTTTAACGCAAGAATTATTTAAACAAAAGCCTGTTATCAAAATTTTATGCCCTTCAAGTTCAACAATTTTGTATCGAGAAACCCATGGTGCGAATTCCCCAGTCTTAGAATTTTTGAGATTTGCACAGACTACATTTATCCCTGCGTTATTAAACTTTTCAATAGTTGACAAAAGATATTCAAAATCAGATTTCACAAATCCAAAATCGTTATTCCCAAGAGTTATAAATATTTCAGCTTGAGGTAAAAGTTTTTTAATTTTTAAATACGCATTGACAGATAAATCTTTTTTATAAATACCTTTAAACAAATCTCCCGCATCTAAAATTAGAAAAGGGAATGATTTTTTATATTCAAAATTATAAATTCCGCTCAACAAACGGCTGAGATTTCTACTTTCTTGATGAGAATCTGTAATTGCGTAAATATTCAATGTCATAACAGAAATATCATAGCAGAAAAAATTTACCAAGGGTAATCTTGCGGAGCCTTCCAACCATTTCGACGAAGTCTTTCCGCACAATATATTCTTAATTGTTTCTTTTGACAATCATTTTTAATAGTTTCATCTGGCAAGTTATAACCAAGTGGCATAACAGAACCAGTATCCGTTCTTACCAAGAAAAATATATCATTCCCAAATCGGTTAGGATTGTTTGCAACATTTATATCCACAATAATTCCAGAAGAACTTGAAACTGAAAAATCATATAATTTATCTGTTTCATCATTGCCAGAAGATAATCCCCCATATGTTATCACTGAAAACAATATTCCATCAAGTGTTACAAATGGAACTCTTGCACCAGCAGAATTAAAACCAGTATAAACAGCTTCACTATCCCAAGGATTAGCTTTTTTATATCCGCATTTTTGAGCGGTATCACACCAAGTCACGATTTTTAAATAAGGAGCGAAATATTGTTCAATATAAGGTTTTGGAGCTAATGAAGAATCCCAACCGTCATATTCACCGTTATCATGAATAGACATTCGCATAGCTTGGTTCATAATAGAAATAGACTTTTGAAGCTTAGCAATTTTAGCATTATGATCCATTTTGGCTAACAGATTTGGAATAGTCATTGCTGCAACAACGCCTATTATACCTAAAGTTATTAACACCTCTGCCAAGGTAAACCCAAACTTTTTCATATTTTTCCTCCGTTAATATAATTCATTATTTAATGTTACAATACACTATATAATGAATAAAGTCAATCATTGTTTGTTTTATTCACTAAAAATAGTATGATTTTTCTAATGGAAAGAGAAATTAAACTAGAAACAGACAATCTTGCATCTCAAATAAAATACCTTGCAGCCTTAGACGGTTTCACGGTCACTAAAGTTAAAGAAAAAGTCAACAAAAAATATCAAAAAACTGACAGCAATCGAAATCTAAGCAACAAATTCCGCAACAAAACCTTACGAGTATCTGAACTTGTTGAATTATTAGATATACTTGATTATGACATTTACATCCACAAAAGATAATTAGAATCAACTAATCTCCCTTGTAGAAACAATGAAAGATTTGCAACCTAGTGAAGTTAACTATTCTAATGTTCACTTTTTCTTTTTTATACACATACCCCTCTCCCTAACTCTCCTCCCTTGGGGAGGGAACAATGTACAATAATTTTACACACACGTCATACTGAGCGAAGCGAAATTTCTCATCAATCTAGAAGGTTTTTCAATAAAAAACGTCTCCTCAGAGTTCAAAACTTAAACAAGTTCTATTTAGAGAAAATTGAAATCCCTTTTAAACTCAAATATGTTATAATTTAATTATGAATGACAAATTGAAAGAAACTTTAAAACTTCTGCCATCGCTTCCTGGTTGTTATATTTACTACAATTCAGATAACGAAATTATCTACGTTGGAAAAGCTAAAATTCTTAAACGTCGTGTTATGTCATATTTCAACAGAAAACATCACGACAGCGTTAAGGTTAATATTTTAGTTTCTCAAATCGACCACATGGAATACATCATTACAAATACAGAAGTCGAAGCCCTTATCTTAGAAAGTCATTTAATCAAAAAACATAAACCTAAATACAATATTTTATTGAAAGATGACAAAAAATATCCTTATTTTTTAATTACGAATGAAGATTTTCCCAAAATATCAATAGTTAGAAAACGGAACATGAACCCAGAAAAAGGTAAATATTATGGACCTTATACAAATATTCGTGCGATGCACTCAACTCTTGATTTTTTGAAAAAAATATTTCCACTAAGGCAATGCAAAACACCAAAATTTTCATCAAGACCTTGCCTATATTATCACATTGGGAAATGTCTTGCACCTTGCCAAAACCTTGTAACAAGTGAAGAATATAAAGCAATTGTCCATCAAGCAGAACTATTTTTATCTGGAAAACAAACAGAGTTAATGAAACAACTGATGGAACAAATCCAAAAATATTCTGACTCAGAACAATTCGAAAAAGCCGCTCGACTTCGTGATAGCTATTTTGACCTCCAAAAAACACTGGAAAAACAAAAAGTAGTTTATGAAAACACCAAACTTAACGAGGACATTATTTCTCTAATTCACGAGGACGGAATTCTCGCTATCGTTATAATGATGATTAGGGAAGGACGCTTAATCGACAAAAAAGACTTTACCTATGAAGTTGAAGATGAAGATAAAACAGAATTTTTTGCAACATTTTTCAAGGAATACTACAACACTTTATCCTTAGAGTTCCCTGACAAAATTGTATCTAATGAACTTGAAGCCGTTGGAGACAAAGCATTATATGAAGAATGGTTAAAAATAATTTCTGGCAAAAAGGTTAAAATTAGTTACGGGAAATCTACCCAAGGAAAAGAGCTCCAAACTCTTGCAGATAAAAATTGCCGAGTAGTAATTGATAACGCAAAATTATCCAAAATGTCTAAAATCAATGAAGATTTTAACAATATTGGTTCGTACCTAAAAGAAAAACTACATCTAAATAATTTTCCACATCGAATGGAATGCTATGATATTTCACACATCCAAGGAACAAATACTGTTGCCTCAATGGTAACATTTATCAACGGATTGAGTAAAAAATCTGAATACAAAAAGTTTAAAATTAAATCAACTGAAGGCAAACCAGACGACTTTTTATCAATGAAAGAAGTTCTTACAAGACGACTTGTTCACCTTGGAGATAAAGGTTGGGACAAACCAGATTTAATCATCATTGATGGAGGTAAAGGACAACTATCTAGCGTTATGCAAATTGTGAAAGAACTCGGCGTGACAGGAATTGATTTTGTCAGCCTTGCAAAAAGACAAGAAGAAGTTTTTCCATCAAACCAATCTCAATCTATTCTTCTCCCTCGAGAATCTAGTGCCTTATTCCTTATTCAAAGAATAAGAGATGAAGCTCATAGATTTGCAATAACCTATCACCGAAAATTGCGGTCAAAAACTGAAATTAAAGAAAATGGAAGAATTGATGAATAAATTATTAGGTTTATTTACCTAATCGATACATCGACTTTAAGTACGATTTCAAATCTTTTTTTATCTCATCAACGGTTTCAGTACAAACCTTATTCTCTTCAGATCCTTCTTCAACATCTGCCTCAACATCATAATCTGAATTATCTTCTTCAATATCCTCGCCTTCAATAGGAATTCCATCCACCGGCATTGCCATATCAAGAAGATTTCTAAATTTCTTTTTCTTCTTAGGGGCTTCACGCTTTACTTCATCCGCTTCACCTTCTTGCGAAATAGCCTTGTCTTGCTCCTCAGCCTTAACAAGTTCACCTAAGGAAATCCATATTTCTTTCAAATCTGAAATTACAGTACTGTTCGCAATCCATTTTCTAACATATTTTTCATCTGGACCAAGTCCGCCATCTGTCTTAGTCCCTTCTGCAATATTAAACACCGCTTCAGAAATTCCGATACATATAATAGCATGCGGATAAGAATACCTCGTATCCATCTTGATTTTTAAATTATTGTACTTAGTAACATTTAAATTTGCAGAGTTGTGAGAATCCTCTTGTTGCTTGATAATTGACTCTTGCAATTTTATAGCTAATTCATGAAGCGTTTTCATCTTAACCTCCTAGCTACTTAATATTATCACTATTTTTGCGAGATTCCAACACTTTTGCTTTCATTTTTAACAAATGTTTTTGCTGTTTTTCACGCTTAGATTTATCTATCCCAGTACCTGTCATATCAACATCCAAATCTTGTTTTGAAGACTCAGAACGTCTTAAACGAAGAGAGGCAGAAGATTTTTTAGTTAAATCATCTTCCTGATCCGCAGCAATTGCCTCCATAATAATTTTCCAATGAGCTTTTAATTCACTATTAATATTTACCCTATCGCTCCACCTCTTTACATAAGCATCCTCTGCACCCAAACCTCCGTCAAGTTTTTTACCATCCGTTATCGAAAAACAAGCCTCTGAAATACCAATACTTACAAAGAAATGAGCATCACTGCAACGCCTTGGGTCCATAAAAACTTTCAAATTATTATATCGATAAGAATATGATTTTGCATCACCATACTTATCAGACATAACATTTATTAAAAACTCTTTTAAACTATTTTCAAATTTTGATATTGAATTAGCCGTAGCCATTTGTATTTTACCTCTTTCCTAGTTATTTAAACTATGGATAGGGGCAGGAATCCTCCCACCTCTATTAACGAATTTTGCCGAAGATAATTCATTTACTGGCATAATTGGAGCTTCGCCTAGAAGTCCGCCATATGAAATATAATCACCAACTTTTTTACCTGCGGCAGGAATTACTCTAACAGCTGTTGTTTTCTTGTTAATCATTCCAATTGCCATTTCATCAGCAATCATGCCCGCAATTGTACTTGATGGGGTATCTCCGGGAATAGCAATCATATCAAGCCCAACAGAACAAACAGAAGTCATTGCTTCTAATTTGTTAAAAGTAAGGTATCCTTTTTCTGCGGCTTCTATCATTCCGGCATCTTCTGACACAGGAATAAATGCACCTGACAATCCTCCAACATGAGAACTTGCCATGATACCGCCTTTTTTTACAAGTCCCATAGCTTGGAAAATTCCTGCAACGCTATCTCCAGGGGCTGGAGTAGGAGCTAAGGATAAATCTATTACTCCAAATGGGATATCTAATTTTTTTGCTAATTTGCGTCCAACAAGTTCCCCTGTTGAAGTGATTTTATATGCAATTTCTTTAATTTTGTTCGCTAATTCACTCATATCTGCACCGTCAGGTAATGCTTCTACTGCGGCTCTTACAACTCCAGGACCAGAAACTCCGACATTCAATGCACATTCAGGTTCTCCCATTCCACAAAATGCCCCTGCCATAAAAGGATTATCTCCAGGAACATTACAGAACACAACGAGTTTTGCAGCTCCGATGCTATCTTGGTCTTTTGTTAATTCTGCTGATTTTTTAATGATTTCTGACATTTTCAAAACGGCATCCATATTTATTCCAGCTTTTGAAGATGCTAAATTTATAGAAGAACAAACTCTTTCTGTTGTTGCAAGAGCTTCTGGAATACTCTCTATTAATAAGTTATCTCCTTTTGTACATCCTTTTTCTACAAGGGCAGAAAAACCTCCAACAAAATTTACTCCGACTTCTTTGGCTGCCTTATCTAAAACTTGTGCAATTCTGACATAATCAGGATTTTTGCATGCTTCTCCGATAAATGAAATTGGTGTAACTGCAATTCTTTTATTGATAATTGGGATTGAATATTCATCTGCCAATTCATCAGCATATGCAACAAGATTTTTTGCGTATTTTTTTATTTTGTTATAAATATTATCGCAAAGTTTATCTATATCTTCCGAGATACAATCTCTTAAACTTAATGCCAGTGTAACTGTTCTAATATCAAGATTGTATAGCTTAATCATGTTAATAGTTTCTAAAATATTTTGTTCGTTTATCATTTCCCTACTTCCGTAATCCTAACGCTTTTGAAACGTCCCAATTTTTTACTTTTATCTTCAACTCTACACGTCTGCTTTTAGCAAAATCTTCTTTACCATTTACTAATACTGGTTCATTAAAACTTTTTCCTTCAACAACCAGTTTTTTTCTAAAATCGTCAGCATATTTTTTGTCATATTGAGTTCTAAAAATATACTCAGCGACTGCATTTGCTCTTCGCAAACTCAAATCCATATTTCGCATAAATTGTTCATCTTTTGATTTAACTCCAGCAAATGTTTGCGAATCTGTATGTCCTTGAATAATTATGTTATCAATTTGTCCAGCTAATTCCTTATCTGCAAAAATTGTATTTATGTATATAGGAGCAAGTTTATCCAATAATTTTTTCCCCTCCGGAGTAAGCTCTGAACTATTGAGAGCAAAAAGTTCTCCATCAGATATTTTCAAATCTCCTGTCATTTTGTCTATATCAGCATCAATGTCAGAGTTTTTCATACCGTCACGAATTTTTTCGGATACATTCATTTGAACTTGTTGTTGTTGAACTGTTTGTTGAGAAAATCCAGTCATTGCAAGAACAAACAACGTAATAAAAATTACGGCTAATCCTAGTAATAAGTCAGCCATTGTCACCCAGAAAATATTTCCAGATGTGTCCTCTTCTTTATTTTGTTGTCTAAATACAATTGCCATATTGACCTTTTATTTTCTAAAATAATTCATCTACATCGTCTGATTTTGCAAGTTTTGAATTCTCTTTCAATTGTTTATTTAATTGATTTAAGCCAAATATTACATTTTCTAAATACGGAACTAGATTAGATGCAACACTCGAGTCAAAAGCTGTTTTAAACTGATTAGGCATTTCATCTATCAAATTAGAAGAATTGTTATTTTGAATCTTTGTCTCTCTTAAAAGCTCATATAAAAATTTTTCAGAAGTAATACTTGCAAATAAATTTCCCATCATTTCTTGGATTGTAATTAGTGGATTTTTACACAATTTGTTATAAAGAATTCTTTCAATCATTAAATATACTAAAGATGAACCTACCGCAATTACTGAAACCAAAGCTGCCATTTGCATACTTACTAAAAAACCAGAAACGGAAGCAAGAGTTTTTTCTTGAGTTGAAAAATCAATTTGCCCAAATGCGATTGCAATGTTCAAAAATGTAAATAATGGGCCAAAACCTGTTAATATTGTAGGAATTGTTTGCACCAATTTCGAATTAAACTTTGAATTGATCAAGGTTTCTTCATTGAAAAAATACAATGGATCAACCGTAGTCTGGACATTTTGAACAGTTGAAGAAATATCTTGATACTTTACATTTCCTTGAGTTTTCAACGCAACAGACTCAGAAAACACCAAAGTATTTTTAAATTCCGACCAAACAGACACAAAATACGGATTAGCCATCATCCAAGTATCTAATTCTTTAAACCTAAAATTCAAATCGTTTTTCTTAAATGAAGAAAGGAATTGAATTAAAATATTCAAATTTTTCGCAGTATCTAAATATTTAACCAAACAATATATTGTAGATGCGATAAATACAACTAAAACAATGCCTATTGGTACTTCTGATAATATTTTTATAAAATTCATAACTCTACTCTATCCTTATGCTGGTCATTGTAGCATATTTTGCGGATTTGAGCAAATATTTTTGATGTTAATCAAGAATAAAATTTAGAAATTCGTGAAAATATTTCCCAATCATAATGGCTAAAAAGCTTATAATAATATCATATAGCACCTTAAGTCCACTTTGTGCAGCTATCCACCCGCTTATAAATGAACTATCTGCGTGTTTAAATAATGCAATTATCAGCATGTAAAAAATTCCAATTAGGTGAATTATCAAAACACCAAGAATTGATGCTTTCATCATATTCGGAAAAGAATATTTTTGATGCAATATATTTCCAGCAATAACAACGGCTGGAATATATCCCAAGATGTACCCAAATCCGAATTCAGATAAATAAGTTATTCCCCCGCCAAGTCCAAATATTGGAAGAAATAGTAATCCAGCTAGAATGTAGAGCATAACTGTTGTTATTGCCATTCTTTTCCCTAAGACTGAACAAATCATCATTACTGCTGGAATTTGAGGAACTATCCAAAAACTATAAATAAAATTATCCGAAGTTAATGCCTTATTTGTAAATAAATCAATCGGAATTATGTAGTGTTTGATGTTTAAGTTTATAAAAGTTGTTGCGATAAGGAATAAGATGCTACAAAAAATAAGCACAAGATTTATAAACGGAATCTTTATTTCTCGATGTCGTTTGTCTAACCTTCTCATTTTTGGTATCAATACTTCTTGTGTCATTGTATGTTAATTTTCCCTTCAAGTTCTTTTATAGTTTTTTGGTATGGAATTTTGTATTCGTCAAAAAAAATGTTTTTTGTCCACATAATAAGAGCATCTTCGTTGTTGTTTTGATAATAACCTTTTCTTGTCCCAAATGAAGAAAATCCATATTTTGTATAAAGGTTAATTGCAGGAGTGTTACTTACCCTAACCTCTAATGTTACATATTTAATCATTTCAAGATAACAATCATCAATAATACGTTTCAACAACGCTTCGCCATAATGTTTTCTTCTATAATTAGGCGAGATTGCGATATTTGTGATGTGTGCTTCATCTAAAATATGCCAAGTACCAGCATATCCTGCAATTTCACCAGAAGAAGTAAATAATGTGTAATATCTAGCTAGTTCATTGTGGATTTCGTTCAAAAAAGAATCTTTTGACCAATGATGTTCTCCGTATGCTTCAGATTCAATTGCAATAATTTTGTCAACATCATCTGCGGTCATTTTTTTTATTGTAACGCTCTCAATATTATCCATACATAACATGTTATCATAATGAATAAAATCTGTGCAAATTATTTCGGAAGATTAATTTCTTTCAAAATTAGAGTATATTGTTTAATTTAAAATACACACATTAGAAAATGTTAATAAAAATTTACAATCATGTTAAAGTATTTACTATGTAAGGTTTACAGCTAACATCTAAAAATAGTAGTTGTGTGGTATTTTTATAAAAACAATTAGATAATTTCGAGTGTTAAGATAGCTTAAAACCCTAAGATAATCGCTTGCAATCAAATATTTTAGAGGTAAGATTAAAATATCGCATGTAGTGTGCGAAAGTTTACCAAGCCGAAAATGAGGAAAATATGGCAAAAGACGTAATAGAACTAGAAGGTACGATTATTGAATCCATGCCAAATGCAATGTTCAAAGTTAAGCTAGAAAACGAACACGAAATATTGGCACATATATCAGGCAAAATTAGAAAGAATTTCATTAGAATTTTGCCAGGTGACAGGGTAAAAGTTGAAATGACACCTTACGATTTGTCAAAAGGAAGAATTACCTTCAGGCTTAAATAATTACAGAAAATCTCACGTACAATACAAAATAAAAAGGAAAAAACAATGAAAGTAAGATCATCAGTTAAAAAAATTTGCGACAAATGCAAATGTATCAAAAGAAAAGGCAGAATTGCTGTTATTTGTGAAAACCCTAAACACAAACAACGTCAAGGATAATCTTTTTATTTAAATGGCTGAATCCACGAGCTTTTACGGTGGATGGTGAGGAAGTATTTATGCCTCATACAAAAAAAAATCTAACAACCAAGAATTAAAGGAGAAAAAATTAATGGCAAGATTAGTAGGGGTAGATTTACCTCGTAACAAAAGAATGGAAATAGCATTAACTTATATTTATGGTATTGGACCTGCAAGAGCTAAGAAAATCTTAGAAGCAACAGGTATTTCACCAGACTTAAGAACAGATAACCTAACAGATGAAGATATTAAATTATTACGTAACGAATTGTCTAACTATCACATTGAAGGTGACTTAAGACGTGAAGTTACAATGAACATCAAAAGATTACAAGAAATCGGTTCATTCAGAGGATTACGTCACAAACGTAAACTTCCATGCAGAGGTCAAAGAACAAAAACTAATGCTAGAACTCAACGTGGAAAGAAAACAGGACCAGTTTCTAAGAAAAAATAGGCATTAGCCGACACATTGCCGCCGTTGTGACAGAGACAAATGTGTAAGAAATGAAGCAATTAATGATTGCATTGGCGGGAAAATAGAAAGAAAAGTAAAAAAGATAAAGGATAAAAAAATGGCAAGACCACAAAAAACAAAGAAAAAAGAAAAGAAAAATGTATTGCAAGGGGTTGTACATATTCAATCTACTTTTAACAATACAATCGTAACTTCTACTGATACTCAAGGTAATGCTATTGCCTGGGCAACAGCTGGAGCATCAGGTTTTAAAGGTGCTAGAAAAGGCACTCCATTCGCAGCTCAATCAGCAGCTGAAATGGTAGCAAAAAAATCAATCGACCAAGGTATGAAAAAAGTTGAAGTTCATATCAAAGGACCTGGTTCAGGTAGAGAAACTGCAATCAGAGCTATCCAAGCAGCAGGATTAGAAATTACATTAATTAAAGATGTAACTCCAATTCCTCACAACGGATGCCGTCCTCCTAAAAAACGTAGAGTATAGTATGCTCTATTCGCATAGTTGCGAAAAATATAAAGTTACATAGCGGGGGCTTGCGGAATAGTCCAAACGCAAACCATAGATGCCCCGCACAAAGAAAAGGAGAAAATTAAAAAATGTCAAGATATACAGGACCAACTAATAAATTATTTAGAAATAAAAAAGTAAAAGATTTGTCAAACAGAAAATTAACAACTTCTATGAGACAAACAGCTTCAGGTCAACATGGTGCAGTTAGAAAAAAACTTTCTGAATATGCTCTTCACCTAGCTGAAAAACAAAAAATCAGATTCACATACCTAGTGAGCGAAAAACAATTCGTTAGATACTACAACGAAGCTACTAGAAGAAAAGGCGTTACAGGTACAATCTTACTTCAATTATTAGAAACAAGATTAGACAACATCTTATTCAGAGCAGGATTCGGTATCACTCGTAAACAAACAAGACAAATCGTTAACCACGGTCACGTTCTCGTAAATGATAAAAAAGTTGATATTCCATCATACTTAGTAAAACCAGGTGATGTTATCACAGTTAGATCAAAGAGTGCTAAATACTTGAAAGATGTAATGGAAATGATCGATATGGCTTGTGCTCCAGCTTGGATGACAATCGATAAAGATGCTTTGAAAATTACATTTGACAGAATTCCTGAAAGAGAAGAATTAGATCCAGAAATCAAGGAACAACTTGTAATCGAATATTATTCTAAGTAGGAATTGTAAGTAGATAAGCATTCGCTTAAATAACTAGCAATTAAGTAGATTTTAACTAGGAGAATAAAATAATGGAATTAAAAATTAAATGTGTTGATACAGCGACAAGTTCTGACGGTTCACAATACGGTAAATTTGTAATTGAACCCTTAGAAAGAGGATTCGGTACTACTATCGGTAACTCTCTAAGACGTGTATTATTATCAAGTCTAGAAGGTACAGCTGTTACAAGTGCAAGAATCGAAGGTATTACTCACGAATACACAGCAATTCCTGGTGTTTTAGAAGACGTTATTGACGTAATGTTAAACCTAAAAGGTTTAGTTGTTAAAACTGATTCTAAAGAATCACAACACTTAAGAATTGATGTAGATAAACCTGGTCCTGTATTAGCAAGTGATATTCAATTACCTGCTGGCGTTAAAGTAGTTAACCCTGACTGGTTAATCTGTACAGTAGCTGATGGTGGTTCATTCCACGCTGATGTTATTGTTGACACAGGTAAAGGATATGTTCCGCATGATGTTCCAAGAGATGCAAAAGAAGCTTCAATTGATGTTCTACCTATCGATGCAACATTTATGCCAATCAAACGCGTAAGCTACAATGTAGAAAGTGCTCGTGTTGGTGACGCATTAGACTTCGATAAATTAACTCTTGAAATCTGGTCTAACGGATCAATTGATGTTCAAAATGCTCTAAGCCAAGCTTCAAATCTTTTAATCGAACACTTTATGCAAATTGCTTCAATTACAGGTCAACCTGCAATTGCTCCATTGCCACAAGTTGAAGAAAAAGAAGCTGAAGAAGAAGAAACTCCTTCAATGACAATTGAAGAGTTGGAATTGTCTGTAAGAGCTTACAATTGCTTGAAAAGAGCAAGCATCAATTCAATGGCAGAATTATTGAAAAAATCAGAACATGATTTGCTAAATATCAAAAACTTCGGAAAGAAATCATCTGACGAAGTTATTGAAAGACTTCACCACTTCGGTTTAGACTTAGCTCCAAGCCCAGTTGAAGAAGAAGATTTAATCGGTTAATTCGATTAAGAAATGACAATACAATTAATTAAGTAAAGGATAAAAAAATGAGACACCAAACAAAAAAACATACGCTAGGAAAAGCGCAAGACCAAAGAAAGGCTTTGTTGCGTTCTTTAGCTACTGAACTTTTTGTAAACGGTGAAATAACTACAACATTGGCTCGTGCAAAAGCATTGAAACCATATGCTGAAAAAGTTATTTCTCTTGCAAAAAAAGGCGATTTAAACTCAATCCGTCAAGCTGCTAAATATATTTACAACAAAGAAACTGGTAAATATATGGATTTAGCAACTGGAGAAGTATTTGAAGCACCACAAGCTGATAAAAAATTAGCTTCTCAAACAGTTTTAAGAAAATTGTTTGTAGTAATTGGTAAACAATATTCTGAAAAGAATGGTGGATACACTAGAATTTACCACTTACCACCAAGACGTGGTGACGCTTCTGAAATGGCACTAATTCAATTGGTGTAATTACAGAATGCGATATGCAATTTCAGTTCAATATGTCGGGAAAAACTATTCGGGGAGCCAAATTCAACTCGAAGGTGGCAAACCGATAGATGCTCCGACAATACAAGGCGAACTAGAAAAAGCACTTTGTACATTGATATTAGGCAAGCGATACACTGAACAAAATTCAGAAAACGCTTCACAATATAACCGACCGATTAGGGCAATTTTTTCAGGACGAACAGATAAGGGTGTGAATGCACTTGCTCAGGTAGTTCATTTTGATACGGATGAAACGATTGTTGCTTCAAAGTTTCTCTATTCTATAAATGAAATCTTACCAGATGATATTTCTGTTTCTGAAATAAAAGAAGTTGATGACTCCTTTCATGCTCAAAAAACTGCTAAGAAGCGACATTACAGATTTGAATTTATAAATCGTCGTTGTAAGAATGCTTTTGATGGAGATTTGTTGAGGGTGAAATTTAAAACAGATGTTGAAAGGATGCAAAAATCTTTGAATTATTTGTTAGGAGAACACGATTTTTCTAGTTTCAAAAGTTCTGGAACGCTAAACCCAAGCAAAATTTGCACTATATATGAAGCAACAGTTTCAAAGGTCGGCGACAAAGTTTCAATCGATATTATCGGAAATAGATTTTTGTATAATATGGTAAGAACAATTGTCGGAACTCTTCTAGAAATAGAAGGACACAATTTAGCTCCAGAGCATATGAAAGAAGTTTTGGAAGCTAAAGACCGCACAAAGGCGGGAATGACAGTTAGTCCGTATGGATTAACACTAATGAAAGTAATGTATTAAAATAATAAAACGGAGAAATGCAATGAAAACATATTCAGCAAAACCTCTAGAAGTTGAAAGAAAATGGTATGTAATCGATGCTGAAGGCGAAACATTAGGTCGCTTGGCAGTTAGAGTTGCTAACATTTTGAGAGGTAAAAACAAACCTGAATACACTCCAAACGTTGATACTGGCGATTTCGTAATCGTTATCAATGCAGAAAAAGTGAAAGTTACAGGTAAGAAAGAAACTGACAAGATTTATTTACACCACACTGGTTACCCAGGTGGATTGAAATCTGCAAGCTTCAAAGAATTGATGGAAAAAGATCCTAGAATCGTTATTGAACATGCTGTTCGTGGTATGTTACAACACAATACTCTAGGTGCTGAACAATTCAACAAATTAAAAGTTTACGTTGGTCCTGAGCATCCACATGCTGCTCAAAAACCAGTTGTACTTGAAAAGGAGGCTAAATAATGGCAGATAAAGATATTATGGCTACTGGCCGCAGAAAGACCTCTATTGCAGTTGTAAAATTGGTTAAAGGAAGCGGTAGAATTTTCGTTAATGGTAAAAAATTAGCTGATTATATCGGCAACAGACCAGCTATCGAAATGTTAGTTTACAGACCACTTGTATTAACTGAAACTCAAGACAGATTTGACGTTAGAGTTAAAGCTGTTGGCGGTGGTGTTGTATCTCAATGTGGTGCAATCAGACACGGTATTTCAAGAGCATTGGTTAAATCTAATGAAGAATTTAAAAATGTTCTAAAATTAGAAGGTCTATTAACAAGAGACCCACGTGTTAAAGAACGTAAAAAATATGGTAGAAAAAGAGCTCGTAAAAGATTCCAATTCTCAAAACGTTAATCTTTACGAAACCATACAAATTTCAAAAGAACCGATTTATTCAAATCGGTTCTTTTATTATTATTTCGACATACAAAAAAGCCTCGTTATTATTTCGAGGCTTTTTTAGTATCTTACATAGCTTTTTTTAATTCTCGAACAAATCGTTTTGTTGCTTTGAATCTTTTTTTAGCTTTTTCTCTATCTCCTTTTTCAATTAGAAGATTTGCTTTATCTAATTCGTCAAAAATGTGGAAGCTCAACAAGTTTCTAAAATCAAACATTGCAGGGCTAAAGTGTGACATACAATCTCCTTTTGTAGTTGGAATTGAGTCTCGAATTTCTTTAACCTTACTCATATCTTTAATCAAACCTGTTTTAAATTTATCTGGTTGATAAACTGTCCAAGCTTGATGCGGATAGTATGTAGAACGGCATTCATTCACGTTTTGGTTCATCAACATATCTTTAAACATTTCGAAATTCTTGATATTGTAGAAGTGTTGTTTAATATCTCTTCCATATTTTTGTAATATTGGAGGTAGAGGAACGCTTGGTTCTGAAAACTCTTCGATGTACGGGTTTAAACTTTCTAGATAATCAATAGAGCCAATTCCTACAATTTCGATAGATTTGGCAAATTTTTCTAAAATCCCTTCATCTTTTGCATAATGTCCCATAACATCTAGGAACGAAGCAGCTCCTTTACCTGTTGCAATAAAGTCTGTGATAATTGTTTTCTTCCCAGTGGCTTCGTGGAATGCAACAATAGATTTTGGATCAGCTTGAACTCTATCTAAATATTTTCTGTATGATTTTATTTCTTTTTCAGTTGGAGCCATACTTGGAATTAGCTTTACTCCATCAATTGGATCTGGACGGTACCAATATTTTGAAAAAGCAACGAAATCGTATCCATCAATACCATCTTTCATCCATAGAGAAGTATTTAAGAACCATTTTGGGCTTCTCCCTAAACAGATAATTGGTTGCCCTTTGTATTTGTTATACATTTTGGCTACATCAAAAAATGCTTCTACTGTTTTTTCATTTGAAAGAGGATTTGTAGTGTATTTATTATCAAATAATCCTTCGATATTTGTTTTTTTAGATAAAAAAGTCTGGTATCTTCTTTTTAATCTTTCTTTTGCTGCGGGTTTTAGAGCTAAATATTCTTCATAATCAACATGTGGTACGGTTCTGTTTGGGTCAATATATTCTCCAAAGTGAATATTTGCCCCATATTTGTAATTTACTGGAACTTTCGCAAATGGATTGCTACTTTCTGCTCGGTTAAAATTCACCGCAGGTGTTTGTGATTTTGTATTTGTACGAATATTATTATTTTGGTAATTAGTAAAATAATTAGCTTGTACTCGAGAAATTTGCATACATACCCCCTATATTTTTATACTCTTGCATGTGTTAAACCCCCTAAAAATAAATTTTGCTACTTGAGAAAAAATCCTCAAAATAATTTGAGGATTTTTTAATATGTAAAAGTATAAAATGAAAAATTATATTAACATTTTCCCATTTTCATAGATAAGTGTTCCATCGGCATATATCTTTCCACCATTTTTCATGTTTTTAATCATATCCCAATGCAAGCCTGATACATTCTTCCCACCTGTTTCAGGGTATGATGCTCCAACAGCCATATGAATTGCTCCTCCGATTTTTTCGTCAAATAAGATGTTGCCAGTGATTTCTTGGATTTCTTCATTTGTGCCAATGGCAATTTCTCCAATTCCGTGAGAGCCATCATCCATATTTATCATTGCGTGTAAAAATTCTTCTCCTCTTTCGGCTTCTGCTTTAATAATTAAACCATCTTTTATCCATAGATGAACTCCGTTTGCAGAATTACCTCTGTAATTTTGAGGATAATCAAAATAAATTTCCCCATTGATACCGTCTTCTACTGGGGAAGTAAACACTTCTCCATCTGGGTAATTGTTCATTCCAGAACAACTTATCCATTTTCTTCCTTCCACATTAAATTTAATATCTGTTTTTTCACCAGTGATATGAATTTCTTTTACATTATTTAAATAATTTGCCCATTTCGTTTGTTTTTCATCTAAGTCTTTTAGCTTTGCAACAGGGTCGTCTAAATCTAGATAACAAGACTTAAACAAAAATTCGGAGTATTCATCAAAAGACATTTTTGCTTCTTGAGCAAGAGCGTGGGTCGGAACATCTGCAATAACCCATTTTGCAGTCCCTTCAGCAGAACGCTTCATCAAAATTTCAGATAATTGTTTAGTTGCTTTTCCTCTGCGAGAAAGTTTTTCTAAATCAACCCTTGCCATATTTTTAGTATTTAGTGGAGCTCCGATTGAAATATATTTGTCAACGGATTCGTATTCAAGTTTTGTCATTGGGTCAATATAATCTAACTGTTCTTCTGATGCGTTATTAATAAATAATTCTGCCATATCGCCAAAAGATGTTCTGACAACAGGATTCCCTCCTCTTTCTAAAACTCTTTTATAAACGGCACGAACCAATTCTTTTGCGTACATTGATTCTGCACGGATTACAACTAAATCTCCTTTTTGTACATTTGTAGAATAATCTACAAGAACTTCTGCGTATTTCTCCCAAATAGTTTTTTGCATAATATACCTCTCTTTTATATTGATTTTATAATATTTTGTAACATATAGCAAATTTTTTTATTTTGCGGTATTAATATCCTATACTAAAATAAGGGTCTTTTTATGGTGGATTTAATTACTGAAAAAATAGGGGCAGTAAATTCTTTTGTGATACCACAAAGGACTGAGAATAAAACTCCAAAATTCCAAGGTGATAAAAATAATTCTTTTGAAGAGAAAGCAAAAAAGATTTTCCCTTTTGGAATGATTACAGGTGGAGCATTATTAGTTTATTATGGAGTTAAAAAGCCAAGTGGTAGTGCATTTTTGAAAAAACTTGCAAAAGATAGAATTTCTAAAATATCGCAAAGCGTACAGGAATTTTCAACAGATGTAAAACAATCTATTAAAGAAGAGTTTAAAGGACTAAATAAATCCGTTCAAGAATATAAGAAAAATCGTTGGATTAAACCAACTGAAATTTTGAGTGATTTGGAAAAATCTGAAAACATAGAAGATTTAATTATTGCTCAAGATAAAGGATTTGATACAATTCAACAAAATGTTAATCAATGTCATAGACCTGGGGCAACTGATTTTGATTCTTATATGGGAGAAGTTTTAGGGGTGAAAAAAGCTTTAGCGGATAAATTAAATCTAAATAGGTATCATCGAGATTTATCTAATGGGGATTTAATTCATTTCCCTAAATTTAAAAATGACAAACATAAGGACCTGATTGCTACTTTAAGTACAGAAGTGGATAAAAATGTCAAGTCTGCATCTATTTCAATGAAACAAATGCAAGAAGAAGAGTTTGCTCAAGGCGTTCAAAAAGTAGCGTTAAAATTTTCAAAGATTGTTACAGAAACACGTCATCTTGTTTCTGACACAAAGTCTGATTTGATAGATAAAGCATTTCCAAAAGTTAGAAAAATGTTGGGATTGGGAGATGATTTTGTGCCTCATTATAGAAAAATTGCAACTCTCCAAAATTATGAAAAACTTTCTACTGAAGAGTTGAAACCACAAAATCTACCTCAGGATTCAGAAAAAATATTTGCAAACACGATTTTTGAAAATATATTAAAAACGCAAGATTTTTCAACTTTAGATGATAAATATATTGCGACACTTTTTGCTAGATTGCCTATAACAACAAGTGTTACAGACTTAGGGATAATGGTTGATAGATTAAGAATAAAGAGTGTCGTTTCTCAATCCAAAGGCTTGAATGAAGAAAAATTATATCAAAATGCAATTGCAAAAGTTGAATTTTTGCAAAATAAACTGTACAATTTCGGTTTAAATGATTATTTAGAGAAAGCTCAAGCTGATTTTTCTAAACTTAATCCAGAACAAAAACGTGCAAAATTCGCAAGGATTAATGAAATAGCAAGAAAAATGGGCTATAACACAATAGAACAAATGGACAAAGTTGTTTTGCAAAAAGACTCAAAGTACCAGCGTTTTGCACTAAGAAAGCAAATTCCAGAAATAAAACAACACCCAGAGATGTATTATTTCTAAAAATAAAATTTTTTATTAACACGAGAATTTTTATGATATTATTTTAAATATTAGTTATCTGCAAGTTTATTAGTTTATTAAAGGAGACAATTATGACAGAAAAACGTGTATGGTTATTCAGAGAAGGAAACTCAGAAATGAGAAACTTGCTTGGCGGTAAAGGAGCTAACTTGGCAGAAATGACAAACCTTGGCTTGCCTGTTCCTCCAGGATTGACAATTACAACTGAAACATGTATGGACTATATTAACCATAATAATACAATGCCAAAAGGACTTATGGATGAAGTTAAAACTGCATTGAAAGATATAGAAGCTCAAACAGGCAAAAAGTTTGGAGATTCTGAAAATCCATTGTTAGTTTCTGTTCGTTCTGGTGCTAGACTTTCTATGCCTGGCATGATGGAAACAATTTTGAACCTTGGTTTGAATGATAAAACTGTCGAAGCAATGATTAAATTAACAAACAATCCTAGATTCTGTTATGATAGTTACCGCAGATTTTTAACAATGTTTGGTTCTGTTGCTTGGGAAATTGATAGACAAAAATTTGAAGATTATCTAGATAGAATTAAAGAAGAAAAAGGTTATAAATCTGATACTGATTTGAATGCAGAAGATTGGAAATCTTTAATTGAACCATATAAAGTATTGATTAAACAAGAAACAGGAAAAGATTTTCCTCAAGACCCATATGTTCAGTTGGAAGAATCTATTGAAGCAGTATTCCGTTCTTGGAATATTCCTAGAGCTGTTGCTTATAGAGAACATTACAAAATTGACCATAACTATGGTACAGCTGTAAACGTTCAAACAATGGTATTTGGAAATATGGGTGATGATTGTGCTACTGGTGTATCATTCACTAGAAACCCATCAACAGGTGAAAATAAATTCTATGGAGAGTATTTGACTAACGCTCAAGGTGAAGACGTTGTAGCTGGTATTAGAACTCCAAAACCTATTGCAGAATTAGAACATGAAATGCCAGAACTTTATAAACAATATGTTGACATTGCGAAAAAACTTGAAAAAGGCTATAAAGATGTTCAAGATATGGAATTTACGATTGAAAAAGGCAAATTGTGGATTTTACAAACTCGTAACGGTAAAAGAACCGCTAAGGCATCTGTGAGAATTGCTGTTGAAATGTGCGAAGAGGGTATTATCGACAAGGAAAGAGCGGTTGAGCTTGTTGATGCAAACCAATTGTACCAAGTTTTATTGCCAGACTTTGATCCAAAAGCAAAAAAAGAAGCTCACAAAATTGCTCAAGGTCTTGCTGCATCTCCAGGGGCTGCTGTTGGTAAAATCGTTTTTGATACCGAAGAAGCTGCTGAACGTGGTAAAAATGGTGAAAAAATTATCTTAGTAAGAATTGAAACTTGCCCAGATGATATCCACGGCATGATTGAATCTCAAGGTGTTTTAACTTTACGTGGCGGTATGACTTCTCACGCAGCAGTTGTTGCAAAAGGTATGGGTAAACCTTGTGTTGCTGGTTGTGAAGATTTGTCAATTGACTTGAAAAACGAGACTTTAACAGCAGGAGATGGAACTGTTTATCATAAAGATGATGTTATTTCTCTTGATGGTGGTACTGGCGAAGTTATGGATGGTGCAATTCATCTTGTTCCTCCAACAATGGACGAAAACTTTAATAAGTTGTTCACTTGGGTTGATGGAATTAAACTTCTTGGAGTTAGAGCGAATGCTGATACTCCAGCAGATGTTGCAAAAGCACTTGAATTAGGAGCTGAAGGTGTTGGTTTGTGTAGAACAGAACATATGTTTATGGATCCAGAAAGACTTCCTTGGGTACAAAAGATGATTGTTGCTGGAACTTCTGAAGCGAGAAAAGAAGCTTTATCTAAACTTCTTCCAATGCAATATTCTGACTTCTACGCAATGTTCAAAGCTTTAGGCGAAAAATCTATGACAATCAGACTTTTAGATCCACCTTTACACGAATTCTTGCCAGATAAAGAAGAATTAATTGCAAAAGTTGCAACTAAAAAGGCAAAAGGTGAAGATTTTGCTGAAGACGAAAAACTTCTAAACATCGTGGAAGCAATGTCTGAATCTAACCCAATGATGGGCTTAAGAGGCTGCCGTTTAGGTTTAACTTATCCTGAAATTAATGAAATGCAAGTTAGAGCAATTTTTAGTGCCGCTTGTGATTTGAAAAAAGAAGGATTGAATGTAAAACCAGAAGTTATGATTCCTCTTATTGGACATGTAAATGAACTTAAAACTGTTAAAGGAGTTCTAGAACGTGTTGCAAACGAAGTTATGAATGAAAAAGGCGTAAGAGTTGAATATATGTTCGGTACAATGATAGAAATTCCTCGTGCAGCATTGACCGCTGATCAAATTGCTGAACACGCAGAATTTTTCTCTTTCGGTACAAACGATTTGACTCAGATGACTTTTGGATATTCAAGAGATGATGCTGAAGGAAAATTCTTGCAAAATTATGTTGAGCAAAAGATTTTACCAGCTAACCCGTTCCAAACTCTTGATCAAGAAGGTGTAGGACAATTGATGAAAATTGCTCTTGATAAAGCGTTGAAAGTTCGTCCTCATTTGAAACGTGGAATTTGTGGTGAACACGGTGGAGATCCAGCATCTGTAAAATTCTGTCATAGAATTGGTTTGAATTATGTGTCTTGTTCTCCGTTCAGAGTTCCTCAAGCAAGACTTGCAGCGGCACAAGCTGTAATTGAATTTAAACATGCAAAAGATATTTCATTGCCACTTGGTTGTAAATAGTTTGCAGTGAAAAATACATAATTAACGCAGGACAGAATAATTTCTGCCCTGCGTTTTATATTAATAATTTAATGGTTAAAAATAATAGCAAAAATTTTTTTTGATTAACCCCTTTACAAAAAAAATTCCCCATGTATAATAAATATTGTGGAGCGAAAGCAAAACACCAAAGGCGAGAGCCAATGGGGGATTAGCTCAGCTGGTAGAGCACCTGCTTTGCACGCAGGGGGTCAGGAGTTCGAATCTCCTATCCTCCACCATTTAAAATCAAGAGCCGATTGAGGCTCTTTTTTTCGTATTAATGATGTTAGGAGTATGTATATGTTTCGTCAACCAAATTTTTCTAATTTAAGATTTAATATTATTCAAGCTGTAAATCCATATATTCAGAATTCTTCAAATAAATGTTTTGGAAAAGCTGTTAGTTCTCTACCTAACAACAAAGCAAAAAGTACAATAAATTTACCTAAAAAGCTTCTAAATAAAAATTTAAAATTAACTAGTCAACCGAGTGTTGATTCGGTTATCTTATCCACAGATGTAAAAATTGCGAAAGTATCAAAACCATCACAAGATAGTAAGGTTGCTTATGGAAAATTAATAAAAAAAGTTTTAAATAGGTATTTTGATAATGATAATATAGCTACTGATTTAAAGAAAGATAAAAAAGCAAATTTAAACCAACTTGTAGAAGAATTTGAACAAGAACAATATCGTAAATATAAAGCTCCACGTAAGAAAGCAATGAATTTAATGCGTAAAGATGCAATCGCAAAATATAAAGTTATGCAACAAAGTATAATAGATGAAGAAAATGAGAATAGAAGAATTTATAATCTCTATTTAAATCAATTCCAAGATTGGTGCGATTTTTAGAGTTTGGAGTGTTAATCCGTATGTGAAGTTCCTCCATTTAAAACAACTAGAGCAATTAAAATCAAGAGCCGAAAGGCTCTTTTTTAATGCTTTCGATACATTCATCCTTTGAAGAAATTATTGCAGACTTAAATTCAGCGAAACCAACTTCAGTAATCTCTTTTTTAGCAAGTTTTACTAGGTTTTCAATAGTCGCAAACGGGTCTTTAAGGAAAAGTTAATGCCAAAGTTGTTGAAAATGTTCAAGCGGATACTTTAACGAGAGAGATTATCCAATGTGTAACCTTACCTGTATTAGCTTATAAGTTATCATATAGAGTAATATCCAGGATACAAAAGAGCTTTCAGTGCTTATGTTTTAGCAAAAAGGTGTTAAGATTCATTTAAAATAGTAATCGTTGGGAAAATTTTGGTAAAATCATGCGAATTTGAAATGCCCAACTTTAATACTCTTTCTTGCCTTAAAATATTTTAAATATGTGTAATTAAATAACTTTTTAAATCTTTTAATTATTTATACTAACACAGAATATCTTTGTCTAATATGTGCAATAGTATTTGGGAAATATTGTTCCAAGAAAATTGTTCTATCTTGCAACTGATCCCAAGTTTGAATTGTATCTGTCATAAGATTTGTTTCTGCACAAGCTTCATTCAGACCTCGTTTACCTGCATCGTTATTAGCTAAAAAATATTCAATCGATTCAATTCTTGATTCAGGGAATTTTGCAGTATATACTCGTTTTTCCGCATTGTATATTTTCATCAGCTCTTTGTCTTTTATCAAGTCAAGTACATGGAATTTTGCATGACCAAGTTCATGAGCAAAAACACCAAGATTATTATTTAATTCTTTTGACATAAAAATACTATTCCCTGCGTAAAAAGCATTCTCAGGCATAAAACTTTGCGGCATTACAAATTCACAAGATTTACTCATTGCAAACCATTCATCGCCCGGAAGTCGTTTCAACATATCAACACAACTTCTATCTATCGTTCTTGACTCAATTCCATATTTTTTAAATATACTTGTTGCTAGCTTATATGCTTTATTATCAGGTAAATTTTCTAAATCTCCAGCTATTTTATTTGCTGTTTCTACAGGCACATCAGCTATTGCATACTCAACTTTTTCTGCAGTCTTTTTACCCATTGAATCAAGTTTTGTTACAACTACTTTTTTATCTGTAAAAACTATATCATAACTTTTCCCATTTACAGTTGATACAAAATGATTTTTAGAAACAACTTTGAATGTTCTTGTCACTTCTGATACTTGTTTCCCTGCTTTATCGGTAATAACAGAATGTAAGGAGCTATTCCCTGCTTTATCTTCTCTGAATGCCGTATAAGTTTTGCTTCCGTCTGCAGAGCTTAATGTTCTTCTCACGTGTTTTGCTCCGTTTGGTGTAACTTGTGCGTGACCAATTCTTATGCGTGATCCGTCAGGCATGGTGTGATAGATATCATATTGACCTTTTATTGCTGATTCTGTATAAACAGTTCCAAAAGTTTTTCCATTTTTCCCTTCTGTGATAGAACTTATTCTATAAGGTTTTGCAGGAGCATTGTTGGCTATTAATTCAGAGGAAACAGAATCATATACCTGTGTTCCACTTTTTAAATGAATTGTTTTTTCACCTTGATTGATGGTTACAAGATTTCCTGTTTTTTTATCAAATTTATATAATAAATTGTTATCTGATTGTTTTAGGACAATAAACAAATCATTTGCACTGGCTACACCAGATAAATACAAATCTTTTGGTACTATACCATATTTATCTCTTGCTCGTTCTAAGCCTTTTAACATATTTGTTAATTTTTTTTCGCCTATTACATCAGTTATTGCAACAAAATTATTTCCAAAACTACCTTTTGGATTCATTACTTGTAGTGGAACATTCAAATCAAGAACTTTTTTAGCAAGTTCAGGATATTGTTCATACATCTTGTATGCACTTTCTTCAAAAACTTGTTCAAAATACTTACCTTTTAAGCTTGTATCTTTAATTAATTTCATTATCCCTTCAACATTATCACCACATTGAATATGATCTAAAGCAAAGAGAACTTGTTTTGGAGTTAAATCTTTTCTTGCCATAATATCATCAATATATTGTAATGTTTTTTTATCAACTTTTTCAACGACTTCCGCAATAGTTTTAGCACTTGGAGTTTTTTCCCTTTTCATTAAATCTTGCAATACTTCAAGACGTTTTTGTCCTCCGTTCTCTTGTAATTTCAGTACAGGTAAAAATTCTTTTTGATAATAGCTTGGGATGTCTGTTTTTAACAAACTTTCTAATTCTTGTATATATTTAGGATCAAATGAACATAAATCAATTTTTGCAATATTTGAATTAAGAGCATATTTTTCTACTAATGAAATATTATTCATAGATAATTGAGAAAAAATATTTTCAACTTGATGAGAGTTTAGACTTTTATTTTGATACAATTTTTCTAATAAGTCAGGTAATTTTTCAATTGTTGCGGCTTGTTTTTGTTCAAATTCTGCCATTAGTTTTTCACAGGTGTTGTTAATCTCAGTTTCTGTAATTTTACCAAGCCTTAAATCATCTTCAATTTGGTGTGGAAGATAGAATCCTTGTGATTTTACTTTTTGAGCAATGCTAATGTATTTTTCAGTCAAAAATCCTAATTCTCTATCTGATATGGCTTTATTCTTTACAATTCTTTCTATAAATTGAGCAACAGGGATTTCTTTAATTCCACTCAAAACTACCAAATTTGAAATTGTATTATCATTTAATTGACGCCCACTTTGCTCAATTATATTAACTATAGATTCGATTTCTTTTATACTTTTACCAGAACAATTCATAGAAGTAATAATTGCACTTGCATGTTTTGCATTTTCCGGTTTCGTTGTTCTTATAATTTTTAATATTTCATCAATATTTTCTTCCCTAATTTTAAGGATATCTATATTTCCAATATACAAACTTTGTGCTTCTGGATTACTTATTTTTGCGATTTCATCTAAATATCTTGTTGCAATTTCGGGATTTAAATGTTTGATATCGGGTAATTTTGTATCATTTGAAGCAAAACTAAGTATTCTTTTAGCAATTTCTTGATTTTCTGAAGTTACGTCTTTTAGGAAATCTGATAATTGATTTAAGTTAGCATTTCTTTTTAAAAGTGCAAGTTGTGCTACTTCATAATTTTCAGATTTTATAACTGATAAAACCTCTGAAATGTTAAAGTTTTCCATTTCATTTTTACCAAGTTTGAAATTTGAATTTTCTAAAAGTTCGGTTAGAAATCTTTTTCTCAATTCAAAAGCCTGCAATCCTTCTTTACTCATACCCTCGTATGCATATACTTGGCGTAATAGCATATTCAAGCCTTCGGGATTTTCGCCTGATTTTTCAAGAAGTTTCAGTGCTATATCAGAATTGCTTTTATTTGTTGAAGCCATAATATATAGCATTTCTTGAGTTTTTACATTACCTTTAGCTGCAATAGCTCTTAACACATCCACATTATCTCTTTTTAAATGCGTTGTTGGTACATCAGCTAAAATTTTACTGTCAAAAGTTTTATCTTTAAGAAGTTGCTTTAATATTGGAGCATTTTCTTCTGTTATCAGATTTGCAATTATTTTAAATTCTTCATCATTAATGTTTTTATCTCTTAGTAATTGAATAAATGCTTTTTTATTTTCTTTCGTAACGCAACCTAATATACCATCTTTGACTAAATCTTTGCGTTTTAACAATGCGTTGATTAATTTATCATCAGCAATAAGTTCTAAATTCTGTACTAAGTCAGGTTTTTGTTTTATTAAATATTTTACATCTCCTTGAGAAAATCCGTATCTTTCAAAAGGTTTGAAGATTTTTTGAATTTCAGCAATTTGCTCCGGTGAAACTTCTTTTACTAATCTTGTCAAGTTTTCAGCCCCTAATGAAACATCTTGAGCAACCTGTCTTTGAACAGGGTCAGTTATATGAGCAAATTTAACTGCTCTTTTTGCTGATGGTGTTATAATCTTTTTCCCTATTGCCGTAATAAATGACATAATTTTCTCTTATTTATCCCCTACATATATAAAGTATTTTTCTTCTCAAAAATTGCCTTTTTGTTACATAAGTTTATTCAGACAAGCTAATACCATTTTGTGGTCTATTTAGTGTAAATATTTTGCAATAGAGGGATTTCTGGAATTACCCAAACTAAATCCTCGGCAAATGGTTTGATACGCAGGAAATAACACCCCTTTTGGCATGTAATTATCTTTTTATTAAAAATGGTATTCGTAAATTCATGGCAAATATCTATTAGGCAACATTTGAAGCTATAGAATTATTATTTTCCGCAAATCATTTGTTTATATTCAAGGGATTGGAAGCCGTGTTTTTTGTAGATTTTGCATACCAAGTCATTTATTGGTGTATATTCAAGTCTTAGTCTGGAAACATCATAATTACACTTTAAATATTCTAAGAATTTTCCACCAATACCTTGACCTTGAAATTGAGGCAATACATATATTTCTTCTAGCCAAATAACTTCCCCACCAGACTCTTGAGAGTATGTTTTAGCTAAAAGTGCATAGCCAACCTTTACCCCTTCTTGTTCCATAATATAAATCTCCGCAAAAGGTGATTTCCCCATTACAACCTCAAAGGTTCTTTCAATATTTTCAACGGGAATAGAATGTAACACGGCATCGGAATTATAAAACTCCTTAACAGAATTTATATAAAAGTCTCTATCTCCTTGATTCGCTTTTCTAAAATCAACCATAGTTTACCTATTTTCTTTTTTATATTTTTCTAATATTTCTACAAGTTTTGCAAAAACAGGTTGCCATTCTCCTTGAGTTTCAACCTGTATCGGAGTGCAAGAATTATACCAGCCAACATTTTCTCCTGCTAATTTATACCAACGGTAATTAGTTTGCTTATTAAATAAAGCATATGTTTTAATTCCCAATGCTCCCGCAAGATTTAAAATTACATTATCTGTTGTAATAATTAAATCCATATTTTCTAAAGCCATAGCCGTATCAGTAAAATTATCAAAAGTTTTTCCTAATGACACAACTCCTTCGAAATTTTCATCTTCATCATATTGGAATGAATAAAAATCAAATCCTGAAAGAGCAAATAAGGTTTTAAATTTATCAATAGTCAAATCTCTTCCAAAATAATTTGCACTCATATCCCCGTGATAAGCAAATCCAACTTTAATTTTGTCATCATTCTTTAAATAATTCTTTGCATAATTATTTACTAAACATTTAGAAATATTCAAATATTTATCTGGGTATGGAATATTTTCAGTCGTCGCTTTTAAAACATAAGGACAATCTAAAATTCCCATCCAACAATCATAATCTAAAGAATTCAAATCCTCAGAATCTGAGATTATATCAATACCCTCAGAAATAATAGTAGAATTTTTTAGCAAATCGAATAATTTATCTTGAACAACAAAAATAATTTTTTGAGCATATTTTTTCAATAACGGCACAAATCGGCAATACATAAAGGTATCCCCAAAACCTTCTTCAAAATGTACCAGTAATTTTTTTTGAGAAATATCTGTTTCCAAATCCCATTTTTTTTCAATTGGCAACAGTGTATTTAATGCAGATTTTCGATGTTTTAAATATTTATGACCTTGAATAAAATCTCCACAAGAAATAAGAAACAATCCATAATTATAAAAATCAGTATCCGTAGGATTATTTTCTAAAAGTTTTTGGTAATAAATATTCGCTTTATCTTTATTGCCCAATTTTTCATAATTAAATGCCAAACCATGTAAAGACAATCTATCAGTAGGTTTCAAAGAATAAGCCTTTTCATAGTAAAGAATTTGTTCTTTTAAGCTTTCGTCTCCATAAAGTCTAGAATATAAATTTGCTAAAATTGTGTAAACGACGGGCTTTGTTTCATCAATTTCAATGTATTTTTCATAATACTGAATAGCTTTTTTTAAATCTAATTTAACAAAATTATTAAAATTCCCTAGGGTTAAAAATAATAGAGGTTTATTTTGTTCTTTTTTAATATAAATATCCAAAAAACATTTGCTCAAATCTGAATTCCCAAGAATTTGTAATTCTTCCGCAATAGAAAAATAATCTTGTGCAACAAGGGGTGCTTTCACTATCAAAAATCTAAAAAGAACAAGGCTATCCAAAACTTTTTCATTCCTTGCAACATCTAATGCGAAGGTTTTAATTGTCATAAACAGCTTATTCTTCATTTCGTCAGGAGCTTCTTGCTTCATTGGTTGGAATTTTTGATATACATTTAATACTTCAGAAACAACTCCCAATTGAGGAACTTTTTCTAATATGAATTTATCAAAAGAGTTCAACAACTCTTGAGGAATATCATTTCCCGCAAGAGGAGTTGAATCTTTTAAAAATAAATCTTTTAGCAATTCTTTTTGCATATTTTCTACCACATATTATAGTGAACTCGTGACATATCCGCTCTATCAACAAAGTGATTTTTATCTTCACTATAACCTAATGCGATTACAGAAAATGGAATTCTATCCTCTGGCATGTTGAAGCATTTTTTTAAGCTTGAACTTCTTTCTTTATTTGGATAAAAACCCATCCAACAACCTCCAAGGCCTTCATTCGCAATCTGTAATAAAATATTTTCGGTACAAGCACCTAAATCTTGAGGAAGGAATTCTGCGGATTTTTCACTTGTTGGATGTCCAACAACTACTATTGCAACTGGAGCTTTCGCAACCATACCAGACCAAGGACTCATTGTTGAAATTTCATCTCTTTTGTCTTTATCTGTAACAACTACAAATTCCCAAGGTTGCATATTATGTGCAGATGGAGCTTGCATTCCGGCTTTTAAAATTCTTTCAATTTTTTCTTGTTCAACTGGTTTATCCAAAAAACGTCTAATAGATCTTCTTGTAAAAATAACATTGTTTTCCATATAAAACTCCTTTTATTATTTATGCACAATTATTATAACATATAATTTCTTTTAAACTACTTGACTAAAAAGCATAATGTAATACTCTAAAATAGTAGGTTATAAAATCAAAAGGAGCTAAAAATGAAAGTATTATTATTAAATGGTTCTCCTCATAAAGAAGGTTGTACATATACAGCATTAAAAGAAATGGAAAAGGAATTTCAAAAAGAAGGAATTGAAACAGAGATATTTTATATTGGAACAGATGCAATTGCACCTTGCAGGGCTTGCGGAGCTTGCAATAAATTAAAAAAATGCGTAGTGGATGATAAGGTAAATGAATTTATACAAGTTATGAAAGAATGTGATGGGCTTGTAATTGGTTCTCCTGTTCACTATGCTTCGGCTAGCGGAGTAATTGCTCCATTTTTAGATAGAGCCTTCTATGCTGGTTCTAGAGCAGGAAAAGATACCTTTACTCATAAACCTGGCACATCAATTGTAAGTGCCAGAAGAGCTGGTACTACTGCAACATTAGATCAATTGAATAAATATTTTGCAATTAATCAAATGCCAATAATTTCTGGAAGATACTGGAATATGGTTCATGGTTCAACTCCAGAAGATGTTCTTAAAGATGAAGAAGGTTTGCAAAACATGAGATTTGTAGCTAGAAATATGATTTATCATCTTAAATGTAAAGAAGCAGGAGCAAAAGCTGGAATCTTACCTCCTGAACAAGAAGAAGTAATAAAAACAAATTTCATCAAATAATTACATAAGACAAAATGGGAAATGAACAGGTATAATTTTATCTGTTCATTTTTTATGAAAAATTTTAAATTAAGGGGTTGACTTAGAGTAGCTATCAAGTTGTAAAATATAATTATAAAAAGTTGAAAAAGATAAATAAGGAGATTACAAACATATGATTTTAGACAAGGTTAATTCGCCAAAAGATGTAAAAGCTCTTTCTATTAGCGAAATGAACTCTTTAGCAAATGAAATGAGAGAGTTAATTATCAAAAAAGTTAACACGATTGGTGGTCACATGGGACCAAATTTAGGGATAGTTGAAACAACAATTGCGATGCACTATGTATTCAATTCCCCAGTTGATAAATTTATATTTGATGTTTCTCACCAATGCTATCCTCACAAAATTCTTACTGGAAGAAAGGAAGGATTTACAAATCCAGATAATTACCTAAAATACACTGGTTATAGCGCACCAGAAGAAAGCGAACACGATTTATTCAAAATTGGTCACACTTCAACTTCCGTAAGTTTAGCTTTAGGGGTTGCAAAAGCTCGTGATTTAAAAGGAGAAAAAGGAAATGTAATTGCACTAATTGGTGATGGTTCTTTATCTGGAGGTGAAGCCCTTGAAGGTTTAGATAATGCCGCTACATTAGATCGCAACTTCATTGTTATAGTGAATGATAATGATATGTCTATTGCGGAAAATCACGGTGGCTTATATGCAAATCTAAAAGAACTCCGAAAAACTAATGGTCAATCAGAACACAACTTTTTCAAAACTTTAGGATTTGATTATTATTACGAAGAAGAGGGAAATAATATTGAAAAACTAATTCAAGCATTTGAAAAAGTTAAAGATACAAATCACCCAGTAGTTTTACACATCCATACGCAAAAGGGTCATGGATTAAAAGTTGCGGAAGAAAATAAAGAAGCGTTTCACTGGGTTTTACCAGGAGTGTTGGATAAAAAAGATGATGCTTCAGCCTCAATTGTTGAAGATTACAATTCAATTACAAAAGACTTCATTTCTAAAAAATCACAAGAAGATAAAACTGTAATTACAGTTAATGCGGCAACTCCTGGAGTTTTTGGATTTACTAAGGATTACCGTGAATCTCTTGGGAATCAATATACTGATGTTGGAATTGCAGAAGAACACGCCGTAGCATATTGTTCAGGATTAGCAAAGAGTGGAGCAAAACCTATTTTTTGTGTGATGAGTTCATTTATCCAAAGAACATATGACCAAATGTCACAAGATATGGCTCTAAATAATTCTCCATTAACAATGCTTGTATATTGGGGCGGTTTATCTGGAGCGGATGCAACTCATCTTTGCTCTTTTGACATTCCACTAATTTCAAATATCCCTAATATTGTATATTTATCACCTGCAACAAAGGAAGAATATCTTGCAATGTTGGAATATTCTTTAAATCAAACTGAACATCCAGTAGCAATCAGAGTTCCAGCAATTCTTATTTCAACAGGTGAAAAAGATACCACAGATTATTCAATTTTGAACAAATTCAAAGTAGAATCTCAAGGGGAAAAAGTTGCAATTTTGGGACTTGGCAATTTCTTGGAATTAGCTAAGGAAGTTAAAAAAGAACTAAAAAAACAATTTGGATTTGATGCAACAGTTATTAATCCTAAATTTGCATCAGGTATTGATAAAGAATTGCTTGAAAAATTAAAAGAAAAACATTCAATAGTTATCACCCTTGAAGATGGTCAAGTTGAAGGTGGCTTTGGCGAAAAAATTACACGATTCTATGGAAATTCTGAAATGAAAGTTCTAAACTTTGGCGGGGAAAAAGAATTTACCGATAGAGTTTCTTTAGATGAGTTATACCAACGCTATCACCTAACTAAAGAACTTATTACTAAAGATATTGAAGCTATTTTATAAAAAGGAAGAAATACTATGTACACAATTAAAGAAGTTGCAGAAAAAATGGATATTTCTGAACACACTTTGAGATTTTGGGCAAAGAGTGGATTTTTCCCATTCGTTAAAAGAAATCAAAATAACATAAGGCAATTTTCTGATAACGACCTTGAATGGGTAAAAATAGTTAAATGTTTGCGTTCTGTTGGAACTGAAAACAAGGCAATAAAAAGATATATTGACCTTTGCATTGTTGGAGATTCGACCATTGAAGAACGATACAAAATTATCCTTGATACAAAAGAAAAAGCACTTATACAAATGGATGAATTAAAAAAACAACTAGCTATTTTAGAATATAAAGAAAACTTCTATAAGAATCTAATAAAAAACAATCTTAAAGATACTTGGAATCCAATGAATAGTGTAACACCTAACGATAAAGTTGGTTAACTAAAAAAAGAGCGAGGAATTAATTCCTCGCTCTTTTCAATTTAGACTTTATTAAAATCTCTAGGTTTTACTCCGTGTAACCAATTTGATTCAATCTGTTCTAATGAAATCCCCTTAGTTTCTGGAACAAAGAAATAAACAAACAAAATACAAAGTAATGATACAACTGCAAAACCCCAGAAAGTATAAGCTCCGCCAATTCTATGGATTAGAATTGGAAAACTTCCAACAACAAAGAAATTAAATGCAAAGTTTGAAACAGTACAAATGCTCATTGCAACTCCTCTGATTTTTAGAGGGAAAACTTCTGAAACAATAATCCAACCAATAGGTCCTAAGCTCATTGCGAAACAGATGATATAAGTAACTAAACTTCCAACGGCAACCCATTTTAAGCTGTCACCTAAAACACTTGAAAATGCAAAAGCACAACCTAACGCAACTAAACTTAGCATTACACCTGTCAACCCAAAATACAATAAAGGTTTTCTTCCAAGTCTATCTGTGAAGAATACTGCAACTATTGTCATTAGGAAGTTGATAACACCAATCCCAGTTGTAGCATATATTGCGTTTAAATTAGAATCAAAACCTGCGATTTTAAAAATTGTTGGAGCATAATAAATTATCGTATTTATTCCGGTACAAATCTGAGCAAACATAATACCTATGCCAACAACAAATGGCATTATCATCCACTTTTTAAATCTAATTTTTTTATTTGAATCTTCAGATTCGCTTGCTAAAGTCTTTTTAATTTCAGCGATTTCAGCATCAGTGTCAGCATTAGGGTCAATTTTCTTGAATACTTTTTTAGCTTCTTCATCTCTATTTTTGCTTACAAGCCAACGAGGAGTATCACTCATCAAACTCATTCCAACAAGTAATACTAACCCTGGAAGGATTCCAGCTAATAACATCCAACGCCAACTATATACTGCATTTGCAAATGCTGCATTTATAAAATATGAGAACAAAATACCAGCAGTAATTGCCCATTGATATAAAGAAACTAACGTTCCTCTAATAACTTTTGGTGAAATTTCTGACAAATATAAAGGGATAACAAAATTAACAATCCCAACAGCTAAACCAACTAATATTCTTGAAGCAATTAGTACATAAACATTAGGAGCAAAGCCACAAAGAATTGAACCGACAATAAAAATTACAGCCGTTGCCATAATAATTTTTTTTCGTCCAAAAATATCTGCCAAAACACCATTCGTCGCAGCACCAATAACTGCACCAATCAATACAGAACTAACAACTATTCCCTGCATTGAATCTGATAAATTCCAAGAATCATTGATAAACAATAACGCTCCAGAAATTACACCCGTATCATAACCAGATAACAAACCTCCAAGAGATGCCACAATTGCAACGACATAAAGCCATAAAAACATAATTTTTCTCATACTCAAGTTCCTCAGAAAACGATAATCTCTACTTATATTTTATACTATTTTTCAAAAACTCAACAGACTATTTTTACAAAATGTTAAGAAGTTTTTCGCAAAATTTTATCTTATTACAAATTCAAAAAGATGTTGGACAATAAAATGAAAATCAATACTAAATTTAATCAAAATAAAAGAGGGAATAACATTATAGCCACTTCCTCTTTTATAAAATTATTTTATTTTTCAACTACTTCATTGACAAAGATTTCAAAACTGTTTTAGAGCCAATATGTTGAAATTCCTTCACTTCTTGAGTTTTTTTATTTGAAGTAGTTGCTTTTTTTATTTGGGAAGCATTAGCTTTAGGAGTTTTGTTAGATTTTGGGCTAAACCAATCAAATGTATAGTTCAAGCCTAGTTGGAAGCCAACACCTGTTCTACCACCATTTCTAAATACGATTTGGAAGAACGAGTTCAATCTATCTTTCCATGTTTTAGTTACACCTAAGCCATATTGAATATATCCGTGTTCCATTTTTACACTTGCTAAATCAACATTTCCTGCTCTACCACCAACTTGCTCATTGATGTTATACATATATTGGAATGTTGCATATACACTCCACGTTTCTTTTGCATAAATAAAGTTCATTCCAGGAGCGACGTTAATTCCATTCAACAATCCAGAATTCATACTCATAGAACCAAAATCCGTTCCCCAATTTTGACGACCAAAAATATTATATGACATAAATGCTGTTGGTTGGATGGTGAAATGCTTAGTTGGATGGAAGTTGTAAGCTAATTTTGCAGCAGTGCCAGCAAACCAATTCCCTGCTCTATCTGTATTCCCAGCAACAGACATTTCATTATTATATCCTCCGCCATAAGCAACAACAGAACCAATGAAATTATCTTTCATAAATGTTCCCATCAAGCCACCTTGACCGCCGTTTTGATACATTCCAACACCATTAAATGTTTGGTGAGCACCATTATAGCCAATATAAGCTGTTGGCATTAATCTCCAACCGTGTTTCAACTTGATAACAGGAAAATCTGCACCAACTAATGAACCATATGAATTATTACCGACTTTTAATCCTTGAGTTAAGGACAAGTTTTCAAAGTTTACATATGATTTATACCACAATCCACCATCTTCCTTTTTATATTGATAAGGTGCAAATTGAGGAAGTGTTGAGGCGTAAATATTAGCATTTTTACTTTGAGCTAATAATCTTTCGCTATCAAGTGTCACGTGATTTAACAACATATCGTCAATCATCAATTGATTGTTGTAAGACGCCAAAGTTGCAACTTGTCCTCTAAATACTTGAGGATTGTAACGAGTCATATTGGATGTGTACCAACCGCCACCAGCAGATTGAAGATTATAATAACCTATTGGAGTAAAAATTTCTTTATCTGTTGAAGTAAAATTAACCTTATCATTAATTGAATTTGCATCAAATACTCTAATTTTGAACTGTCTATCAATTGGGGCAAGACCAATAAAATTAAAATCAGCAACATTTAATGTTCCATCTGTATTTGAGGTCAAATTATTGATAATAAAAGCATCTCCAACTTTATTTCGCCCATCAATATCGATAGAAAGATTGTTCTTGCCTTCAACAATCATATCATTTGAAATCTGATATTTATTTAATACACTGTTCATTGCATTTAATGCTGAATTATTTGTCATATTCAAATCACTTACAAAGAAATGATTATCTGCAACACCACTACCAATATTTAATGCAGAACCATTTTTAATTTCAACCGTTCCGCCTAAAATATAACTATCTTTCCCATCAATAGTAATATTTGAGTTGTTATCAAATATTGAAACGCCTTTATTTTGTTGCAACATACCACCAAAAGCAGAATTATTTACATTATCAGTTTTCAAAATTCCATCAAGTTCATTCTTAATCAAACCATTCCATTTATCATTAGAGTCAAGATTAAATTCTGCACCATTACTAATTTCAACAGTTGCTCCTTTTTGAATATCAACAGAAACAGCTTGTGCAATGTTACTTGGGGATTTGATGTTTATATAAGAATCTTTTAACAAGTTTAAGTTTCCGCTTGTAGCAATCAAATCTCCTGTCATTGTAGAACTAGTACTTTCAGTCCTTTCATAATTTAAAGTACCACCAGATAATGAAACTTCACCATTCCAAATATCATTATCTCCAATAGTTACCCAGCCATTATCTGTAATTTGTAATTTTGAATTTGAATCAATATTTGTTTCAACACTACTATTGATAAAACTATTTTTTCCAAGAGTAAATGTAGAATTTTCTAACATTAATTTTCCGCTATTTGCTTGGAATATTCCATTTGATGATGCAAATCTTTAACTGTTAAAGTTCCATCAGTAAGAAGAACTCCGCCTTTAGAAGCCCAATCAGTAGTTGCACCCAATGTTACATCTCCGCCACGAACAGCCAACAATGCATTATCTTTAATTTTTAGTGTTGTTGCTTCTTTTATCACATCTCCTGCAGAAGCAGTCAATCTTCCACTAATAATATCTATAGTTCCACCATTAGCAAAAATTCCACCATTTGAAGTCAAACCATCGATTGTCAAAGTTCCACTTCCAACGGTATTTTCATCTCCGATAGAAATATTTCCAGCCCAAATATCATTATCATCTAGAGTTATACTTCCACCGTTTAATTTAATTTCTCCCTTTGAGTTAATATTCACTAAAGTATCTTTTTTAATATAACTATTGCTATTCAACGACAAAGAAGCCTTATTAACATTTCCGATGTTCAATGAACCTTTTTCTACTTTCAATGTACTATTGTAATTCTTCAACGTATTCCAATTTAAAACACCATCCGCAATTGTTGTTTCTCCTCCAAAGAATGTTGAAGAAGCATTGACATCAGTTTGACCTGATTCTTGAGTATAAGTTCCTGTATAACCAGAATTATCCGCATTTAAAATTAAAATTCCTTTATTTGTTATTTTGCTAGTTGCATTTTCACTACTAATACTTCCATTTAATGTATTTGTGCCACTAATAAAATGAGCAGCAGAGTCATTTGCCATATATATCGTATCAGAAGATTGTTTAAATTCTGTTTGGCTTAAACTTATATTTCCTGCGTTATAAATTGCACCACCTTTTCCACCATCATTAGTTTTGTTACCATCAAATATTGTATTAGAGATTGTTAGGTTCTTAATCCCATTATAAATCGCCCCACCGTTATTTGCAGTGTTATTTGTAAATGTACTATTACTTATATTGCTGGTTATATTTCCTTTTTCATAAGCAATAGCTCCTCCGTCAGATTTAGAAGATTCATTGCTATTAAAAGTTGCATTATCCAATTTAATAGTTACATTTCCGGTGCCACCAGTTGTAACATCGATTGCTCCACCATAACCAGTAGAATTATTTTTTGTAAAAGTTGTATCTTTTATCTCAATTTCAAAATTTGATGGTCCCAGGTTATTAACTCCGATAGCTCCACCAGTTTTCTTTGTATGATTTAATTCAAAATGAGAACCACTTATATTTAAAGTATTATCTCCTACCAGCTTAGAAGTTCCATAAACATATATCGCCCCGCCGTTATTTTCGCTGCTATGAATGGTTTCAGTAGAATTATTAGTAAAAGTAGAATTTTTAATAGTCGTAGAAACAGCATTTCCATTTGTTGCAACAAGAGCCATAGCTCCACCACCAACAGCATTTTTAGTTTTTGCAATATTATTATTAAAAGTTACATTGTCAAGAATTAAAGTACCTTCATTATACATTGCTCCGCCCCAACTCGAAGCGTGTTGAATACTATCCAATGTAATGTTATTTAATGTAAGTGTTGTATTAGGTTTGACATCAAATGCAAGAGTAGTACTTGTATATTTATTACCCTCACCCAAAATTGTAACAGATTTTGGAGTATTACTTCCTCCTGTTGTGATAGGAGCAGTAGCTGATATATCACTACCCAATTTTACAGTAACAGAAGAACCCGTTGCATTTTTTAGGGCATCTTTTAATCCGCCAAAATCAGTAATTACATCTTCTGCCAATACAATTTGCGTACTTAATACCATCGCAACAGAAATTGCAATCAATTTAATTTTTTTATTATTCATAATATCCTCAAATTCCAGCCTACAAGTTTCTTAATTTTATTATAAGCAGAAACCTTTAACAATATTTTGATAAAGTTTTGTTAAAAAAATATATGAATTTTTAGCGGATTTTAAAGAATATCAATAATCTTGATATGATGCTCAACCTTTAAATTATCCAAAAATTTTACAATGCGACTTCGGTAATTAATGCAGATTTTTCGTCCAATTTCGGAATTTTTATTGAAAAAGTATTCTTTGTCCCAATATTATCAAGACTGATTGTGCCATCGTGTGCTTCTATAATTTTTCGACAAAAATATAACCCCAAACCAACTCCACTATTTGATTCTAAAGGGTTTCCGCAAACATATTTATCAAAAATATTCACTTTCAAACTCTCAGAAATTTCTTCACTCTCATTTTTAAAATCAAAAACATAAAAACCATTTTCCAACTTAACGGAAATATCCACAACGCTATTTTCAAAAGCATAATTTATCGCATTGTTGAGCATATTACCAATAACTCTGCGTAATTGATTTTCGTCTGCATACATCATTTTTTCATTCTCTTTTAGTTGAGTACTGAGTTTAATTTCAACATTTTTAATTTTACCCAAATCTCTAACCTCTCTTATTGATTTGGTCATTAAAGAAAGAATATCAAATCTAGAATAAACAAGTTGAATAATCCCGTTATTTTGTTTACAAGTTTTCAAAAGAGTACAGAGCATATCTTTCATATATTTTGCAGACTCTATCACAAGTTCCATTATTTCTTGATGACCTTCGTCTATTTTCCCACAATATTCACGATACAACATTTCAAGAGAACTAATTTGAGCCTGCAATGGATTTTTCAAATCGTGTGATAATGTTGCAAGAAATAAATCTCTCTGATTTTCAAGCTTTTTGTCCGCATCAATATTTTTAGAAATAGTTACTAATCCAGTGACGTTATTATCTGACATCAAAATTGGAGCTTTATGAATTCTGTACCAGTGTTGTTTTCCATCAGAACCTTTTACAACCTTTTCTTTTCGTAAATGCTTCTTGTTTTGCAAAACATAATTATCTTCATTTTCAATTTCTGGCAAAGCATCTTTCATATCGATTTCAACCCCATCAGAATAAGAATCAATACCGTTCAGAACAAAATTCCTAGATTCATTATTTGCAACAACAAGATTTCTATTTTTATCTTTCATGTAAACAAGAAGAGGCAAATTCTCCAACAACGTATTAAGTTGATAATTCTTTTCTAGCAATCTTGTTTTCAAATTTTCTTCTCTTGTTACATCTCGAGAAACCGACAATACACCACAAACAATGCCTTCTCTAACAATTGGAGTCGTTGTTTGTTTAATTATTTTATTAACCCCGTGTATCTTATGTCTGAAAGTATAACAGTTTGTTTCTAATTCGGAGATTGCCTTTTGGGAATTATTTATTACAACTTGAGCACACTCATTATTAGGGAAAACTTCATCAACAGACTTCCCGATAATTGGAGTTTTTTCATCTCCTTCTATAATAGATCTCAAAAACGCTTTGTTATAAGCAATATACTTTAAATCTAAATCTTTTACAGCAATTATATCTTCGCAATACTCAAAGATTGCATCTAATAAATGTTCTTTTCCTTTAATATCAATCATAATTTGGATGTATTTTTACCACACAAGGATAGTACTACTATATTAGTAACCGTACAATTATCCAAGTGGCTAATATTCCAAATTGTTGATTAGTTCCTATTGAAAGTTCAATCTAGTGGAAACCTTTATCTGAAAATACATCAAAGTAGTAATCATTGTTGCTTGAGAATAATCTATCATCATGTCCTGCAACTTTTAATTCCATTTTATATCTCAAAGTATTGTTATTTTTCCCTGTCTTTTTAATCCCAGAAGAACCCCATTCTCTAGCAAAACTAGCTAGAGCATCTTCAAATCCCTTAAGGTAAATAAGACAAGTTGGATATTTATACTTATCTGTAATTGCCTTTTTAGCTTTAGCACTAAATGTAGCAGTAACAGTTTCAGAGCCAGAAGTTTTTATTTGTACAGGTGTATCTACATTCAAATAATCTTGTTCAACTATTGATTTCAAAATTGCCTTGTCAACAGAATTTTTCTGATCAAACATATCTATAAAATTAGAAAGCTGAGTTTTATTTTCAAAACTCAAATTCATATAATCATCATACTTGCATAAATACTTTACAGCCTCACTCTGAGTGGCAGTTTTTTCCATAATTTTATCTAAAACTTCTGGATATTTTGAGTATTTAACACTCTCTGGATACATTTTTGCAACTTCTGAATTAATTAAATAGTGACCAGCTTTTTCAACATCAATCGTTCCATCTTCTCTCATCGCAAACTTTTCAGCTTTTGCTAAAACTTCATCACTTGTTTTTCCTTCAGATTTATAGAAATTATAAGTATCCCAACGCATAATACTTTGTTCTACCGCATTTCTATTGAGAATGTTTGTTTCTTTGTCAGTATTTTTATTTATCAAGGAAATCAAATATTTTGCATTTTTGCAATCATCTATTGATTTTGGTCGATAATCAGCACAAGAATTTGCAATATCAGCCAAATCGTTTTGATAAAGAATATTCATAGATTCATCAAAATCTTTTTTTACAGATTTCAATTCTGAAGAAACCTTTTGCCTAATTTTTATATCTTCTTCCGCTTTTTGCCTTGCAAGTTCATTTAACTTATTTGTTCCTTTGGGAGCTAAATCTTGTTCTTTAATATAATCTACGGCTTCTTCCATAGACTTTTTACCTTCCCTAACAGAATCTAATTCTCTCAAAAACTTCGATAAAAATTTCATATCTTCTGGGGTAAAATCACAACTATCAAAATCAATAATCTTACCCAAAATTTCTTCATTTTCGCCAATCCCACCATTAGCAAAGAAATCTAATCTAGCTCTAAATTGGTTAACATCAAAATTGTCATAATCTTTCTGTGCATAATCAAGAGCTTCTCCAGATTTTACAAACGAGCGAACCTTTTCTGGCATTTTTTCAAATTTGTAATCGGAACCTCTCAAATCAGATAATGCAATAGAAATACCATCTTTTTCGTATTTTATTTCGTTCAACTTTTGTCCTTCAAGATAATGTTTTCTAACTACTGAAGTAACAAAATCATCAAAATCAGTCCTCAAAAGTTTTAAATCTAAATCACTAACTTGAGGAGTTTTTATCTTGCGAACTTCTGGAATTGAAGACATTCCATTTGTTGCAATACTTTCATATCTTTCAAAAATTTTAACAGCCGTATAAGGGAAAATCGAATCAAACAACTCTATTGGGTTAGCTTTATGTTTCATTGCAATGTCATAAACTAAAGCCCCGACAGGTTTTACGCAATATTCACTAGCTTCCTCTACCGAACCCATATTATCTGCCAAACCCTCATAAAAATCCCGAGTTAAAACACTCTCAATTTTCTTCGCAATAACTTCTCGTGGAGAAGCTGGAGTTTTAATTTTCGGGTATTGTTTGTTCAAATCTTCTATTTTTGAAATATTTTTCAATCCACTATAATAATCCGTCACAACTTTTGACAAATTAAAATCATCCTCAACTACCGCAGATTTTAACTTGTTCAACAATGGATAGTCCACATTTTCAGCGACTTGTTTTTTATTTTTTGCCCCATCTGGACTGTATTTGAATTTTGAAACTTGAGTTAACTTTTTCTGAAGTTTTTGGATTTGTTCAAACTTTTGTTGAGGATTTAGAACTTTATCCTCTGCCAATTTTTCTGCTTCTTCTAAAATTTTTTCCTGACGCTTCATAGCTTCTCTAAAGAAATTCATAACTCGACGCATAACTTTCATTGTCATTTCTGCTGTATCAATATCAGGTTCTTCCGTTTGTAAAAGTTCAGTAATTTGGCGTAACAGTTTTGATTTTTCCGCATCCAGATTTATTTTTTTAGGCTTTACTCCATAAATTGAACCAAAAGCAATCTTAGAATAATCCACATTTTGATACTGTGGAATTGAAAGATTCATTGGGGTTGTATTTTTTGAATTAATTTTATTATTAATAGTTGATTTATTTTTATCGACAGGGGTGAATGTAATTTTTTGAACTAGCATAATTTTTCCTTTATACCTATACTTTAATAGTAAATCAGACCAAATATATTTTTGACTAAAACAAATAAAATATTTAAAAATTTTTACATTTTATACCTAAAAAAAGAGGGTGGAATAAGTTTAATTATTTCACCCTCAAATAATGTAAAGCGTATCAAAGCGATTCGGTATCACTTTGACTTATTTTTTAAGTCTATTTTGATGATGTCAAAACATATTTTGCAGCATCTGATGCTGGTTCTACTGTTGCATCATGGAATACTACTGGGAATACGTCTGTCATGTGTTTTGCATCGTTTTTAACTGTACAAGGTGTTTGAACAGCCTTTGTT